>Ga0351885_10181_pt2 | contig 20610 bp, 13 predicted proteins | sample TotcelFGM3001L13_FD_206771 | JGI IMG/M metagenome (GOLD analysis project Ga0351885, IMG submission 206771) | Enriched cells from coal bed in the Powder River Basin, Montana, United States - Total cells FGM rep3 HSBNCT.FGM.300.1.L13 ... | reverse complement strand
AGTTCACCCAGACTTTGCTAGTTTCAGGGTCTGCATATCCATATAGCCCCGGTAAAGCCAAAGCAAACCGTCCGGTCTTTGGGATTATCCAATAGCCACCATCCACTCCTCGATACGTCTGATACTGCCAGATGGCTGTGTTGGTTAAGAATCGTGCATCCAGAGGCAGATTTTCATCAATCCACTCCAATGCATCCCAGTCTGTCTGATCAGCCAGGATGGTGACCGCGTTAATCACGGTCCTGGTTTGCCAGGCTCCCCATCCCAGGATTCCAACAATGCCAACAACCATAAATGTGATGCCAAAAATCTTGTTGAACCGGATTTGAAGCCACTCGCACAACCAAACCCAGGCATACGACAGAACAATCGAAGCTGGTATAAATAAAATAATTGCCATGTGATCCGGCCGGAAGGGACCAAAACGCAATCCCCAGGGAACGGCGAATAGAATAATCAGACTCGACCATAATGCCATCCCCCGGGCACCTTTTTGCCACCAAATCAGAACCAATCCCAGTAAGGCACCAGCCATGAGGAAATAGTTATGCGTCGGACCTAGCAAATATAAAATATAGCGGTATGAAACCAAATTCTCAGTTTTCGGTAAAACGACCTGCACCATCACCTGCGATGAATGCGCACTCAACATGCGTATCAACCAGGGCAAGGAAATCAGGATTCCTGCTCCGGTGGTCAACGCCAATTGTATTAGATTGACGAGAACTTTCTTTCGTTCTTCGCTTTCTTTATTCCGGTACCAGAAAATCCCCCGTTCGACCAATAAACTAAAGATGAATAATCCAAAGTAAAATAATGCCAGATAATGCACCAATGCCAGACCTGCAGTTAGCACCACAAGCCGGGCAACTCTCTCGCGTGTAAATCCATCCTTGATCAGTTCATACGCGCAAGCCATAGCTGGTAGCATCACCAGGATGCCTGTCAATAAAGTGTAGCGTCCCCAGGTGACATAATAAGCAGGCATTTGAAAAGCAAACCCCACCAGTAAAGCCGCTAGAATCGCTGGAAATGATTTACGCCAGAGTGCTTTACTCACACGATAGATACCCAACACCACCAGCGCATTGATCACCTGACCAAACCAGAGCACAGCCTGCAGTGGTTCCAAACGACTGACCCAGCTGAATAAGGCTGCTATCAGATGAAAACCATAGTGATAATGCAGCGGAACATCTAATTCTGGTGCCAATGTGCGTGGCAACCCCCCAAAATCCAGAATTTTCTGCGTGATCAGTACATGATGAACCGAATCCACCCAGGCGGGAAAAATCAAATCCTTTGCCTGATAAAATCGAAAGGCAACCACCGCCAACAATACCAATCCGGTTCCAATGAGCCAGATAGCATTCATTTTATTCAGGTTGATCCGCTGTTTTAATACAAAATAAAACACGGTAAGAATTAGTAGGCAAAATAAAATCACCAGAAATCCGCCTGAAAAGCGCCACTTCAGAAAAAAGAACAGCATCGCCAGAATCGCCATGATGGAAATGCTCAAGCCCTGAATATCTGCCAGGCGTTCGACGATGTTGCGATGATCATTTCTGAAAAACAAAACCCACACCAAACCGGGTAAGAACAAAACCTGTGCCGCAACAGCTGCCAGGAGGATTTGTTCAGTAAAAGGGTAGGATAGGATCATGTTATGGATTTTATACCAAATCGATGTTCCTGAATGCGAGCTGTTTTAGGTTCAGGATAAATATTCGCGGAGATGTCGACTGCGGGTTGGATGCCGTAACTTGCGCAGCGCCTTAGCTTCGATCTGACGAATACGTTCACGAGTGACATTGAAATACCGGCTGACTTCTTCGAGGGTATGGTCTTTGCCATCGATCAGGCCAAACCGTAATTCCAAAACCTGTCGTTCCCGTTCCGAAAGTGCTCCCAGGGCATTCTGCACCTGTTCACGCAGCATTTCCCGCGCGGCCGCATCCATTGGTTCCAATGCATCATCATCTTCAATAAAATCGCCAAGCTGACTGCTATCTTCATCACCCACCGGACGTTCCAAAGAAACCGGCTCCTCAGCGGATTGCAAAATTCGTTGCACCTTGGCTGTGGCAGCTGACCAGCGAGCCTGTAAATCAAAGTCAATCGGAATATCTAATTTTCGGCAATGTTGGATCTCTGCGACATCAATTTCGGTTAAGAATCCTGAATCCAATGCTAATTCTTCCTGGCTGGGTTCCCGTCCTAATTTTTGTACCAGCGAACGCTGCACCCGGAGAAGACGGGTAATCGCCTCAAATAAATGCACAGGAATGCGGATCGTGCGGGCCTGCTCAGCAATATATCGGCTGATCGATTGGCGTATCCACCAGGTCGCATAGGTGCTGAATTTGAATCCACGGGTCGGATCAAATTTTGCTACCGCTCGTAAAAGGCCAAGATTTCCCTCTTGAATCAGATCCAGGAAGGAAATTCCACGCCCTAAATATCGTTTGGCAATACTGACAACCAGACGTAAATTTGCGCGAATTAAACTCTGATTTGCTTCTTCCGCCAGCCAGCGCACCTGATCCATCTCGACGGTGAGCACATCTTCAGAAGGCAGGAATTTATCAAAGGAACTGCGCCGTGGTAATTTTTTCTTTTCCTGTAAATAGCGGATCAATTTGTTTGAGGTTTCTTCGGGCAATAAAAACAAACACAGGAAACCTTTGAATGCATGTTGGACAAGTCCATCCCATTTGGAATCTTTCCCCCACATGCCATTATCCAAATAAGAACGCAAATAAGAAGGTTCATCCGCCTGCCAGGTACGTCGTAATAATTGTGATTCCAATAATACCAGGTCGATATCAGGAATATCACCCTGTGCAAGCGTATCAACATCACCAAGAAAGTTTTTCCAGGATTCATACAACATATCCACAACCGTCACAAAGATGGCTGTGTAATAACCGGAGACACCTTTACCAATGTTTATATTGATCAGAATCTGATCGAGCAGGCGTTCAGCTTCAATGCGGGCTGCCAGACGAAATTCACTATCCGCATCCAGCAGGTCTATTCGTCCGATTTCTTTTAAATATAGACGAACCGGGTCTTCGGATAAATCACCGGTAATCGCTGCTTCCAGAATTTCAATGGGATCTTCAATTACATCTTCGTCCTCTTCAGCCCCGGAATCAGATTCAACGTTGTCATCATCTTTCCATTCAGAATTTTCATCATTCTCAACAGAATGCGAGACTTTCTTTTTGGTGCGCCCACGGGTAGCTTTACGAGGCTTGGCTGGGGTTTTCTTGACAACAGCCAATTTTTCTTTTTTTTCTTCTTCTTCCGGTAACATTTCCACTGAAAGATCAGGTTCAATTGTATTCACGCTTTCGCGTGGCGGCGTTTTCTTTTTGGGCATAGGATTATTTATACCATAATTTGTTTTTAATCAAGTTGAATCAGACGTCCCAATGCAATGTCCAAACGAGAGCGCATCTGGGTGTAATGCATCATATTATCCTGGTAAGGATTTATGCCTGTCTCACCGGCTTCCTGCATCTCTTCCATTAAAAAGCGCATTTGTTGAAGCCCTTCATTAACCCTCACCAATCGTAATTTCATCAAACTGCGAATCAAATCCTCCTGCAATCTTTGAGCATTGGCATTTTCCAGGCGTGGATCATTCTTCATCTCCTCAACAAACCCGACAAGTTCTTCCGGTAGATGCTGATTGAGATACATACTCGGTTCAAACCGATCCTGCTCTATCGATTGGATCATCAGGCGTGCCAGAATTTGGTAATCAGCGTACTCAAAATCGGTCACATCCATGCGATTGAGACCATTTTTCTGCAAGGCGCGATCCAGCACCTGTAACCATTCCGGGTCTTGTAATAACAGGATTAAGCAATGTTTTTCAAGCGATTTAGCCAGTTGTTCGCTGGTCTTGGAAATAGGCCTTGCTTCCACCAAAACGGTTGACTGTTCCTTCGGTTTTCTGCGTCCACTGCTGGTAGTTCGAATAGAAGTTCCATCTCCCACCAGAGCACGTTCATCAACCTTTAATAAGCGTGCTAACCGTTGCCGGTACGCATCACGCTCCACTGCATTGGGAATATCTTCGATCAAAGGTAGTACCTGGTTTGAAATCTCCCGTTTCACTTTTGGATCATCCAGATCTTTCTGGCTGGCAAGCGTCTCCATCACATGGATGACAATTGGTTTGGCGGATTGCACAATCTTGCGCCATTCTTCGGGATCACGCAGCACAATCTCATCCGGATCCATGCCTTCCGGAATGGTGGTCACGCGCACATCAGCTTCCAGGCGGGCTTCGTACCGAAGTAAACCACGCGGATTAAAGCTGATCTCTTCGCTGTGGTCGAGTGCCTGCCGGGCAACTTCCAATCCACGCAGGGTGGCTTTCTCGCCAGCTGCATCGGCATCCAAAGCCAGGATGATTCGGCGGGTAAACCGTTTTAACAGGCGCATTTGATCTTCCGTCAATGCGGTTCCCATCGGGGAAACCGTATTGAGAAAGCCTGCCTGATACGGAACAATCACATCCATGTATCCTTCCACAATCACAACCTGATCTTCTGTTCGTATGGCTTTACGTGCAAGATTTAATCCATACAGCAAGCGTCCTTTATCAAACAGAGGTGTTTGTGGGGAATTTAAGTACTTTGGTACATCATCTGGATCCAATACCCTGGCACCAAATCCTGACATACGCCCATTCATGTCCCGAATGGCGAACATCAGGCGATTTCGAAAACGATCGTACACCCCACCACCTTCCCGCTGGGTGACCATACCTGATTCCACCAGATCAAGTTCGGAATATCCCTTTCCCAAAAAATATTTGTGGGTACTATCCCAGGAAGCCGGGGCAAAACCAAGACCAAACGTTTCAATTGTCTCGCGGGAAACGCCGCGTTGTGTCAAATAATTAAATGCGTACTTCCCTTCCGGTGATTGCACTAAATGATGCTGGTAAAAAGTGACTGCTTCCTCCAGTAGCTGGCGATACTTGTCGTATTGTTCATCCTGCTCTTTTTGTTCTTCGGTCAGGGGTTGTAATTCCACGCCTGCTTTTTCAGCCAGGTACCGCAGTGTCTTTGCAAAATCCCAGCCTTCTTTTTTCATCACATATTTAAAAACATCGCCCCCCTCATTACACTGACCAAAACAACGCCAGGTACCCGAATCAGGGAAAATCACAAAAGCAGGTGTGCGTTTGTTATCGTGAAATGGGCAAAAACCAAGATAATTTTTCCCGGAACGACGTAATTTTACAGAATCGGAGACAAAATCAAGTATATCAATCCGACTTTTAATCTCATCAATTGTTGACATCCATGCCTCAATTTGATTCTATTACAGAAAGGAAAAATCTACCTGGTTTGATGCAAGATATTTTCATCAAATTTTTAGAAAGGATTGCAGGCTAGAAACCTTCCAATTGTGAGAAATCTGCCACACCTTGCGCCAGTGAGGCGATCCTTTGCAACATGCCAAGTCTGTTTTCTCTGATTGATTGATCTTCTGCCATTACCAGCACTTCATCAAAGAAATGATTAATCACCGGCATGAGCGGCATAAAGATATGAAAGAAATCTGCCATCGAACCTGCCCTGCGTTCAAAATTTGAAACGGATACAATACCGGCATACATTTCACGTTCAGAATCATCTTTCAAAAGCGTTGGGCTGACGGGGTATACAGTTTTCAAATCCCGGGTGATGCGTACACAGCGGGAATAGGTTGGTAATATTTTTTCCCAATCGGAGCGTTTAATCCAATCCAATAATGTCTGGATCGCACGAACAGCTGCAGCCGGGTTATGTCCCTGGGCTGCTAAAACTGCTGCAACTACATCATACCGATATCCCAGTTCCAACAAGCTGCTTTGCAGGCGTCCATTGATAAATTCCAGACAGGCTTGAAAATCTTCCGCTTTCATTTCGATGGGTAACGCTGAGGAAGCCAGATTCAAACCTTCCCGCAGGTCAAAATCCAGATCCCAGGCAATCAACATCTGCACCATGCCGAGGGCTGCACGACGCTGGGCAAATGGGTCCTTGGTTCCGCTGGGGGCTAATCCTGCAGCAAATAATCCAGCCAATGTATCCAGTCGGTCTGCCAGACTCAAAACCATTCCACCGCGTGTACTTGGCATCTGGTCACCGGAAAATCTGGGTAAATAATGTTCAAAAATTATTTTTGCCACTTCCTCCGGCTCGCCGGATTTTAAGGCATAAAATCTCCCCATCACACCTTGTAAGGATGTCATTTCAATCACCATATGACTGACCAGATCAGCTTTACAAAGATGGGCTGCTCTGCGGGTAACACGCCCTTCGCTTTCCGGCAAATTGAAAAACTTGATCAGATTGGGAATGATTTTTTCAATTCTTTCGGTCTTATCCAGCATGGATCCCAGTTTAAATTGGAAAGTTAACCCTGATAAAGCCGGGCGTAATTCCACCAGGCTGTTTTTAAGATCCTCTCTAATAAAAAAAGCAGCATCAGCAAAGCGTGCACGGACAACCTGTTCGTTTCCATCCACAACCTGCTCAATATGCTGATCATCCCCGTTGCGTACCCCGATAAAGAATTTCATTAAATTTCCGTTGTAATCAAAAACAGGGAAATAACGTTGGTGTTTCTTCATCACGGAAATCAATACTTCGGGTGGTAACGCCAGATACTCATCCTCGAAACTGCCAATAAAGGCGGTAGGAGATTCAACCATCATGGTCACTTCGTCCAAGAGATCAAGGTCAACCCGGTGGTCCGCCCCCCCACATTGCTTAATTTTCTCTTTTACCTGCAGCTCAATAACATTTTTTCGGTTATCCACATCAATGATAATCTGTTGTGCTTCCAACGACTTGAGAAAGCTGGCGGGATTCTGAACGTCAATCATCTCTTGCTTCTGAAAGCGCAGACCACGCGTCTGAGTTTTGGTGCTCAATCCAGCATATTGGAAAGGAATCAGCTCATCACCCAGCATCGCTAACAACCAGCGAATGGGACGCGAGAAGGCTACATTGGACTCATTCCAACGCATCGATTTATCAAATTTTAAATTGGAGATTAAAACAGGTAAAGCTTCTGCCAGTACCACCAATGCTGCCCGGCCAGATTGCTGGATTTCAACCGTCACATAGCGTCCACCATCGATCTCAGAGACGTTTAATTTGGATACATCCACACCTTTCCCTCGCGCGAATCCCTCCGCTGCTTTGGTGGGTGTTCCATCCGGATTGAAGGCTCGATCTGCTGGTGGACCCTTCACAACCTGGACCAAATCCAGCTGTTTTCGTTGAAGTTTGTCAACAGATACAACCAGCCGTCTTGGTGTTCCTGAAACATGAACCGTGCCGTGGGATAAGCGCAGTTCATCCAGTAAGGCTGGAACTCGAATAGATAATTGATTCAGAACGGACTTCAGATCTCCTACCGGTAATTCTTCACAACCAATTTCAAAGAGGAATGGCGCAGTGCCATCCAGTTTTGTTTCATCGACAACCACTGGTTCAACCGTTTTCTGGGTATGGTCGGGTTGCTTGTCTGCAGCTTTCCAGGGAAAGCCCATCGCCTCGCGTTGTTGGTAGTAAGCCTCAGCCACCTTTCTTGATATTTCACGCATGCGTGAAAACAAAGCCTGTCGCTCGGTAACACCGACTGCCCCACGCGTATCCAGCACATTAAAGGTATGCGAACATTTCAATACACTATCATGGGCCGGTAAGACGAGTCCAAGGGTTAATGCTTCATTCGCTTCCGCTTCGTACAAGTCAAACATCTGTCGTAAGCGCTGCACATCGGCTACTTCGAAATAATATTTACTGTGTTCCTGTTCCCCTCTAAGATGGACATCCCCATAGGTGCGGTCCGGGCTCCATTGGATATCTGTAAAACTATTCACCTTTTGTAATGCCATGGCGATGCGTTCCAGACCGTAAGTGATTTCCACCGAGACGGGTTCCATCGGCATACCGCCGGCCTGCTGGAAATAGGTGTATTGTGTGATTTCCTGACCATCCAACCAGACTTCCCATCCCAGACCCCACGCACCTAATGCCGGGGATTCCCAGTTATCTTCCACAAAGCGGATATCATGTTCGGCGGGGATTACACCCAGGGCTTCCAGGGACTTAAGATAAATTTCCTGTGGGTTGCCCGGGTCAGGCTTGAGGATCACTTGAAACTGCGTATGCATTTGCAAACGATTGGGATTTTCACCATAGCGGCCATCATCCGGGCGTACAGATGGTTCCACATAAGCCACTTTCCAGGGTTCAGGGCCCAAGACCCTCAAAGATGTCGCCGGGTTCATGGTACCGGCACCTACCTGGGTGTAATACGGCTGCCAGATCAAACAACCCTGGTCATTCCAGAATTGTTGTAATTTTAAGATGATCGATTGAAAATCCAAACTCATTCTTCCTCCAAAGCCCGCTGACAAGTAAAAAAATAATAAAAACAGCCAGAAACTAATCTAAAATCGTGTAGCAATTATACCAATCAATCGGTTTGCAAGGAATTTTGTGGCAAACCTTGGTTATGAGGATACCAAATTGTGGGATCGAATATGCGATGACTGATGGGAAAGTAATATGATCAGAAACATTGAAACCAAAGACCTCCAATCTGTATGTGATATTTATAATCATTATGTCCTAACGGCCAATGCCTCCTTCGAGGTCGATAAGGTACCGGTAGAAGAGATGCAAAGACTGGTGGCGGAATATACCAGTATTTACCCCTGGCTGGTATATGAGCAGGACGGAGATCTTTCGAAACTCAAAAAGGTTAGTTTAATTATTTATTATGTCGGATAATTGAAGGAATGAATAGGAAAGTAGTAATTGTCCCTTTTTTCATGTTAAGGCGACTTATATATAGAGCTCAAAATAAGTTACCCCTGGCAGGATCTATGATCTATTATGTAAAGGAGATCAATGGCAGAAAGGACAATACATTTGACCACAAATACAAGCGATGACGAATATGATGATCACCGGCTCATTGAGGATGTTCGTAAAGATCCAAGAAAATTTGGATTGCTTTACAAAAAATACGCCAATCCTGTCTATCGTTATATCTTCACACGTACCGGTAATCAACAAATAGCAGAAGATATCACCTCCCAGACTTTCCTGGCAGCTTTAGAATCCATTAGAAATTTTCGACAGGATGGTAATTTTGGTGCATGGTTATTCACGATTGCAAGAAACAAAGTCAATGATCATTTTCGTCGAAGTAAAACCGTGACACCTATCCATGAAGCTGAATTAATTGCAGATGGGAGCGACCCATTGGCTTCCTCAATCCAATCTGATCAATCAAATACCGTTCAAGCTTTGATCAAAAGTCTTTCAGAAGATGAGCAGGAATTGCTGCGCTTGCGTTTCATTGCTGAGTTAAGTTATTCAAATATTGCTCATTTGTCCCATAAGAGTGAAGATGCTGTGAAAAAATCCATTTATCGTTTGCTGGCACGATTGCAAAGCCAGGTAGAGGTGAATAATGAATAAAGAAAACGGGAATTTAAAGTTTGAGGAGTTCGTTCAGAACTCATATAATGTCCCTCCCATCAGTGGTGAATTCTACAATAATTTGTATGCTGAATTGATGACAAATGCGGGGAATATGCAAATTTTTCCGAAAAAATCAACTAATTTGGTTCGGATAAAGAGATTTTCCCTGGTGGGATTAACGATTGTGTTGATTATTGCCATCAGTTTTTTGGTCAGTCCCTCCTTGCGCGTCATGGCGGAAAATATATTCAGCTTCTGGAAAAAAGTGGATAATCAACAGGTGATCACAACAATACCGGAAGTGCCTGCTGTTGACCCGGAAAAGATACCCGCCATTGTGGAATCATTACAGGAAGAGATCAAAAGTACCCAACAGGCAACAGCTTCCTCAGAGGAAGAATTCATTATCAAATTGCCAACCCTGCTGCCTGAGGGTTATCGCATCGTTACAGTGTCAAATGGACCAAATGGCAATGCCTGGGTTGATCTTTCACCAAGAAATAAAGGAGTATATTTAACTGTAAACATCCAACCAGCTTCTTTAGTCGAAAATTCAATCATTGGTCCGGCGGATAAAATTGAAAAGGTCGCAATCAATAATTTAACCGGTGAATATGTGCGGGGTAGTTTTGGCGTCGGACCCTGGATGACTGGTTATGTTAAAGAGGAAGATGCAAAGAATTTGACCTGGATTGATGATGGCAATGTTCACAAATTAGCCTGGAATGATGGAAACATGAATTACCTGATGATCTATGCTGGATCTGGTGATCCAGGAAATCCCCGATATCTCGGAAAGAATGATATGGCAAAAATAGCAGCCAGTATGATTCCGGTGGAGAATGGAGTTCGACCCACGGTAGAGTCCTTTGTTCCAGATAATGGTGAAGGTGAAGAATCTGTTCCATATATAAAGGATTTTGTAACTCTAAACCGCTTGGTTAGCTTTGACGTTCCTGAACCGACATACATACCGGAAAAATATACTTTTGATGGTGGCGAAGCGCCATTTACAGGGACCGTCATTTTTGAGTATTTTTCCTGCACCCCTGAGCCTGGCGAATTGGATCATGAAATTAAGTTTGGTTTCATGGTGCAAATGAACAAAATATCTGAACAACAATTAGAATATGAATTAAGTTCCTTCGCTGATGAAATTGGTAAAGATGCTGTGATTGAGACAATCCTGATTGATGGGATGGAAGTTCAATATATAAAAGGTGATTGGATAACAACCTGGGTTGTTGAAGATGGAAAGTCGGTTCCTCAAGAAAGGGTCTGGGATAACAACGCTTATTGGCATCGTATGAAATGGTATAAAGATGGTGTCTTATACTCTTTAAGTAATTACCTGGCAATCCAACCCGATTATCAAGGTTCCTGTGCACTGACCAAAGAAGACCTGATTAAGTTTGTGGAAGGATTGCAGTAGGATGAAAAGTGGAATGGGGGTTTGAAAACCACCCCGATGCTCTGATTGAATTCCTCCAAAGAATGGGCATTCTGAAATTTGAGAAAAACAGGATCCCATTCTTTTTAATTTACTAACTTTTTTATGCTCTAAAAGATATTATTAATATAGGCTCTTTCAAAGATCATGTGCTTTACTGTGAGCGAAAATGACAAATTATTCAAACAAAACACAAATTAATATGAATTCAGATGAAAAAGCAGTATCAATACTGAAAAATGGCAATATTTCCGGTTTATCAGTCCTGGTTCAAAAATATCAGGTTAAGGCTGTACATATTGCATTGTTTATCACACACGATCTACCCACCGCTGAAGAAGTTGTTCAAGATTCCTTTGTAAAAGCCTTTCATAAAATTTCTCAATTTGATGAAACCCGAGCATTCGAACCCTGGTTCTTGAGAATAGTGATCAACGCAGCGATTAAGAGTGCCAAAAAGCAGAAGAATTTTTTACCAATGGTTAACCCGGTTGATGGAAATAATATCGAAGACTGGTTAATCGATCAAACGAACAGCCCTGAGGAAATGGCAGAGACTGCTGAATTTCAAACAATTGTGTGGCAGGCAATAGAAAAGTTGGATCCAAACCAGCGAGCTGTTATCGTTATGAAATATTTTTTAGAAAATTCAGAAAAGGAAATCGTAAATCAGCTGGGAAAGCCATTAACAACTATTAAATGGTGGCTTTATATTGCCCGACAACGACTCAAGCAGCTGATTAAATCAGATTTGAAGTATGACCATGTGAAAATGGAGGATAAAAATGAATAAAAAACATATGAAATTAATTTTAGAAACTATTGCCAATCAAATAGCTCCTGAAGAAAAAATAAATTTATGGCCATCTATAGAAAACAAACTATTAATGGACCATGCTTATGAAAATAAGGAATTAAGTATTCGAGATAAATCTTATCGTATCAATCATAAATCTTTGCTGCGACAAAGATTGGTTCTTACAATTATTTTAATGACGCTGGTATCAGTCGTCATTTTTTTCACATCCCCTCAAGGGAAAGCTATCGCAGAGTCAATCAAACATTTATTTGTAACGACAGATGTAACTGAAATCCCCATTGATGATCCCGACACGGTAGCTTCCCCAACTTTTGTGCCTACATTTGAAGTAACTTTAATACCAGCAACTGAATCAGGGGTCAAAGAAAATTTTATCTCACCTGGAATTGCCAGTTTATCCTCCACCGATCCTGCGTGCGAAGAGGATCCGAATGGCTACACCTGCCAGATTGCCAAAGCGGAAAGAAAAGTTGGCTTCGATCTGAAAGAGCTACCTGCAGATCCATACACATTCAAGTTTTCAGAACTTTATATCACCCAAAGTGACGAGGTTTGGATTAATTACGAAAGGGTTGGTGGTGGTAGTTACTTATATTTGTACCAGGCAATCGGTGATATGGCGTCGATGTATGGTAGTGTTCCCGAAGATTCAATTCAAGAAGTGAAGGTAGGCGAATATTTCGGTGAATATGTTATTGGCAATTATTTTGCAGACAGCAATTCTTCCAGTTACGAGTGGGGATACCATGGTACTTATCGTTTACGGTGGACCGAAGGGGAAAGAAATTTTGAACTCAGGCATGATGGCTGTGTAGATCTTCGATATGAATTTTGTACATCCCCAGAGCAATTAATTCGAATTGCTGAAGCTTTGGTTTATCTACCAGAACCGAGATCGGAATTACGTGCAGATTACCTGAATAGTCCTGAAGAAGCAACCTTACTCAGTGGCTATACCGTCCTCTCGCCCACCATCTTACCGGAAGGATTTGTTTTTGACCATGGGACTTACGATACTGAATTGAAGCAAATTCGCCTATCATACAGTCCAACGAGTTATGATCCTGGAACTGCTGAGTTACTCATTGTGATTCGCCCATTGTTAGAAATTTCTGCTAACCCTGGCGAGAATTGGTCAGTAGAGGGAGAATCCGTCGATATTAACGGTAATCAAGGATTTTATTCTTCCGGCGGTCCATACAATCACGCAATCAGTTGGGAAGAGAATGGAATGCGAATAACCATTAGCATTTATGCATCCAAAATTGCATTTGGAGGCGGTTATACAAAGGATCAGGTTCTGGAGATTGCCCGGTCACTCCAATAATTTTATAAATATCGAATAAAAATCAATCTCATAAAAAATGTTATAAAACCTCACCTTTATGGGACAGTTAATTGAATGCATTCAAATCGAAATGAATGGAGTCAAATTTGATTGGAAACCAGAACCATAAAATACTGAAGTAAGAAGTTGAAACCATAAATCAGATGACCACTCAAAACAATTGTGTTTAGCGAGAACCTTCCAACCCTCGCCTTAATCACACCAAAATAAAATTCATCTGTCAGATTTTTCTTTCTTGTGCGTTTACATATTTAAACCGCGGTTACATTTTGAAGATGGAGGATTGTGATTTGAAAGAATTTATCATTCCTGGGTTTGCCAGGAAACTTCGCAAGGGAAAATCAGAAACTCCCCTCGAAAACGCAGAAGTTTTCCAAAAGTTCTATCAACAACATTATCTATCAGTATTCCGTTATGTGTATGGATTAATCGGTGCGCCAGTGGAAGACGTTGAGGATCTCACTGCAGATACTTTCATGCGTGCGTGGAATAAACGCCAATCATTCCAGGGAAATCATTTTAAAGAAGGTATTGGTTGGTTGTTGCGAATCGCCAAACGACTGGTGATTGATCGGTACCGGCGCAGTCAGTCCCGAATTCAGACAGTGGATGAAATGCCTGAGGATATTCCATTCATTGCACCCACGCCGGAATATATCATTCAAAAAGGTGAAATATATCAGCAATTATGGAACCTCCTCAACGAGTTACCGGCAAGGCAGCGTGAGATTTTGGTGCTACGATATTTTCTGGATTGGCGGATAAATCAAATTGGCGAATACCTGCATATCCCTGAAAACACAGTATCGGTCACAATCCGACGGTCTTTACAACATTTACAACAGGAATGGCCTGAAGAAAAGGAATTGAAATGACAGATAAAAATTTACAACCAACGATTGCTGAAATAGAGGCAATGTTAAGTTCTATGACACCACAACCAGTTGAAAGGTATCATCAACACATGCAACAAGCTCCCTGGTTTAGTACAGGTATCAAACAAGCAGGAATATTAAATCATAGAAAAGCAGTGTTTGCGATTGGCAGTGCCCTGGTAATTCTCCTGTTGCTTGGATTATTCTTGACGCCTGCTGGCAACGTGTTGGCAGACCAGGTATTAAAGTTTTTTTCTCGTGTTCAAGGGGACACCATCACCATACCTGAAGATCAAATCTACACCCTTCCACCACCGCCCACCCCGGAACCTACCCAATACCAGGCGCTCTTACCCATTGATCAAATCCCAACACTCGCTCCTACGAAGGATGTACGCGATTCAGCTACTTTGGATTGGCTCACTGGCATTAGCCTGCTGGAAGCTCAAGCTCTGGTTGACTGGCCGCTGTATCAACCCATGCAATTACCAGAAGACTACCGCTTGAATCACATCAATTATTACGAAGATCGGGATGCCATATACATGTTTTATAAGTCCCCACTCGCCAGCACAGGAGAATATTTCAGTGTTTATCAGGGGAAAGACCTGGAAGTCCTGGAAATTGCTGAAGGTGCGGAAGTTGAGTTTATCCCGGTGGGAGACAGAACCGCTGAGATGGTAAGAGGCTTGTGGTGGTCAGAACCAGGCTCGAGCCATTCAAATTGGGTTGACCAGGAAGGAGTGTACACAGTTCAATGGAAAGAGGGAGATATCTCCATCCAAATGGTGTTTATGATGAATGATGACTTTAAACCAGCATACCTGGACCATGACCAGATTGTTGCTGTTGTTCAATCGATAGCGCAATGCCCGGCAGAAGAAAAATACACCTGCCAATTACAACAAATGACAACTGCTGTCGGTTTTAAACCATGGAAATTTAATTATTTACCGGATGGTTTCACATTCCAAAAAGTGGATTATCGTGATGGTCTGGCAGCACAATGGTATTCAAAAGGAAACGCAACACTGACCTTCTCCCAGGCAAATTATAATTTCACCATCCGCCGATCTGATCCCTGGTACTACATACCCAAAGAAGCTATTCAGGCAGTTCAAGTGCGCAACCTTACTGCTGAATATGTGCGGGGTCAACTTGAAATGAATGAGAATAGCAACCCATCTGAATGGAATCCAACAGCCAACGAGGAAAGGTTACGCTGGAAAGTAGGTGATTACTGGTTCCAGATTATGGTCAGCGGTGGCGAGGATACTGATCAAAAGCAACAAATGCTTCAAATCGCAGAATCCTTACAGGAAGAAGTGACTTTGCCAACCCCAACCCCAACACCCATTCAGGTTGACGAGGACACATGGATGCAGGTGTTCACCAATCTGGAAGATGTTAAACCAATGGTTGATTTTGAAGTATTGGCACCAACCATCTTGCCGGAAAAGGTCTTCTTCAGTCATGTGCGTTATTTATCATCTGGATTCATAACAATGTTCTTTGGTGATTTCGCGGCTGATCTGATGCGTTCCAGTGGGCCTGTCTTGACCTTTGTTCAATACAGGTTACAAGACCCAGAACCTGTATACCCTGAGAGGTACCCGCCAGAAGCCATTGAGCAGGTTTATGTCAACGGCATTCCAGCCAGGCTAACTACTGGATACCTCCAAACCAGCAGATCCCAACCTGATCAGCCAATGCCAGAACCGACATGGGTAAATGATGACGGGAGTCTGGAATTGACATGGAATGATAATGGGATTCGTTATCACATAAGTTATCGATCCAGGTTCAATAATTGGCGAATCACCAAAGAGGACTTGATCGCCATCGCAGAAAGTCTGCAATAAAACAATCTAATAAAGATGGTGGATGGTGTAGACAATCCACCATCTTTATCCCGTTTTGGACTTGTTTTCCTGCAATTTTGCCGTAATAAACTATGGATATAGAGATATTTGAATTCGATATTTATCGTGTTCTTAATATAGTTATCTGTCAAAATATATTGGTTCTAAAACTCGATTCTCATCGAAAATAAGCTTGAAAACGTATAATCTAAACCAATCTCATTATAAGTTTTATAAAACCGCGTCTTTATGGAACAGATTCCTGAATACTTTTTTTATGTCATTTTTATTTTTTTACTTCCGGCTATATACCAGATTTTTCTGTTCTTTCTGAGGATGGGATGATAATTAGTCAAAGTGACCTGTCGATAAAATTGAATGAATACCAAATCAATTCAAAAATGAAGGTTTTTCTCTTTTCAAGCGTCTAATATATAAGAGACCAAATATTATGGATTCAAGCAGATTAATTCAACGATGTAAAACCGGTGATGCGGCTGTTATTGAGGAGCTGGTGAAAACCTATCAGAGCAGTCTGTTTCGCGTTGCACTCCTGATTTTGGAGGACTCGGCAGAAGCTGATGAAGCTGTACAGGAATCTTTCATCTCTGCCTGTCTCTCGTCGAACAATTTTAGGGGAGATGCAAATTTGAAAACCTGGTTAACTGCAATTGTGGTGAATGAATGCCGTAATCGCTTACGAAAACGTAAACGACAAATAAATCTACAGGAAAGATTATTAATTTTTCGACGATTGCTTGACAAGACAATTTCTCCAGAAAGAAAAACCATCCTGGTGGAAAAGAATAATACGGTTTGGAAAGAGATTGAATCTCTAGGAGAAAAACATAGAATACCAATTATTCTGCGCTATTACCAGGATTTACCGATCACAGAAATTGCCAAAATATTAGAAATCAACGAAGGTACGGTTCATTCAAGGTTAAACACAGCCAGAGAAAGATTACGTTGTGCGTTAAGTCAGATGGAGGTGGAAAATGATGAGTAAAATATCTCACCAAAAAGCGCATCGCTTTATTCAGGCGCAAGCTGATAAACTTTTGAAAGATGATCAAAAGGAAATACTAACTAATCACCTGGCAGATTGTGCTGCATGCCGGCAGTATCAGGCGGAGATTGAGAGCGTGGAAAAAGCAATTCAAAAATCATTACAACATAGTATTTCGCAGAAGCAAATATCAGTAAAAGCCATCCCTTCCAACCTGCTGAATCGGCAAATAAGGAGAAAAAATCGGATAATGAACATTCGCAAAGGTGCACTTGTTTTTTTAGGGGCATTGTTCTTGATATCAATTGCATTCATGGCGATCTACTTCGGTCGAAACGTTTTTCCACAACCCATGCCTGCTAACTTACAGACCCCCACGATCAATTCAATGGTCAGTGATGACGAAAATGTCATCATTACTTTTGCAGTTCCGGGTTTTATTATGGAAACTTATCTGCCCCTGGCGGAAGCTTTCGAAAGAGAGAATTCGGGCATCAGTATACAGATTGTAACTCCCTCCGAATTTTATGAATTGTGGAATGAGGAGGATTTATTCAACCTGGCTTCCGCCGCAGACACTTCATTTCATCTTTCCAGCCAGGAGTTGTTGCAGAACCAGACTTTCTTCCTTGATCTAATCCCACTAATGGAAAATGACCCAGAGTTTGATATGGAAGATTTTTGGATGGGATCACTTTCTGCTTGCAGGGACGAAACGGGTAAAATAGTCGGTTTACCATTGGATTTGAATATGACCGGCATGCTGGTGGATAAATCAGCGTTTGAAAAGGTAAACATTACTGCTCCAGCTCCGGGTTGGCGTTGGAGTGAATTTGTAAATGATTTGCAGGTTTTAGGTGCTCAGCAAAATATGGTCTATCTCGATTCTCAGACCTTTTTTACATCCGTTTTGGCTGCGCAGATCGATCCATTTCTAACTGATGAAGATGAGTTATCGAAACGGTTCATGGACTATGAAAACGCTGTGCAAGCAGGACAAATCCATGCCTATGATGAAAACCAGTCCATTGGAGAGCGGCAGACTCTTCTTGATGAGCAAAGCCCTGCGTTGTGGTCGGCTTCTCTAAACCAGGCTGTCGAAGTGATCGATGCCCAACGGCAGACAGACCCGGCATGGGGCTTTGTTCCCTATCCAATCAATGAAAGCACGAATAACACTTCACCTTTTGGTTCCCGTTGTGCCATGATTAGTCAGGGTAGCCAACATCCGCGTGAAGCCTGGTTATGGCTCAAATTCCTCTCGGAGCACTGGCTTGTATCTGCTGATCAGGTGGATCGTTATCAATACATTCCCGCACGCATCTCTGTGGCAAATTCTTCCGGCTTTTGGGATGGCATACCCGCGACAGTGGGAGATACTGTCCGATATGGTTTGGCACACGCCTGGTATAGATCCGAGGATTCTGAGCGTTTCAGTTGGATTCACCAAATATTCAATGGCGTACTGGCGGGTGAAACCAATCTTCAAATTGCATTGGCAGCTGGCATGAGGTCTATCAGTCCTTCAGAAACACGAACACCAGCTCCAGCAATTGCGATTGCCACACCGCAGAAAACTTTGACAAGTGCGGACGACCAATCCATTAAGTTTTATTCAGATGCCATTGACCAGCTAACTATGCAGGCAATCCTGGAAGAGTACCAAAAAACTCATCCGGAGATATCCATAGAGTTGATTCACGAGAATAATTTTATGAATATTGATCTCGAGAATTTCACCAGAAATTTTGATTGTTTTTCCGGGTTGAGCATGTATGTTACCAATCCATCCGTATTTATTGAAGGTGAACTGTTACCATTAAATGCTTTTTTGGACCTCGAACCTGATTTAGGTACAGACTTTTTGCCTGTTCAACTAGATCAATATACAAGGGAAGGTAAGCTGTTGGGGCTGCCGGATTTGCAAACCTTGTCTACATTAACGTATAACATCGATCTTTTGAAGAAATTAGGGATCCCTATACCGACAAATGATTGGTCGGTGGATGAATTCCTGAACCTGATTAACGATGTTTCAGCGCAATCCTCAGATGAATTGGAGATGTTTGGATACGCGATGATCTCCGATCAATTGCTTCTGGCAAGTAAAGAGATTGGTATTGAAGTTTCAATACCTGATTTTCAATTTACATCGGAAACGTCAATTTCTACCGCAAACTGGTTGAAAAGTCTGGTAGATGACAATAATGTTGTCCGCAATCCAGCAGATGACCCGAACCGGGTGGCAGTTTTGGTAGCAGCCGGTCAGGTAGCGATTTGGGACAGTGCTTTTAATGGTTGGTTTTTCAATGGACAAGAACCGGATTTTCGCACTGGGGAAGTTGCTATTCCTATTACCTCAACGCCTTTAAGCGTCAATTCGGGTGGGCAAGCATACTATATATCAAGTCAGGCGAGCGACCCACAAGCTTGTTGGGATTGGATCAGTTTCCTATCTTCCCAGCCGGCTGCATCGATGTACTGGCCGGTTCGCCAATCCGTGGCTACTTCGGAAGAGTGGCAATCATTGGTTGGTGCTGAAGCAGTAGAACTCTTCACAACTATGCAAGAGCGTGAGTTGGTTTATGAGACTATGTCTCCTCAACAACAGACCTTACAGAAGATTTGGGTGGAAGCGATGAAAGCTATCTATGAAGGCTTACCTGCAAAGACAGTGCTTTCCGATGCACAGAATCAGTATGATGATTATCTTACCTGCATGCAAATGAATTTACCCTCTGATGCCGATTATGATCAGATAAGTGAAATCAGTGAAGGTTGTTTTAAGAAATGAAATAACTAACTAAAAATGAAATAAAAAAAGTAGATTTCAATCTCCTCAAAAGTGTTATAAAACCTCACCTTTATGGAACAGTTAACTGAATGCATTCAAAATCGAAATGAATGGAGTCAAATTTGATTGGATACCAGAACCATAAAATGCTGAATGACGATGTTGAAATGATTGATTCCAGGGATGAGGAAGAAATTATTCAGGCAACCCGGGAAGATAAAACCATGTTCGTGCATCTTTATCGTCGCTATGTGAAGGATGTATACCGCTATGCTTTCTCCCGGGTGAACAATCCACAGGAAGCAGAGGATATCACCTCACAAACATTCCTGTCGGCTTTACAAAGCTTTGATCAATTTCGTGGCGATGGGTGCTTTGGTGCTTATTTGATCGGCATAACCCGACGATTAATTGCCAGATCATTCCGCCACAAAGAAAACGGCTGGTTGGAAGAAATCAATCAACTGGAAATCTCAAAATCTCAATCCGAAGAACAAATCACACAAAAATTGAATCTGGATCAGGTGATAGGAGAACTCGCTTCTATTCCGGAAAAAAGGGCAGAGGCGATCCGTTTACATTATTTTGCTGGGTTACAGGTGAAGGAAGTGGCTAAAGTGATGCGTAAGAGTGAAATGGCGATTCGGATGCTTGTTCATCGCGGAATTATTGACTTGCAGAAGCGATTGTTAGACGGAAATAAAAGGTGAGCAAAATGAATAAAATATTCAAACAAAATACTGCTGAAAAGAACGATCAAACAGCGTTCGATCTTAGCTTGGTACAAATGGTTGACACAATTCTCCCCAAAAAATCGTTTGAAAACCAATTGGAAACGCGAATTCTGGAAATGATAGCAATTGAAAATGAAAACTCAACATTACCAAAAAAAGCCAGAAGGTATTTATTTAATTCACCCATCAAGAAATTT
>Ga0351885_10258_pt1 | contig 20612 bp, 13 predicted proteins | sample TotcelFGM3001L13_FD_206771 | JGI IMG/M metagenome (GOLD analysis project Ga0351885, IMG submission 206771) | Enriched cells from coal bed in the Powder River Basin, Montana, United States - Total cells FGM rep3 HSBNCT.FGM.300.1.L13 ... | reverse complement strand
CCCTGGTGGTACGCACCAGCACCGCCCCCCCCCGCGGGGTGGCCTCCACGGCGTTGCGCACCAGATGGGCCAGGGCCACTTTCAGCAGGTGCTTGTTGAAACGCCCCACCAGCGGTTCGGAGCAGAGTTCGGCCACCAGGGAGAGGTTCTTGGCTTTCAACTCCGGAAGCAGGAGGTCCAGGGTGCTTCGGACGATGACGTTCAAATCTTCTTGGGCAAAGAACGAGGTCTTTCTCATGGCCAGGTTCTCGAAGCGCTCCACCATCTGCTCGATGCGCCGGGCCTCCTCGGCGATGGCCGTAGCCCAGGCCCGGCTGGGGTCGTCTTCGTCCGTCTTCCGCAGGAGGCGGTGGCTGAAGCCGCCGATGACGTGCAGGGGATTGCGGATGCCGTGGGCCATCCCCAGGGCCATCTCCGACATGGTGCGCTCCATCACCAGGGCCTCCATTTCCCGGTTGAGGGCCAGGATCTCGTGGCTGGTCTCCTCCAGATGGTGGTGGTCGGCTTCCATCCGGCGGTACAGACGCTGAATCCGGTGGAAGAACAGGATAATGGCCGCGATGACCACATAAACCACGGTGTCGAAGCCGCCAAAAATCCGCTGAACCTGCGCCAGGTTGGGGAGATTCCAATAAGTGATGAGATCATGCAAGGCATGGGAAATCAGGTGAGTGATGGAAAAAATAAAAAAGGCGATGGCCAGCCAATTGAAGAATAACCACAGGGCATTTTCCGGATCCTGATCCACCAGTCGCCGGCTCAGGCGCAGGGAGAGGAAGGTCAAAATGAGAACGATAAGGGCACTCAAATATTCCAGGATCCAGAGAGGAGCCAGGGGCAGGCTAATCATCTACTCGACCCCCGGCTTGCGGACCAGGGCCTTCAGACCCAAATAAAACAACAGGAAGGCCGGTATTAAAAGGAAGGAATGGTCGATCTTGGTGATATAGACCAGCCAGGTTTGGAAATCATACATGACGAGGCGACGGTCCCAGCCCTGGCCCAGGATGATGGAATTATACAGGGTCCAGTCGGCCCAGTGGCCTACAAAAGCGTCGAGGTTCCATAAGGCGAGAAGGGCCCAGGCCCACACCAGGAGCCGGAAGCCACGAAATTTTTGCAGATGCGCATAAAAAATTTCATGGATAAAAAAGAGCATGGCCAGGAACAGGAGTAGATGGGCGGTCTGGTGGACATAGGAGCCCTGGGTGCCGTATTGGTACCAGGTGACCCATTCGGCCAGAACATACTTAGGCGACAGGAGGACGAGGACGAAAACCGCAGGGCAAATCTGAGATATCCAACGCCTCATGGGGTTTGACCTCACTTGATTATATTGTGCGCGTCTTCCGGGGAATTGTCAATCAAAGGCTGATACTATTTATATGCGCGAGACTCTGGATGTCAGGGGAAGGGGATTATCAGGCTAAAGCTCACAGTTACAAGCGACCCGATGGAAACCCCGGGATCTCAAACAGGCCCCCGGCGGTGGCCACGGCTGGTTGGCCTCGCCAGGACCCGAGCTCGGAGATACGAAGGTTATGCTTGCAACCCCAAGGCGCGCAGGGCTTTGGGGTCCTTGCGCCAGTTTTTCCACACCTTGACCCAGAGTTCCAGGAATACTTTGGCCCCCAGGAGGGCCTCGATTTCACCCCGGGCCTCGGCGCCGATGGCCTTGAGCATGCGCCCCTGCTTGCCGATGAGGATGCCTTTCTGGGAGTTGCGCTCCACATAGATCACCGTCCTGATCTTGATGAGATGGGGCCGGCGGCTTTCATCGAATTCCTCCACCTGCACCGCCACGGCGTGGGGAATCTCTTCGCTGGTATGGTGCAGCACCCGTTCCCGGATGAGTTCGGCCACCAGGAACCGCTCGGAGGAATCGGTCTCCTGGTCCATAGGGTAGAGGGGCGGCGACGCCGGCAGAAGTTTGAGGATTTCGGCCGTTAGTTCCGCCACCCCGTCCCCCAGGAGGGCGGTTAGGGGGATGATGGGTGCAGCCGGAAACAGCTCGTGGTAAGCGCTGATGAGGGGCAGGAGCCGGGGTTTGGTTACGGTGTCGATCTTATTGATAACCACGATCAGGGGGCGGTGCAACTGCCGCAGCTGGGGCAGAAGGACCTGGTCGTCCGTGGCCGGGGGCCGGGGTTCCACCAGCCACACCACCACGTCGGCTTCGGAAATGGCATTGAGGGCCGCGGCTACCAGGGTGGCATTGAGCGCCCCCTTGGGGTCCAGCACTCCCGGAGTGTCCAGGAACAGAAGTTGGGCCTTCGGCAGGTTGACGATCCCCATGAGGCGCTGTCGGGTGGTCTGGGGCTTGGGCGAGGTGATGGCGAGCTTTTCACCCACCAGCCGGTTCAGAAGGGTGGACTTACCCACGTTAGGGAAGCCGATGAGGGCAATATAGCCGCATTTAAAGTCTTCGGACATGCTTTATTATACTCATTTTTTTCTTCTTTGGCCCTGAAAAGAAAAGGCGGGAACTTAAGACCGCGGGCAAATTACGTCGGGGGTAGGGACGCACCTAAGAGGGAATGGCTGGTAAAGCAAAATCTGCCTAGTGTAACGGCAAGGCCGGCGGCGCCTCCGTATTGGTTGCTTCAACAAATTCAGCTGGCATTACCCGGTCCCGGCCTGCCTTTTTGGCCCGGTAGAGAGCGGCGTCAGCCGACTGGATAAGTTGCAGCCCGGTGTCGCCGTGGTCGGGATAAACGGCCACGCCCAAAGATAGGCTGGCGGGTTTCTGACCCGGGAAGTGCAGATGCATCTCCTTGACGGCTTGACGCAAATGCTCGGCCCTCTCCAGGGCAATCTCCATTGAGGCCCCCGGCATGATGAGCAAAAATTCTTCCCCGCCATAGCGGCAGGCGATGTCCTCCCCCCGGATATGGCTTTTGAGCAGAATTCCCAGGGCGCTCAGTAGTTCATCCCCGGCACTGTGGCCGAAGTTGTCGTTGTACTGCTTAAAATGGTCCAGGTCCATCATGATTACCCCTATGGAGGTCCCCTGGCGCTTGACCCGGTTGAGTTCCCGTTCCATGGTCTCCTCCAGGTAGCGGCGATTAAACAGGCCGGTGAGGGAGTCGCGGATGGCCTGACTGCGCAGGGTCTCCCGGAGTCTCAAATTGGCCAGGGCCAGGGCCAAATCTTCGGTTACCGTCAGGGCCAACTGATCTTTGACGGCCGCCAGTTCCGGGGTTTGGGCTTCGACCGGGGGCCCCGGCCGGAGGTGAAACACCCCCAAGGTCTCCCCTTGGGCGATCAGGGGCACGCACAGATAGCCGCCAGGGACATCCTCGGCCACGTGGGGGCAGCGAAGGGTCTTCTGTGGATTTTCCACCTTGTGGACCCGGCCGCGCCGCACCGACCAGCATTCATCCGGGGCGAAGACCGAGACCGCCAACGAGGCCTGCCCCCAACTGGCCACGGTCTCAAAAAGGTTTCGGGAATTGTTGAGCATGTATAGAGCCCCGGCATCATCCGGGAAAAGCTTGGGCATAAAATACTCGATGGCTTTATAAGCTTCTTCCGAAGCCTGACAGGCTTGGAGCATATCCGCCATTTCATTGGTAAGAGTCATGGAGCGGTTGCGCTCCTCCACCTGGGCCACCAGGACCTGAAGCTGGGCATTGGCATTTTGTAGGGCCTCTTCTCCCAGGCGGCGCTCGGTGATGTCTTCATAGACCCCTAGAATTCCTAAGACCTCGCCGTTGGGCATTTGCAACGGAACTTTGCTGGTATTCAGCCAGATCTTGCCGCCTTCGGGTGTGGTCTGCGGCTCGGGAATGTTTATCTTGGAGCGGCGGGACTCCATGACTTGGCGGTCATCGTCTCGGTAGAGCTCCGCTTGTTCCTTCCAGCCCATGCTAAAGTCGTCCTTGCCCAGAAGTTGCTGTGGATCACTGAAGCCTGCATCACGGGCGAACAGGGTATTGCAGCCCAAATAACGGAGATCACTGTCCTTCCAGAAGACCCTGGCGGGTACCGACTCTATAATCAATTGCAGCATGTTCTTGGAATGCTCGAGCCGCTGCATGGTTTCTTGTAACTCTATGTAATTTTTAGATAAAGCTTCCTCAGAGAGCTTGCGTTCGGTAATGTCCACATAGCTTTCCAGGAGGCGCTCTTTGCCCTGTATTGATATCCTTGCCACCGTCTGCATCACCCAGCGGCTCTTCCCATCGGGCCGCCGCATCTCCCGCTCGACATTGACCACCGTCTCCCCCAGATCAGTGACAGTGCATCTCCCATGCTCCGGCCTGCAGATAAAGCGGCTGCATTCGGAGCCGATAATCTCTTCCTTAGGAGCGCCGATCAGTTCGGCGGCCACCGGGTTGGCGTCCACGATAACATGGCTTTCGGGGTCAATGATCAGCACCCCGGTTTGGACGTTATCCAGGATGGTTTGAAGGCCGCTTTCACTCTCCCTCAAGGTCTCATCCAACCGATGCCGATGAATCGCCATGGCCAGAACCCGGGCCAGCCGTTCGCAGATTTCCTGATCCCGAGCGGTGTAATCGCGGGGGGCGTTGGCCAGGCCGATCTGCCCCACCAGCTTGTCGTCGACGATGGCCGGCACCGAGAGAAACCGGGTGATCGGGAAATGCCCCGGCGGGATCCCCGCGGCCCGGGGATCCTCGGCAGGGTTGTTGGTCAAGAGCGGCTGGCTGTGTTCCAGAACCCAGCCCCAGAGCCCGATAAATTTATGGAATACGACCTTTTTCTCTTCAACTCCGCAAGCCTCTTGACCGATGGACGGCAATACCAGGGCCCCGGTCTGGGGGTTGATGTAGCCGCAAAAAGCCCTGGGGCTGTCGGTGAGATTTTTGGCATGTTCAGAAACTAACGAGACGATGTCCTGCAAGGGCAACGACGTCAACAGGGCCCGGGATAAATCAGCCATAGAGGCGTTGACCCTGGCGTCCCAAGCCAGTTCAACTTCGGCCTGCTTGCGCTCGGTGACCTCATGCTGCAACTGCTGATTGACGGCGGCCAGATCATCCAGGGCCTTTTTGATCTCACTGAGGTCCCGGGCGACGGTCACACTGCCGATGGCCTTATGGTGACGGTCATATAAAAGATTGATGGACAGGGCAAACGGGACAATGCTCCCATCTTTTTTTCTCAACTGGATCTCGTAGCCGTGGACCGAGCCGTCGCGGCGCAATTGGTTCAGCATGTCTTGCAGTTGTTTTCGGTCGGCATACAGCTCAAAGGATGAGTTACCTTCAAGCTCTTGGAAAGAATAGCCGAATACCTGCTCGGCAGCTCTATTCCATTGGATAATCCTGCCGCGCTGGTCCACGATGCCGATGGGATCGGCGGAGTTTTCCAGGATATTTTCCAGGTAATCTTTGGCCTGCCGAACCTCATTTTCGGCCTGTCGGCGGGCGGTAATATCCCGGACAAACACAATCTTGCGAATCTGATCCCCTTGGACAATGTCGGCCTCAGTACATTCCACATCAACCAGAGAACCATCTTTTTTCCGATAACGTGGACTGGGTGACAGATGCGGGTCGGTTGAACCTTCCCCGGCGTCTTCCCCCTGAGGCTCCAGGGAATCCGGCCCCCGTACCTGGTCGATCCCCAGGCCGAAGAGTTCTTCCGGGCCGTACCCCAGCCATTGGGCCATAAAGGGATTGGCTCCCAGAATCCGGCGGGTTTGCGGGTCAAAAACGAACACCGCTTCGGGCGCCGCGGCAAACATGGCCCGGAAACGGGCCTCGGAGGCCATGATGCGATTGGCCCCTTCCCGGAGGGACAGGTTGGTGCCGGCAAAGAACAGGGTTAAGGCCACCAAAATGAAAGCCGCGGCAATGCCCACGAGGCGATAGTTCACGACGGGGTAGAACGGCTCCAAATTCACCAGGGCCCAGCCCGGCGCTATGACCTGGGCGATATTTTGCCGGGTGGCCACATAACGCCGCCGGTTAAATTCTATTCGGGTTTCGTCATGGAGGGGCCGAGAAAAGATGGGGGTGAAGCGGTCGGTTCCATATTGCGCCTTGAAGGCGGCCGGGTCGGCGGCCGTTACCGGCCACAGGCTGTGATAGTCCAGGTCGGGGTGACTGGCCACAAACACGATGCCCTGAGGGTCGATGAGGAAGGCAGGGTCGAATTCCTTCAATTCTTGTTGAAAACGATTCAGGGACATCTTAAGAACCGCCACCCCGATGACCTTTCCAGCCACGTTCTTGACCGGGTGGGAGGTATAAAACCCCCGCACTTTCGAGGTGACGCCCAGGGCGAAGCAGCGACCGGCGTTGCCCGCCATGGCCTCCTGAAAGTAGGGCCGGAAGGCGTATTTTTGTCCCACGAAGCTATCCGGGTCGCCCCGGTTGGAGGAGGCGATAGTGGCGCCGGAGGCATCCATAAGGTAGGCGACCGTGGCCCCGAAGCGCTGTTGATATCGGTCCAGCACCGAATTGGCCTGGGCCAGGGTCTGAGGGGACCCCATCCTTAGGGCCGGAGCGATCCAGGGAGACCCGGCCATAGCCCTGACCGCTTCCTCGGCTTCCTGGATTTCGAAAGCCAGGCGTTGGATGGCAAGTTGATTATGAGCCAGGCCGCTTTTCCGCACTTGCTTCCAGGCCAGGTTACCCAGGGATTGGGTTAGAAACCAGCCTCCGGCCAGGATGACCGTTAGGGCCGCAACCACGAAATACAGGTAGTTGGCCCGGTACCGGTGGCGACGTTCATCGCCATCGGATTGGGCCACCTGAAAATAGCCCACGCTCATAGCGGCGATCCACACCGCCAGCAGGCCCCGCACCAGCTGGATCGGCAGGCCCGTAAGGCTGGTGAAGGTTTCGTAATTGAGGATATTGGCCGGAAAGAAACCGGCCTGGGGGACCACTACGCCGGTGGCCAGGCCGTAAAGGATGAAACCGATGCCGCCGGCCAGCAGCGAGGGGCGACACCTTGAATTAACCTGGCGGGCTTCGGCGAAGAGCGCCCACGCGGCCCCCAGGCTGCCCACCAGACCCAAGAAATAGCGGGTGGTGGCGTTCAAGCCGGTCCAGCCGGAAATTCCCCCCAGGCCGGCGGCCAGGGCCAAAACGACCAGGAGCCAGCGTCCCGGTCCGCGGCCCCGCGTTTGTTTTAGGCTGAGACGGCCGAATTCCACCAGGCATAGGAAAGAAGCGGTCAAGATGGCCCAGCGCAGGGCCCCGAACCACACCTCGTCCCCCCAGACCAGGGCCACCAGGTCCAACCACTCGTTGGCCCCGTGGGTAACGCCGAAGAGGGCCAGCCAACCCCAGGGAAGCCGGTGGTGGACCTCTTTGGATAGGATGTAGGCCACCACCCCCAGACCGATAAAGGCCAGGCCGTAAAAGAAAAGGATATAATCCATCTGTCCCTGAAAAAAGGTGATCATGAAATCGGCCTGCATCCGTGGGATCGGCTGGGACGACGACCTTGGTCCCGAAGCGGGCTCTTTACCCTTCGGCGCGGCTGGCGCCAATTCGGCGCCAACCATTTAATGGGTATCCCAGTTATCCTTACCGTACATCTTGGCAGAAATGCAACCTGAATAAATCGGTAGATCCACTGAATTTGCTTGGGCAAAACCCTGAGTTTAGCCCGAGTGCTCTCCTGAGGGGAAAAATCCGCCTGGGAACATGACCGGGCAAACCAGCATAACTGAACGGAAACCCTCTCATTAGGGTATGTATCGGCACGAGCCTTCAAGTAATTAAATTCCCAGGGTTGAGGACGGAGAAAAAGGCGGGGGAGGAGAAAGGGCTGAGCGGAGAGGCGCCTGGAAGGGGAATACGTGATTTTCAAGCAGTTCCTTATGGACCTATCGGCCATCCGTAAAACATGAAAATTCGTAGGGCGGGCGTCCCCGCCCACCAGCCGGTCTGCACAGGCTGGAAAGCCTGTGCCACCGGAAGAACTTTACGAAGCAGCGGTTTGGACTACGGAGCATAGCTCATAAGAATCTCTGACGGCACCGGCGCGGTGAAATCAATTGACATCATGACGCTCAGAATGAATATGGTCAGAATGGAGAAGATAAAAAGCTTCCTGCCCCAGAGCCGCACATCGGATGCCTTGTAGCCCGACCAGGCCAAATACAGCCAGGACAGGCCCAACCCGGTCGCCACTGCCAAGGTGCTGTAACCGGTGTACCCCCAGAAGGTCAGCATCTGCGCGGCAGCCATAAAGGCCAAGATATAACCAACCATATGGTTTTTTGCCGCGGCTATTCCCTGCTTGACCGGCAGAACCGGGATGGCCGCGTGAGTGTAATCATCAAACCGAAAAACCGCGATGGCGTAGCAGTGAGGCATCTGCCAGAGGCTGAAGATCGACAGCAATATCACTGCCCCCATGTCGAAGCGGCCGGTGACGGCGCAATAGCCCGCCAGGGGCGGTGCGGCTCCCGCCAGACTGCCGATCAAGGCCCCATAGACGGAATTGCGCTTCAAATACATGCTATACACACCCGCATAAATCACCAGGCCCCCCAGCACGATGAGCACGGCCAGCGGGTTGGTTGCCGCCCAGAGCAGGCTCAAGCCCGCAAGGCCCAAAATCGTGGCATAGGATACGGCAATCTTCGGTGAGATGAGCCCCTTGGCAAGCGTGCGGTTAAGTGTCCGGATCATTTTTCGGTCTATTTCTCTATCGACACAGTTGTTGAGAACGCAACCGGAAGCGACCACCAGAGATATGCCGATGAGAGTCGCCGAGAGAGCAAGGCCATCCACCCGCCCTTTGGAGGCCAGAAAAAAACCGGCTGCCGCGGAGATCAGGTTGCCGAAAACGATCCCCGGTTTGGCAACGAGCACATAGTTTTTGATTCTTTCAGGCATTTCTCACATCATGCTACGCCTTGAAGAAGGCCAACAAATTGTCATTGACTTTTTATGAGTCGTGCACGAGCCATACTCAGATTTGTTTTTCCCACGCCTCGGTTTGATGCTTCTTAAGCATGTCCTCGACGAACTGCGGAACCACGTTGCGGAACTTGCCAGTGTCTGCAGGCACAATTTCGATCATGCGGGCGATCATCTCCGCCGGATCAAGCCGCCCCTGTGGCGTTCCCAGCAGGCTGTCGAATGTGGCGCGCATCGTCGCCCGCTTCGTAAAGTTCTGCGAATCGTCCAGCCACCGGAACGGTGTGTCGGCCATCGTCTCGTTGTAACCGGTCAGGTATGCGCCTGGATTGATCGTCTGGACCTTGATGCCGAACGGCTTCAACTCCTGCTCCAAAGATTCAGCTATCGCCTCAAGGGCATGCTTGGTCGAGACGTAAACGCCGAATCCGGCCGGCGTAAAGAGCCCACCCATAGAGGACGTGAAGACGATCTTTCCCGCCTTCTTCTGCTGGATCCACTTCCTGATGAAGCCCTGGGTGAGAACCAACGGGGCGAAAACGTTTACCTCGAAGTTGCGGCGCACAAGTTCAATCGGAATCTCGCTCACAGGCCCCGCCTCTCCGACGCCAGCGTTGTTGAACAGCACATCGATGTCCCAGCTTTGCGCGTGCGCAACATCATAAGGATCGAGCAGATCGAGCTTCTCGACTATCAGATTCTTGAGACCGAGCTGCTCCACTTTGGAGCGAAGCTGCGCCACCTGGGGCGAGATTTGTGCAGTAGCAATGACGGTGTGGCCGTTCTTGGCCATTCCTATTGCTGCTCCCTCTCCAAAACCGGAACCAGCTCCGGTGATCAGAATGTGCTTCTTGTTCACCTCCATCTCCTCCTAGAAGAAAAAATTAGCTTGATTTGGTGACTGAAAATGATTTGAAGGTGGCAGCCCCTGCTTCTGCGACGATAAAATCATGCTGCACTGTACCACCTGAAACGCCTATTGCTCCGATCACCTCATTGTCGGCATTGCGCAGGGGAATGCCTCCCGCAAAGACAATTAGACCGCCATTAGTATTTTCCAATCCGAATGATGTTCCACCCGGCTTGCAATATTCAAACAGCTCCTCGGTGTTTAGGCCGAAAAGATCCGCGGACTTGGCTTTCTTGATTGCGATGTCGATAGAGCCAAGCAGTGCTCCATCCATGCGAACGAATGCTTTTAGATGTCCGGCTTCATCCATCACTGCCACATTCATCGGGACGCCAATCTTGATAGCTTTCTCCATAGCACCTTTGAGAACGAGTTCCGCATTTTTTATTGAGATACTCATTGTTTACTCCTTCATAATATCCCTCATATACCGACGCTTCTTACCCTCACATCATTCGATAATTAAGGCTGGACATGATCCAGAGGGTACCTCCGACGAAGAGGGCCATGATCAATAAAGTGAACACCAGGGCCACCACGTTCCAACGCGCCGCAGATGTTGTGTCCAGATGCAGGAAGTAATGCAGGTGCACCAGAATCTGCACGATTCCCGCCATGAATATGCCGGCCAGGGCCGCCGCGGAGGACAAGGCGCCGCTCATCACCGATGCAAACGCAATGGCGGTCAGAATGAGGGAAAGAATGAAGCCGGTAAGGTACGATTTGAGACTTCCCCGGCTTACGCCGGTGCTGTCGATAGGCGTTTGACTCATTTACCCAACTCCCATCAGGTAGACGATACTGAATATGCCGATCCAGATGATATCTAGAAAATGCCAGAACATACTTAGACGCATCAGCCGTGATTGAACGGGAGAGGTCAACCCTTTGACGGCGACCTGACCTATCATGACCGCCATCCAGATCAGCCCGAAAGCCACATGGGCGCCGTGAGTCCCTACCAGGGTGAAAAAACTCGAAAGGAAGGCGCTGCGATCCGGCCCGTGCCCCGCGGCAATCATGCCGTGGAATTCTTTGATTTCCATGGCGACAAATCCGAGCCCCAGCAGAAAGGTGACGGCGAGCCCGATCAGAACCCTATTCTTCCTGCCGTCGTGCACGGCCAGCATGACCAGGCCATAGGTTACACTGCTGAACAGCAGGAGCAAGGTTTCACCCAACAGGTAAGGCAGATCAAACAATTCCTTCCCCGTCGGGCCACCGGCAAAGTTCTTGCCCAGGACGGCAAAAGTTGCAAAGAGCGTCGCAAATAGGATGAGATCGCTCATAAGATAGAGCCAGAAACCGAGTGTCTGCATCGCGGCGGTATCGGGGTGTCCGCCTTTTTCGTTATAAGCGGTGGCGATGGTTGTAGCGTCTGTTGTTATCATTTACATCTCCGGTTCCGGGTCTGGGATCTTCTTTTCGTCTAGGTGGATTCTCTTCGCGACCAAGGCCAACTGGCAAAGCGTTCATTTTCGATCCGCGCGACCTCGGCGGCGGGTATGAGGTAATGGATGTCGTCGTCCATCGAGCGGGCAATGACCGTGACCAGCATACCCAGAGCGGCAAGTCCGGCCAGCCACCAGATATACCAGATCATGGCAAATCCGAACCCGAAAGCCAATGCGCCGATGATCAAGCCGTGCGGGGCGTTTTTCGGCATTTCGATGTCGTTATATTGATCCGGCCGCGGATAAGCGGCGCCTTTTTCCTTCATTTCCATAAAGGCATCGATGTCATCGACGACGGGTTTTGTCGCGAAGTTATAGACCTGGGGAGGAGATTCGGTCATCCACTCCAAGGTGCGGCCGTCCCAGGGATCGCCGGTCGGATCGTTGAGGGCCTGGCGCTCCTTAATGCTGACGAGCAGTTGAATTATCAGAAAGACGATGCCGAGCCCGATCACGGCCGTACCCAAGGCGGCAACGAGCAGAGGGGGATGCCAGGCCGGGGTGGCATAATACGCCAGGCGGCGGGGCATGCCCATGAAACCCAGCACATACAGGGGAAAAAAGGCAAGCATAAACCCGATCTGCCAGCACCAGAAGGCGCGTTTGCCCCAACTTTCCTGCAAACGAAAGCCGGTGGCCTTGGGGAACCAATAACAATAACCGGCCATGAAACCGAACAGCGCACCAGGTATCAGCACATTGTGGAAATGAGCGATCAAAAACAGGCTGTTGTGGAGCACGTAATCGGCGGGCGGTATAGCCAACATTACACCGCTAGACCCACCGATAGCGAAAGTCACGATGAACCCCAGGGCCCAGTACATCGGCGTAGTAAACCTTATGCGGCCGCGATACATGGTGAAAAGCCAGTTGAAGGTCTTCACCCCGGTTGGGATGGCAATCAGCATGGTCGCAATCCCGAAAAAGATATTGACGTTCGGACTGGCGCCCATGGTGAAAAAATGATGCACCCAGACGGAAAAGGACAGAATCGTGATGGCCGCGGTGGCATAGACCATGGACCCATAGCCGAACAGCCGTTTTCCGGAGAAGGTGGCGACGACCTCCGAAAAGATCCCGAAAGCCGGCAGGATCACGATATAGACCTCGGGATGCCCCCAGGTCCAGAACAGGTTGGCATACATCATCATGTTGCCGCCGAGGTCGTTGGTGAAAAAATGCATACCCAGGTAGCGATCGAGAGTTATCATGGCGAGAGCGGCCGTCAGGACCGGAAAGGCCCAAACCACTAGCACCATGGTACAAAAAGAAGTCCAAACAAACAGCGGCATCCGCATGGGTGTCATGCCGGGAGCGCGCATTTTGAGGATGGTGACGAGAAAATTGATCCCACTCAGGGTCGTGCCGATACCGGCGATCTGGAAGGACCAGATCCAATAGTCCACCCCAACGCCGGGGCTGTACTGTTGCTCGGTCAGCGGGGTATATCCCGACCATCCGGCTTGGGAAAACTCTCCCACGCCTAAAGACACCATGATCAGCAACGCCCCGGCTGTGGTTAGCCATAGACTGAGCGAATTCAAAAAGGGAAAGGCTACATCGCGGGCCCCGATTTGCTGCGGCACCACGATATTCATCAACCCGACCAGAAACGGCATGGCCATGAAGATGATCATGATCGAGCCGTGGGCGCTGAATATCTGGTTGAAGTGCTCAGGGGACAGATAGCCAAGGGAGCCACCTGCGGCAACGGCCTGCTGAGAGCGCATCAGAATGGCATCGGAGAACCCGCGCAGCAGCATGACCAAGGCCAGGACAATGTACATGATGCCGATCTTTTTGTGATCGAAGCTGGTAAGCCATTCTTTGTAAAGGTAGGTCCACTTTCCATAGTAAGTGACCAAGCCCAGGATCACCAGGCCCAGGAGAGCCGCACCGACTACGGCGCTCATCGTGATCAGATTATGATACGGAATCGCCTCAAGGCCTAATTTGCCAAACATCTCAATTTTCCCCTGAAACGCCGGTTCTTGCGGGTGTAGGAACGGAGCCGCGGCTCATATGACCCATATGTTCGCTCCAATTTGGATCGAATTTGCGCATGATATACACAAACAGACCGGGCTCGACTGCAGAGAAATAGGTCACGGGGTGGTAGCCGTCGCTCGGCTTGGCGAGCTTTTCATATCGGTCCAGATCAAGCTTTTCCTTCGATTGTCTGATCTTTTCCACCCATGATTGAAACTCCTCGCGGGAAACCGCATTCGCCTTGAAATGCATGTCCGCAAAACCGCGGCCGCTGATTTGATTATTCTGACCGGCATAAGTGCCTGGTTTATCAGCCAGGAGGTGCAGTTTGGTTTGCATGCCTCCCATGGCGTAAATCTGGCTGCCCAGTTGCGGGATGAAGAAGGAAGTCATTACGGTGTCCGAGGTGATTTTGAAGCTGAGCGGAACATTGACGGGAAAAGTGATTTGATTGACAACGGCGATATTTTGTTCCGGGTAGATGAAGAGCCATTTCCAATCCAGGGATACGGCTTCGATGATAATGGGCTTCTCGGCCGATTGGATGGGCTTATAGGGATCCAGAGAATGGGTCCTGGTCCAGGCCAGAATCGCCAGAACCGTGACAATGGCAATGGGAACCGCCCACATGAAAAAATCGATTTTAGCGGAATAACTCCATTTCGGCATGTAAGTCGATGCAGTATTGGAAGCTCTGTACTTTAGGGGAAACCAGAAAGCCATGACGAAAACGGGAATGACGACGATCGCCATAAGTACCATGGCCGCGATGATGACGTACCGCTCCGACTCGCCGATCGGTCCTTTGGGGTCGAACAAGAGTATCGTGCTGCAACCTCCGAGGAAAGTTACGGCGCCCAGGGATAACAAGCCGGCGAAAACGAAATGTTTCTTTCTCTGCATTTATCCCCCAATGTCTCAAGGGTCTTTACATTCAGACGCGGTACATTTTTTTTGAACAGGGAGGTGCAATTCCAATACGGTAATCCTTATAATCCCCCCACCCCCCTTTAAAAAATGGGGGAACTGCAAGGAATTGCTGTTAAAGTCCCCCTTTGAAAAAGGGGGATTTAGGGGAATTTTTGAACCTCCAAACAGAAGGAATTTATGGCAAACGCTATAACTGAAGAAAATTGCCAGAACAAAATATTCCTCATGGAACCTGCAGGCGATAAGCCCATTTATCACACCGGAGATTATTCAATTTTTAAATGAAAAATTAAGACCTGGGAGCAGGGATTGCAAGGTATCGGCCGGTATTAATGAGCCCCATCCGGGAATTGGCCGCTTGGCCTGTGCCAACCATGCGGCATCTGCGGCCGGCGCCCGGCGTTAATCGGTCTCCAAATCCGCAGCCACCTCGTAGCCTTCTACCATCCCCTCGGCCAGGCGGGCCACCTCGGGCGGGAACAGTTGCAGTTCGGACGAAAAGAAATGATATTGGGGCAGATAGCGCAGGATCAGTTCGGCCAGGGCCGCGGCCTGGACCCGGTCCCGTTCTCTAGCGGCGGGGTCCCGGTCCTGGCGCCGGCTCAACCGGAGCTTATGCAGGGCCAGGGCCCGGGGGTCGGGAGCCACCATAGTTACCGGGTCGCCGCGCCGGCCGATGACCACCTGGGAAAATTTGGGCGCGATCAGAAGCGCGGCCAGGTCGCCGGATGCGGCCGATAGCAGGTCACCCGGAGCGTCCCTAACCACCATCCGGTGGCCGGAGGGCGCGGTTGGGGGTCGCAACAATCTGACCCGAAAGCCCCGCTTATTGACGGCGGCACCGTCGTCGCCGGGGAGGGTTTCATAAGAACGGTCCGCCCGGCGCAGCAGGCGCAGGAACTTATCCGGCGACACCTCCGCGGTGGACGCCAGGGTGAGCTGTTGGGCGGCGCCTTCGGTGAGGGGCGAATCCCGGGGCGCGTCGATAAAGACCCCGGCGGCAAACTCATAGGCGTGGAGGGCGTGGGTGTCGACCACCAAGAGGGGCGCGGTGGTGAGGTCGCCCGGGGTCAGGTGCCGCAATATCCGGGTGACCGGTTCCGGGACGCGGTGAATCAAGGCCGCCCGGCAGAACCGGACCGCCTCGGCCAACTGCTGGCGCCGGAGGCTCAGGAGATCGGCTATCTCCCGGCGCCGGCGCCCGAATTGGGCCCAGAGGAGTTCGGTGTGGGGCGACCGGGGCCCCAGAGAGGAGCCGTGCCCATACCGGTCCCGGTATTTATATAAATATTCCCTGCCCTTGACCTTCTTCCAGTGCATGCCGCCCTTGAGGGGCCGGCCGGTCTGCACGGCCTCGAGATAGGCCTGGTAGGCCTCTGCGGCCCGGTCCAGGGTTCGCTGCTGATTGACCTGAAATTCCCGGAAAGAATATTCGCCTGCCATCGTTATCCTTCTTTATATTAATATTAATTATATGAAGGATAATTTTGTGAGTCAAATGAAAAATAATTGCCAAGGCGTATTGAATTTGCGATAAAGAATAATCAAGTTAGTTCAGTTAGCTATTTTTTATCAAGGAGAGTGCCGCCATGAGACCCAGCACCGAAATCGATACCTTGCGCCAGCAGCTCCCCTACCACCGGCTGCGGCAGGTCAGGAAGGGCAAAGTCCTGCCCATCGACTGGCCCACCGAATGGGAGCGCTTCGACGCCAACGAACTCTTTGCCTTCGATATGGCCACCATCCCCCCAACCTTGCTGGAGAATATGCGCAAACGGCAGGAGGTTTTGATGGATGGCAATCAGGCGGCCATTTCGGTGCTGACCCGCCTGGTGGACGGTCTCTGCGGCTACCCCATCACCCCTTCCACCCCCATTGCCGAAACCTTCGCCCGGGTGGCGGCCAACGGCCATAAGAACCTCTTCGGCAACGAGCTCATGTATTTCCAGCCCTCGGACGAACTCTCGGCTATCGCCGCGGTGGAGGCCATGGCCTGCCAGGGCGGGCGCTATGCCGACAACACCTCCTCCCAGGGCCTGCTCCTCAAGACCAAGAACCTCTTTTCCGTAGCGGGCAAGCGCTTGCCGGTAGTGATGACGGTCATGGCCCGGGAGGTCAACAAGGGCTCTTTGAGCATCCACTGCGGGCACACTGATTTCTACGCGGTGCGCAATGCCGGTTGGGCCCAGTTGATGGCTGAGGACAACCAGGAACTGCATGAGTTGTTGCCCGTGGCCTTCAAGGTGAGCGAACTCAAGCAGGTGATGTTGCCCACCATGGTCATCGGCGACGGCTTCATCAAGAGCCACGCCATCGAGAACATCAAAGAACTCTCCGACGCCTTCCTGGAGTATTACGTCGGGCCGCCCAACCGGATGTATCAACCCAATTTCGAGCACGGCACCCTCACCGGCACCTTCACCGACACGGACCTGACCATGGAAGGCCAGGTGGCCCAGGACCTGGCGTACCGCTTCTTCAAGCGGGGCTTCGTGATTGCCATGAACAATATGAACCGCATCCTGGGCACAAACCTCAAGGTGGTGGACTGCTACCGCACCGAAGACGCCGACATGGTTGTGGTCATCCTGGGCTCCGCCGCCGGCGTGATCAAGGACGTGGTGGATTATTACCGGGATGTGAAGGGCTACAAGATCGGGGTGGTGCGCCCGGTGTTGTTCAACCCGCCCTGCTACGAAGAACTGGCCTACGGCATGCGCAAGGCCAAGGTGATCTCCGTCCTGGAGCGGGCCGGCACCACCCACAACCAACTCCTCCTGGCAGACGTTCAGGCCTCTCTGCAAATCTCCATCCGGGCCGGCCGGGAAGGGAAAAAACAGCACCGCATCTATGGCCGCGAGGACATGCCCACCCTGTTCCATGGGGTCTACGGCCTGGGCAGCAAGGACTTCAACAAGTATGACGCCGCCGCGGTAGTGGAGAATATGCTCTCTTTTTACGAAAAGAAGCGGCGCTTCCAGCGGGATTTTTACGTCGGGATCGAAGGCCCCATGACCCTTCGGCCCACCCCCCTGCCCGGCTACCTGGAGCGGGAATTGGGCATGACCTTCATCGGCGTGGGCGCCGAAGGCGTTAAGACGGCCCTGGAGTCCGCGGCCCTCGTCTATGCCCAGGACATCGGCACCGGCAAGAAATACATCCAGTCCGGGGCCCGCTACGGCGCCGCCCGCAAAGGCGCTCCGGTGTTCATGAACCTGCGCATCTCCTCTCAGCCCATCCGTAACAGTTCGGAATTGACCGAACGGGACGTCCTGGCCTTCTTCAATGAGAAGTTCCTCTCGGACCAGATTCTTAAGGAGTATGTGGGCGGTCTGAAAGAAAACGGCCTGCTGGTGATCAACTCTTCCAAGAGCTGCTATGATATCATGGCCACTTTTTCGCCCCAGGTGCAGTCCCTGATCAAGTACCGGCAGATCAAGCTCATGACCATCGACGGCACCCGGGCGGCCCTCCAACACCTGAACCGGAACCTCCCCGGGGCTGCCTTCCTGGGCCTGATCAATCGGGAGATGGGCATCATCCCCGAGCGGGAATTCGAGCAGCGCTTTAAGAAAATCCTGGAAAAGAAACTGGGCACCAAGAAACGGGAAATGCTGGAATCCAACGTCTCCCTCCTCAAGTACGGGGCCGAGCAGGCCTCCGGCCACGTCAGCGACAAGGCTCCCGGGGCCCTGGCCCTGGACCCCACCGCCCCGGTATATACCCCACCGCTGCCGGAGAACTTCGGCCAGGGCAAGGGGACCGCAGGGCTGCCGGTGCTCCTGAGCGACAAAGACCAGATGGGCATCATTAAACCGGTGAACCTGACGGAGAACTACCAGGAGGTCTTCTACGAGAATATGGTGAAACCCATCCTGGATGGCAAGAAAGTCCCCTGGGACCACTTTCTGCCCATCGTGCCGGCGGGCACCAGCCGCTACCGGGATGTGAGCTACATCGGCGCTCAGTTGCCGGTCTATGACCCTTCTAAGTGCATCGCCTGCGGGATTTGCACCGCCTCGTGCCCCGATTCGGCCCTCATCTCCACGGTCACTGACCGGCCGGTAGACGAAGCGGCCCGGCACTTCAAGAAGTTTAAGAATCCGCCCAAGGGCATCCCCTGGGAGCGCTTCGCCTTGAACATCAACGCCGACCCGGCCGCCTGCAAGGGCTGCGGGGTGTGCGCCCAGGTGTGCCCCACCGACGCCTTGAAAATGGCGGACAAAACCGCGGTTAAAGACGAGGATTTTCTGCCCGCGGCCTGCCGGGCTTGGGACAACACGGTCAACTTGGCCCCGTTCGTGGATAAGCTCTCCCTCAATCACCAGGTGCTCTTCGTCTATTCCAAGCTCTACCCCGGCAAGCACACCCTGTGCCCGGGTTGCTCCGAGGGGGTTATCAACCTGCTGACCTTCTATGCGGCGGAGTCCCTGCGCAACAACCCCCAGGGCATTGCCACCTTTTACCAGGGCCTGAAAATCCTGTCGGAAAAGAACAAGCGGGCCATCGAGCACATGCTGGACTTCGGCTTCAACATTTATTCCATCAACGCCACCGGCTGCGACCAGGTCTCGGAACTGGTGAACCCTTTCAATACCCGGATGTACCCCTCGGGCCACTACGGTTTCGGCACCGCCTCCGCCGCCGCCCTGGGGGCCAAATTCAGCCTGGACCAGGCCTACCAGAACCGCTATAACAGCGTCCTCACCAAGATTATCGTCTTTGCCGGGGACGGCGCCATCTACGACATCGGCAACGGTCCTTTCAACCACGCCCTGGGCGAGAACTTCGACATCACCTGGGTGATTTTCAACAACGAAGGCTACATGAACACCGGGATGCAGAAGTCCGGGGCCACCCGCTTCGGGACCGACCGCTCTACCTCCCCCATCGGCCGGAAATACGCCGGCAAGACCACCTTGCATCGCCGGATCATCAGCCAGGCCATGGCCATTTCTCACGTCTATGCGGCCAAGCTCACTATCGACAACCCCTTCTACGCCATCAAGATCCTCAAGGAAGCCATCGCCTACAACGGCCCCTCCCTGGTGGAGTTCTTCTCCGCCTGCCCCACGGGCCATGTGACCAACGACTGGGCCGGGCCGATGATCTCCCGGATGATGGTGGAGTCCCGGAAATGGCAGGTGGCGGTGCGGCGGCCCTTCCAGCGCATCGACATCTCGGGCAATCCGGCCCCGGACCTGATCTATCCCCTGGAGGGCAAGTCCTTCAAGCGGGGCATCAAGCGGGACGCCGCCACCTTCTATGACGTGGTGTCCATGCTGGGCCAGTACAACCAGCACATCAAGACGGTAAAGGGCGGCGACATACCCGAGATCGTCCGGATCAACGAAACCGTCAGCCTCTTCCGCTGGCTCCGGAACCAGTACATGGCGGGCTACCGGGACACCATGCCCTCGGAAGAGGAAGTGGAGAAGATCGTGGAAGAGCGGTACCGGTTGTAAAATCAGCCGGCTCAAGATACCTTTAGGGGTCAGGGATTCTCCCTGGCCCCTATTTTTTTAGGCGGTGGCTTATAGCGTTTGCCATAAATTCCTCCGTTTGGAGGTTCTCAAATCCCCCTAAATCCCCCTTTGTCAAAGGGGGACTTTAACAGCAATTCCTTGCAGTTACCCCCTTTTTTAAAGGGGGGTAGGGGGGATTATAAGGAGTCCCGTATCGGAAAAAACTTTTGGCAAACGCTATGGTTATCATATGAATGAATTGGACATCGAATACCGCGTGAGCGCCCGGCGCCGGAGCATCGGGATCATGGTAACCACCGAAGGCAAGGTGGTGGTTACCCTGCCCCGGGGCGCCACCCAAGACAGCCTCGCCCGGGCCTTGGAGAAGCACCGGGCCTGGATCGAGGCCAAAGTGGCGGAGAGGCAGGCGGCCTGGGGGCACCTCAAGGCCGGAGAAGCCTACCTCCTGGGGGAGGCCTTCCGGCTGACGGTGCTTAAGGGGGCAACAGGGGCCGTAAATCTGCATGGCAAAGAGATTCGCGTCCCGCTGCCGGCCGGGGCCGATCTCTGGTCCCGGTTGGTCGGCTGGTACGCCGAGCGGGCTTTTGGGCTGCTCCATGAACGGGTGCGCCATTTTGCGGTAATCATGGGGCTTACGCCCGGCCCGGTGGAACTTAAAGAATGGCGGCGGCGCTGGGGCGAATGCCACCCCGACGGTACACTTAAGTTCAACTGGCGCCTCATCCTGTGCCCGCCGGCGGTCATCGACTATGTGGTGGTGCATGAACTGGCGCACCTTAAGGTTGCCGGGCACAACCCCCGCTTCTGGGGCCAGGTGGGCAAGGTAATGCCGGACTACGCCGCCCGGCGCCGCTGGCTGAACCGGGAGGGCAGCCCGTTTCTGCTGTGGCGGGCGGTTGCTCAGGGGACTTCGGGCCAGCCGTAAATCATGAAAAGTACAGTGGGGCGGGCGTCCCCGGCCGCCACCAGCCAGCCAAGAGGTGCGTAGGAC
>Ga0351885_10257_pt1 | contig 20734 bp, 18 predicted proteins | sample TotcelFGM3001L13_FD_206771 | JGI IMG/M metagenome (GOLD analysis project Ga0351885, IMG submission 206771) | Enriched cells from coal bed in the Powder River Basin, Montana, United States - Total cells FGM rep3 HSBNCT.FGM.300.1.L13 ... | reverse complement strand
CGCGGGCGGAAGATTCCAGATGGTTGGAATACCGGAGTATATCCCTTTATTAAACAAACAATAATCAATGGTACTGGGAATTTCTTTGAACCAATGCAACCGGATGACCGCACTATCACTGGTGGTTTCTACAAGTTCAATTCTTTTATTTTTATTAAATTTATCATTGATAGCTTGAACTTTTTTCAGAGTACGGCGCGGGTTTTTATAAGCAAACATAATAATTCGCTGCACATAGCCCAACTTTTTCCTGGCCGCGGACTCAAAGGCAATCTTAAAGGCGATTGATTCATCGTGGGTTATCGCTTTGGCGTTCTCAAACATCTTGGTGACCACGTCACTGGACACCCAGTTATGCGTCTCCATCAAAAATTCTTGGGGGTTGGCCAGGCCTTCAATTTCCGGGCCCAGACCCGCAAAGAGACGGTGAACTTCCCCCGGCATAGTCTCTTGAAAATATTCGATTATGGCCCGGGTATTAAGGCAACTATGATGCTTCTCCATCGGAGTATCTGTCTCCGTTCCCCCTGGGGCGTTCTTGGGCCTGTCCGTGGCCACCCTGCCCCAAAAGCATTCAGACCTTCTGGCTGCAGGTCTCGGCAGCCCAGACTTGGCAGCCGGTGATGCCAGGATCACCCACTCTATCAACCAACCTTGCGCTTACATTGACCTTTTAAACCTGATTGCCCTTAAGCGCATAATAAAGAACTATGGACAAAAGTCAAGAAAAAGCCCTGCTCCGGCCCGTATTACCGGATTACGACTAAGAACCCCACGGGCATCCTCAATAACTTTTCCACTTTCTCCAGCAAAAAAGCGGTTGCCTGGTCCTCTTTCTTAGACCTGCCTGGGCTCAATTTTTCCCGCTAAAATCCCCAAAACCCCCTTTCAACCCGGAGCCAGTGACGTTAACTGCCCGCCAGCCTAAGCCATTTTTCCGAGTTAAATTAGGGTTTTTATGCGTAAATTCGAGAGGTTTCCCCATTGTCGCGCTAACCCATCTTCGCTATCGTTCATTGGGGTTTCTTAACCCCGGCGGGGGGTGGTGCGCCCGAGGAAAAACCAACCCCATAATTAGGCTTTTAGAACAGAAAAATAGGGATTGTCCGATGCTCCTGCTCTTAAAAAGCTAATATTTTAAAAGATTTGCCTATCTCACTGAAGCTCTGGAGACCAAAGCTATGAGCCATCGCCACTGGCGTGGATAACATGCTGATATGATTAATAATATTAATTTACATTTCTCAGGCTGCCCGGCGCACCGGTTTTTCCTTCCCATAGATTAGGGAATGCAGAAGGTAAAAGTGGGAAATGCCCTAGCGCTTAATAGGGAAACCCTTATATTAATTTTGCCTTAACGTTAATATTTTAAAAGATTTACTTAATTTTATTTAAAGGAGTGCGGTTATGTTGCTCACACAATTTCGGCTTCCCAAAATCTCCCTTAGCTTGAGCAAGTTTCTGCAAATGAAACTGAACAGCTTCCTATTCCGTCTTTTACCCTTCTCAGTCTCCCGATGCTATATTGCATTCTTGGGTAGGCTCTACTATCTCCTGCGCCGGAGTGAAAAGACCCTGATCCGGAAAACCATAAAACATGTTTTTCGCAGAAAGGCCCCGGCCCCCATCCTGAACCAAAAAGTCAAAGCCGCCTTCAAAGGGATCTTCGACCACTACCACGAAAAGTTGTTCGTCGGTTATTCCAATTTCCCCAGACTGCTGAAGTTTTTGAGATCACGGGTCAGTTTTGCCGGGGCGGAGGATCTCCAGGCAGCCTTGGCGGATGGCAAGGGGGTCATTCTGGTCACCGGTCACTTCGGGGCAGTGGAGTTTTTGCCCGGCGCCCTGGCGTTGAACGGCTATCCCACCTCCATGATCTGCCGCTTCCAGACCACCCGGCTGCGGGAATCCATGGGCCAACGGGCCGAAGCGGTGGGCCTGCACCTGATCGACGCGGACGAAGGCAACATTATCGTATCGGCCATGAAGGCTCTCAAGGCCGGGCGGATTCTCATCACCGAGTGTGACGAGTTTGACGAGTGGCGCCCTGATCCCCACCGGGACAGTTACTTTCTCAACTGCCGGCTGCCTTCGGACCGGACCCTGGAGCTTTTGCGGAAACGGTCCGGAGCCCAGGTTATCACGGCTCTGGTGCAGCGCCAGGGCAAGAAGCGGTACACCTGCAATCTGACCCCGGTTGGCAATGGGGCCTCGCCGGCGCACCCTCCCATTCATGAGCAATGCCTGAGCGTGCTGGAGAGAACGGTGGAGGATTTCCCGGAACAATGGTATCAGTGGAAGAAGTTTGGTAAGCTCATTAAATCTAACTTTGAGGTCGAGTATGATCGTCAAGAAACTGGATATCTGGCACCTGAGATTGGGCTTTCTCTCCCCGATCAAGCATAACCTGGCGACTCACCAGGGTTCTGACAACCTCGTCCTCAGGGTGACTACCGATGACGGGGTGGCGGGATTCGGAGAGGGGGTCCCCCGGGCCTTCGTAACCGGGGAGGTGCTCAACGACAGCCTTTTGTTCCTCCGCCAGGTCCTGGCCCCGGCAATCTTAGCCCGGGAGTTTCCTTCCACCCAGTCACTGCTCCAAGGGCTCAGGCGCCTCTATGAGCAGGCGCAGGCTCAGCGCCACCCGGCCGCCTTCTGTGCCCTGGAAACGGCCATGCTGGATGCCGCCGGCCGCACCTGGGATCTGCCGGTAACCGGGCTGATCGGGCCCAAACTTAGAACCAGCCTGGAGTATAGCGCCGTCATCCCCCTGATGTCCCCGGAGGCGATGCGGCACTTACTCCAGCTGGTCAAGATGAACCAGATGCGTTTTGTCAAACTCAAGGTGGGGACGGACGACGACCTCTCAACCCTGCGGCTGGTCCGGGACGAATTGGGCGGCGGCGTCGATATCCGGGTGGATGCCAACTCGGCCTGGACGCCCTCCGAGGCGATTGCGCGCCTCAAGGAAATGCAACCTTATGGCATCAGCGCCGTGGAGCAGCCGGTGGCCAAGGCCGACTTTGCCGGGTTGAAGCAGGTGAGCGAGGGGGTCCAGATCCCGGTGATCGCGGATGAGTCCCTGTGCAATGAAGACGATGCCAGGCGCTTGATCGACCTTAAGGCCTGCGGGATCTTCAACATCCGCCTCTCCAAATGCGGCGGCCTGGCGACCGCCACCCGCATCAGCCGGATGGCCGAGGCCGCCGGGATTCTCTGCCAGTTGGGTTGTCATGTGGGGGAAACCAGTATCCTGTCGGCCGCCGGCCGCCAGTTCGCCTTAACCGTGCCGCACTTATCTTATGTAGAGGGCTCCTTCTCCCCCTATCTTCTGGTCCGGGATGTGGTGTCCCAGCCCGTGGTCTTTCATGAAGGCGGCATGGCCGTTGAGCTGCCCGGCCCGGGTTTGGGGATTGAAGTCTTGGAAAACGCCCTGGAAGCCCTGGCCGTGTCTCACGACATGGAGACCTCCCGCTGATAGATGGCCCCGGAACTTATGGAGATTATTTCAAACTGAGTTGCAGTCAAGAGACATTGATTAACCATGTCATTCCGAACGGAGCGCCACTTCGTTGCGAATCTCACCGGTTTAAAAAGCGAGATTCTTCGCGGCACTTCAGAATGACAAATACTAGTTTTTTAATTGCTTTTTAAGATCAATCGATTCTACGCGGCGGGTCACCCGGAGCCGCAGGCGAGAGGTCTGCCGGATGATAGTGGATTAGTTCAGAGGAATTATCGATGGTCACTCCAGATTTGGGGGGAAATCCGGAGGTGCATGGCAGGTTTGACCTCCCCGCCTCAATCTCGTCCGTACGCTCTCCCTAAAATTGAAACGACCAACTCAGTCCCAGAGAGTGGACATTACTGTTATAGCTCCCGTTGGCCTGTAAGGAAGCCGGTACCCCATTGACCCCGATATTGTTGCTCTTGGTGCGCGGCTCGGACAGGATGTAATTGTAGGCGATGCCCAGGGTGAATCTTTGGAAAACCTTGAGATCGCTCCCCACCGTAAAGATGTGGCGGTTGGCGTCGGGCACCTGGGGGTCAAAGGTGGAATCGGGCACCGGGGTGAGGTCATAGACATATCCGGCCCGGATTTTCATGGTTTCATTCACGGCATAATTGGCCCCGAAGCGGAAGGCCCAGGAATCATGCCAGTTCTTGGGGGTGGTGATAGAGTTGGCCATGACCCCGTTTACCAGCAACGGCGTTTCTAAATTAACTTTCAGCTGGTCATAGGTGGACCAGCCCGTCCAGGTGGTGTCAAATTCGAAGGTGAAAGGTTTTAGCCGGCTGTAGGCAATCCCCATGGTCAGCGATGGGGGATAGACAATGCTGGCCTTGCCGTCGCTGTTGGGCCCCGCTACCGCAACCGGCAGGGTGGTGTTCAGGCTGCCGGCGTGATTCACTTCGACTTTACTGCGGTAGGCCACCCCCAATTTCAGCCCCGACCATGGTTCGTAGTGAACTCCGAGGTTGTAGCCTACCCCGGTTCCTTCGCCGTTGAGTTCGATCTCGCCATCAACTGCCCGGCCGTTTATAACCAACGGCGTCTTGCGTTTGAGGCGCACCTGGGACCACAAGACGTCGAACCCGGCCGCGAGAGAGAGGTTGTCCAGGACTTTGACGGAAACCACCGGGTTGAGACAATAGGTTTTCAGGCTGGAGTAGGTAGTGATATATCTGCCCGCCCAGGTCGGCGGCCAGGCTGTCCCCATCCCGAAGGGCGAAAAAAAGCCGAGGCCCAAGGCTACCCGATCATGGACGGGAATGGCGACATAGGCCGTCATGCTCGGGTAAAATCGATGATTGGTTTGAGAGTCCTGGCCGCCGCCGCTAAACTCGCGATCCGGGTAATTAAAGAAAGTTCCCTGATAGACCTGGGCCCGTTTGATTTGATTGAGCCCGGCCGGATTATAATAGATGGCTGAGGCGTCATTAGCCTCAGCCACGAAGGCGTTGCCTTGACCCATGGCCGCAGTTCCCTGCTGTATCAGGGCAAAACCGGCCGCCCAGACCCCGGAGGTCCAACAGCAGAGGACCGTGATCGCGACCACTATTGCCACGCCAAAACAATTCCCGTGGCAGATCGATTTACCGGAATTACTAAAAATTATCATCCCCGATAAGCTCAGCATATTAGACTCGCAGAATTAAGTTAAGCGATTTAAATAGCTTTTTGCAAAAAAATCAACTTTTTTTTATCATCTCTTCCGTTATTATCGATTATTCTTGATATCATCTAGTTTAATGAGAGGCTTTTATAAAGTTGGGGTCTACTCTGGATAATGAAAAAAGCGTTAAGGTAGTTGTTTCTTTGTAAGGATACGTTAACCAGTCCCAAAACCATAAAGCCTATCCATTCCCCTGGGGAGAGAATGGCTTGGGCCATGAGCCGCAATATTACTATTCAAGCCCGATCAACGGACATCAATCGCCCGGTTATATTCCTCCCCTCACCTCGGTTGATTTTCTCCTCCGGCCGGTTTATATTTTGAACCTATTTAATCGGTGCACGCTCAATCTATCAGGCATGTCTCCCCACCAGGGCGCCCGGGAGGATCATTGGAAGGGAAAGATTTTCTAGAAATGTCATTTCCCAGCAAAACCTGATAGTATTTTGCCAGCAAATTGTCCGGGGAGCTTCCACGAAGGCGCTGAGACAGCTTCGCGGCGGGGCCCCGTAGTCTTTGAGGGCCGAATGGCATAGAACCACGCCCCAAGGACCGGCAACAGTCTGACCTATACAAAATTTTGTTCCGGGTGCCCCAAAAAATTGTCCAATTTCCCCCCTCCCCTGGTTATAATAAGGGAAAACGTCTCAGATTGAGCCCCAAGACTTCTCATCATTATCGATTTCTATCCGGGTGGCAAAGAAAAGCATGTTGTTGAAAATTCCTTATGCGGTGACGATTTTTCTGTTTATGGTCTCGGCCGTCATGGGGGTCTCCGGGTGTGCCGAAACCAACCGGGTGTCCCCATCCCAGGAGGTTGGAACCTTTTTTGTGGCCGGCCAGGAAGCCCAATACCTGGCTCTCGAATGTCCCACGTCCGGTTCCGCGGACCTATCCGCCTATGCTCACCTGACGGGGGTTAAATATCCTCGCACTTTCCAGGTCGATGTCTTGAGGGAGCCGCCATCCAGGCCCTATAAATCTTTTGCCGTGCTGCAATATAACCCGGCGCCTCAAGCCAAACTCGAGGAGGTCGAGGCCGGGCTTAAGGATAAGGCCAGGGAAATCGGCGCCGATGCCATCATCCTCTGCCAAACCGGTGCGGACCCTAAACTTCCCGGCCTGACGCCGGCGGCAAAAATGCAAGCCGTGGCCATCAAGTATATACTGACGAGTCCGCCGGCCAAGGGAAAGAATTCCTGATCCTCTCCAGACCCCGGTTTCTCTTTGAGGGTCCCGGCCGCAAACCAGGGGCGAGTTTAAGGAGCGCCCAGAACCTGATGATCAAAGATTTGTTCGAGAAATCAGTCCTGATTTTTGGCTGCGGCAATATCCTGTGGGGCGATGACGGGTTTGGGCCTGCGGTCATTGAGCGGCTGAACGGCCACTACCGCCTCCCCGACAATGTTCTGGCCATGGATGTGGGAACCAGCGTCCGGGATATTCTGTTTGATTTGGTCTTGAGCGACCGGAAGCCCGAGAAGATTTTCATCGTCGATGCAGTGGAATATCCCGGCCGGAACCCGGGAGAGGTCTTCGAAATCCCGGTGGAAGGGATACCGGACAAGAAAACCTCCGATTTCTCGCTCCACCAATTTCCCACGGTCAACATGCTCCAGGAGCTTAAGGAGCACAGCCGGATAGACATTAAGATCATCGTGGCCCAGGTTGAATCCATCCCGGATGAAGTACAGCCGGGTCTGTCAGCAGTCATGACCAGCGCCATCGACACCACCTGCCTGCGCCTCCTGGCGGCAATTCCGGGGTGATGAGCTATCAGCTTTCAGCAGTCAGCTTTCAGCAAAAACCGGGACTTGTCATATCCGGCCGATAACGATTGTTTGACTCGAATCATGCCACCAATGGGTATGATTCAAGAAGCTGACCGCTGATAGCTGAGCGCTGACAGCTTTATTCCCACCGCAGTTCGATGCCCTCGACCCCCCGGCCGCCCTGGACCGGGGTCACGGCGCCGCACCGGGGGCACTCCACCAGCGGGGACTGGTCGTGGGGATCCACCGTCCCCTCGGGCAGCGGTCCCTCATAGCCGCATGGGGCGCAGGTCAACGTCACCGGTTCAATCGTCAGGTTCAGCCGGGACCGCGCCAGGGGCGTTCCCTTGACCAAGACCTCATAGGCCGTCCGGGTGGCGGCCTCGGAATGCACCGCCAGGGCCCCCACTCTCAAGACCACCTCCAGCGAACTCCCCTCCGGGGGGTTATCCACCTTTTTGAGTTCCGCCAGGATGTGGGCGATTACCTGCTCCATTAACGAATATTCATGCAACTTTGCCGACACCTCCGCTTAGTGCCTCAGGCTTGTTCAGTAGCCTCAGGTTGTTAACTCTTAATGCGTTTGCCATAATTCATTCCACTGGCCGATTCTTAAATCCCACTCAATCCCCCTTTGCCAAAGGGGGACTTTAAAAGCAATTCCTTGTGGTTCCCCTTTTGACAAAGGGGGGTTAGGGGGGATTTTGGTTTTTTGAGCCTGCGCCTTAACGGAAAAACTTTTGGCGTTCACTATACCCGGTCAGCCATACCATATTTATCCCCGGGAAGCGAAATATTTTGCCTGGCTTGATCCCGGAGACCTCTAATACCAAGTTGAGACCTCTGCGAAAGTCTATACTTTATCTAGGCGCAGGCGAGGGCGCCTACGCCACATTTTGATGAGGGAGAATAGCGATAGAGACTTTCGCAGAGGTCTCAAGTTGCCGTCAAACAAGTAATAATCCTACATTGTAGGGGCGGTTCGCGAACCGCCCCTACGGCGGGTGCGACCATAAAGCCAGAATTACCTCTTTGACGGCAACTTGGTATTACAGATTGCAGGCAAAGGGTGGCACGGGCTTTCCAGCCTGTGCAGCCGGAGACTAAACCTATATGGCTGTTTGGGGCCACCCCCCAAAATGAACATCTTTTGTAGGGGCGAGCCAGCGGCTCGCCCTATGCATGACTTTCACGGTAAACATCCATGAACCACAAATGTTTCACCTGCGAGGATGAAAAATCCCCCCTGCCCCAGCAGTGTACGGTTAGCAAATTGCATGCGCGCATTCGGCCCCCCTCACCCCAACCCTCTCCCCCCGAAGCGGGTGGAGAGGGAGGAGGAGATGTCGCCGGGTTTGTGAGCATAAGGCATTAAATCTGTTCCACATTATCCCCTCTCCCCCAATGGGGGAGAGGGTTAGGGTGAGGGGGAAGTAATCTTCTCGAAGCAAGGAGAACGCTTAGTAAATTTCTTGGATCGCGTATAACCAGCATCCTTATTCTGCAAAAACCTAACCGGTCACCGCTGCCCCTGCCCCCCTTTTCCAAAGGGGGGTGGTAAAGTCCCCCTTTAACAAAGGGGGATTTAGGGGGATTTGGGTTTTCACGGTAAAGCCTGCGGCAACCGGGAACCAACCCCAACCAACGCCTTGCAAAACCGGACGCCCTCATTATAATTAAACTATGCCTTCCGGGGCACGGCTTCTGATCACCAGGCGCGCCGAATTTCGGCGCCGGAGGAAACATGCCCGACGAACTCCAGGTCACCACTACCCGCAAACAGGTCGCCATCCGCCTGCTCTACACGCTCCTGTACGTGGCCATCTTCGAGCTGGTAAAAACCATTGTCCTGTTAATCACCCTGTTCGAATACTTTATCCTGTTGATCACCTTGCGCCACAACGAGCCCGCCCGGAACTTCGGCAACAAGGTGGCCACTTACGGGTACCGGGTGATGCGCTACCTGACCCTGAATGAAAACCAGCGCCCCTTCCCGTTCACTGATTTCCCCGCCGAAATCGAACTTCCCGACGAGGGGGTCAGATTCGATTGAGGGCGGGCGGCGGGGATGCGCTTATGCTGGTTGAGCGTCTATAAATAATAAAGGTTTCCGGTTTGTAGGGGCGCGCCCGCGTGTGCGCCTCAATCAGGGCGGACACATGGGTCCGCCCCTACGGAAAGTGCTCAATATTTATTGAAGGAACATCTGGGACAAGAAAATAGGCTCCCTGATCCATGCCCGCAAAAATCATCATCTCTCAGACGCTTCTGGTGTTGAGCCTCATCATGGGGGTCATCCCGGCCGGGGCCCAGGAAACCTCGGTCAAGGCCAAACAATTCCCCACCGGCTACTTTTCCCAGTACCACAAGATTCCCATCCCGGAAAAGGAAAAGGTCCTGGCCAAGATCGACGCCACCCTCAAGGAACTCACCCAGGGCGGCTTCGGCCTCATCGCCAAAGGCGCGGTGATCGAAAAACCTGACCCCGCAATCATGACCTACCCCCAGCTCACTATCCTGGACGAAAGCGGCCTGGTCATCATCGCCCGGCAGGTGCCCAACCTCTTCTACCAGTACCGCGGCCAGGCCGGGATCAACCCCAATATTTATATCATCATCAAGAATGCCCGGGTGAATATCCCCGAAAGTTACATCCGGTACAGCTACGTGGTGGAAGGGGATTTCGCGGCCTATGCCAACAAGTATGTCAGCGCCGTTTTGGGAGGCCTGGAGCGGCCCGCCGAGCCCCAGGGCCGGCAACCGGCCGCCCGCCCCGGTAAGCCTCAATCCGGCAGTGGACGCGGTGCAGAAAAAAATGTACAATAATTAATTGCGGTCGAATTCGTCATTAATCAGGAACCGGTTTTTTCGATTACTATGCCCAACATTCGCAACTTCAGCATCATCGCCCATATAAGGCATGGCAAACAAGTTCCCCCGGAGGATACAAAGACTTCAATTTCAAAAAGTGGACGATCACATGAGAAAAATATATAATATTTTCGACCAGTTTGGGTAATTTACTCAAAGGCTTAAGCGAGAATTATGGGCGGTTTATCAGTATGAAATTAATGTTGGATACCCCAATTAATATAGGGGATGATATTTATTATATTATTGTCTCTCAGCATCGCGTACCCACAAATAGGCATAAGTCTTACTGGATAATTAATTGTACAGGTGAATTAGAAAGTTTTCAATTAACTATTCTTGAAAAATGGTATCAACCATATAAAGGATGGGGGGTATATTTATCGGGAGATGGTAATATGAACGAATTGGGTAGAAACAGTTTTGACGAAATATTAAAAATTGCAAAATTTATTGATAGTACTAAGAACAACCAATGGCATGGTTACCCTGCCGACTATCGCAGAAAAGTTCAAGATAGACCCCCCACAGAAATACTGGTAAAATGGCGGAATGAAGGAATTATAGAAAAACATTGCATATCAAAAATTAGAGCGGGTAAGGTATGCAACCTTTAAAAATTGTAATTCATGGTGATTTCTGGGATTGTCAAATCTACAGGGGAAGATTTTACCTCTGGACGATGAATGGAACTTTATTAATTTACGACTGGGATGAATTTATAGAATCATTAATTACAGAAGAATATCAAAGATTGCCTATTGAATGTGCTTTCAATCATGGCGATTATTTATATAATAATCTTTTTTATTCTATATTGCATGATAATGAAATAAAGGACCTCTTGGTCCATAAATTCTTGAATATTTCTGAATTACAGTATGAATTTGATATTAAGTCTTTAGAAGACTATTTATATGGTAAACAAGACAATCCTTTTAAAGAATTACCTACTGATACAGAAATCTATTATAATAAACTTTATGCACTTTTAGAAAATGGTATGTGGGCCAGTACTTCCCATCGCTTTAATAGAAAATATCCTGTAAGCACGAAACCTAAAAAATTAACAGATTGTTCATTGTTATCCCTAAAAGCTAAAGGAAATAGAATAGCATTATCGGGGGGAAGTGAAGGATTATTAGAATATCATATAGAACAAGGATATTCTGTTTATGATGATTATTACAATAGTTCTTTTAAAAAAGTTGATAATGAATTATTTTTAATAAGCCAAAATCATTCCCTTTTTTCTGATTGGTCTTTTTCTAGTATCTACAGCTCATCAGATATAGCGGATTCTTTTATGGCTGCATTTAATTGGGTATCTAAAAATGATCATGAAGAGAAAGAATTAATTGGAAAAATTATTGGACAGGAGTCAATATTCAAAACTAATGGGTTGCAGACGATAAGTTGGGGAAGTAATGATAAGATTTATAGAGGAAATAATAATGGATTAGATATAGTGCGATTTACTCAAAAATATATAGGTGGTGATGAAGAGGAATTTGCCTTTTCAGATGTAAAACATATTCCTTTCCATGCATGGAAAGGCCAAATTATTGGAGGAGGTGTTGCTTTTTATGGGACTATTGTTGAATGTGAAAATGCCCTTGTAATCATTCAAAGTGATGGAAATATTTATAATATTGTAGGGCCAGTAACCAAATGGAGAATTTACCCTCGCTCAATAAGATATGAAAATCATCTACACGTAATTTTGAATGATAGAATTGAGATTTATTCCTTTAATAATGATTATTTTGTAGACCAAAATGCTAAAGATATCGGTATGAAATATAGGAAAAATTATTATAAAAATAAATACTCATAAAATTATAAGCGGGATTACTTCAAGCTAAACCTATATGCCTAACATCCGAAACTTCAGCATCATCGCCCATATCGACCACGGCAAGTCCACGTTGGCGGACCGCCTCATCCAGTGGACCGGCATGGTGGAGGACCGCCAGTTCCGCGACCAGATCCTGGACACCATGGACCTGGAACGGGAGCGGGGCATCACCATCAAGAGCAACACCATCAGCCTGCCCTACACCGGTGACGACGGCAAAGAATACGAACTCAACCTCATCGACACCCCGGGCCACGTGGATTTTTCCTACGAGGTCTCCCGGGCATTGGCCTCCTGCGAAGGGGTGCTGCTGCTGGTGGACGCCTCCCAGGGCGTGGAGGCCCAGACCGTGGCCAACCTCTATCTGGCCATGGAGCACGATCTCACCATCATCCCGGTGATCAACAAGATCGACCTGCCCGCCGCGGACGTGGACGGGGTCAAGGAGCAGATCGAACGCGAGCTGGGCCTGGATTCGGACCACGTTCTCCTGTGCTCCGCCAAGGAAGGCCTCGGCATCGACGAGATCCTCGAGGCTATCGTCACCCGGATTCCGCCGCCTAAAGGCAACCCTGAGGAACCCCTCTCGGGACTCATCTTTGACGCCACCTACGACTCCTTTAGGGGCACCGTGGTCTCCTGCCGCATCTTTGCAGGCCGGGTCAAGCCCGGGGACATCATCCGCATGATGTATAACGGCACCGTGCACAAGGTGGAGGAAACCGGCGTCTTCCGGCTGACCCGGGAGACCCGGAAAGAGCTGTCCGCCGGTATGGTGGGCTACCTCATCGCCGGCATCAAGACGGTGAGCGACACCCGCATCGGCGACACCGTCACCCTGGAGGCCCGCCCCGCGGCTGCACCGCTCCCCGGTTTTAAGGAAGTCAAGCCCGTGGTCTTCGCCTCCATCTACCCGGTGGGGAACGACGATTACCAGGACCTGGCCGACGCCCTGGAAAAATTCAAGCTCAACGACGCCTCCCTGGTCTACCAGAAGGACTCCTCCGCCGCCCTGGGCCAGGGCTTCCGCTGCGGCTTTCTGGGGCTGCTGCACCTGGAGATCGTCCAGGAGCGCCTGGAACGGGAGTACAACCAGTCCATCATCATGACCGTGCCCGGGGTCCAGTATCGCTTCACCCTGGCCGACGGCAAGGTCATCACCGTGGACAATCCCCTGTACTACCCCGACCCCAGCAGCATCAAGGGCGAGGAGGAGCCGTTTATCCGCACCTCCATCCTCATTCCCGAGCGCTTCGTGGGCGCGGTGATGAAGCTCTGCCTGGAGCGCCGGGGCGTCAACTCCCGCTTCAACTACCCCTCGCCGGGCCGGGTCGAGATCAACTTCGACATGCCCCTGGCCGAAGTCATCATCGACTTCTACGACCGCCTCAAGACCATCACCCAGGGCTACGGCTCCTTTGACTACGAAATCATCGACTACCGGCCCACCAGCCTCTTAAAGCTCGACATCCTGGTGAACGGCGAAAAACTGGACGCCCTGTCCATGATCGTCCACAAGGACCGGGTCCGGGAGTGGGGCGTCCGGGTGTGCGACCGCCTCAAGGATGAAATCCCCAAGCAGCAGTTCAAGATCGCCATCCAGGGGGCCGTGGGCGGCCAGATCATTTCCCGCTCCACCATCAGCGCTTTTCGCAAGGACGTCACCGCCAAATGCTACGGCGGCGACATCACCAGGAAACGCAAACTCCTGGAAAAACAGCGGGCCGGCAAAAAACGCATGAAGATGGTGGGCTCGGTCCAGATCCCTCAGAGCGCCTTTGTGGCGGTGCTGAAGACGGAGAATGAGTGAGGCGATACGGACCGGGGCCGCCGCTTTTTGCTGCTGAGCTGCTGAGAAGGTAATGCACGATTTGTTAAAAATCCTCCTTGGTTTTTTGCCCTGGATCTTGTTCGGCATCCTGGCCGGGCCACCCCTTACCCGGCTGGAAGCAGCCCTGGCGGTTGCTTTGGCCGCGACGCTGGCCCTGGGATTCAATCAACTCCGTAAGGGATATTTTCTGACCTGGGGCAGCCTGCTGTTTTTCTCCGTCAGTCTCATTCTGGTGGCCTTTCTGAAAAACCTGTGGGTTATTGAGCACATGGACCTGCTGGCCCGGGCGACCCTGGCGGCCATAGCCTGGGGCTCCATCATCGCCGGTCGGCCTTTTACCCTGCAATACGCCAGGGAAAGCGTGCCGGAAGCCTTATGGCAGACCCCGGGGTTCATCCATACCAGTTTCTTCATATCCATTGTCTGGGGAATCATTTTTCTCCTGGCCCTGGGAGCCAGCCTGTTCAGGCCACACCTGGACCAACTGGCCGGCTGGCTCTATCCCCTGCTGGCCACCGGGACCATGTTCTTGGGAATCATTTTTACCCAGTGGTACGTTCACCGGGTGAGAAGAGCCCGGCAAACCTGAATTTCTTTTCTTCTCGTTCCCAAGCTCTCGCTTGGGAATGCAAATGGGGTCCGAAGCTCCTGCTTCGGTAAGGTTGGTTATGAGCCGTCAGTTATAGGGCGGCCCGTAGCCGCTAGAAACCGGCGGGCACGGCCCGCCCTATAGAGATGCATGATTGTATCGAATAACTACTTACCCGGGCTCTACATCCACATCCCCTTCTGCAAAACCAAGTGTCCGTACTGTGATTTTTACTCCAGCACCGATCCTTCCCTGATTCCCTTGTTCCTGGCGGCCCTGGACGCCGAAGCCCGCCTCTACCGGGAGCGGTTTCCCGTATTTGACTCCTTATTTTTAGGGGGCGGGACGCCATCGTGGCTCGGGGAGGCGCACCTTGCCGGGCTGATGAAAAACTTGCGGCGGCATTTCGTCTTTGCCCCGGACAGTGAAATCACCCTCGAAGCCAATCCAGACGACATTACCGCCGAAAAGTTGCGGCTGTTCCGGGACCTGGGGATTAACCGCCTGAGCCTGGGGGTCCAGTCCTTCGACGAGGCGGAACTGCGGTTTCTGGGGCGGCGGCATACGGCCGGGCAGACGTTGGCGGCCATCGATCTGATCCGGGCGGCGGGGTTTACCAACCTGGGGCTGGATTTGATGTACGGGCTGCCGGGGCAGACTGCCGCGGCCTGGCTCAAGACCCTGGAGATGGCCCTGAGCTTGGCCCCGGAGCATCTGTCGTGCTATCAGTTGACGGTTACGGCGGGCGAGACGCCCGCCCCACGCGAGACGCCCGCCCCACACGAAACGCTCGCCCTACGGACGCCCATGGCCCGGCGGGCGGCCCGGGGTGAAATCAGCCTGCCGGATGAAGAGACCCAGCGGGAATTTTTCCTCCTGACCGCCAATTTTCTCACGGCCCGGGGTTATCTCCATTATGAAATTTCCAATTTCGCAAGGCCAGGAACACAGGCTGGAAGCCTGTGCCACTATCTTTGCCGCCACAACCTCAAGTATTGGACCCGGACCCCCTACCTGGGGCTGGGTCCGGCGGCGCACTCCTTCGATGGCCGCCGCCGCTGGTGGAATTTTTCGTCAGTGGAGAAATATTGCCTCTCTCTGAACGCCGGTGAAGCCCCGGTGGCGGAGGCCGAAACCCTCACCCCGGAGCAAATTCGCCTGGAGACCCTGGCCCTGGGGTTCCGGACCCGGGAGGGCGTCAGTCTGGCCACCATTCGGGAGCAACCGGGGGCAGACGCCAGGCTCGCGACCCTCACCCAAGCCGGCCTGGTCCGGGTGGACCGCGGCCGGGTCCTGGCCACCTTGGATGGCCTGGTGGTGGCCGACCGCCTGCCCCTGGAATTTGCGGATTGAGCCTGAGTTAGGCTCATCCTGCCGTGTAAGTTGGGTGGCCGTCTCTGGCCGCTATATCGGTTGGCGGGCGGGGACGCCCGCCCCACTGCGGGGACGCCCGCCCCACCGGTCATGCCCGTAAATTTATGACATCGAGGAGCTTTGACTTGACAATATGGAAATAATATTTATCTTGCTACACAAATGTTAATTGGGGCGACCTGCCCCAGAGGAGCGAGGTCGCTCCCCTGCCGTTGTGGTTGCCGTGCCGCCCCTCAGGCACGGTCGTCAGGGAAACCCTTTGCAGGGCTTGATCTTGACGCCCTCCTTCCAGCCGCAGGTGAAAATGAGCCTTTCCAAGCGAAAAATCCTGTTTTATGTTCTGATTGCGGCGGCCATGGCGGCGGTTCTGGGGATATTTGCGGCCTTTGGACCGCCCGGCCTCTATGCCAAATCCGAAAGTCCCGAGTTTTGCGGCAGCTGCCACGTGCTGCAGCCGGAATATGAGGCCTGGTTTCACTCCGGCGCTCACCGGAACGTCAAGTGCGTCGATTGCCACCTGCCCAACGACACTTTTGTCAACCACCTATTTTGGAAGTCGGTGGACGGTGTCAAGGATTCCCTGGCTTTCCACACGGGCCGCGTGTCCGAAACCATAAGGATTTCCGACCATGGCGCCAAGGTGGTGTTGGCCAATTGCCAGCGCTGCCATGCCGAGACCATTTCACGGATTAATGAAGACCGGCAGTGCTGGGATTGCCACCGCCGTCTGTCGCACAAACGGACTGGCGCGATAGAGACCAGGACCCCTTAGGCTATAAGGGCTATAAGGACGGGACAGCTTATGAAGAGGCACAGCGCAAGTATTGTGGCCGGGTTGATGTGTGTGGTGGGGCTTATCCTGCTGGTGGGCGCCTGTTCGCCCCCCAAACCCGAGCCGGTCAAGACGGTGAGCATTCCCGACGGCGAGTTCGACCCGGCGGTGTGGGGCCAGGCTTATCCCCTGGAATACGACTCCTGGCTCAAGAGCAAGGACCCCAACCCGGCGGGGCTCAGCAAATACCGCAAAGGCTGGACCGGCGGCGACAAGTTCGACAAACTGAGCGAATATCCGTTCATGGCCCTCCTGTTCAACGGCTGGGGGTTCGGGGTGGAATACAACGAAATCCGGGGCCATTACTACATGCTCATCGATCAATTGGAGATCGACCCTTCCCGGCTCAAGGCCGGCGGCGCCTGCCTCACCTGCAAGACCCCGTATGCCCCCAAGTTGATGAAAGAGATGGGGCCGAATTACTTTAAAGACCCGTACCTGGAGGTGCACGCCAAGATCCCGGCCAAGTTCCAGCGCATGGGGGTGATGTGCATCGACTGCCACGACAACAAGACCCTGGACCTGAAACTTTCCCGGTGGACGCTGGATAAGGCCCTCAAGGACATGAACTTCGATCCGGCCACGGCCAGCCGTCAGGAAAAACGGAGTCTGGTGTGCGCCCAATGTCACGTGACCTACGTCATCCCCAAAGACAAGGAGATGAAATCGGTTGACGTCTTTTTCCCCTGGCAGGGCAGCAAATTCGGAGACATCTCGGTCGAAAACGTCATCAAAATCCTCAAGAGCGACCCGGCCTATCTGGAGTGGAAGCAGACCGTCACCGGCTTCAAGGTGGGCTTCTCCCGGCACCCGGAATTTGAGGTTTACAGCCGCAACAGCGTACACTGGAACGCCAATGTGGCCTGCGCCGACTGCCATATGCAGTACACCCGGGTGGGGGCCAACAAGATCTCCAACCACAACGTCGGCAGCCCCCTGTGGCAAGGCATGGTTGCCTGCCAGCAGTGCCACTCCGAGTCGGCCGATTGGCTGAGGGCGCAGGTGATCGCCATCCAGGACCGCACCACTTCGCTCCTGAACCGGGCCGGTTACTCCACCGCGGTGGCGGCCAAGCTCTTTGAAGCGGTCCATAAGGTCCAGGGCGAAGGGAAAAATATCGACAAGGCCCTTTACGACCAGGCCAAGGACCTGTATCTGGAGGCCTTTTACCGGATCAATTACATCGGCGCCGAAAATTCCGCGGGCTTCCACAACCCCACGGAGGCCGCCCGTATCTGCGGCGACTCGGTGGCCATGGCGGAAAAATCCAGCGGCTTGCTGCGCCAGGCCCTGGCCCAGGCCGGCGTGACCCAGCCGGTCAACGTCGAGCTGGATCTGGCCAAGTACCTGCAGAACCGGGGAGTCAAGAAACTTAACTTCAAGCCCCAGGAGGAATTTAAAGATCCTTTCGGGATTCAGAACCTGCTGACTCCCACTGCCTCTCTGGGACTGCCGGTGGCAAAATGAGACTCCTTCCGATCCTGGCGAGCCTGGCGATCATGGGTGGGGGCGCCTGGGCCCAGGCCTCCGGCGACCTTGTAAAGCAAGGCCAAGCGGTTTTTGAAGAGAATTGCGCCCAGTGCCATCGCGCCAATGGCGAGGGGCTCCCGGCCACCTTTCCGGCCTTGAACAAGAACCCTTTTGTCCTGGGTGAGCCCTCGCCGGTGATTGCCACCGTCCTCAACGGCCGCAAGGGCAGCCTGGGGCAGATGCCCGCCTGGAAAGATAAACTGAACGACGCCCAAATTGCCGCGGTGGTCACCTATATCCGCCAGGCCTGGTCCAACCGGGCCGCCCCCGTCACTCCGGCCATGGTGGCGGCCGGGAGAAGCAAGTGAGATATTTTTAATCGAACCTCCCATGGGTCTTGTAGGTGTCAGCCAACGAAGCCACCCCTCACCCCGACCCTCTCCCCTCGCAGGGGAGAGGGGGTTTTTCAGGCCGTAAGGCCGAACCGCAGCATATCCGGTCCTCCCTGCAAAAGCCTTTTTCAGAAGTCACAATGTGATATACTCCCGAAACAACCCATTCGGGGCGCCCACGGGCAGGCCCCGGTTGCTGGTAATACCGAGTTACGTTCGAAAAGCTCTTTGGGTAGCCGCAGGCTTTAGCCTGCGCCTGCACAGGCGGGACGCCCGTGCCACCTGTTTGATTGCTACTCGGTAAAAGGAGTAATTTCCACCACCATGCACCTCCGTCTGCAGCGATTATTGGCCGGTATTTTTCTGGCGCTGATGCTCCTTGCGACCTTGCCGGGCTGCGGAGTCCGGCAGTTGGCCCGGGGGGAGATTCAGCCTCCCAAAGTGAACTTTCAAGGCCTCAAAATCTATAAGCCCACGGCCCGGGGTTGGCCCCTGGGCGCCATGCTGCTATTGGAGAATCCCAACGCTGAGGCCGTAAACCTCTTGGGGTATGATTACCAGTTGTGGATCGAAGGCAAGAGCGTGGCCCAGGGAACCAGCCAGCAGGCGGTAAATCTCCCGCCTCTGGGGCAGACGGTGACCGAGGTCCCCATCATGGTGCAATTGCCCGCGGTTTTGGAGCTCTGGCCCCAGTTCCTCCCCATGCTGCAAAAGTCGCAGCCGCAACGCCAGTTTCACTATCAAATCGCCGGCAGCTTCCGCCTCGCTTCGGTGATGGGTGGCATTATCCCCATCCCCTTCAAGTTCCAGGGGGAGGCTTCTCCCCAGGAAGGGATGAATTTTCTCCGCCCCTACCTTAAGTGAGCCGGGAGGGGCAAGCGCTGCCAGAAATTTCCGGATGGTTTAAGAAACCCGGCTGGCGGTGGTAAGTAACCGAAGTTACCGGATTCAAACCTGGAGGGCGGCAAGGATTAATCTGGCCCTTATCCATAATTTTAGGCAAGTTTCCCTTGATAAATCCTCCATAAATCATTATAAATGATAGACCTTTGTGTCTTTGCGCTCGTATTCCGGTCACATCCCTTGCAGAAGCTTAACCACGACCCCATAAAACAAGGAGGAACCATGAAACGTTTCGGTGTAGGTTTTGCGGTTGTGCTTTCCTTAAGTTTAATTCTGGCTTCCTTATCTTCTCCTGCCGCCAATGCCGCTGATAAAACCGTGACCATCGGGTTCACGGCCTCCAAGACCGGTAAATTCAACGTGGAGGCTACCCGCCAGATCAACGGCCTGCACCTGTGGATGGAGCAGGTGAACAAAGCGGGCGGAGTTAAGTTGCCCGACGGCACCGTGGTCAAATTCGCCGACAAGTTCTACGATGATGAAAGTAAAAAAGAACGGGTGCAGGAGCTCTATACCAAACTCATCAGCACCGATAAAGCCGATTTTCTGATCAGCCCCTACAGCAGCCCCCTGACGGACGCCTCTGCGGTCATCGCCCAACAGTACAACAAGATCATGATCACCACCGGGGCCGCTTCCGATTCCACCTATAAGAAAGGTTTCACCCTGGTCTACCAGACCTATACCCCGGCCTCCCGCTATCTGACGGGCGCCGTAGATTTGCTGGCCAAAATAGCCCCCCAGGCCAAGAGCATCGCCATCATCCACGAGAAAGACAAGTTTTCCACCGACGTAGTGACCGCCCTGAAAGCCTATGCGGAAGGCAAAGGCTACCAGGTGCCGCTGTTTGAGGGTTACGATGCGGCCACTACTGACTTCGCCCCATTTATCAACAAGATTCCCCAGCCGGTGGGGGCCATCATGGGCGGGGGACATTTTGCCGACACCACCACCTTCGCCAAACAGTTGTATGAAAAGAAGGTTAACGCCAGCATGATCGCCTTGCTGGTGGCCCCGCCGGAGCCCAAATTCGCCGAATTGGGTGAGGCCTGCATCTCCGTGGTGGGCTCGTCCCAGTGGGAACCCCAGGCGACCTATAGCGCCGAGTCGGCCAAAAAGGCCGGGGTGGAATATTTCGGGACCAGCGTGGATGATTTTATCAAATCCTATAAAGCCAAATACGACGGCGAAACGCCTTCCTATCACAGCGCCGGGGGCTACGTGGCCGGTCTGATCCTGCAAAAGGCCATTCAACAGGCCGGTTCCACGGACACCGCCAAGGTTAAGGAAGTGCTGGACAAAATGAACCTGATGACTTTTTACGGGGTTATCAAGTTCGACGAGAGTCCCAAGGCCCACGGTCTCCAGGTGGGTCATGACATGGTGTACATCCAGTGGCAGAAAGGTAAGGATGGCAAACCGGCGAAGCAGGTAGTGTGGCCCGAGGCCGCCGCCACTGCTCCCGCCATGGTCTGCCCCGCCCGTTAACCCCAAGATCATTCCCTGCCGCTTCCGGTGAGGAGGCGGCAGGAGAACAGGTGAGACTTTTCTATGTGGTCGCAACTGGCTGCTTCCTTGACCGACGGCCTGCTCCTGGGTTTTGTCTATGGCGTCGCCGCTATGGGACTGACCCTGATCTGGGGCGTGATGTCGGTCATCAATCTG
>Ga0351885_10256_pt1 | contig 21043 bp, 20 predicted proteins | sample TotcelFGM3001L13_FD_206771 | JGI IMG/M metagenome (GOLD analysis project Ga0351885, IMG submission 206771) | Enriched cells from coal bed in the Powder River Basin, Montana, United States - Total cells FGM rep3 HSBNCT.FGM.300.1.L13 ... | reverse complement strand
TTCACCGACGGTAAAACTTTTTATCAGGGCCTCACTGCAGATGCGGGTAGTTGTTTTCTCAATATCGGGGCTGTTCACGACATCCACAAATATTTGCCGATCCTTTTCCGGCAGGTTCGGCGCTACCCGGGTGGCCATCCCTTGCAGCAATTCCTTGGGCGGCATGGCCTCCAGGAACCGCTTTGCCGCTGCGGTTCGATTTTCAGGGTTGTCCGGCAATGACTTGACTTGCCCGGTATCCGCACAAGCCGACGCCATAAGAAGAAGACCAATAACCATAAAATTTCTTACCCTGCGCATACATAGCCTCCAAACTTTGAAATAGCGACAATCCGTCTGGCGTGAAATTGTGCGGCAGTCCGGGCGGCGCCGAGCCAAAATCGGGCTTTGCTTCCTTTTCTTAAGTCCAACCGCTAAAAAAATCGGCTGAGCGCCAGCAACTCAGCCTTCTTAGATCGTAACACAAAATTTTCTGAAAAAATCCATTTATAGCGATTGCCAAAAGTTTTTTCCGATCTTTGACCTCCGCAAATCCCCCCTAAGCCCCTTTAATAAATTGGGTAACTATGATGAATTACTGCTAAAATATCACTTTGAAAGAGGGGGAATTTAGGGAGAATTCAGAAACCTCCACGGAGAAGAATTTATAAGCAAACGCTTTATCTTCAGATTTCCGGCCGAGGTTTGGGATTTACCGTTAGGCCATGGTTCTCACTCGCCGGGTTTCCGGCCGGCGAGGGGTCCAGGTCTTTGAGGCCCAGGGCCAGGAGCAGGGCGGCCACCGGGGTCAGGTGGAGGAGCAGCCGATCCAGGGTGGCCCGGACATAGGCGGGGAACTCCGCCGCGCCGGTGGGCGCCACGGCGTAGGCCAGGATAATGGCCACGAGGTTGCCGCCCACAAAGAGGGCCAGGAAGAGCATGGGGGAGCGCCACAGACGCTTTCCCGCCAGGACCAGGGCCAGGGCCAGGACCGGCCAGAGGAACCCGAAGTAAAACGGTTCCACCAGCCCGGCGAAGAGGTAGTAGACGCCCTGCACCATCTGGTGGGGATAAAAGCCCTGGATGTGGTCGGCGCCGATTTCAATTTTTTGCTGCACGATAAAGAGCCGCCAGGGTAGGTAGCCGACGACCAGCCCGGCCAGGGGGACGGCCAACTGTCCCAGGCGGCGGACCCAGCGCGCCGGGCGCAGCCAGGCCAGGGTCAAGGCGGCCGCCAGGATCAGAGTGGCGGCCAGGGGCGGTCCTTCATACTTGCACCAGGCCATGCCCGCCAGAAAGCAGGCCGCCAGGGGCAGGCTGCCCCGGGGGGCGGCGTCGGCCAGCCAGAGATAGAGCAGCGCAGCGCCTCCCAGGGTGAAGAAGGCCAGGGGCAGGTCGGCGTAGGCGATGTAGAGGTGGACGATAAAAACGGTGCCGTTCAGGGCCAGAAACGCCGTCAGGCCCAGGGCGGACCTGCGGCTCAGGCCCAACCGGGCCGCCAGCGAGTAGAGCAGACCCAACAGCAGCGCCCCCCAGAGGGGGAAAATGGCGTTAACCAGGTGGTCGTTAACCCGGCCGAGGGCGAAGTAAAGGTAGCTCAGGATGAGGGGGACGAGGTTAGGGTAATAGTTGTGGGCGTCAATGCAGACCAGATCGAGGCCCTTGGTGGTATGGAAGATCTTGGCCTTGCAGCCCCAGGTGGCCACGGCATCCCAGGCCCACATAGGGTAGAGCGCCGCTCGGGGCAGGGCAAAGAGGAACACCAGCCCCAGCAACCCCAAAAAGAGCCAGTCCCAGCCGCTCAGGGGTATTCGGGGGCCTACTCGGAGCGCCCGCTTATCCTCCCGGACGGCCCGGCGCCCCCGAGGGGTCAGGAGCAGGGCGGCGGCCAGGGCCAGGGGCGGGCCTAAAATCCAGGCCAGACCGTACGGCACTCCCCGCCAGGTCAGGGTCAGCATCCATAGGGTGAGGGCCAGGGCGCCGACCCCGAAGCTGAAGGCGGCCCGCTCCAAGAAGCTGAAATCCCGGGGACGGGGGATCAGCAGGGTGAGCAGCGCATAACCCAGGCAGAAGATGGCGCTTAACCCCAACAGCAGACGCAGTAAGGTGATCCCCGTCTCAATCATAAAAACCCCACCCCAAGCGGCTAAAATCAACCCGGAATGCCAATCCCGGCCCCGGGATTTTTACCGGCTGGAAGGCAGGGGACTGGAGGGCGGCTTTAACCCCGGGACCCAGAGGCTCCTGGGTCTCCCTGATGAGCAGAAAAGCAGCCTGCTCCTGATGCAGGACAAAAAACAGGAAGCTGGCGGGAAGATCCGGGGCCTGGAGGATGTGGCGCCGGGGAGTCAGGTAATAACGAATTTCTATTTCTTTGCCGGCGGCGTAATCATCCAGAAAGACGTAGGTGGCGGACTCGGGAATGACGGCCTGCAAGGCGGTGGCCCAGCGGTAGAGCGGCTCTTCCTGCCGGATGGCGGTCCCGATCTTGCCCCGGGCGGCTCGCTGGGCCAGGTCCGCCGCCTCCGGCCCGAAATGCCAGATCAGCCACAGGACCTGAAGCCCCCAGAGACCGATGATCAGCCCCATCAACCAGAGTCGCCACGTTTTAGCCGGGGTCATAGTACTGAAGAGAATGCAGGCGCCAGTGAGGGCATGACCTGATCCAGGCTTAAGTTCCAGCCTGGTCTCGGCTTGCCCCGGGCGCCCGTAGTTCTAATCCGCGAATTTAAAGCGGATGATGTGATAGATGGCGGCGATGCCATCCCGCCAGGTGATTTTCTTGCCGGCGGCGTAGTCCCGGCCATGGTATTGGATGGGGACCTCGTAAATGCGCCAGCCCTTTTTGGCGATCTTGGCAGTGAGTTCGGGCTCGACCCCGAAGCGGTCGCTCTTGATGTTGACCCCCTTAAGCACCTTAGCCCTGAATACCTTATACCCCACCTCCATGTCGGAAAGATTGAGGTTGGTGAACATGTTGGACAGTGTGGTCACCGCCCGGTTGCCCATGTAGTGCCAGAAGAACAGGACGCGGTGGGGGCGGCCGCCCACCATCCGGCTGCCGTACACCACGTCGGCCACGTCCTGTTCGATGGGCTCCAGCAGAGAGGGGTAATCGACGGGGCGGTACTCCAGGTCGGCATCCTGGATGATGACCACGTCCCCGGCCACCTGGGCGAAACCGGTGCGCAAGGCCGCGCCCTTCCCCTGGTTGCGCTGATGGTAAAAGGCCTTGACGTTGTCATATTTCTGGGCCAGCCGGGCCAAGATTGCCCCGGAGCCATCCGTGGAGGCGTCATCCACCGCGATGATCTCTTTGTCATAGGGCGTCGCCTGCACCAGGCGAAAGATTTCCTCCAGGGTGTCTTTCTCGTTGTAGATCGGAATGACGATACTCAGCTTCATGCGGAATGCTCCCCAGTATTTATGAGTTCATTATATATGCTTATACCAGTATACCAGGGAAAACGTTAATTAAAAGCGTTCAGCTATCAGCTTTCAGCGGTCAGCTTTGTGAATAAAAACACTCGGTTGTATGATTCCTTCAGCCGCCGATGCTGACCATGGATGGGGGCGGCCAGGGAGAGGCCAGGGTGGGGGCGGGGGAACCGCAACCTTTCAAGCGGATGGCTTCCCGGAAGAGTTGGGCCAGGGCTGCGTCGGAGGCGCCTTGACGCAGCGGCCCCTTAATGTTTAGCTCCGGGGCGGCAAAGAGACACGGCCGCAGCCAGCCGGCCGCGGTGAGGCGCAGGCGGTTGCAGGTGGGGCAGTGGTGGTCGCTGACGGAGCTGATGAAGCCCAACTCCCCCTTAAACCCTGGGACCCTGAAAGTCCGGGCCGGACCGGCGGTGGCCGGGGCGGCGACCGCCTCCAGGGGACCCAGCCCCGCCAGGCGCCGGCGGATCTCGGCCATGGGCAGGAAGTGGCGGCGCCAGCGCGCCTGATCCACCGTGGGCATGAATTCGATGAAGCGCACCTGGAAGGGGTGGTCCTGGGTCAGGCGGGCGAAATCCAGGAGTTCGTCGTCGTTTAAGTCTTTCAGGACCACGCAATTGATCTTGATGGGGGCAAAACCCAGGGCCGCAGCCCGCTCGAGGCCGGCCATGACGTCGTTGAAGTGGTCGGCGCCGGTGATCTCCCGGTAACGGTCCCGGCGCAGGCTGTCCAGGCTGAGGTTGAGGTGGCGCAAGCCGGTGGCCAGGAGGTCCGGGGCCATTTCCGCCAGGCGTACGCCGTTGGTGGTGAGGCAGACTTCCTCGATCCCGGGAACCTGGTGCAGGTCCCGGATAAATTCCAACGCCCCCCGGCGCACCAGGGGCTCGCCGCCGGTGACCCGGAGCTTACGGATGCCAACTCCGGCGGCCACCCCGGCCAGGCGCAGCAGCTCTTCGTAGCGCAGGATTTCCGGAGCCGGCAACTTCTCCCAACCGTCCCAGGGGGTGCAGTAGAAGCAGCGGAGATTGCATCGGTCGGTGATGGAGATTCGCAGGTAATTGATCTGGCCCGGCACTATATTTTCCACCTGAGTGAATATATCTTAAATTATAGCGTTTTATTGCCCGGAGGTCAGAATTTTTTTGTCCTTGGCCGCCGCCGGAAGTTCCTTCCCAACCACCCTCCAGAGAATATGTCATATGGAGAGCAGTAAAGGTTCATACCTGGGACTAAATGCCTTAAATTTTAGACGGAAGTGTGATAAGACAAGATGCCGACGAGGCATATCGCAGCGCCCCAACGACCCGATCCAAGGAGACAGCAAGGATGAGCAGGGAGAACCAATTTAGAGAAAACCCTTGGGTTCCCCGCAAGGTGTTTTTGACCAAAGGAGTAGGAATTCACGCCGAACGGCTCAATTCTTTTGAAGAGGCCTTGCGTGATGCTCGAATATCGCCCATGAATCTGGTGAAGGTTTCCTCCATCGTGCCGCCGCATTGCGAACTGGTAACCCGGGAGGAGGGCTTAAAGCTTCTTACCCCCGGCCAGATCACCTTCTGTGTCATGTCCAGGTGTGAGAGTGATGAAGCCGGCCGTCTCCTGGCCGCGGCGGTGGCCCTGCTGCTCCCCGAAAACAGCGATGATTACGGCTACATCAGTGAATATCACGGCTACGGCAAGAAGCATCAGGAAGTTGAAGATTGGGTCTGCGACCAGGCGGCCGAGCTCTATGCCTCCGCCAAAGGATTTAAGATAAATTGGCGCCGGGCCTGGTCCCAAAAAGATTTCAAATACACCCTGGAAGAACGCAGTTATTCCCCCAAGTTCGTAGTCTCGGTAGCCGAGGGGATTAACGAAACCTGGGTCACCACGGTGGCGGCGGCGGTGTTTATCCTGTGAATGACTGCCCTGAAAAGTTCAAAGTTCAAAGTTCAAGGTTCAAAGTCTTCTGTAGGGTGCGTCCTACGCACCATGAGCTTATGCCAGCGGCGGGCACGGAGGCCCGCCCCACCGAACTTTTCATAATTTGCGGGTATATCCAAAGGTCCACGAATGACTGTTCAGTGCTTGGGGAAAAGCCCCTGTGGCCCGGGGCGATTTTAGCGCCGGACTCTATCTGCGATTCCTTGCAATGCTTTTTCCGCCTACTCCACCTGGAAATCGGTGCGGTCGTGGGCTGTGCCGTAGCCCGTACTGATCTTGGTGATCAACTGGTAGATGCCGGGCGCGGCGTTGGCCGGCAGGGTGAAATCGATGTACTGGGTCCTGGTGCCGTTGTACACCCGGCTCTCGATGCTCTTGGTCCGGCCCAAGGATTTCTCCTGGTAAAAAATCTCCCGGGTGATGGCCACCGGCATGGCCACCTGTTCCGGGGTCAGGATGGTGTAAGTGGTGGAAAGCTGCAGAGTAGCGCCTCTCCGGGCCCGGTTGGGCCTGACGTCCACCTTGTCCAGGCGGAGGACGCAGCCGCCGGTGGGGCAATACCCTTCCCGGGCGATGATATCCTCCCGGCCTATCCGGCTGTCTTCCCGGGAGTTCCCCCAGAAACCGAAGGTGTAATCGCTGAGAAAACCGGGTTGCGTCCGGGCCTCAGGGACATTGAGGCATAACCCTGCCAACAGCATCAGCACTAAGCAAACCAGATAACCAAACCTATATTTCCGCATCGTGGCCTCCAGACCAAGGGATTACTCCAACATTCATTTCCTCAAGGACAAAAGATGTAAAATGGTTGGTGTTGGTGGGGCGGCCGTCCCTGGCCGCCAAATCGGTTGGCGGGCGGGGACGCCCGCCCCACTGCACAGAGGCCCGCCCCACCGAGCTATTTTCATGTAATCGATTCATCAAATGACTATTATTTCTAATTCTGAGCGAAGCGAAGAATCTCCCTTTTTGAGCCGTCGAGATTCGCAACGAAGCTGCGCTCTGTTCAGAATGACATGAATATTATTTTGACTGCAACTTCGTGCCAGGTTAATCGCCGCCGGGGAAATAGCGCCGGGCGCCGCGATACGAGGCCCGCCAGACCTCGGCGTCCAGACGGGTGATAAACACCCCCCGGGGGGAGGCGTGCATGAACCGGCCTCCACCCAGGTAGATACCGTTATGGCACACCTCTTCTTCGTCCACCGAGGCGAGGATGCCGGCCAGATAGGGACCCCGGCCCCGGATCTGGCAGTAGCGGTTGAAAAAGACCACGTCGCCGAAGCGCAGTTCCCCACGCCCCACCGGGGTTCCGGCCTCATACTGGTCGGCCACGGTGCGGGGCAGGCGCACCCCCGTCCGCTGGTACAGCGCCTGGATGAGCCCGGAGCAGTCCACCCCTTCCGGGGTGGTCCCGCCGGAGCGGTAGGGGGCGCCGGAGAACTCGCCCAAGGCCCGCTCCAGGGCCACCTCCCGGGGACTGCGGCTCACCTGGGGAAGCGGGGCCATGGGCTCAGAAGCCGTCCGGGGCGGCGGGGCCCCGGCACAGCCCGCCAGCAAGAGGGCTGCACCCAGAGCAGCCCCTAAGAGGCGGCGATACGTGGCGTCCATAGCACCTCCATCGTGGATGGGGTGGCGGGGTCAGGAACCGCGGCCCCTGACCATGATGCTTACGCTCCTGCCTTTTCTGCTGCTTCGATCCGGGGAAACAGGGCCGGGCCCTTGGCCAGCTGAGTGCCGGGTGCGAGCTGCCCCCAGATGAGCACCTGGGGCAGGGGTTGATCCCAGAGGGCCGTCCCCAGGCCCAGTTGTCGGCTCATCTTTAAGGCACTGTCGGGCATGACCGGCTTCAGCAGCGCCGCGATCCAGCGCAGTCCTTCCAGCAGGAGGTAGAGGACCGTATCCAGCCGGGAGGCGGCCTCCGGATGTTTGGCCAGTTCCCAGGGAGCCGAGGCCACGATGAAACGATTGAGGAGACCGATGCATTCCCACAGACGGGACAGGGCCTTGCCGAACTCCATGGTCGGAAATAATCGGAGGAAGTCCGCGGCCATGGACTCAAAAATGGCGACGATCTCGCGGTCCAGGGGGTCGGTCGCCCCTAAAGAGGGCACCACGCCTTGCCGGTATTTGAACGCCATCCCCAGGCTGCGGGCGAAGAGATTGCCCAGATCGTTGGCCAGGTCGGCATTGATCCGGGTGGTGAGCGCGGCTTCGCTGAAATGGGCGTCCAGCCCGAAGACCATCTCCCGGAGGAAAAAGTAGCGCACCTGGTCGATGCCGAAGCGGGCGGCCAGGGTCCGGGGTTCCACCACGTTTCCCAGGCTCTTGGACATCTTGCCGGCCGCCATCTGCCAGTAGCCGTGGACATTGAGGTTCGCAAAAGGCGCCACCCCCATGGCCCTCAGCATGGTGGGCCAATAGATGGCATGGGGTTTGAGAATATCCTTGGCGATGAGGTGCTGGGCCGGCCAGAATTTTTTATACAACTCGCCGGTGGGGTAGTTCAGGCCGGTGAGATAGTTAATCAGCGCATCAAACCAGACGTAGGTGACGTAGCGGTCGTCGAAGGGCAGGGTAATGCCCCAATCCATGCGGCTCTTGGGCCGGGAGATGCACAGGTCCTCCAGGGGCTCCTTCAAGAAGGCCAGCATCTCGTTCCGGTAGCGCTCCGGCCGGATCCAGCCGGGGTGGGTGTGGATATAGTCCACGAGCCAGTCCTGGTACTTGCTCATGCGGAAGAAGTAGTTCTCTTCCTTGAGGTAGGTGGGGGCGGTCTTGTGGTCCGGGCAGAGGCCGTCCACCAGGTCCCGCTCCAGGTAAAAGCACTCGCAGCCGAAGCAATAGAGCCCGCCGTACTCCCCGAAATAAATATCCCCGGAGTCGTGCACCCGCCGCAGGACTTCGGCCACCACCTGCATGTGGGCCGGGTCGGTGGTGCGGATGTAATTGTCGTAGCTGATGTCGAGATCGTCCCAGGATTGCCGGAACCGGCCGCTGATTTGATCCACGAACTCTTTGACGGGGAGATTAGCGGCGGCGGCGGCCTCCATGACCTTGTCGCCGTGCTCGTCGGTGCCGGTCTGGAAGCGCACCTCCTCACCCAGGAGGCGGTGGAAACGGGCCAGGGCGTCAGCCACCACTGTGGTATAGGCGTGGCCGATGTGAGGCTCAGCGTTGACGTAATAGATGGGTGTGGTGATGTAGATAGGCATGTTAATCAGCAATTAGCAGTTAGCAATTAGCAGTTAGCGATCAGTCTAATTAATCAATCCTTGGCTTATTAAGGACTTTTTTGCTGACTGCTGAAAGCTGACTGCTTCTCACTTGCTCGCCTCCAAGGTCTTAATCCGTTCCAACGTCTTCCGGAGCAGAGGGGCGTCGGCGTCGGGTTCGCCGGTCTTGAGAAAGTGCCGGTACGCGGCCAGGGCCTCGTACTTGTTACCCAGCTTTTCCAGGGCCTGCCCCCGGCTATAGTAGGCCCGGGCATAGTTGGGATTGAGCTCGATCACCTTATCGGCGTCGGCCAGGGCCGGCTCCGGTTTATCCAGGGCCAGGTAGGCCAGGCTCCGGTTGTGCAGGATCTCCGGCGCCTGGGGGTGCAGCTTCAGGGCCTGATTATAATCCTTGAGGGCCTCCTTGGCCTTTTTCATATCCAGGTAGGCGTTGCCCCGGTTATAGTAGATCTGCCAGTCCTTGGGGGCGAATTTGGCGGCCCGGGTATAGTCCGCCACGGCCTTGGCGAACTCCCCATTACGGCTGTAGGCCAGGCCCCGGTTATAGAAGGCCTGCGGGGAGGTGGGGTTCAGTTCCAGGGCCTGGTCGAAATCGCCCACCGCGTCGCCCCACAGGGCCAGTTGCATTTCGGCAATGCCCCGGTTGATGTAGGCTTCTGGTATCTTCGGGTCAATTTTTATCACCGCGGTGAATTTTTCCACGGCCAGGGTGGGATTGCCCTGGCTCAGGGCGGCCACGCCTTGCTCAAAAGGCTCTTTGGCGTCGGGCTCAGGCGCGGCCAGGGCATATCCGAGCAGCAGCCCCAGCGTGACCAGGGTTAGGGTAATCCTGAACGGAAATTTTCTCATAAGCGTCTTATTGCTCCAGTTTATGTAGGGTGCGTCCTAGGCACCTTAAAACTTATGTCTCCAAAAGAAGTCTTCTAGTCATCGGAGCCCGCCTGGGAATTCATCTTCGACACGAACTCCCTCACATCCTTGAGCGCTTCCCGGGTGGCTTCCCGGGCGGCGACAAAATCATACATCAGGTTGCTTTCATCGGCTTCGATGTACTCGCTATGCCGGATCATCATTTCGGCTCCCTGGAACAGCCGGCCCACAAAAAACATGAAGTAGTGCAGATCGTTTGGCATGGCTTTCTCCGGTTTACCCCGGTCCCAAAGCGGTGGGCAGTGCCCACCCTACACGACCAGGGGTGGGTTTCACCCGCCCCTACGTGAGGTTATCCGTCCTCTTTTTTTACGCCGTGCCCCAGCGCCGCTTCCAAAAAATCCTTGTGGTTGCAATCGGGGTTGAGGCCAGGGCAAGCGGTTTTAGCGTTCTCCAGTTCGTCCGGGTCCATGAGGATGGCCGGGAGAAACGGCCACTGGCGGCAGATAAATGGTTTTACCGAATGCACCTGGCAGAAGCCGCCCGGCATCAAGAAGACGCAGACCCCGTCGGCCACGGTGAGGCGGGGCCCCAGGGCCGAGGCCTCCACAAAGCGGCGGCTAAATTCCGCCTCGGGGAGCGCCAACAAGGCGGCCATCGCCTTGACTTCGTCGGGCCTGACCATGATGCCGCCGCGGCCGGCGCAGCATTCGCCGCACTGTTGGCACTGGAACACCAGAGATTCGGGGTTGGCGCTCATAAATTCTTCAATGGCGGCTGGCCGGTGGATTCCAGGACGCTGCGCCACAGGGGTGAGTCCAGCTCCACCTCTTTGCGCCGGTCCACCGCCGCCTGGATGGGAATGTGCACATAATGGCTATGCCAGCGGCTCACCAACATGGCGGTCTTGCCGGCCATACCGGCGTGGACCGCGTTCTGCCCTAAAAAGCCGCAGTAGATGCGGTCGTTATAGTTGGCCGGCATACTGCGGATCAGGTAGCTGGGGTCGATATACTTCAGATTGACGTCCAGGTTCCGCTGCTTGAAGTATCCTTTGATCTCATCCTGGAGAAAGTGGCCGATATTTCCGGGCTTGAGATTGCCCGAGGGGTCACGCTCCCGGTTTTCCTCGTTGAAATACCGCTCCCCGGCGCCCTCGGCTACCACGATGAGGGCGTGACGCCGTTGTTTCAAGCGTTCTTCCAGGTTGGCGAGCAGACCGCACTCACCGTCCAGATCGAAGTCGGCTTCCGGGATCAGGACATAATTTACTTCCCGCAGGGCCAGGGTGGCGGTGGCGGCGATGAACCCGGAGAAGCGGCCCATGAGCTTTACCAGGCCGATGCCGTTGGGGGAGCCGATGGCCTCGGTGTGGGCCGCATGGATGGCCTCAGTGGCCACTTCCACGGCGGTGTCGAACCCAAAGGAGCGGCTCACCAGAGCGATATCATTATCAATGGTCTTGGGAATGACGATGACGCCGATGCGCAGCTCCCGGCGGGCGATTTCCTTGCAAATCGCCGAGGCCGCCCTCAGGGTTCCGTCGCCGCCGATAAGGAACAGGATGCGGATGTTGATGCGGTCCAGGGCGTCCACGATCTCGCCCGTGTCCTGGGGTCCCCGGGAGGTGGACAGCACCGTGCCCCCGAAAATATGGATGTTGGCCACCGCCTCCGGCGTGAGGTCCACCAGGTCGTGGCCGTACTTGGGGATAAACCCTTGGAAACCGTAGCGCACCCCGTAGATATGCCGTACCCCGTAAAGGTGATAAAGCTCCAGGACGAGGGCGCGGATGACATCGTTGGTGCCGGGGCACAGGCCGCCGCAGGTAACGATGGCGCAGTGGACCTTGGAAGGATCGAAATAGATCTGAGACCGGGGGCCGGCCAACTCCAGGGAGATGGGCGCCTCTCCCGGGGCCAGGCTCTCCAGATAGTCCAGGGAGTCATGGACCGCAACCCGGTGTGTGTCTGAGACAAAGCTCTTGTGCAGGACCCGGCCATTGCGGTCCACCATGGCATGTTTCGGGATCGGGGTTGGCACCTTGGGCAGGCCCAAAGCGGGGATCTCGGTGTCGAAATTTTCAAATCTCGTCGCGGTCTTGCCGTTGGGCTGTTTCGTCATCTCGGCACTCCCCCATGGCAGCGTTCAGCTATCAACAGTCAGCTTTCAGCAAAAATAAACAGTTAAGTGATTCTGATGAAAAATGGTCAACCGTATCCCCGATCATATCTTCCTGAATTTGATCATTAAGCTGAACGCTGATAGCTTAAGTCCTATCTTAAACCGTTCCTCCCGGTGAACTCAAGCGGCAAATTTCACCAGGTTTCGGTCATGGCCTCCATCTCATCTTTCAGCTCCCGGGCCATCAACTTTTTGATGGCCTCCTTGGGGGCGAGATTTTCATGGAGGATCTTGTAGGTGGCCGTCACTATAGGCATCTCCACGCCCAGGCGCGCCGCCAGTTGGTAGACGGCCCGGGAAGTCTTGACTCCTTCCGCCACCATGGCCATGCCGGTGAGGATCTGGTCCAGGGGGACGCCCCGGCCCAATTGTACCCCCACCTGGAAATTGCGGCTCTGGTTGCCGGTGCAGGTAAGGATCAGGTCGCCCAGGCCCGCCAGGCCGGTTAGGGTCATGGGGTTGGCGCCCAGCCGCGCCCCCAGCCGGAACATTTCGGCCAGGCCGCGGGTGATGAGCGCCGCCCGAGGATTATCTCCCAGGCCCATGCCGGAAAGTATCCCGGTGCCGATGGCAAAGACATTCTTCAGGGCTCCCCCCAACTCTGCACCGGTGATATCGTGGGAGGAGTACACCCGGAAGTAGGGGGCGGAAAAGAGCCGCTGGATGAAATGGGCGATATCACGCTGCCGGGAGGCGACGGTTACCGCGGTAGGCTGTTTCTGGGCCACCTCCCGGGCGAAACTGGGGCCGGCGATCACGGCATAAGGAATTTCCGCCCCCATGGCCTCACGGGCCACCCCCTCCATAGTGAGCAGCGTGTCGATCTCCATGCCCTTGGTGGCGCTGAGCAGCACCGCCCCCGGGGGGTAATGCGGTTTCAGATCGATTAAGGTCTGACGGAAGCCGTGGGAGGGAACCGCCATCAGGACCACCCCGGCGCCCTCTAAGGCCGCGGGGAATTCCTGGGCGAAGGTGATCCGGGAAGACAGCCGTATCCCCGGGAGAAAGGTATGGTTGATCCGGTCCCGGCGCAAGGCCTCTAAAACCTCCGGTTCCCTGACCCACAGGCGGACGTCTTTGCCCTTTTCGGCCAGGAGCTGCGCCAGAGTGGTGCCCCAGCTGCCGGCGCCGATTACCGCGATGAACCGGCGCTCAGGAGATTCCAAGATCGGGCTCGGGCTCGGGTTCGCCGTCATCACTTTTCTCCGCCACCTTGGCCAGGCTCACCACCCGCTCCTCGGCCTCCAGGTCCATGAGTTTAACCCCCTGGGTGACCCGGCCGATCAACGAGATGCCCTTGGCGATCATGCGCAGGATCTTGCCGCCGTCGGTGACCAGCATGATTTCATCGTCTTCGTTCACCTGGAGGATAGACATGATGGGGCCGTTGCGCTTGGTGATATCGAGTCCCTTGACCCCCTGGCCCTTCCGGTGGTGCTCGGGGTATTTCTTCGGATCGGTGCGTTTGCCGAAGCCCCGCTCGGTTACCGTGAGGATGGTGCCGCCGGGACGCAGCACCTCCATACCCACCACCCGATCCTCCGGGGCCACTTCCATGCCCTTGACGCCCCGGGCGGCCCGGCCCATGTCCCGCACCTCCGCCGAGGGGAAGCGGATGATCTTTCCCAACCGGGTGCCGATGACGATGCTCTGGTCCGGCTCGCTCAGGGCGGCGCTCACCAGTTCGTCCTCGGGGTCCAGGGAGAGGGCGATGATGCCGGCGCTCCGGGGCCGCTGGAAGTTCATCAGGTCGGTTTTCTTGATAATGCCCCGTTGGGTGGCCATCACCAGCGAGGGGCCCGGGATAAATTCCCGTACCGGCAGGATAGTGGCCAACTTTTCACCCTCACCGAAGGGCAGCAGGTTGACGATGGCCTTGCCCTGGGCCGTGGGCGACCCGATGGGAATTTCGTGGACCTTGAGCCAGAAAACCCGGCCCTTATTGGTGAACACCAGGAAAAAGCTGTGGGTGGAGGCGATATAGAGCTGGGAGACGAAATCGTTTTCCCGGGTGATCATGCCCATGCGGCCCTTGCCGCCCCGGCGCTGGCTGCGGTAGATGGTCAGCGGGGTGCGCTTGATGTAACTTCGCAGGCTGATGGTCACCACCATCTCTTCGTCGGCGATGAGGTCTTCGGCGGTGAACTCCTGGGCCTGGGGTACGATTTCGGTGCGCCGGCCGTCGCCGTAGCGCTCCTTGAGCTCGGTCAACTCCTGGGCGATGAGGGCCTTGACCTGGGCCTCCTCCGCCAGGATCTGGAGCAGACGCTGGATAGTAGCCCTGACCTCGGCGGCCTCGCTGATGATCTTTTGGCGCTCCATGCCGGTGAGGCGCTGCAGCCGCATTTCCAGGATGGCCTGGGCCTGAGTCTCGGAAAGGGCGTAGCTGCTCCGGGTCTCCTCCAGGGTGGCGCCCGGCTGGGCGGCCAGGACGAACAGCCCGGCCATCAACTGCTGTTTGGCCTCCGGCGGATTAGCCGCGGCCCGGATCATAGCGATGACCGCATCCAGCCAGTCCAGGGCGATGAGGAAGCCCTCCAGGATGTGGGCCCGGGCCTCCGCCTGCTTCAGCTCGTAGCGGGTGCGGCGGAGAATCACCTCCCGGCGGTGCTCCAGGAAATGGTGCAGCAGATCTTTGAGGCTGAGGAGTTCCGGCCGGTTGTGGACGATGGCCACCAGGTTGATGCCGAAGGTGACCTGCATGTTGGTGTGGATATACAACTGGTTCAGGATGGTTTGGGCCGGCTCGTCTTTCTTGAGCATGATGGCCACCCGGAGGCCTTCCCGGTCGGACTCGTCCCTGATGTCGGAGATGCCTTCGATTTTCTTGTCTTTCACCAGTTCGGCGATGCGCTCGATGAGGCGGGCCTTGTTCACCTGATAGGGCAGTTCCCGGATAATCAGGCTCTCCCGGCCGCCCTTGTGCTCGACGCTCACCTTGGCCCGGATGCGGATGAGACCCCGGCCGGTGCGGTAGGCCTCGGCAATACCCTCGGCCCCGTAGATAAAACCGCCGGTAGGAAAATCCGGTCCCGGGATCAAGGCCATCAGCTCTTCCAACGTGATGTCCGGGTCCTTAAGGGTGGCCAGGAGGCCTTCGCAGACCTCGTCCAGACAGTGGGGCGGGATGTTGGTGGCCATGCCCACTGCGATGCCTGAGGAACCGTTGATCAGCAGGTTGGGCATCCGGGTGGGCATCACCAGGGGCTCTTTTAAGGAGCCGTCGTAGTTGCCCACGAAGTCCACCGTGTCTTTGTCCAGGTCCTGGAGGAGTTCGTGCGCCAGCCGGGTGAGACGCACCTCGGTGTAACGCATGGCCGCCGGGGAGTCGCCGTCGATGGACCCGAAGTTGCCCTGGCCGTCCACCAGGGGGTAGCGCAGGGAGAAGTCCTGGGCCATGCGCACCATGGCGTCATAGACCGCGGTGTCGCCGTGGGGATGGTATTTACCGATGACATCGCCGACGATGCGGGCGCTCTTGCGGTAGGGCCGGTTCCAGTCGTTGCCGCCTTCGCTCATGGCGAAAAGTATCCGGCGGTGCACGGGTTTAAGCCCGTCCCGCACGTCCGGCAAGGCCCGGCCGATAATCACGCTCAGGGCGTATTCCAGGTAAGACTTCTGAATTTCATCCTCAATGTTGATAGGTACGGCGCGGGTTTCCGTCATAGTGAATAGACTCGGCTGTTTATCATTCATTTTTTTTCCACCGCCGATTAACGCCGATGGACGCAGATTAAAAGTTGCTTACAATGCGTCTGATTTCCGCCTTATTTCCCTCGTTCCCAAGTTGCACTTGGGAACGACCATGGATGCCAAGCAAGCTTAGCTTGGCTGGTTATAGTGTCCTAAAGTCAAGATCCTGAGAAAAATCATGTTATATCGGTTGATCCGGAGGAACCAAAGGTTCGATTAAACCAATCAAAGCCGGTATATCTTTAACCACTGCTTCCCAGACTTTTTCTGGAATTACCCGGAAATATTCATGAATTAAGCGGTTACGCATGCCAACGATCTCATACCATGAAATCTCTGGATGATCTTCTTTAAATTCTGTAGAAACCTTGCGGGCAGCCTCGCCAATTATTTGGATTCGACGCATTATGGCATCTTGTAATATTTCATCCTGTTCAAATCGCTCAAAATCGACTCCTTGAGCATATTTCATAACCTTGCGGCCGGCTAATAGCATATCAAGAAGATAAGCGTCATCCCGCCACATACACTGGCTCCAGGGATTGCAAGATGTGACGGCGGCGAATATAGTTTTCACTCCGCTCCACCGCCTGGCGTTCCACCAGATCCACTTCCCGACCCAAAATTTCTTTTAATTCATCCTGCATATCAATCATATCGAACAAAGACCAGCGGGACTCTTCCTCAAAGGTCACTAAAAAATCCACATCACTATCTGGCCGGAAATCGTCCCGTAGAATCGATCCAAATAGGGCCAGTTCTTTGACCTTCCACCGGTGACAAAAATTATTAACTTTTTCCAAGGGAATATTTATCTTAATATTTTTCATCGCTATTGATTAAAACAACAGTATTCTTTGATTCCACATATCTCGCATCTTGGGTTTTGCTCAAGGCATATCCCATCTTGTAAACCAAAAGGCCCTTCATTCCGGACTAATCATCGTCTGATACACAAACTCCCCATTCTCCACCTTGATAACCGTCACGCCCTTGATGGGGTTGTGGTTCGGCCCCATGGTGATGACCCCGGTGACCCCGGCGAAGTCTTTAGTGGCGGCCAGGGCCTGGGCCACCTTGCCGCCGTCGGCGCCGCCGGCCCGGGTCATGGTGTCCATCAGGAGAAAATACCCGTCGCCGCCCAGGGCCGCAAAGCCGTCCAGGGGTTTTTTATAGGTGGATTCGTAAGCCTGCATAAACTTCCGGCCCAGTTCCGTGGTGGCCCCTTGCCGGTGGAACAGCGCCGTGAAGTACATGCCGTTAACCGCCTCGCCGCCGATGCTGAGCAACTCCGGCACCTGGGCCCCGTCCCCGCTCAGGATGGGGATTTTGACCCCCAGGTCCTGCAGCTGCTTGGCCAGCAGGGCGACTTCGGTATAGTAGTTCGGGGCATAAATGAGATCGGGATTGCCCCCTTTAAGGGCGGAAATCTGGGCGCTAAAATCCTGCTCGCCGGTCTGTATGTAACTGGTGGAGACAATCTGGCCGCCCCGGCGCTGGAATTCCTGGGTGAAAAAATTGGCCAGGCCCACACAGTAATCCTGGGCCTGGTCGATGAGCACCGCCACGCGTTTGGCCTTGAGGTTTTCCCAGGCAAACCGGGCCGCGACCTTGCCCTGCAAATCATCCACGTAAGCGGCCCGGAAGGCGAAGCGGCGGTTCTGGGTCACCAGGGGGCTGGTGGCGGTGGGCGAGATGTTGGGGATTTTGGCCCGCTCGGCGATGGGCACCCCCGCCAGGGTGTCACTGCTGATCACCTCACCGATGATGGCCGTCACTTTATCCTTTTCAATGAGGCGGCTCACGGCGTTGGCCGCTTCGATCCGGTCGCTCCGGGTGTCCACCAGGACCAGCTTGACGGGTTGCCCCAACACCTGGGGCTGGAGTTGATGGGCCACCTGCACCCCTTCCCAGACCATCTGGCCCATGGCCGCGGCCGGGCCGGTCATGGGGAGATAGAGGCCGATCTTGATCTCCGCCGCCGCCGGGACCGCCCACAGGAGCCACAAGGCGGCAATGAGCGCCAAACTTTTCAGGGAAGGGAGAAAAAGACGAAAAGGAGAAAGGGTGCAAAGGGACAAAGCTAAAGGTTTATCTTCGCCTTTTCGCCTTTTTCCCTTTTTCCCCCAAAATCTTTGCAAACCTTGTCGCCCCCCCATAACATAATTATAATAGCAGAAAAAACCTGTGCCGGGAAGGAATTCCGGCCGCGATACTGAGGTGTCCCATGGAGTTGCAACTGGAAAAACTCACCATTCCCGAAGGGGCCAATCTGATTTTGGGCCAGAGCCATTTTATCAAGACCGTGGAAGACCTGTATGAAATCCTGGTGGCTGCCGCCCCCGGCATCAAGTTCGGCCTGGCGTTTTCCGAGGCCTCCGGGGACTGCCTCATCCGGGTGGAAGGCAATGATGCTGACCTCACAGCCGCGGCCACGGACAATGCCAAGCGCCTCGCGGCGGGCCACACCTTCAATATCCTCATGAAGAACGCCTTTCCTATCAATGTGCTCAACGCCATCAAGCTCTGCCCCGAGGTCTGCCGCATCTTCTGCGCCACCGCCAACTCCGTGGAAGTCATTCTGGCTCAGACCGAACTGGGCCGGGGCATCCTGGGGGTAGTGGACGGCGTTTCCCCCAAAGGCGTGGAAGACAAAAACGGCCAGGCCTGGCGTTATGAGATCTTGCGGCAGTTCGGCTATAAGAAGTGAGCCGTTAGCAGTTTTCGTAGGGTGCGTCTTACGCACCACTCGATGATCGCCAGCGGCGGGCAGTGCCCGCCCTACATATCGAGAATGGAGAAGGTATGCACCTATTTTTCGAGCCCCGCTCCGTAGTCCTCATCGGCACCTCGCGCCAGACCGGTCCCGGCGCCTACAACAACCTGGAAATGCTTTTAAGCTACGGCTACTCCGGGCGCATCCACCTGGTGCATCCCAAGGTGCCGGACATTATGGGCTACAAGACCCATCCCCGGGTGGCCGACCTGCCGGAGGTCCCGGACCTGGCGGTCATTTCCCTGGGCCGGGAGCGGGTGGTGGACACGGCCGTCGAGTGCGCGCAGCATGGCATTAAGCGGCTGGTGGTAATCAGCCAGGGGTTTGCCGACGCCGACGCCCGGGGCGCCGAACTGCAGGGGGAACTGGTCAGCCTCGCCCGGGAGCACGGGGTCAGGGTGCTGGGGCCTAACACCATGGGGGTCCTCAACCCCTTTTCCGGCTTCACCACCGCCTTTATCGACGTTCCCCGGGACCCGCGGCCTTCTGCCCTCACTATGGTGGCCCAGTCCGGGGCCTTTCAGGTGGGGGCCTCGTCCTTCACCGGGCGGCTGGGTAAGGCCATCGACGTAGGCAACGCCTGCGACCTGGATATGGTGGATGTCCTGGAATATTTGGCCGACGATCCCGACACCCGTATCATTGCTTTGCACCTGGAAGGCATCAAGCGGGGCCGGCTGTTTCTCGCCACTGCGGCCCGGGTGGCCCGGACCAAGCCCATCATCGCCTTGAAAACCGGGCGCAGCCTGGCCGGGGCCAAGGCTGCCATGTCCCACACCGGCTCCCTGGTGGGGGAAGACGCCGTGGTCGATCTGGCCCTGGCTGCCGCGGGCATCATCCGGGTGCGCACCCTGGTGGAACTGCTGGCGGTGTCCCGGGCCTTTCTCAAGTTTCGGCCCATGGCTGGACCCCGCCTGGGGGTGGCCACCGCCACCGGGGCCTTCGGGATCATCGCCGCCGACGCCTGCGAAGACCATGGCCTGGAGTTGGCCCCCTTTCCCGAATCCCTCCGGGACCTGGAAGAAGAACGCATTCCCTGGCACCGGCTCGGTAACCCCGTGGACCTCTGGCCCCTGGGCATGGTGACGGGCTCCTTTACCGGGGTTTTCAAGCGGGCCGTTGCCGGCCTCTTTGCCGACGAGCACGTGAATGCCGTCCTGGGGGTGGGGCCGTGCTTCACTTCGCCCCGCCATGCCGACCTGAACCTCCCCGGAGCGGTCCGGGAACTGCACGTCGCCAACCCCCTGCACAAACCCTTGGCCCTGCTGCTTTACGGCGACGAAACCGCCCACCGGGCCCAGGTGGAGGAACTTGCTGAAGAACCCGATGTGGCCTGCTATAACACCATGGACGAGGCCATCATGGGCCTGGCGGCCACCTGGCGTTACCGGCAATTCATCAAGGCCCCGGCGCCCGGAGATTTTAGCCTGCCCCAGCCGTCTTACCGCCCCTTGCCCCTGCCGCCGGAGGCGGTGCTGGTGGGGGAAGCGGCCCTGAACCTCCTGAAGGCTTACGATTTGCCCCTGGTTCCCGGGGTCCTGGCCGCAGATGTTGCCGCGGCCGCGGCCGCGGCGCCGGAAATGGGCTACCCCGTGGTGTTGAAGATCATCTCGCCGGAATGGGTGCATAAGTCCGACTGGGGGGGCGTGCGGCTCAATGTGGCCACCGAGGCCGAACTGCGGCGGGCCTACGGGGACCTGACGGCGCGGTTTCGCCAACGCACCCCCGGGGGTACGCTCCAGGGCATTCTGGTGCAAAAGCAGGTGCAAGGCGTGGAATTACTGATGGGGCTGAAACGCGACCCGCAGTTCGGACCGGTGCTGGTGGCCGGGGCCGGGGGGATTTATACGGAAGTCCTCAGGGACGTGGCCCGGGCCTTGGTGCCGGTAACCCCGGACCAGGCCGCCAGGATGCTCCAGGCCTTAAAAATCTTCCCCATCCTCCAAGGTGTTCGGGGCCAGGCCGGGGTGGACCTCCCGGCCCTAATCGAGGCCCTGGTTAACCTCTCCCGGCTGGCGGTGGACTACCCGGAAATCCGGGAACTGGACCTCAACCCCGTGGTGGCCGCGCCCCAGGGCTGCTGGTGCGTGGACTGCCGAATAGTTCTCTAAGTTTTCGGTTTTCAGTTTTCGGTAAATGCCAAAAACCAAAGCGATGGTATCTTCGCCTGCGTAGTGTCCAAACTTCGCCGAGGAAAGGGAAAACATGGCGCCGATGCATACAAGTAACTTCCCGCAGGCCTCTACACCGGTATTCGCCCTCGTTTTTGTCACCGAAAACCGAAAACCGGAAACCGAAAACCGGTCGACGGGGCCCTTATGAAAGCCGCGGTTTTAGCGGCGGGGCTGGGGACGCGGTTGCGGCCGCTTTCGGATATCCGTCCCAAGCCGCTGTGGCCGGTGTTGAATCGGCCCCTGCTGGGGCTGGTGCTGGCGCAGTTGGAAGCCGCGGGCGCATTCCAGGTGGCCGTGAACACCCATCATCTGGCGGCTCAGGTGCACGATTTTTTGCGGTCCGAGCCCTGGAGTTTCCTGCTCAGCGTCAGCCACGAGCCAACGATACTGGGAACCGGCGGGGGTTTGCGGCAGTTGGGGGAGGTGTTGCCGGAGGGGCCATTTCTGGCCATCAACGCCGATATCTTGATTGATCTCGACCTTGACGAGGTTTACCGCGCCCACCAACCGGGGGCCGTGAGCACCCTGGTGCTCCATGACTGCCCGGCGTATAACAACGTCTGGGCGGAGGGTGATACGGTGGTGAGTATCGGCTCGCCGCCGCCCGGCGGGGGTGATTATGAAAAAAATGCAAAACCTCTAGCCTACACCGGCGTCCAGGTGGTGGGCACCGGGATAATGAACTACTTGCCGCCCGCCGGACAACCCTATGATCTGGTCCAGGCCTGGCGGGACGCCATGGCGGCGGGGGAGCGGTTGGCTTGCCTGACGGT
>Ga0351885_10255_pt1 | contig 21099 bp, 22 predicted proteins | sample TotcelFGM3001L13_FD_206771 | JGI IMG/M metagenome (GOLD analysis project Ga0351885, IMG submission 206771) | Enriched cells from coal bed in the Powder River Basin, Montana, United States - Total cells FGM rep3 HSBNCT.FGM.300.1.L13 ... | reverse complement strand
CCTCTGTGAGTGCGGGACCCGCATTGCCCCCGGGGTTGACCATGCCGTTTTGACCCAACTGCTGGATGAACCGCCCGTCGTCGGGCATGTGGAGACCCTGCCGTTTTCCTGTCTCCGCCCCGGTCTGGCTCGGATCAAGGCGGCGGTGGCCGCCAAAGGCCTCAACCGGATTATTATCGCCGGCTGTGAAAGCCGCCTCCTCCATAAAAAATTCGAGCAGGCCCTGGAAGGCCTGGGGCTGGCGGCAACCCAGATCGACATGGTCAACCTCCGGGACCACGTGGCCCGGGTCCATAGCGCCGCGCCCGCCGAACTGGCCCAAAAGGGGGCCAAGCTCATCCGGGCCTCCCAGGCCTGGCTTTCGACCCTCAAGCCTACTCCCCGCATCCGGATAGACTATCAGGGGCCGGTCATGGTCCTGGGCGGGGGCGTCGCCGCCTACGGCGCGGCCCAGGAACTGGCGGCACAGGGAGTGGACACCCTCCTGCCCCTCACTTACGACCCGGCGGAGGAAATGCAACGCGCCCGGCAACTCTATCTGGGCGAATACCACTATTATGACCATCTGGAGCGCCTCATCCAGGAGGTCGAGGCCAGCCCCCTGGTCAACCAGACCCGGGTGGGAGCCTTGCAGCAGGTCTCCGGCAAGTTCGGTGATTACACCGTGACCTTTGCCGCTCCGGAAGGCGAGGACAGCCTCGAATTCAAAGCCGGGGCCATCATCGCCGCTTTGGATTGGAAGATCGAGCACCAACTCAAGGAACTGGGCCATGGCCGCGACCGGATTATGTGCCAGGTGGACATCAACGAAATGATCCGCGGAGGCACTCCCATAAAGGGCCGGATAATTTTCTGGGTCGACGATCTGGACGCCGGCCAGCCGTTTGCGGCGCCCCTTTCTCTGAAAAGCGCCTGGAACACGGCCACCTACCTGCGGGAAAACTACCCCGACACCCAGATAGCGATCCTCTATGACAGCACCATGCCCGTTCCCCTGGGGAGCTTCGACCGGGCCCGGGCCCGGGAACTGGGGATTGCCTTGACCCCTTACGACAACCATGTGCATCCTACCGTCAAGAATGAGTATATCTCTTACAACCGGGCCACCGACCGGACCGAGCAGGACCTGGCCTGGGACCTCCTGGTGCTCTCCCCCCGGCGCATTCCCGGGGCCGAAGCCTTGAAAACCGCCAAAATCCTGGGATTGGAGGTCAAGGAAGAGGCCTTCCTGGACCGGTCGCCCCAGATGGTCCGCCCGGACCAGGTGGTCCTGGGGGAGAAACTGATGGTCGGGTCCGCCTGCCAGCCCTGCGACCTGCGCGGTGCTTTAAGCCAGGGGCGCCGGGTGGCCGGCAAAACCGCGGCCATAGTCAAGCTCGCCCAGGCCGGAGAACTGTATGCTCCCCAGGTCATTTCCACCGTGGACCAGAGCAAGTGCACGGTGTGCACCCTCTGCCGGGAGGTCTGCGATTGCCTGGCCATCCAGCCGGTGAGCGGCCCCGTGGAAGGGCTGGGCCACAATGTTCCCCGGATGGTAGACCCCATGCTCTGCACCGGTGAAGGCACCTGCGTGGCCTCCTGCCCGGAAATGGCCCTCACTCTGGAAAATTGCACAATGGCCCAGCACGAGGCCCGGGTGGCGGCCCTGGCCCGCAGCCTGGCCCCGGATGAGGCCATGGGTTTCGGCTGCCAGTGGAGCGGCGGCGCCGCCGCCGACCAGGCGGGGCTGCGGGGATTGAGCTACAACCGGCGGTTTTACCTCCTGCCGGTGCGCTGCCTGGGACAGATCGACCCGGTGGTTATGGGGCGCGCCTTTCTGGAAGGGGCCAACGGGCTGCTGCTCATCGGCTGCAATCCCGAAGAATGTCACCACAGCTACGGCATCGACCACACCTGGAGCCGGGTCTGGGTCCTGAAAAAGCTGTTGTCCCTCTGCGGCCTGGAACGGGAGCGCATCGCCCTGGCCCACAGCGACATTACCCAGCCGGACCGCTTCGTTACCACGGTGGAGAGCTTCATGAAGACCATGGCGGCCCTGGGCCCCATTGTCCGGGATACCGAGACCCGGAGCCGGCTCCAGGCCCTGCATGACGCCCTCCAGGTCTCCCGGGTGCGCTGGGTCCTGGGGGTCAGCTTGAGACGGCCATGGGAAACCGCTTATCCCAGCCACATGCCCAATCCGGCCGCCTATGACCACACCTTGACGGAGATCCTCACCGAGGAATTCTTCCGGGCCCGGGTCAAAAACCTGTTGCGCCGGCAAGGGAAATTATTGCAGCTGCACGACATCACCCAGGCCCTGGGCGTGGACGAGGTCCAGGCCCATGAATATCTGAAAGACATGGGCTACGAGGCGCAAATCGCCATCTCCTTTGTGAACAGGACCCGATTTTACGGCCTGCCCTCCGGCCCGACATAATACGGTTTTCAGTTTTCGGTTTTCGGTTTTCGGTTAAAAGAAGAAAAACACATAGGACTTGCAGAAAATTTTATCCAATGCGGGAATACTTATAATCCCCCCTGCCCCCCCTTTAATAAAGGGGTGAACTATAAGGAATTGCTGTTAAAATCCCCCTTTGAAAAAGGGGGATTTAGGCAGCAGTGTCCGGTTAGGTTTTTGCAAATGGGGCTGCTCGTCATGTGTAGTCCAATTGTTTAAAAACTCGCTGACGCACTTTCTGCTCCGAGAAGATTACTTCCCCCTAACCATCTCCCCCATTGGGGGAGATGGGAAAATGTGGAACAGATTTAATGTCTTATGGTCATTAAACCCGGCGACATCTCCTACTCCCTCTCCACCCGCTTCGGGGGGAGAGGGTTGGGGTGAGGGGGGCCGAACGCGGCCATGCAATTTTCTAACCGGGACACTGCTGTGATTCAGGGGATTTGAGAGAACCTTCAAACGGCAAAAATTTATGGCAAACGAGATAAATATGCAGCAGTGTCCGGTTTGGTTTTTGCATCGAATGATGCTCGTTGGTGGAATGAAAAATTTTTTGCAAATGCGATAATTTCTTTTATGGATTTCGATGCACCGGGGCAGGCGGAGGCTTACGATCGATGGTATGTCACTCCATTAGGGGGCTGGGTGGACCGGTGCGAGAAAAGGGCGGTGTTTGCCTTATTACCCCCCGTGACCGGGTTGCGGATTTTGGATGCGGGCTGCGGCACCGGCAATTTTTCTCTGGCCCTGGCGGCCCGGGGAGCTGAGATGGTGGGTGTAGACCGGTCTGCCGCCATGCTTTCCCGGGCTCGGGGCAAGGGTCGGGAGGGGCCGGGCAGGGTCGAGTGGGTCCGGGGCGATCTGGCGCAGTTACCCTTTCCGGCCCACAGTTTTGACGGAGTTATCAGCATTACGGCCCTGGATTTCATGAGCTGCCGGGAAGCCGTTATCCGGGAGATGGGAAGGGTGCTCAAACCCGGCGGTTTTTTAGTGTTGGCGGTTTTGAACCGATACAGCCTCTGGACCTTAAAGAGAAAGCTCTTGGCACTGGTCAGCCGCCAGGGCTGGCGCCGGGTGGATTTTCTCGGGAAATCGGATCTGGCCGGGCTCCTTCCCCCCACCATGTTCTCCCAGCTGAGGTGGCGGGGAGCGGTTTATTGTCTGCCCAGCGAATTTTCTCCCCTGCTGCGGCTGGCCCCGTGCCTGGAGCGGCTTGGGGCTCGCATCTCTCCTTGGGCCGCGGCTTTTCTGGCAGTATCGGCCCGGAAGCAATGAAGTAAGCCGGGAGCGGTTCCCGAAGCCGGCAGCTTTGAGGCCACGGTGGGTAGAGCGGGGAGAGGCCAAGGGAGTGACATTATGAGCCCGGATTTCTTAGACCTTTATCCCGGTGTGCGGCAGGCCGCTAAAGAGGATTTACCGCGTATCCTGGAAATCGAGCGGCTTTCTTTTCAGGATCAGTGGACTTACCATCAATTTGAATCGGCTTTAAAAGAAATATTTTTGGTCTTCGAACAAGATACTATCCAAGGCTTTCTCATCGCCTGCACCTGTGACATCGCCCGCCGGGCAATTATCATGAGGATTGCCGTGCACCCCGAGCATCGCGGCCAGGGAATTGCGTCCAGGTTGATTAATGCGGCTCTGGATGAAATTAAGTCAAAAAACCTCAGGTGCGTGGAGTTGGATGTGGATATCGTCAAGAACGGGGCGATAGGACTCTATGAAAAATTCGGTTTCAAAACCATGAAAGTTGTAACTCTGAATCATGACGATGATGAAGTCAGCTTTTTTATCATGAAACTGCTGTTACGCGATTCATAGCTATCAGGAACCCAAATCTTTATGGGTCGGATTTCGCGCGTAGATTAATTAATTGTAGGGGCGGGTTTAAAACCCGCCCCTACAATACAAACAAAGTGATAGGCCCTCAGCCCTTTTTCAGGCCGGTGCGATCCAACTCAGGCCCGAGCCTCGCTTACATTGGGACTGGTTGCGGGGATAAAGTCGCCGCGGATGAATTTTTGCAGGGCCTGGCGCCCGGTCCCCTGGGTATCCAGGACTACCTGAATCCCCGCGGCGGTTAATTCCTCAAAGGCCTTGGAGCCGCATTTGCCCGTCATTACGGTGCGGATATTTTTTCTCACCAGATTTTGAGCCGTCATAACCCCCACCAGTTGTAGGGAAGAAAGACTGCTCAGGTTATCCAGGGCTTCCCATTCCAAGGTTTCCGGGTCCACCAGGATAAAAAAGCGGGAGCGGCCAAAGAGTGGCTGCACCTTAGCATCCAGGCTTTCTCCGGCGCTGCTGATGGCGATGGTCTTCATAAAACCTCCTTTATGCCTTGTACTCGTTTAAATGGTGACTAAGGGCCTAATTTACTCACCGGGTTGAGAAGACGTTCATCCTGCTGATCATTAGTGGCAGTAAGAGACCATACTCAAAACTTCCCATTCTTTATAGGGCGCCAGAATGCAGGCATAGACGCCAATTGCCAGGATTTCTTTGATAAGTTCCCGATGCCGCTTGTCACAGAGGTGTTCCTTATCGCAAAAAATGATGATGCGGCAGCGCCGGCAAGAGACCTTAATCTTTGACAGGATCCTGGTGCCGAAAGAACTCATGGCGCGGCAATCAATCAAAATAATGGCGAACTCTTTCCCCTTGAGCGATCGCAGCAATTCCTCCGGGTCCGTCATCAGGAGGGGTGAATAATTATTTTCCGACAGCAGGCTCGACAGGTACTCCCGAGTCCGGCCATGGCCCACCAGCAACAGGATCGGGGTGGGTTTCTGCTTGGCAGTCGGTTTCCTCCCGGGATATTGGCGCTTTAATTCTGCAAGTTTGCCGTTGATTCCCTGCCGGGTTTGAAAACACCCGGCAAATAAATCGGCGCGCAAAGTTAATTCACCCATAACACCCGCATCTCCAAATTAAAAAGCCCCACGGCATTACTGTCGTGGGGCCAGCAAAGTGAAACCGTGTAAGGGAGGAAAGGTGTCCGAAGCCTTTTGTCCTTACAGCAAAATTAAATGCAAATATTGAGCCAAGAAACTATAAATATAAGTATCTGTAAATTCGAGATTTTTTCTTGCCAGTTTTATTGAATTTCAAAATCTGTATGAAAATCGACCTCTATTGCAGTAATCAAGCATTTTCCCAAAATTTTATGTTCGATAATCGACCTGCTTAAGCAAGAATCGGATATTTTTGGCTCTCTTTCTTGTCGAAAGGTTTTTGACCGCGATGATGGATTTAATGCAGGCAATGGAAGGCATGAGGGAAGGAACCCAGGACCGCCACTTCTCCTTCACGATGGCTCAACAGTTCCAGTTCCCCGCCCCGCATCTCCGCCCCGCACAAGGGGCACTTAAGCGGGGCGGCGACGTTCACCACCATCTCCCAAGCATCGGCCGGGGCCGGCTCCCTCCAGGAGTGGCCGCAATGCAAGCATCGGAATGCCGCGTACCAGGTCATTCGGGGTCCTCTCCCTTTTCTTGGCCCCACACTCCCAGGGGATAGCGGAACCCGATCTGAAACTGGGCCAGGGCCAGCAGTTGCAGGATCTCCTTGGGATTGCCGTAGAAAAAAACTTCTTCATTGCGATCGGAAAATTTGGCGGCGACGACAATCTGCTCCACCGGCAATTGGATGAGGTCATGCAGGGCTTTTTCAAAGGCTTCTTTTTCGCGATTGAATTGGAAAATTTTGCCCATGGCCATGCTGGTCCGTTATCCGTATCGGGATAGTTAATACCAAGATGCGCTCGTACAGGTAATTTCCTTTTTTCTTTTCCAGAGGCAGAGCTAAATGTTTGCCCATAAGAGGGCGACCCGCCGGGTCGCCCCTACAAGAACCTGTATTACTTCTATGAGCGCATCTTGGTATAAGGGTGCGCAGTGAGGAATCCTGGCTCGATCCGAAGCGTTTGGGTCAGGACGTCCCCCGGTTTACCCGCACGCTATCGGAGTGCAGGCGACGGGGTTTTTATTGGAACTCTTGCTTAAATCGGTTGGTAAATTCTCTCTGGAAAACTTCAATGTCCATGGCCGCATCGAATCGGCCGCACAGATACAGCGCCATGCCCTTGTTGATCTGGGTTTCCTGGTGATGGGGATTGATGGCCAGGGCCCGATCGAAATATTCCAGGCTGCCCTGGTGATTCCCCAGTCCCATAAGGGCGCAGCCTTTCCCCAACAGGGCGTGAAAATGGTCAGGTTGCAGCGTCAGTATTTTATCGAAAGAATCGACGGCCTCGGCATTGCGGCCCAGGTCAATCAAGAGAAAGGCCTTCATTTCCAAGGCCGCGAAATTTTCCGGGGACGCGGCCAGTTCCTTATTACAACAGAATACGGCTTCTTCCATCAAACCTTGCTGCGCCAGCTTGGCCGCCCCTTCCATCCAGGGGGTCTCCAGTCCCACCACTTTTTTAATCAGCCCCTCAAAGGTGTCCATGACTATCCCGCGGCCGATCCTCCCCACCAGGCCGCCATGACCCGGCAGCACGTTATCAATATCTCTTTTCAGCAAGGTCCTCAGGGAGTAGAGATAATGATCCAGGCGCCCGCCCGCGGCCTGGTCCATCTCGGCCATGGCATGGGGCAGGACCGTGTCGCCGGTGAACAGACTGCGGCTGGGGGCGTGGTAGAGGCAGATGCCGTCCAGGGTATGCCCCGGGGTGTGAATCACTTCCAGGTCAAAACCGCTGAGGTTCAGGGTCTCGCCGCCCTTGACCTCGATAAGGCGGCAGCCCATTTGCCCGGCCAATTCTTTAAATTCCTGGGGCCCCGCTTCATGGAGAAAAATCTCCAGGTCCCGGCCCGGGTTATCATATCTTCTAAACAGCTCAAACATCCCCATGACGTGGTCAACATGGCCGTGGGTCAAGACAATTTTCTTAATATCGGTGGGGTTGACGCCGCGCCGGAACAACTCCATGAAGGCGGTATAATCATTCCCCGGGTCAATGATGGAGACATAATCCCCGGTAATTGCATAACTATTGGACGAAAAATCATATCCCAACATGAACCTGGTCTGAGCCAAGAAGGGATACGGCAAGTGGAGAAGGTCGGCCAGAAAATCCCAGCCGGATTCCGCCGCCATGTCAGTCTGGTCTAAGCCTAGCATAGGGTGGCTCTCTTTCATAAGGGGCCTGGCGCCCTCTCCCGGGGGAGAAAGCGCCAGGGTCAGGTCATGATTAAGGCGCCGCGTAAGGCAGCGAGTAGCTCAGCTTCATCTTGCCGTCGGGCCACCACTTGCGCTGCTTGGTTTCTCCGGGATAGATGTCCACCGCTTCGAACTCGTCCTGATCACGGCCACCGGGACCGCCACCTTGCTTCTGGAGGACCTGATCGAGCTGCAATTCAATGAAGTGGAACTCCGTGAGCTCGTATTTGGTGATGGCATCGGCGGGAATCAGGATGGCGTACCCCGTCTCTTTGCTGGCGATCCACTCGAAGGCCTCATTGGGGGCGTGGGTCTTTTCCTCTTTGGGGTTGTACACCGCCAGGATAGTCCCCTTGATGTGGTCGCCGATCTCCACTTTATAGTCTTCCCAGAGCTCGTCAGGCAGATAGAACCACAGGGCCCTGAAGCCGGTCTTCACATAGCCCCGGACGAGCATGGGGTCAAAGCCGCATACACTCAAACGGACTTTTTCGGGCATAGTTACACTCCTATCATCCTCTCATGGTGAGAGTCGCGGCCAGCCGTGCGGCCTGACTCACCCCATTAATAGGGGGTTTCTTCAATTCCCAGGTGCTCGGCCAACTCCAGGACCTGCCGGTAGCAGAAGTCCATGAACTCGCTGGCCTCCTCCTTGGTGAGATGGTCCGTTTCGATCATCCGGCGGACATAGGGGTAGAGGTACTCGTCGATCTCCGCAGTAAAATCCTTGCACAGAAAGAAATACTCCGGTCCGCCCCCCGCGGGTCCCTGGGTGAGGAAATCCTCTTTCCAGAGCACGATGCGGGTGCGCAGATCTTCTACTTCCTCGGCCCCATGTTGCCGGATCACCTCAGGGGTCAGATTCATCGCTTGGGCCTTCATGGTCCGCTTACTTGAGGGCTTCGAAGGCATAGCATTTCTTGACCACGTCGAACTCATGAATGCTCCAGTAATGGGGCCAGTGGATTATCTTGCACCAGCCGATGATGTCCGCCGGGGGGAAGCCGGAGCCTTTCAGCACCCACTTCAGCCCCTTGCATTTCCAGCAGATATGGTCCGTATGTTTTTCCGGTTCCAGAACCTTGGCCAGAAAATCAACCGGGTTCAACTTTTTAGCTTCGATCATTTCTTCTTTATTCATGAGCCGCGCCTCCCCTTACCAGTCCTTCACTTCGCCTTTTTTGATTTTCTCCTGATATTCAGCCCAGACGTCAGGAGAGAGCTTCTCGATATCCCAGAAGAAACCGAAAGAACCGGCCACCCCGGCGGAAGGCGGCTGGGGGCGCCAACCACGCACCGGCCGGCCCCGGAGGCTGAACTTGACCATATCGGCTTTGCCCAGGTAGATATGCCGGGGCAGGCAGTGATAGGGCCGGGTGCGGCCTTCGATGCCCGGCAGGTAGTTGGAGTAGCCGTCATTAGGCTTGTCGGCGTAAAGAGGAGAGGTGTCCGGCTTCGCTCCGGGCCTCTCTTCCGGGCCCCGGTACATGTGCCCCTGGATCATGTGGACATAATAGACCGTGCCGCATTCGGCGCAGTTGATCGTGCCTTCCCAGTTCCAGAAGCAGTAGGGGTCCAGGTAATTGACGGTGTCACAACCGGCTTTCTTGCACCAGATGATATCAGTCATTATCGCCCCTCCGCTTAGATGATGTTCTTGTTGTACATTTCTTCGATCTTACTCATGGGGTAGCCGAGCCACTCATGGTAGATCTTGACATTGTCAGCGCCCACCGGCCGCCAGAGCCATTTGTGCTTCCGGGGAGTCTTGGACAAGAGACCGCTGCTATAGGCGCTGTGGACCAGAACGTCCCCGAAGAGCGGATCGTCGTTCCAGCGCACCGTGCCCCGCTGCCGGTAATGGTCCGACTCGTAAACTTCCCGGTCGTTCATCACCGGCGCGGCCAGGAGACCGGCTTCTTTGAAGATGCGCACCACTTCGGCCCGGCTCTTATCCGCAGCCCAGTCCTCAATGGCCTTGTAGATGGCGATTTGCGCCGGGGCCCCGACCCGTTCTTTATGGCCCTTATAGCTGCTATAGAGGTCAGGCTTTTTGATGATGTTGCACAGGTCTTTGAAGTCCGCATCACCGAAGGCGCTCAACATGACGTAGCGGGTCTCGTACTTCATCTGCGGATTGATGTCGTCCGGGTAATCCGTCTTGCCGGTCATGATGATGCCGTGGACGCAGAGCTGGGTGTCCCAGTTGCCCCAGCGTTGGCGGACGATGCCGAACCGGCCGTAGAGCGGTGCGGCATAGCCCAGGCAGCGGGTGGCCGCCTGCACCTGGGAGAACTCGATCATGGTGCCCAGGCCGGTTTTGTGCCGCCAGTACATGGCCGCCAGGATGGCCGTGGTGATCTGGGAGCCGGAGTACCAGTCGATGCACCAGTTGCTGGCCTTGGTGGCGTGGCCGCCGAAGTCCTCGTGGGCCCCGGTGACACTGGCGAGACCCGCATGGGCCTGGCCTAAAATGTCGTAGGAGCCGCCGAAGATCTTGGGGCCGTACCCGAACCCGCCGCCCCAGACATAGATGAAGCGGGGGTTGATCTCCAACAGGTGGCGGTAGCCCTGTTTCCAGCGGTCGAAGGTGCCGTGACGGTAGCATTCGGTCAAACCGTCGGACATCTTCACCAGGTCGTAGTAAATCCGCTTGGATTCGGGCACGTGGTAGTCCAGGGTGATGTAATATTCGTTGGAGTTAGCGTTGGTGAAGCCCAACCCCGTGCCGCTCATGGGCCGGGTGTCGTGCAGGGGATAGAGATAGGCCTCATTGAAGGGAGAGGTGTGCCGCATCGGGTCGCCCATGCGGGGCATCTCCACCTTGACCACCTCGGCCCCCAGCTCGGCCAGGTTGCACACCGAGTGGGGCGTGAAGATATACATGGTGGTGCTCATCCACCGGATGCCCTTGAGGGCGTCGGGTTTGACGAACTCGTTGCCCACGTCGAAGGCCTTCTTGCAATACTCCTCAAAGGGGGCCTTCATTTCGTCCAGTTCTTCCTTGCTCTTGGGACCCTTGAGTTCCTCGAAGTCGCAAACCTTCATTTTCTGATGTTCTTTGTCGTTCATTTAGATTACCCCCTTCGCCTTGAGTTCCCGGAGTTTCATGGGACCGTAGCCCAGGTAGCGCTTGTAGACCTCGCCGTTGTCATGCCCCAGGGGCCGGCCCAGCGACTTGACCCGGGCAGGGGTGCGGTGCTGGTAGGCGTTGGTGGATTCGGAATAGAGAATGGTGCCGTACTGCTCATCCTCAATGGTGTTGACCCAGGGGCGATACTTGAAGTGGGGGAATTCGCTCACTTCATCGATATAGAGAATGGGCCCCGCGGCGATTTCGTATTCCATCAGCTTGGTTTCCGCCTCGATGCGGTTGATGTCCCGCAGCCACTTGGTGGTAACGGTGTAGGTCTTGATCAGGGCCTGGAGGGCGTTGCGGGCGGCCATTTCTTTCAGCAACGGGTCTTCATGGATGAGGCGTCCGAATTCCGGCAGGTCCCGTTCAATGCACATGCCGATGCGGTACCAGAGCCGGTCCGTCTGGCCGCCGATCATCATATAGCCGTCTTTGCAGGGGTTCCATTCATACTGGTTAAGGTTGGGGTCCCAGGCGCCGGTCCGGGCCTTGACGCTGCCGTTGAAGCCGTACCAGGTGATGTCGAAGTCCAGGATGTCCATCATGGTTTCCGCGGCGGTGCATTCGATGAACTGGCCTTCGCCGCTGCCCAGGCAGTCACGCCAATAGAGCGCCGCCAGAATGCTGTTGGCCGCCTGTTCACCGGCCACGTAGTCCGACAGCCAGACGCCGGAGCGCATGGGGTCGCCGCCTTTGCCGCCCCGGGGACACTGGTCCGGGGGGAAGCCGGTGTTGGCAATCCAGGAATTTGCCGCGCTGCCGAAGGGCTCCAGCATCCACTGCCCGTGCTTGGAAACCTCGTCCTTCATGGGCCCCCACTGGCCGCGCTCGCCGATCCAGCAGTAGATCAGCTTGGGGTTGATCTTGGAGAGATGGCGGTAGCCGACACCCAGAGAGTCCATGTAACCCGGGGGATACTCCTCAATGAGGATGTCCATGTTCCGGGCGATGTCTTTGTACATCTGGCGGCCGTCTTCGGTTTCCAGGTTGAGGGTGATGGAGTGGGCGTTCCGGAGTTCATGGATGAAGTCCAGACCGCAGGGGGTGCCGGTGGCCGCGTCCTTGAGCATGTACTCTTCGCGGCCGAACGGGGTGAGCTGCCGCAGGGGATCGCCGCCGGGCGGCTCGATATTGATGAGTTCGGCCCCCAACTCGCTCATCAGGCCGGCGGCGAACTTGTTGCCCATGCGCCACAGGCCGTTGCACAAAATCCGGACTCCTTGCAGGGCTTCCGGCTTGTCATAGGAATAGTCGATCCTCAGATTGTCTTCCAGGAATTTCCCGAACTCGCTTGCCTTCCGTTTTTCGTACACCTTCATGCACTCTTCCGGAGTCGGCGGCGGGGTTACGGGCCAGGGGCGAACCTCCGGCCCCATGAGGGGCAGGGTGTCGGCCCGGCTGTTGATTTCAATGTCGCGTTTTTCTTTCGCCATGTTTTGACCTCCCATATCTGGCGTCACAGGAGTACCTTTTTGAGAAGACTTGAACGAATCGAACCACGATTTGATGGATTTAAATACCAAGGTTCCTCCTAATCGGGCAAAACCCCGCTCGGAGAAAGGTTAACTAATGACACAGGGCCACTAGCCACGAAGAAGCGCCTCGGCCGGTCAGGCTGATCCGGCGGCGCTCTCCTTTGAAAACTCACCTCCTTTCCTGGTCGCGATTTGCGGCAAATACGGTGCCTGATGAATCAGGCGTCTCCGGTCAACACACCAAGGCCCCACCTATGGCGATATGACCGCAGTAATGCTTTATTCAAGATTCCTGCCAGAAAGGTAAGAGATTCAAGGACAAGTGGTTTAACTTTAATAAATCAAATAGTTATCCAAAAGCGGCAATGGAGGAAGCTTAAGGCGGGAATTAAAAATCAGGAATATATGTATGAAATTGGACCCGAATTTAAAAAAAATCAGGCAGAATCATGGGAAAAAGCCAGAATGAGAAATATATATTATGTTTAAATTACGACCCCGGTTGGGCTTTTTTCATGCGGGATCGCTAATTTCTCCAAACCGTAACGTCGAATTTTGCTATAGAGGGTGCTGCGGCTCAGTTTCAAGCGCCGGGCGGCGTCATGCTTGTTCCAATTGGCTTCCTGGAGCACCCGTAAAATCAGACGCCGCTCGTTGTCCGCTAGGGAAGTGGACTGGGGCTGGTCCGAGGTGTCCTTGAGAAAGCGCGGCAAATGCTTCCTTCTGATGGTGTCGCCCGGTGAGATAATCACCGCGTGATTGACCGCATTTTCCAACTGCCGAACATTGCCGGGCCAGTCGTAATCCATAATGGCCTGGAGGGCATTGGCCGAAAATTTCTGGATATTCTTCTTTTCCTTGGCGTTGCACTTGGTGAGAAAATGGCGGCAGAGCAAGGGAATATCGTCTTTGCGCTCTCTTAAAGGCGGCAGATGGATGGCGATGACGTTCAGCCGGTAATAAAGGTCGTCTCGGAATTGACCGGCTTCCACTGCCTGTTGGAGGTCCTGGTTGGTGGCGGCCAAAACCCTGACGTTGGCCTCAATGGCCTTTTCGCCTCCCACCCGTTCAAAATAATGGTCCTGGACAAACCGCAGCAGCAGTACCTGGGTGGCCGGAGAAATATCGCCGATTTCATCCAGAAAGAGCGTCCCCCCGTGAGCCCGTTCGATACGCCCCTTTTTCTGGCGGATAGCACCGGTGAAGGCGCCTTTTTCATGACCGAAGAGTTCGCTCTCCAAAAGCGTCGGGGAATAGGCTGAGCAGTTGGCCACCACAAAGGGCCCTTTGGCCCGATGACTTTGCCGGTGGATGGCCTGGGCCACCAGTTCCTTACCGGTGCCGTTGTCCCCGGTGATAAGCACCGTGGCGTCGGACCCGGCCACCAGGTCGATCAACTCGTAGACTTCCTGCATCTTTTTGCTCTGGCCGATAAGCTCGCCATGGGAAGTCTTAGTCACCTGGCGGCGTAGCTGATTGATTTCCGACTCGTGCTGGACCAGGGAGCGGATATGCCCCCCGGTCTGGTGCAACAGGGCCTGGATGAAGCTTTGGTCCACCGGGGGATAGTCCAAGGGGTTATGCGATCCCAGGAGGAAATAACCAATGCTTTGTTGCTGTACTAAGATGGGAAGGCCGAACCAGCTGGGGAAGATCTCCGAGATGATTTTCAAAAACGCGGGGTTATTGAGGCCTTCGGTGGAACTCACGAGCTGCGGCTCCTTAATCTTGCCCAAATGCCGGACAAAGTCGGCCATCAGTCCCGTCTGCGCCACCACATGGTCCAAGCCCTTATCCAGATGTAAGAAATTGGTGCGGTTGGCGTCCAGGATCAAAAATAACGGCTCGGAATCGGGGAAAATCTCGCCGGTAATGGTTTTGAGAGAGTTGATCAGTTCTGCCAGGCTGTCTTTGGCGTTCATCTGCCGGGAAATTTCAAAGAGAGTCTCCAACTGGTGTTGAGTTTTTTGGAGCTCCCGGGACCGGAAGGACAAGGCTTCCTCCATCCGGCGCTGGTCGGTGACATCCCGCTCCAGGCGAATGACGAGGTCCGCTTTCCCCTTGGCGTCAAGCAGCGGATAGGTGGCGATTTGCAGAACGCGTGCTTCTCCCCGGGCGTCGGGATAGATTTTATCGCTCAGAGAGGATTTCTTGAGACGGACCGATTCCTGCACCGGACAATCGATGCCTTCCTCCCCGCAGGGATGGTCTCGATGGAGCATCACGTCAAAGCACGTCCTTCCCAAAACCGCCTGGGACTCGAGCCCCACCCGGCCCAGGAAAGAATTGTTGGCCTGGACAATCCGGTACGTATGGGGATCGATGACCAACAGGTTATCGGTGATGCCATGGATGATCTTTTCCCGGAATTCGTTGGCGCTCCGCAGTTCTTTTTCCACATTCTTGAGATACGTGATGTCGGTGGCAATCCCGATGGAACCCAGGAAGCTGCCGTTAACCATCAGGGGCGCCGCCGACACCAGGCTGATCAGCGAGGAGCCATTCTTTCGCCTGAGGGTCAGTTCATAGGAATCCGCCAAGCCATTGCGCCGGCGCTCCAGTTGGGCCTTGGCCAGCTTCCTGGCATCCGCTCCCATAAAATCGTAGACTGAATGTCCGAGGATCTCTCCGGAATCAAGACCCAACATCCCAGCCAGAAAGTTATTGACAAAGGTCAACTTATCTTCTGCGTCGACGATAAAAATCCCCTCCCGGGCCAGTTCGACGATGGTGCGATATTTCTCCTCCGAAGTCTTGAGCTGCATTTCCAGACTCTTGCGAGTGGAAATATCCCGGCCATGCTCGATGGCCTGGACAACCGCTCCAGTGGCGTCTTTCACCGGGTAGGAATGCACTTCGAAAAATCGTGAGCTGCCGTCCGGCAAGGAAATCAGCATTTCCCGCCACTGCTGTTTACCGCTTCGGAAAACCTCTCGCACATGGCAATCCTCACAGACCGAGCCGCGGCGGTGAAACACTTTATAGCAATGCTTGCCGATCACGTCTCCGGCCGAACGTTGATAGAATTGCAGGAGGGCCTGGTTTACCTTCAGGAGGCGGAAGTCCCGGTCATAAATAGCCAGCGGATCGGCGAAGCTATCGAAAATCCTTAGGAAAAAATGTTCTTTGCCCGAAGCATCCGGTTGGGAAGGGAGAGGTGGAACTGCCATATGACTCTCCAGAAATGTATGGATTTTGCACACTGAGGGGTCAGATATTAATCTAAGAACATAAATTAACGGGTTTGTCAAAAAAAAGTTTTGAACAAAGGCCCAATATCGTGGAAAATCAGGCCCCGCCGTCCCCTTCCTGGCTTTATTATTGCAAACTTATGATTGTTGGCCCCGTCATTTGAAAGTAAATCGAGGCTGACTGGCCCAAGAACCGCTACGCAGGAGGAAGAAAACCATGCTTCTGGAGTACTGGGAAAAATACCGGTTGACCCAAATGGACCGGCAAACGCAATTGGCCACCTTGGGGGTCAGTGCAAGCTCAGTCATTGAAGTTATTGAGCAGGTCCTGGCCGAGAAGGGAGAGGCCGTCATCTCCGTCTACCGGTTTAGCACGCTCTCGGAAGAGCCAGGGTCGCTGGTGGTCTGCCACGATCTCGGCCGCGGGGCGATTTCATTCGGGGCCAATACCCAATGGGGCCAATGGGATGAAACCTATGAAATCCTCACCGTGGACGGCACCGGGGAGCAATTTAATTTTGACGGCCAGCCGGTGGCCGAGGGCGACGATGGGGCCTGTTCTTTGGGGAATATCTGAAATTTCTTAAAGGAAGCCGAGCGCTAGGCGATCTTGAAATTCCGCGTCGCAGCCTTAAAGCCCATTTATAGAGGTCAGGAGTTGCTTATAACGATTGCCATAAATTCTTTCCGCTTGGCGGTTCTTAAATCCCCCTTTTTCAAAGGGGGACTTCAAGAGCAATTCCTTGTAGTTCCCCCCTTTTCTAAAGGGGGGTTAGGGGGGATTAGAATGATTCCCCTATCGGAAAATGCTTTTGGCATTCGCTATATGGCCTTGCTTTTCCTTGCTGAGGCCGACGCACTGGAAGAGTATCAAACCTTCCGGCGGCAGGATCAGCTCCGATGATGGAATGCCCTAAATGCGGCGCCAGGCTCAACCCGGCTCACCATGGGGACCTGGTTTTTGACGGCCGGGTGTGGTGCGATCGGTGTCGTGAGTATGGCCGGGAACTGATTCGCCCCCGTGATCTGAAAGAGATCCAGGCCTGGAGCCGCATGATTTGCCAGGAATTGGGCTTTCCTCCGATCCTCATGGAGGACAACGCCGCGCCGGCGGTTTCCCGGCCCGGCGCCCCGGTCCTCATGGCTGAGGCGGACCACCGGCGCCGGTCCATCCGATTTTATGCCCCGGGATGCCGCCTGGCCACTCTCTGCCACGAACTGGCCCATATTTACACCGGCCAGGACCATACCCGGGATTGGGCCATGATGTTTGCGCAACTCGTGGCCTGGGTCAAAAACCGGCTGGGACAGGATCAAGGTCCCCAGGGCTTCAGGGCCAGATTGTCCATTTACGCCGGGGTACCGCAATGTGTCTATGGGAGTCGGGAACCACCACCGACTTCGCCGGGGTCGCGAGGCCCCGGTCATGAGCCCGGGCCAGAGGAAAGATAGATGATAAAGACCAAGATTTCGGCAGATGGCAATTATCTGGCCCAATGCTGCAAGTGCGGGATTTGGGTAGAGGTCTGCCCCGAAGATCCTCAATACTGCAAGGCTGAAATTTTCTTTGAGGTGTTTCAGTTCAACTTCCATTGCTGCGGTCTCCGGCAATCGGCCACGTTTACCATCGAAAAAGATACGGTTGACTTTCATTGAGTTATAGCGGTTGCCAAAAGTTCATTCCTCTTATCCCCTCTCCCCCCAACGGGGGGAGAGGGTTAGGGTGAGAAAGAACTTTTGGCAACCGCTATAGTTGCCGGCAGCGGTGCGGTGATGCTGTCAACCATCACCCCGATGGCTGGGTGCGCTTTGCACCCGGTATGGAGCCGGGCAGTGGCCGGCGGGCGGGAAAACCACGCCAATGCAGGGGTGGCACATATCGTGCTGTTACCTGGGCATGACTGGTAATTCAGCCAACCTCGAAAACAAAAAGTTTTTTGGGGGCGAGCCAGTAGCTTGTCCCTACGGGTGGACTTTCACGGTAAGGGATAGATGACTCTGGAGATCAATTTATGGACTTCAACCATAGGGTAAAAGAATCGAGATGATTGCCATACCGGTCATGCGGGGACGGGTGGCGCCGGTCTTGAACTGGTGCTCCCGGGTCTTGATTTTTCCTTCGACCCCAGAGGGGGAAATGGGCCAGGAGTTTTGCGAACCGGAATTAGGATGCCTGGAGCGCTTGCAGGTATTGCGGGCGAAAGGGGTGAACACGTTGATATGCGGGGCCTTGAGCGCCGATTTACAGAACTGTGCCACTCAACTGGGACTCAAGATAATTCCTGGAGTGGCGGGAGACATTGACAAAGTACTCAGGGCATACCGGCAAAATCGGCTGGACCAGCCGGAATTCTGGCTGCCGGGGTGCCGGGGGCCCAGGCGGTATCGCCAAAACTTAGGCAAAGAGAATTGTCATTCAATCACTGGAGAACAGGGAGGTAAAGGAGCTATGCCAGGTGGAAAAAGTGGTAGAGGAGCAGGTCGAGGACCGGGGGGCGGTGCAGGCAGCGGAGCTTGCCGGGCAGCGGGGGCCGGGACCGGGGGATCAGGTTCCGGCAAGAGCGCGGGGGCGTCGGATTTCTGTGTCTGTCAAGTTTGCGGGGCCAAGGCCCCCCATGAGCGCGGCATCCCCTGCTTGCAGGTGAATTGTCCCCAGTGCGGCAAACCCATGGTGCGGGAATGAGCCGGAGATTTTGCCGATGACCATCAGCATCGCCAGCGGCACAGGAGGGACCGGCAAGACCACCATCGTTACCAATTTAGCGGTGGCCCAGCAAGAACCGGTGTCCCTCCTGGATTGCGGCGTCAAGGGCAACCACTTTATGGGAAACCTGCCATACAGGAGCGCTTTTATTCAGGCGCAGGTTGAAGGCAAGACCATATTGGGGTATGATAGCAATAATAAGAAAAAACAGGTGCTTGCCGGACTTTGGAAAAGACTGCGCCCGGAAATCCACCGGCTGAATCCGCCGGAGCCGTCAAAAGCGACCGTCAGGGCCGCCCGGGCCTGAGTCACGCCGCGGCTCCATCTATCCTGCCCCCCCAGACCGCGACTATCCTGGACAGCATTGTTGACGGGGTCTTCACCGTTGACCTCGACTGGCGCATCACCTTCTTTAACCGGGCCGCCGCGGAGATAACCGGCATTCCTGCCGCCGAGGCCCTGGGCCGCCCTTGCTGCGAGGTCTTCCGGGCCAATGTCTGCGAAACCGCCTGCGTGTTGAAGCATACCCTGGAGACCGGCAAGCAGGTGGTCTGCCAGCCCATCGCCATCCTGCGAGCCGGAGGCAAAGAGATTCCCATCACCGTCAGCACTGCGCTGCTCAAAGATGAGCAGGGGGAGATCATCGGCGGGGTGGAGACCTTTCGGGATCTGAGTCTGGTGGAGGACCTGCGCCGGGAAATTAACCGGCAGTACCGCCTGGGCGACATCATTTCCAAGTCTCCCCTGATGCAAAAAATTTTTGCAGTCCTGCCGGATATCGCCCGCAGCGACAGCACCGTCTTGATCCAGGGGGAGTCCGGCACCGGCAAGGAACTGGTAGCTCGGGCCTTGCACACCCTGAGCCGCCGGGACCGGGGCCCGTTCGTGGCGGTCAATTGCGGGGCGCTGCCTGATACTTTGCTGGAATCGGAGCTCTTTGGCCATTCCGCCGGCGCCTTTACCGACGCCAAACGGGATCGCCGGGGCCGCTTTGCCATGGCCGAGGGCGGCACCCTGTTCCTGGATGAGTTCGGCGATGTTTCCCCGGCGCTCCAGGTACGGCTGCTCCGGGTTTTGGAAGAGCGCGCTTACCTGCCCCTGGGGTCTTCCAGGAGCGTCAAGACCGATGTGCGCATCGTCGCCGCCACCCACAAGGACCTGGCGCAACTGGTGGAAGACGGCGCCTTCCGTAAAGACCTCTATTACCGCATCAACGTGGTGAAGCTCTCTCTGCCCCGCCTGGCCGAGCGCAAAGAGGACATCCCGCTGCTGGCCGAACATTTCATTGCGCGATTTAACAAGCTGCAGGATAAAAAAATCCTGGGTCTGAGTTATGATACCCTGGCCATCTTCATGCGGCACGACTGGCCCGGCAATATCCGGGAACTTGAAAACGCCATCGAACACGCCTTTATCCTCTGCCCCCAGGGCCTGATCCAGCCCGAGCATCTGCCCGAGCACCTGCGCCGCACTAGCCAGGCCATACCCCTCCCCGAGGGCCTGAGCCTGAAAGGGCAGGAAAAGCGCTGTTTACGAGAGGCCCTGGAACGCCACGGCTGGCGGCGTATGGCCACGGCCCGGGAACTGGGCATCGATAAAAACACCCTGCGCCGTAAAATCAAACGCTTCGGCTTGGCGCCGCCCGACAAGCAGTAAAAAGATCCGCTAATCCTCCCGCAAAATTTCCTCTGTCGCCGCATCGAATCACAATAGGAACAAGTTGATACCTCATATGGGTAAATTTGGGTTCAAATTGTTCCCATAGCAAACATGACCTCCTGCCGATCAAGTAACATCAGGACCGCCACAAGCCGCTGGGACCCGATTTGGCTCTCCTGGCACGCTAATTGATTATAAAGACTACTGAGCAATCGAGAACCAAGGAGTTTTAATTATGAACATTGGGATGGATTTAGCCATCCTTAAGAACTTTCCCCTAAGGCGGCAGGGCCAGGGTTTATCCTTTTTAGGTAAAAAACCTCCTCTCCCTCTCCCTGCCGCCAGGGGAAAGCAGGCTTGAAACCGTTGGGATATTGCTTGTTCGGTCTTGATGACGGCATGAAATTATGAAGTAGATTTACCAGCCGGAAAGGAGGAATGGTGCAAGAGATAGAAAGCGGCGGCCTGCCTGACCAGACGGCCAGGCTTTCGGTTTGACTCTATTTGCCGGTAGTCGAAGCGGGCGAAGATGATGGCTGGAAGCTGTTAGGGCTCCGGAAGAGCGAGGTTCTCCTCGATAGCAGGGCAAGTCAGGTTGAGCAGGCGGCGCCAACAACACCCCTATGCAGGGGTGGTCGGCAATTGACTTCTCAACGTGGAGTTCCCCAAAAGGAGGACTTATGAAAACCGTAGCCATCAGTGCCAATGGCAAGGATATCGACGCCGGCGTCGATCCCCGTTTCGGCCGGGCGCGATTTTTTATCCTGGTGGATCCCGTAACTGAGGATTGGGAACCGGTTGACAATCTTCCCAACCTCTCTTCCCTGCAGGACGTAGGGATTCTTACAGCCAAAAACTTGACCAAAAGTCGCGTGGTGCAAACCGTGGTGACGGGAAACTGCGGGTCCAAAGCCTTTGAAGAGTTGAAGGGAGCGGGAGTTAAGGTCTTCCTGAATGTCAATGGCACGGTGCGCCAGGCGTTGAACCGGTTGCGCCAGGGTGAATTGGAAGAGGCCTCAGGTGCCAATGTGCCGGTATTCGGGGGGTAATAACCTTGACCAGGGACCAGGGAGCGTCAGCGGGCTTATGGGCAGGATGGGCGAAGACGGTAAAGAATCCGGTTGCAGAGGCTCTCCTTCCCGGCGCGGCGCTCCCCTTGATCGGTGCGATTATCCGCCGTGGACAAAACCAATGACGAGGAGAAATGATGAAGATTGTAGTAAGCGCTAAAGGGTCCGATCTGGAGGCCCAGGTGGACCCTCGTTTCGGGCGGTCAGCTTATTTTCTCTTGGTGAATCCGGAATCCATGGAATACGAGGTGCTGG
>Ga0351885_10253_pt1 | contig 21219 bp, 18 predicted proteins | sample TotcelFGM3001L13_FD_206771 | JGI IMG/M metagenome (GOLD analysis project Ga0351885, IMG submission 206771) | Enriched cells from coal bed in the Powder River Basin, Montana, United States - Total cells FGM rep3 HSBNCT.FGM.300.1.L13 ... | reverse complement strand
AGATCCACCTGCATCGCTCCATACAGTCCCGTTTGTGGAATGCCATCGAGGCCGAACGTCCTGATTGCATCTTTGTATACATCACCCATGATCTTGACTTCGCCGCGACGCGAGGTGGAGCTGCAAGAGTTGTCGTTACCGACTATGACGGAGTGCACTGGAAATGGGCGCTATTACCCGAACACACGGATATACCAGAGAAGGTATTGCTCGAAATCGTGGGCAGTCGCAAACCCATACTTTTTTGCGAAGGCGTTGCAGGTGCAATTGATGATGTAATCTTGTCGCGGGTATATGAGACCTACACGGTCATTCCTATCGGAGGCTGTGAACAGGTGATCCATGCGACGACTTCATTCCGAACTAACGATGCGCTTCATCATCTCGAGGCCAGAGGCATCGTTGACGGCGATCATCGCAGTCAATCTGAGCTCGACGGCCTTGCAAGGATCGGCGTGTACGCGCTTGAGTATTCAGAGATCGAAAACCTGTTGCTAGACGGAAAAATAGTCGGCTTCATCGCATGTCACCTCAACTTGCCGGCTTACGAGACCATCTCAATGGTCAGGGACTTGGTGTTGCAACGCGTAGAACAACACCGCGACATGCTGGAGTCACACATCGCGGCAGCGGACCTCGAGCGGATTGTACGATCATTCGCACCAGGTATTACAAGCCATAGCGAACTGGCAGCCTCAATGCAGCTCTTAAGGAGTCGACTAGATGAAGGGACCGTTTTTCGGCGTGCAGAGGGTATCGTAGAAGAGATAGTCAACAAGAAGGACTATGGGCTTGCGCTGAAGGTGTATGACAATAAGGGACTCGTCCAGGAGGCTAGCAAAGTCTTCAAGCTCGGCTCCGGTGAGTATCCTCAACTTGTCCAGCGTCTACTCAAAGACGCAACCCAAGGCCCGCGACTGGCCAATATAATTAGGGCGCTCCTACCAAACATCGGCTAGAGACCGCGATGCGATAATTCTAGAGAACGACCATGCGCGTGGCATGAGAATCGCGACGGCCACGAAGCAAGGTCCCGAAACGCGCTTCCGAAAGCTGCTGAGGTCCGCCCAGTTGCCGATACCTTCGGGGATGTTGTCCAACCAAAGGTGCATTCGACGACTCAGTGTGTCAGCCGGGGTAAGAAGCTCTTCTGTGTCCACGGCGACTTGAGGGCGGGCAGCCTGTGGCTATTATGACCTTCGCTCAAAGAGACTCGTGCTGCATTTTCCAGGCTTTGGCGCAAGCACAAAACGACACACGCCACTTAGCATCGAAGTCCTCACCTAGACAGTACTTTCGTGTCAGGAGTTGTTTGGTATCAATCCTCTCGGAGTTTGCCGCAAAGCGAAGTCCGCCGAGGTGCCGGTGGTGCTGCGTGCCTGCGCTTCACGGCAGGGTGGCGATGCGGGCGATGTATTCCTCGACGAAGGCCGAAGCGTCCACCTCAAAGAGCATGCTTGTCTGCGGCGCGCGTCCCCAGTGGCCATTCCAGTCGGCGACGGTTTGGCCGCGCGTCAGTTCATCCTGCGTTTCCACGTCCACGCAAATCTCGCGCACCATGTAGATGTCAGGGCGCAGCAGCACCATGACGGCGTGAACGTCGTGCATGTGCATGCCCGCTTCGCCCTTGTGGCGGTAGAACCTGAGATAGTGTTGCGACGCCGCGTGGAGGAAGAGCCCCGCCTCGTTGCCCAGGTTGCGCAGGTGATTCAGAAACTCTTCGCCCACGGGCACCTGGCAGGTGATGTCCAGGCCGGCCATGAGGATGGCGGGCCACGCGCCAAAGACGATTTTGGCAGCCTCAGGATCGTTGAGAATGTTGGCTTCGGCGGTGGGTGTGGCATTGCCCGGGCACACGAGTGCGCCACCCATCATGCTGCAGCGGGGGACGAGCGTGGGCAGTTCTGGGCAGAGCTCGAGGGCCAGCGCGAGGTTGGTGAGGGGTGCAAGCGTGATCAGCGCATCAAGGCCAATGCGTGCGCGCTGCACTATCAGTTCAGCGGCGCTTTCGGCCTCGGCATGGCGCGGTGAGGGCGCGATCTCGGCGTTGCCCAGCGCGTTCTTGCCGTGCACGTGCGCGCCCACGGGCGGGCGGCGGTTGGTCAGCGAATGGCGCGCGCCCTCGGCTACGGGGATCTCCTCGCGACCCGCCAGGGCCAGCAGCGCCAGCGCGTTGTGCGTCATGAGTGCCACATCGGGGTTGTTGCCCGCCACTGTGGTCACCGCGACAATATCCAGCTCGGGCGAAGCCGCGGCCAGCAGCAGCGCCATTGCGTCATCAATGCCGGGGTCGGTGTCAATCAGTACGCGCTGTTTGGGCGACGCCATTGCTGCTTCTTTCTGGTGCGCGCCTGCAACTATCGAGCGCGTGGGTGGATGGGATAGAATGCATGTGCCCCTATCCTAGCGCAAAGCCACAGATAGAACACCCTGCGGGGGTGAGAGGAGACAACGCATGGCCGATCTCACGAGTGAATTCGAGGCCGCTGCCGCCGCCTCAAAGAAGCTTGCCGCAAAACCGGACAACGACACGCTGCTCAAGCTCTATGCGCTCTACAAGCAGGCCACGCAGGGCGACGCGCAAGGCCAGCGCCCGGGCATGACCGACTTCGTGGGGCGCGCCAAATTCGACGCCTGGGCCAGGATGAAGGGGACTTCCGCCGAGAGCGCGATGCAGGAGTATGTTGACCTGGTGCGTTCACTTCAGTAACAATAACCCCGACGCAAAGTCGCAAAGACGCAAAGGAACGCAAAGAACAGCAAGAACAAGGGAAGTAAGGACAGAAACACGCTGAGTTGGCTTCTGTTTCCCTTGTTCTTGCTGTTCTTTGCGTTCCTTTGCGTCTTTGCGACTTTGCGTCGGGGTTACTGTCGTTGAAACCCCATCTCCTGGGCGAAGCGGCGCATGGCGGCGAGGTGGGCATCGGCCCCTTGCAGCCCCAGGCGCATGGTGTTGAGCGTGATGTGCGTCGCGCCCGCCTGGGCCCAGCCCTCCATGCGCTCGCGCCAGATGGCAGGGTCGCCCTCCCCGTAGCTCAGACGTGGCTCGATGCCGATGTCGGCGCGCGTGCGGCCGTGCGCGGCAAGCTGCGCATCAAGCGTGGCCAGCGCGGGGCCGGCCGCCGCGGCAGTGGCATAGTTGGGCAGCCAGCCATCGCCCAGGCGCGCCACGCGCGCGAGCACGGCGTCGGCATGGCCCCCGAACCAGAGGGGAATGGGGCGCTGCAGCGGCAGCGGGTTGATACCCGCCTTGTCCACTGTGTGCCACTTGCCCTCAAAAGAGACAAGAGGCTCTGTCCACAACTGGCGAAGCAGCGCGGCCTGTTCTTCGCTGCGACGGCCACGCGTGGCAAAATCGGCGCCCAGCGCCTGATACTCCACTTCGTTCCAGCCAACGCCCACCCCCACGCGCAGCCGCCCACCGCAGAGCACGTCGAGCGTGGCCGCTTGCTTGGCCACGAGCGCCGTCTGCCGCTGCGGCAGCACAATCACGCCGGTGACAAAGCTAATCCGCTCCACCACCCCAGCCAGATAGGCGAAGAGGACAAACGGCTCGTGGAAGCTTTCGCGATAGGTGTACGGCCCCGTCCAGCCGCCGGGGCGGTCAGGGTCGGCCCCCAGCACGTGGTCGTAGGCGAGAATGTGGCTGTAGCCCAACGCTTCGGCCTGCTGCGCAAAGGCGCGTGCCGCGCCGGCATCGGTTGGGTATTCGGTTTGGGGATAGACGATGCCGACTTGCATGGAAGTCACGAGGCACTTGGTTGAAGACCTGCGAGAAAAGTAAGTGGTAAGTGGTAAATGGTGATGGCCTCGTGCTCGGCAGGCGCCACCAATTACCAATTACCACTTGCCAATTACGTTGTTCACAACCCGCTCAATGCCTCTTCCTCGCGGTCCAGTTCGCGCATTTCGCCGGTGACCATGTAGATGGTGCGCTCGCAGATGTTGGTGGAGCGGTCGGCGGTGCGCTCGATATTGTGCGCCGCCCAACTGTACAGGTTGGCCAGCCCGGTCATTTTCGGGTTTTCCACAATCATCTCCACCAGCTCCTGATTGGCCTGGTTGTAAAGCGCATCCACGTCATCGTCTTCCATGGGAATCGCGCGTGCGCTTTCCACATCCCCGGCGATGAACGCGGTTACGCTGCGGCGCAGCATGGAGAGCGCCTTGTCGGCCATCTCGCCCAGGCGCGGCGGCATCACCAGCCCCGAATCGACGCCAAGCATGAGCACAATGCGGCTGATGCCCTTGCCGTAGTCTCCAATGCGCTCAAGCTCGGAAATAATCTCCAGCGCGCCGGCGAGAAAGCGCATGTCGCCCGCCATGGGCGCCTGCGTCGCAATGATGGTGAGCGTCTGGTCTTCCAAGGTGAAGCGGCGGCGATTGATCTCCATGTCCTGCGCAATAACACGCCCGGCCAAGTCCAAATTGCTGGTGCGCAAGGCAGTCACCGCATCAGTCAACTGCTGATAAACCATGCTCGCCATGATCAAGATGTCGTCGCGAAGCTGCTGCAATTCCTGTGTAAAGTAGCTGCGTGGCATGGGTCAGTAATCCCTTCTGGCGCCGTCGTATGTGCGCATGGAGCCTGCAACAGCGCGCGTCGATGCGTAGCGCGTCAGGCAGTATGGGGCAAATAGTTTATCACATCGTGAACAATCCGCCTGCTTGCGCACGGGAATGAGTAACAGATCAGCGGCCAACCTGCATGGTAACCTCGCCTTAGCCAAAGCGGCCGGTGATGTAGTCCTCGGTGCGCTTGTCCCTGGGGTTGGTAAAGAGCTGGCGCGTGGGGCCATACTCCACAAGGTGGCCGGTGCGCTTCTGATCCACCATGAAGAAGGCGGTAAAGTCGGAGACGCGCGCCGCCTGCTGCATGTTGTGTGTCACAATCATGATTGTGTACTTCTCGACAAGTTCCTTCATCAGGTCCTCAATCGCCAGCGTGGCAATTGGGTCCAGGGCGGAGCAGGGCTCGTCCATGAGGATGATTTCGGGCTTGATGGCAATTGCGCGCGCAATGCACAGGCGCTGCTGCTGGCCGCCGGAGAGGCTGTAGCCGCTCTGCGTGAGCTTGTCCTTCACCTCGTCCCACAGCGCGGCATTGCGCAGCGACTGCTCCACCAGACCATCCATATCGCCCTTGAAGCCATTCACCTTGGCGCCCCACGCGACGTTGTCGTAGATCGACTTGGGGAAGGGGTTTGGCTTCTGAAAGACCATGCCGATGCGCCTGCGCACCTCAACCGCGTCAACTTCGGGGGCGTAGATGTTGCGCCCGTTGAAGAGCACTTCACCCTCGACGCGTGCGGAGGCCACAAGGTCATTCATGCGGTTGAAGGAGCGCAGCACGGTGCTCTTGCCGCAGCCCGAAGGGCCAATCAGCGCCGTGATCTTGCGCGGCTCCACCTGCAAATTGACGTCGCGCACGGCGTGAAAATTGCCATAGAATATGTTCATATTGCGCGCTTCGATTGCCAGCGGGCCATCATGCGTGCGCAAAACGGGCGCCGCCGCGCCGCCGCTGGTCATGTCGGCGAGTGTCGAGGCGCTGCTGCTGCTCATCCCCGCACCCATCTTTGTTTGCATTGCCATAGCGTACAGACTCCTAGAGCGTCTTGCTGAAACGGTTTCGCAGGTAAATGGCCGAGCCGTTGAGCAGCAGCAGCAGCGCCAGCAGCACAAGGCTGGCCGCCGCCGCAATGTGCTTGAACTCCGCCTGGGGCCGGCTGGTCCACTGGTATATCTGCATGGGCAGGACAGTGAACTTGGAGTAGGGTCCAGTTGGGTCCTGCGTAATGAAGGTGGATGCGCCAATGACGATCAGCGGGGCCGTTTCGCCCAGGGCGCGCGACATGGCCAGGATTGTACCCGTAAAGATGCCGGGCAGCGCGTTGGCCAGTACATGTGTCCACGTGACTTGCCACTTGGTGGCACCAAGCCCATAGCCCGCTTCGCGCAGTGACTTGGGTACGGCGCGGATGGCCTCCTGGGCATTGATAATGACCACGGGCAGCACCAGCAGCGCCAGCGTAAGACCGGCCGAGAGCACAGTGCGCCCGTTGGCCGTGGTTGGATCGCTGACGCCCAGCGCCGAACCGCTCGTGATTGCCTCCAGTGCACGCACGAAAATCGCCAGGCCGAGGATGCCGTAGATGATGGAAGGCACGCCCGCCAGATTGTCGATGTTGGTCTGAATGATGCGGTGCAGCCCGCTGTGGCTTGCGTATTCCTCCAGGTAGATGGCCGTGCCAATGCCAATCGGCACAGCCACCAAGATCGTGATGAGCACCACCCAGATGGAGCCCAGAATCGCCGTGCGCACACCGGCATGCTCGGGAACGCTGGACTGCGGCTGTGTGAGAAAATCCATGCTCAGCCAGCGATACCAGATGAGGTTGGCCTCTGGATGCTGCGTGAGCGCTTCCAGCTCGATTTCGTCGCGCCGCAGGAGCGAGGCAGTCAGACTCCAGCTTGCCAACACGCGCGGCTGGATCACGCGCTCTTCGAGGAGACGGTAGATATCGGCCTGGCTGCGGTCGGCAAAGGGCATTTCGCTCTCAAAACGACGGAAGACACCCTTGGAGACATTCGCTTGAATCAGCGGCACCATCTCGGCGGGAGAGAGTTCTTCTGGCGTGCCGCGCACAATGCTGCTCGCCATGAAGTCGAGTGTGCCGCTGTCGGCGCCGGGAATCACCCGTTCGATTGGCTCGTCCGGCCACGCAGCGTTGACATCGGACCAGCGCGCGGCGCCGCTGAAGATCTGCTCAAGTTCGGCTGCGGTAATGTCCGTCAGGAAACTGTTCTGCTTGCTGACAACGACCGCCACGGCATCGCTGCCAATACGCAATTCGATGGGCCTCACACGCAGGTCATTACACGCGGCCAGTTCCTGGCGCGTCATCGCGCGGCTGGAGCCGACGATGTCTACATCCTGCGCATCACACAGGCGCGCGTAGCCTGCTTTGGTGCCTGTGCTGTCCACTACAATGGCGCCTGTATATCCCTCGATATCCCTGAAGTCGCCGGCAATCTGCAGCGTCAGCGGGTGGAGGGTGGAACTGCCAGTAATCGCGATCTTGCCGCTCCCAATCGCTTCAGGTATGCCACCCTTGGCAGCTTTCTCAAGCAGCATCTGCGCGTCGCCAGGCCTTTCGGCAGAGACGGGGAAGTAGCCGGCGTCACCAATTACATCACTCACATGACGCAGGTAGTAGCCAAGAAAGGCCGCGACTTCGGGCTTGTTGGCGGTGCTCTTCTGACTGGCGTAGAGGAAGAGGGGGCGCGCCAGCGGATAGGCGCCGCTCTCGACGGTGGATGCGTCCGGAGTTATGCCGTCCACGCTGAGGACGCTAAGCGTGTCGACGTGATTGCTGTAGTACGAGTAGCCAAAGAAGCCAATCGCGTAGGGATTTGCGGCCACCGCGATAGCAATCTCTTCGTCGTCCTCGGAGCTCGTGGTGTTGGGCGCGGCGAGCATGCGCTGCTCCTGTACGCCTGCCATAATCTGGTGCGGATCGACGGCGTTTTCCACCGCGGCCAGGCCAAAGCTGTCGTTGACGATACTGTAGAGAAGCGCAATCAGCGCCACAATTGCTACGACCAGGGCCAATTGGAAGACGGCCATCCACGTGCGTGCGCGGCGATTGCGCCGGCCCACCTGTGAATCCTGCTCGTCGCCCTCGGGCATGTCGTAGCCTTTGGGCCGGTTGGGTGCAACTTCGCTGTTGAAGCCCATAAGCTATTGATACTCCTGGCGGAAGCGGCGCATGAGCCAGCGACTGACGATGTTGAGGCCGAGCGTCATGAGGAAGAGCACCAGCGCGAGCGAGAAGATGCTTTTGTAGTCGATTGAGTCGTAGCTCAGGTCGCCACCGCTAATGCGCGCAATGTGCCCCGTAATCGTCTCGGCCCCTACAAAGGGGTTGGCCGTTAACTTGGGTCCGGCGCCGGCTGCCAGCGCGACAACCATTGTCTCGCCCACGGCGCGCGCCACAGCCACAATGAAGGCGGCCGTAATGCCCGACAACGCCGCGGGCAGCACAATCTGCGTGGCCGTCTCGAATCTGGTGCCGCCCAGCCCATACGCAGCCTCGCGCAGCGCAGTGGGCACGGCGCGCAGCGCATCCTCGGACATGGAGGCTACGAGCGGAATAATCAAAATACCGATGACGATGCCCGCCGAGGCCGTGTTGTAGATTTCGACGATGTCCTTGCCCAGGAGGGTGCGTAGCAAGGGCGTCATGAAAGTCAGAGCAAAATAGCCGTAAACCACGGTGGGGATGCCCGCAAGCAATTCCAGCAAGGGCTTAAGCGTTGCGCGTGTGCGCGGGGTGGCGTATTCACTCAGGTAGATGGCAGCCATCAGCCCCAGCGGCAGCGCCACCAGCATGGCAATGGCACTCGTCATGAGCGTGGCGCTCAGGAGCGGCAGCATGCCAAATTCGCTAATGCGCGGCTGCCACACGGTGTTTGTGACGTACTCCCAAAGCGTTACATCGGGCAAGCGAAAGAAGCGCCATGACTCAACGCCCAGGACAATGACAATGCCGATTGTCGTAAGAATCGACAAGACACCGCACGCAACCAGCACCGTATGAATGATTGACTCACCCAAGCGGAAATGGCGTTTGAGTCCGTCGCCGCCATCTCCACCTGTGGCCGTTAGCTCGGCCGCCCCCAAAGAGGTGCTGGGATACGCCATGCCCGCCTCCGCAGCGATGGCCGGCCTGTAGGTCGGCTTTGGATTGTTCGCCCTCTTGCTTGTCACAGGAGCTCTCCGCTTGCCTGCAGCAATCGTCCGCTCACTCTGTACGCTGGAAACAGCAAACCGCACTGGGGAGGCATGAAGAATCCTCCCCAGTGCGTTGCCTGCCAGACCCAACTTCGGCCTGATTGTGGCTTGTTACTGGCCCATCGCGTCAACCAGTGCCTGGCGTGCTGCGTCCAGGGCGGCGTCGGGGGCCGGGAAGTAGCCCACGCGTACGATCTCGTCATCCACATAGCTCAAGTAGAAGTTAATGAACGAGCCAACCTGCGGCTTCTCGTTGATGATGGTGGCTGTTGAGTAGATGAAGAGCGGGCGGGCCAGCGGGTACTCTCCGGCGTCCACGGATGCGGCCGAGGGGTCAACGCCTTCGATGGCAATGGCGCGCAGCAGGTCGGCGTTCTCTTCATAGTAGGCGAAGCCGAAATAGCCGATGGCGTTCGGGCTGCCCTCAACGCCCTGCACCAGCACGTTGTCGTCCTCGGAGAGCTGGAGATTGCCGGACTTGAGGAGGGCCTCTTCACCCTTGCCCTCGTCGGCCGCTGCGTCCACCACGAAGTGCGGGTTCATTACGGCCTCGATGAAGTAATCATAGGTGCCGCTGTCCGTGCCGGGGCTGAAGCGCAGGATGTCCTGATCGGGCCACGTGGGGTCAATGTCCGACCATTTGCTGGTTTGGTCGGAAAAGGCCAGCGCCACCTGTTCCAGTGTCATACCTTCGGCGGGAATCCAGGTGTTGTCAGGGTTGACGACAACAGCCAGGGCGTCGGTGCCGACGCGAAACTCAATCGGGTCGCGACCAATGGCCTTGCAGGATTCGATTTCCGAATCCTTGATGGCGCGGCTGGCGTTGGCGATGTCGGTTTCGCCGGCCTTGCAGAAGCGCTCGAAACCGGCGCCAGAGCCGATGCTGTCAATCGTGATGTTGCCGGCGTAGCCTTCGTCAATGAAGCGTTCGGCCATGGCCTCGCTCAGCGGATAGACGGTGGAACTTCCCGCTGTCACAATGTCGCCGGTAACCTCCAGCGGGTTCACTTCGGCAAGCACGCCCTCGGCTGCAGCACCCTCGGCGACGGTCTCTGCGGACGCGGCGCCAGTGGCTTCGACGGCTGCGGAAGGTGCGACCGGAGTCGGCTCGGTTTTGGCGCCACCACCACAAGCGGCCAAGAGCAATGCAAGAATCAACAAAGACAGTATGACAAAACGACGCATAGATATTCCCTCTTCAGGTATTGTTAGCCAAAAGGCAAGTGAGCAATTCAGGAGCATCTCAGATTGCGCTACGGGAGACAGGCCTGCGGTCGACTCGCGGCACAGTCTGCGGCGCGGCAACTTCCTTCAATTTAGCAGGTGAAGTTTAAGGCGCCGACCCGCTTGGGTTAACAGATGGCTAAGGAATTGTTAACGGGGCGTTAACGAGCCGGCGCAGTAGTCAAGACGAGGATGGCGCCGTCGCTGCAGCGTCGGCAAGGGCAGTGGCTGGCGAAGCATCCTCGCCTGCCTCTGTGGGCAACGTGAAGTAGACGCTTGAACCTTCGCCTTCTCGGCTCGTAACCCAGATTGTGCCGCCGTGGGCCAGCACGGTGTGCTTGGCAATCGCCAGCCCCAGCCCCGTGCCGCCACCTGAACGTGCGCGGTCGGCTTTGTAGAAGCGCTCAAAGATGCGCGATAAGTTGGCAGCAGGGATGCCCACACCCGTGTCGCGCACGCAGACGACCAGCATACCGGGGCGCGCGGCATCCTGCGCTGCGCTGATGGTGATGCTGCCGCCGCTGGGCGTGAACTTGATCGCGTTGTGTATCAGGTTGATCATCACCTGCTGCATGCGTTCGCTGTCCACCACCACAGAGGGCAGCCCGTCCGGCAACTCAACTTGCACGCTGAGCTCGGCACGCTCGGCTTGGGTTGCCAGGCGATCGACGGCGGGGTTGACGATCTGCTGCACCGAGGTGGGGCTCAAACGCAGCGGCAACTGCCCCGATTCGACGCGTGACAGTTCGAGCAACTCCTGCACCATCTGCGTCATCTTGTCGACCTCGACCTCCATGCGGTCGAGGAAGCGCTGCGCCGCGGGTGGATCGTCGAGCGCACCATCGCGCAAGGTGTCAACCAGTGCCGCCAGCGAAGCCAGTGGCGTGCGCAGTTCATGCGAGACATTGCTGATGAAGTCGCGCCGCACCTTCTCCAGCCGGCGCACGGCCGAGAGGTCCTGCAAAATGACGAGGTAGCCGGCGGCGTCACCGCCCAGAAACGGGGTGACCGTGACGCGCACAAACTGGTCGCTGCTCAGTTCAATCGACTCTGTTTCCTCGGCGCGACTCTGCTGGCCGCGCTGCCACACTTCGATAATGCGGTGATCCCAGACCACCTGCGCAAATGACTTGCGCATGGCCTCGTCGGGCGTGGTACGCAGGATCTCGGCGGCGGCGGGGTTGATGAGACGGACGCGCCCTGCTTCGCTGAGAATGAGCGCACCATTCGACATATGCATCAGGATCGTGTGCAGCCGGTCTCTTTCGCGCGCGCGCCGCTTGCTTGCCTTGCGGTATTTGTCGACAAGGCGGTTCGTGGCCTGTGTCAGCCGCTCCAGTTCGCCGGTGCGGCCCTCGAGCACATGCCCCTCGAAGTCCTGCGTTAAGGCCCGTTCCACCATTTCGGTGAGGCGCAACTGCATGGCAGCGTTGCGCTCGCGCGCAAGCAGCATGAGGCCAATGAGCAGCAGCGCTGCGAGCGCGATTGCGGTCGCCACGGCAATTTCGAGGCTGCGCATCTCGGCGCTGACCACGCCAAAGGGAACCGCCCAACGAAGCACACCCAGCGGGGCATCCGGCGCGCCCACTGGCAGCGCAACGTAGAGCGTACGCGCATTGTTGGGCCCGTCTCTACGCACCGCGCGGCCAAAGCCATGTGTGATGGCCTGGCGAATCTCGGCCGCGCTTGCGCCCGAGCCGCCGCCATCCAGCGCAGGATCGGTTGTCGCAATGCGGGCGCCCTCGGGCGAGAAAGCTTCCACACGCCCGTTGGTGGCGCTGGACCAGCGCGTAATCAGCGCCTGTATGGTTGCGCTGTCTCCCTGCTGCCATGCTTTAATTAGCCCGGGGTCCGACGCTGTGACAGCGGCCTGGGCGCGCGCGAATTGCTCGATCGAGCGCGTCGCGAAGCGTTCGACAAGCCAGGCTATCGAAGCGAAGAGCAGGAGCGCTATGAAGAGGATGATGAGGGCGGAGAGCAACGACATCCGCCCGCGCGCACGACGGGTTTCGAGCATGCGGATCTGCTTTGCCTTTGCGCGCAAGCGGCGCGCGCTCGCGTCCAGCGTGTGAGAGCGTGTGCGACAGTCGAACAGCTTGCCTGCGTCGGTGCCGGCCATGGCACGCATCCTAAGGCGGTTGCGGGCCTCCGCAGGTCAACGTGCGGAAAGCGGCGCTGGAGCCGTTCCCCGCAGCATCGCGTACGCAGGTTTTCAACTGATATTGTGATTGTTAACGAATGGTAAGCGCCTGCGATTCAATCAACCGCGCTGCCCACTTAGCCCTCGAAGCGATACCCCACACCACGGACGGTGACGATTCGTGTGGGGCTCGAGGGCTCCTTCTCGAGTTTCTCACGCAGCCAGCGGACGTGGACGTCCACCGTGCGGCTGCCGCCGTCGTACTCCCAGCCCCAGACGCGTTCGAGCGCCAAATCGCGCGTGAGCACAATGCCGCGATTGCGGGCAAGGAAGACAAGCAGCTCGAATTCCTTGGGCTTGAGGTGGATCGCTTGTTCGCGCAGGCGCACCTCGCGGCGGCCCAGGTCCACCACCAGGTCACCAAAGATCATGCGCTGGCTGGGGACATCGGCCATGGGTGTGATGGCGCCGGCAGCAGCCGATTCCTCGCGCGTGAGGCGCACACGGCGCAGCAGCGCCTTGACGCGTGCTGTGAGTTCACGCATGCCAAAGGGCTTGGTCATATAGTCGTCCGCCCCCACTTCGAGCCCCACCACCTTGTCCACCTCGTCGGAGCGGGCAGTGAGCATGAGGATGGGCACACTCATTTCCTGGCGCAGGACGCGACAGACTTCATAGCCGTCGAGGCGCGGCAACATGACGTCGAGCACGATAATGTCGGGTTTCTCACGACGCGCCGTTTCGAGCGCAGCCATGCCGTCCATGGCCACGGAGACATCGTAGCCCTGGCGACGCAGGCTGTACTCGAGCGTCTCCACGAGCGCGGGTTCATCCTCGACGACAAGCACTTTGGGCTTTACGGTTTCTTCGCTCATCAAGGGTGTTTCTGGGACTTGACCTCTGGAAATGCTTGGCAGCTTTTGCGCAGTATGCCCGTGCGTTCCCCAAACTGCAAAGCAGAAAAGGGCAATAGCGCCACACCCCCGGTCCCTCGCCACGCAAAGAGGGAACTTATGTCCGGCCAATCATCAATGAGTCTGCTGAAACAACTAACAGTTGCGAAGTCGACGAATGAACAGAATGGCGAAGCGAAGTCAAGGCGGAGAAGGCTCGCTTGCGGCTTATTTGGATTTGTTCGATGTTCTTGGTGGTGTCTACGAGAATTATTGCCCTCTATCCGCCAGTTTGTGGCCAGTGTGCGGTAAATGTCTGCGTCAGGTGGCCATTTGTGGTAACGGCTCTCTAGGGAGAGCGTTTAGGTAGCGGTGGATGGCACGCATATTCACCATCGCCGCTGAGAGCACGACCATGACCGTCGTGCGGAAGCGACCTCGAACAGGAACTTTGCCCTGGCGAAACGGATGCTTGACACTACGCACAACCGCTTCAATGGCCGCGCGTGGATTCTTGCCACTTGCCAGAAGCTCGCGCATGCGTTGGCGACGCTGCCCCGCATGGACTTGCTTCAAGGAAAAACGTAACAGCGAATCGGGTGTGCGCTTGGCAGGCTGGACACGACAACGGGCCGCAAGCGGGCAACTGCTGCAGGTGGCTGTGGCAAAGCGTGCCACAAAGCGTGTGGGCACACTGCCCGGCAACACAGCCACACGCTGGTCGGCGGGACAGGTAATCTGGATGGGAGCGCCCTTTTCGTCGAACGCAAGCGCAAAGTCAGCCAGCAGGAACATAGCGGCTGTGGGTGTAGCGCCCTTGATGCCCGTGGTGATTTGCGTAACCGGTGTGGCTTGCAAGGCAAGGTCAGACTGCTCGCCGCCGTAACCACCATCGGTGTAAAGTGTGGTTAGTTCAGTCTGCTCGAGCAGCGCAGGCAACGCCGCACAGAGCAAGGTCGTATCAGCGACATTGTTGGGTGCAACCTGCACCTGTGTAATCAGTTGCAAGGGATTCTCGGGGGCGCAGGTCTGTGTTACATTCGCCACGTAGCCTTTGTGGCCCTTGTTCTGCTTGCGCCGGTAGGTGGCTTCAGGATCATGCAATGACTGCAGTGCACTCGACGCAATCTCGTCATTGCTCCTGGTCTCAATCGTCCGCTGCACATGTTCCGGCACCTTCTCCTCGGCAATGCGATAGTTGTAGTGGAAAAGCCGTGAGACCAGGAGATAGTCCGCATGCTGCGCCTGTGCCGGTGCAAGCGTCGTCAGCAGGCTGTCAAGCAGCGCACCGGTCTGTTGCAACGCTGCGTCGATGGCCTGGCGACCCGACAGCTGGGCGACGATCTGTTCGGCACTGCGGCGAGCGTACGGCGCCAGGCGTTCGGCATAGAGTTCCTTCTCTGCTTCGCTGAGCAAGGCGGCCAGGCGCTGCACCCCTTCAACCAGCAGGTGCAGACGGCTGGCGTTGTAGATGTTACTGGCAATGAAGGTGCTGTCCATACGCTGCAGGCGTGTATCCAACTTGAAGGCCGTCACCTGCCCAGCAGTGATCTGCGCAATGCTGCGCTCTACCAGATTGATGCCATGCTCCAGATCGTACTCGCGCAGGTGCCTGCGAAAGTTGTACAAGGTGCGCAGTTCAAAGTCTTCCGCCTTCAGGTCGTGGATGCCCAGCGCATAGCGCACCTGCAGGTCAAACAGAAAATGCTCGTACAATTCGTTGTCACTCCAGCCAAAACCTGACTTGAGCAGTTCGAGTCCGAAGAGCACATTCACAGCGACATTCGGGCGTGACGGCACACCGCCGTAGAGGACGGCAAACTCCGCTTCAGCAATGCGACGGAAGACTTCTGTATAGAAGACCCCTGCCCAGGATTGCTCCAATCGCTCCCGCTTCTTCTCGCTGAGCGCTTGGACATCACTGATTAACGCTGGCTGCGAGTGCTTGTCGTTCGCTTGAAACATGGCGTTTGCTTGATCCTGTAACCTGACTTTGAGTTCCACAGTCCTGCACGATGTTCACCATTCTACTCGCTCGCGAAAATCAGCGCGAACACCTTTTTTCAGTGGACTCATCAATTGTCAATTATCAATCAAACAGTGGTCCAAGACGCTGTCATCCAAGATCAACTCAGCACATCCACCTCGCGGCCGGTCTGCGCCGAGCGGGCAATGGCGTCCACAATCTGCACGGAGATGAGCGCCTGCGATGGCGTGACGATCTCGGCCGTGGGGTCACCCTCGAGGTGGCGCACAAGATTCTTTACCAGTACGGCATAGGAGAGCGCGGGTACGGCAGGCGGGGGCACCTGAATGACGGCGTCGGCCCCGTTGACGGTGGCGTAGAATTCGACCTTGTTGCGCTCGTCAATCAGCGCGCCGCCCTCTGTACCGAAAAGCTCGGTCGTCCAGAAGTCGGGGAAGTTGGCCGCCCAGGCAACCTGGAGCATGAGCACGGCCCCCGTGTCAAAGCGCACAAATGCCCATGCCATGTCATCTACATCAAAGCGGCGCTGTTCCACAGGCACGGGCTGGAGTGAATCCATGCCCCAGCCGCCCATGCCGCGCCCGCGCGAGCCGAGTTCGGCAAAGACCGCACCACTCACCGTGATCGGCGTGGGGTAGTCCATGATGTAGAGTGCGCGGTCGAGCGCATGCACGCCCAGGTCGAGCAGGACGCCACCCGTCGCAAGCGCGCGGTTGGTGAACCAGCCGCCGAAGCCGGGGATGCCTGAGCGGCGATGCCAGGTGCTGCGCGAGGCGTAGATTTTGCCGAAGAAGCCGGCGTCCGCCTGGCGCCGGGCAATCTGCGTGTTGTCGTTGAAGCGCATGTGTGAGCCGACGGTGAGGACGCGCCCGGCGGCGCGCGCGGCGTCAAACATTTCCGCTGCTTCAGCGTAGGTGGGCGCGAGGGGCTTTTCGCAGAGCACGTGCGAGCCGGCCTCGAGCACCGCAATCGACATTTCGCGGTGGTATACGTTGGGCGTGGCAACCACCGTTATGTCGGGCTGCACCTCTGCCAGCATCTTGCGATAATCGGCGTAGACTGCGGAAGTCTTCATTTCGGCGGCCAGCGCCTGCGCGCGCGCTTCATTCACATCGCAAATGGCGACGTTCTCGACATTGGGCAGCGCACTAAAATTGGGAATGTGGGCATACTTGACGATGGAGCCTGCGCCTATGTAGGCAACGCGCCAGGTGCGGGGTAGGTTGGACATGCAGTGATCAGCTTTCGTCTTCCGTGGGTGGATTTGATAGGTCGGGCGTTGCGGGTGCGTCGGCGGCTTCTTCGTCGTGCGCTACCTCGGGTGCGGCGGGTGCGGCGGGCATATCGGGTGCGGCGCCGGGCCGGTAGGCGGCGGGCAGCAGCCCTTCATCGCGGCCTGGAAATGGCGGCTCGTCCTCGTCGCGATCAGGCGGCGGGCCGCCGGGCACATAGCGCCAGAAGGAATCCTGCGTTTCATCATCCTGAATGCCGTCATCAAAGAGAATGACATGGACATACTTGGGCCCATGCACCCCCAGCGTGAGGATCATCTCGATATCGGCCGATTTGCTGGGGCCAGTGATGAGCGTCACACTGGGCTTGCTGCGCATCCATCCGGCCAAATCGCCCAGGCGCATGTCAGCCAGCCAGGTCTCCACGTTGGCAAAGAGGCGCGTGAAGGGCACAAGCGCAATGTGGCGCAGGGGCAGCAAACCGGCGGCGTGCAGCGTCTGTGGGGTGGACGCCAGCAGCAGCGAACCCGTGGCTGCAAAGGCCGCCTCCACCCCGGTCAGGCCGTAGCGAATCTGGCGCACGCTCTCGCGGCTCTCCTTGGTCGTGAGGTCAGCCGGGGTCACCAGGTGCATGCCCATGTCGGCAAGCGCCTCGGCCACATGCTCGAGCGGCAGCGCGTCGCTCTGCCAGCCGAGCACCATGCGTTCCTGGTCGGTGTTCACGCGCATGCCCTTGGCAGCGGCCTCGTCTTCACTGCGCCAATCCAGCAGGCGGTTGATGAGCGCCAGGCGCGCTTCAGCGGGGCTGTTCACAATTTCGCAGGCGCCGTGGAGACGCTCCATCTCGGCGGCGAAGCGCGCGGCCAGTTCAGGCGCGCCGCCGGGCGCGGATGTGACTGCCATGCGCGTGGCGGCCGTGAGTTCGAGGGGATGGGCAGGAGGGAAGCGCAGGTCGGCGCGAGCGAGCGTCGTGCGCAGCTTGCCCAGAATGGTGCGGCGCGCCGCGTCTATGCCCGGGCGCGGGGAATTCAGCGGGGACTGCCTGGAAGGGGAGGTGCGCGGCTCGTCGGCCATGGTCAGGGCCTGGGTTTGGGGGCGTGTTTGCTGCGTTCGGCCCACTGGCTGCGGAAACTGCGTCGCGGCAGCACGGGGAAGTCCCGGCTGCGCGTCCACTGGTCAAAGGGGGGCGGCAAGTGGCGCACCGTGCCGCCGCTGAGCATGCCCAGAATGGAGGTGCCGAAGCCACCCACGCTCGCCGCCTGCTCATAGAGTTGGCGGCTTTGCATCATGGTGGCAAAGCCGTGCATGGCCTGGCGCTCAAACCAGGGGGCTTCGCCTGCGCGCACGGCGTCGGCGCGCAGGTCCAGCAGCAGACGCGGCAGGTCAATCTTGACGGGGCAGGCATCCCGGCATGCGCCGCACAGGGTGCTGGCAAAGGGCAGCTTGGCGCTTTGCGTCACCTCTATCTCGAGCAGCGGGCTGATGACAGCGCCAATGGGGCCGCTGTAGCTGCTGCCGTAGGCATGGCCGCCAATTTCGCGGTAGACGGGGCAGACATTGAGACATGCGCCGCAGCGAATGCACATGAGCGCCTCGCCATAGCCCCGCTCGAGCATGTCGCTGCGGCCGTTGTCGAGCAGCACCACATGCACCTCGGCGGGGCCGTCGGCGTCGCCCGACTTGCGTGGGCCGCTCGTCATGCTCAAATAGACGCTGGCCTGCTGGCCAGTGGCGCTGCGTGCCAGCGCCTGAAACTGGAGAAAGGCATCCTCCATCGTGGGCACGAGCTTTTCGATGCCCATGAAGACCACGTACACGGGCGGCAGCGTGGAGACCATGCGCCCGTTGCCCTCGTTGGTGACAATGCAGACCGTGCCCGTTTCGGCAATGGCAAAGTTGCAGCCGCTGATGCCCATGTCGGCGGTGAGGAATTCGCGGCGCAGCACCTGGCGGGCGAGGGCGGTCATAATCTCCGGGTCAAAGGTGGGCGGCATGTCGAGCTCGCGCTGGAAGATGGCGCTGATGTCCTCGAGGCGCTTGTGCAGTGCCGGGGCCACAATGTGGCTGGGCGGTTCGCCCACCAACTGGATGATGTACTCGCCCAGGTCGGTCTCAATCACCTTCATGCCCGAGGCCTGCAGCACGGCGTTGAGGTGCGTCTCCTCGGTCGCCATGGACTTGGCCTTGACGATGCGCTCGGCGCCGACGCGGCGGGCGATGTTGAGCACAATCGCGTTGGCGGCCTGGGCGTCGGTGGCCCAGTGGACGTGGCCGCCGTTTTCGGTGAAGCGCTGCTCGAACTGCTCAAGCAGGTCGGGCAGGTGGCGCAGCGTGTACTCCTTCATCTGGCGCACCTGGTCGCGCAGTGTCTCGCCGCCGCCCGCGCCGGCAGGCGCTACCTGGTTCATGGCGGCCACGCGCTGGCCGCTCATGCGCCCGGTGGCGCGCGTCAGGGCGGCGCGCAGGTGGCGATCGTGCAGCGCCGCGTCGACGCGCTTGTCATAGGGCAGGTGCAGATCAATCGGCGATTTCGCCATGGCAATCGAGGAAGAAAACCTGTACGCAGTAGTTCGCAATAAGTGACGAAACGTACGCACTGTAATAAGCTTTAGTAATGAGCAAAGCCAATCATTACCTACTCACGCCTGAAAAGTACGATGAACTGCTGACCACAATCCGCACGGACAAGCGTGTTGATGTGGTGCGCCGTGCGCAGCCGCTGCTCCAGTTGCATAATGGGGAGCGCATTGCCGCGGTTGAGGAGACCAGCGGCGTCAAACGTATAGCCCTGTGGCGGCTGGCATCGAGATTTCCTGGAGCAGGGTGCAGATGGTTTGCATGATGCACAGAAATCAGGGCGACCACACAAAGCGAGCGCTGATTACATCGCCGCACTGGAAAAGACAATGGCGACTGACCCGATTGAGGCAGGATACAACTTTCATATCTGGACTGCTGAACGGCTGATTGAGCATCTGGCTGAGAAGATAGGTATCCATATCTGCGAGCGCACGATGGACACGTTGTTGCATGACCTGGGCTATGTCTATCGCCGCCCCAAAGTGGACACCAAGCATCTACAAGACCCGGAAGCCGTAGCGGTGGCCAGCGCCAACCTTGAGACCTTAAAAAGGGGGCGCGTGAAGGAGAGTACGAGCTCCTCTTTATGGACGAAACCGCCTGTCAGCCCGACCCCTACCTCTGCAAATGCTGGATGAAGAAGGGGGAGCAGCGACGCATCCCTGCCGGCCACAATGCCACCCAACTGGTGCACATCTTTGGCGGCATCAACCACCGGGACAACACTATCGTCTCTACCTTTGCCGCCCAGCGCAACAGCGCAGGCTTCATCGCCTGGCTCGAACATCTCTTGTTTGAGGTCTATCCGGCAGCGATTATCTATCTGGTGCTGGACAATGCCTCATTCCACAAAAGTGCTGCCGCCAGAGCCGCCTTCGCACTCTTCGAAGATCGTCTTGTTGTCTTCTGGCTGCCCAACTATTCACCGCAACTCAACCCGATTGAGCGCTACTGGCGTCATCTCAAGCAACAAGCTTGCGGCAATCACCTCTTCACCTCGCAAGAGGAACTGCTCACTTCGCTGCGCACCGAGCTCGCTCACCAGAACGACACAACACAGTCCTATCGCTTCACATCGTTTCACTAATTATTGCGAACTACTGCTGAAAACACGGAAAATGCGGAAACAGCAGGAAGGAACACCAACCAATTCACCACTTACCACTTACCACTTACCACTTACCACTTACCACTTACCACTTACCACTTACCCCTCGCCTACCACAGTGTGATCACCCGCTCCTCGCCCGTGCGTACCTTTTCGCGGTTGGGGCGCAGCGCAATCAGTACGGAGACGAGCGCAATCACGCCGTAGGCCACAAAGGCCCAGGGCGCGTTGTGGTTGACGGCCAGCAGCAGAAAGACCGCGAACGCGGTGACGCCCACCGCAAAGGTGCCCACCGAGGCCATGCGCGTCCACCAGATGAGGAACGCGCCCACAATCCAGACGATGGCGCCCGCCACGGGCATGAGCGCCATCGTGGTGGCGGCGGAGGTGATTCCGCCCGCGCCGCCCTCGAAGCCGAGGAACATGGACCAGTTGTGGCCGATGATGGCGAAGCCGCCTGCCAGCGCGGCCGCAAGCTGCATGGCCGCCATGCGCGCCACGGCTTCATCGACTGTCATTATGGCAGGTTCGGGGAAGAGCAGGCCGAAGAGCCAGCGCACAATCCAGATGGCAATGGCCCCCTTGAGCGCATCACCCAGCAAGGTGGGGATTGCCGCCTTGAGGCCGGCGGCGCGCCAGGCGATTGTTGTGCCGGTGCGCCCGCTGACCACGCTGCGGATGTCCGCGCCAAAGAGGCGGCAGACCCAAACACCCACCGGTATCGATCCCAGCAAGTAGCCAATCAGCGCTGCCACAATGGGGAAGAGCCACATGATCGTGCCGGACATGGTGAACTTCTTTCTACGGTAATGCCGACGTGAAAGCTGCATTCTCAACGCAGGGGCGCAAGGTGCGGAAGGGCGCAAGGAAAAGCAAAAGCAGGTACGGCTCAACTGAGCTTAGGGCCATTGTACCCCAAAGGCAGCAAGCATGCTTTGCAGGCGAAGTCGCCCTGCGTCGTTTGGCGGCAAGGCCACGCACAAGGCGGAAGATGGCTGTTTGCTGTGGGTTATCAAGCGCCACGGGCTTGACCGCACTGCTGCCTGTCGACGTGGAACAATGTACACGCTGACTGTGCTGATTGCCGACGACCATCCCATCGTCCGCAAGGGCATGCGGACGTTGCTGGCCGGCATGCTGAATGTGGAACTTGTGGGCGAGGCCGGCAGCGGGACTGACGCGATGCGGCTGGCGGCGGCGCTGCAGCCCGACGCGCAACCGGCACGAAAAGCGCACATCTCAACGCAAAGGCACGAAG
>Ga0351885_10249_pt1 | contig 21482 bp, 18 predicted proteins | sample TotcelFGM3001L13_FD_206771 | JGI IMG/M metagenome (GOLD analysis project Ga0351885, IMG submission 206771) | Enriched cells from coal bed in the Powder River Basin, Montana, United States - Total cells FGM rep3 HSBNCT.FGM.300.1.L13 ... | reverse complement strand
TGTGGAGGCCGGATCTTAAGTGGGGTAAGTAACCCTTATAAAAAAATGGAAAAAATGGAAAAAATGGAATTAGTGGTATCCGTCCAAAACCGGGAATCTCTGGCCGCCGCCCTGGATAAGGGGGTGGGGGGAGTGGCGGCGCGCCTGCCCCGAAACCCGGATTCCCTGGTCTTCTCTGAACTCGCGGACTGGCGGGACGCTGCCCGGCAGCAAAAAGTCAGATTCTATCTCACCTGGGATTGGCTGATGCGGGAGCGGGAGCTGGCCGGGGCGCCGGATATGCTTGCCGCCGCAGCCCGGCTCGCCCCCGACGGCTTGCAGCTTCGGGACCTGGGCCTGATCCGGGAGGCGCGCCGGCGTTACCCCGGCCTCCCCCTCCAGGCCGCCGGCGCCTTCGGGGTCCGCAACTCTCCGGGAGTGCGGCTGGCCGCGACCCTGGGGTTTTCCCGGGTGGTGGTGGCCGGGCCTATCAGCCTGAAGGACCTGGCCTTGATGCGGCGCCAGACCGCTATGCCCCTGGCGGTTACCCTGGCGACTGGTTGTCAGGGGTATCCCGACCTGTGCCTCATGGAGGAGTATCTGGGGATGGGTTGTGACTCCTGTTGCCTGGCCCGGCCGGAAAACGCCGGGACGCTGATGGCCGCCCTGGAGACCCTTTCCGGCCTATGTCAGTTGGGGATCGAGGCGGTCCAGCTTCAGGGGGAGCTCTTTGCTCCCGCCGCCCTGGGCCAGGTGATCGGGCTTTGTCAGGCCGTGGCGGCGGCCGCCCCCATGGAGCGCCCTCGGATCCTGGCCGCGGCCCGGGAGGTGGTGGAGGCCTTTGGGGAGACCCTTCGGATGTCTCCGCCGGCCCCGGGCGCCCCTCCCGGCCCGCCGGTATACCCATTGCCGCCGGCACAGCGGGTGGCCCAAAGCTCCTCCCGGCCCGGTCTGCTGGGGCGGGGCCGCGTCTGGCTGGAGGTCCGGGATTACGCCGAGGCCGGGGCGCTGGCCCGGGAGTGGCGCGAACCCCTGGTGTTAGGGCTGAATTCGGATACCTATGCCGCCTTCCTGAGGGAGCATCGCCAATGGGACCCCCGGCGGCTCATCTGGCGGCTGCCCCCCGCCATCCCGGAATCGGCCCTGGGGTTCTACCAGAAAGCCCTGGAAACCCTCCGTCAGGGCGGCTATCATCGCTTTGTGGCCGGGGATTGGGGCGCGGTGGGTCTGCTTGGGGCGGCCGGGGACCAGATCTTCGGCGATCAGACCCTGGGGGTGCGCAACTCCTGGTCTGTGGACACCGCCCGGGAGTTCAAGGTGACTCGGGTCTGCCTGCCACCGGGACACCGGTCCGATCACTGGCAGGAGATTCTGGCGGCGACGCCGTTCGGGAGTTTCTGGAGTTACCTCTACCGCTGCGCCGCCCTGGCCGTCTGTCCCGGAGAAGCCGCGACCCTGACGCCGCCGGAGAACCTGCGCTGGATGACGGAAGACGGCAAGGCCCTCCTATGCCTCAAGGCGCCCCAGAACCTCTTTGATCTGGACCTCTGGTTCAAACAGCAGTCCATCCTACCCCTGAACTGGCTCAGGGAGTACTCCTTGCCCTGCAACACATCTTTCAGGGAAAAGCCCGGGGCGGGTTTGCCGGCGCCCCAGCTTGATGACGCCAGGGCCAGAAGGCAAACGGCCACTATCAGCATCCGAGCTATGGTCCAGGAAAGGCGATATGATTTATGGGTCATTAACACTCTCCTTGCTCCGAGGATATGTCTCTTATTTTGGTCATAAATATATCAAAAAGGCCCTGAGCCAGTTCAGGGGTAAGGTGGTCATGGTCAATTTTTTTACCTTCTTCTGCGGCCCGTGCCGGGATGAGATGCCGGACCTGAACAAGATCAATAACGAACTCAAGGGCAAAGGGCTTGTGACCTTGGGTATCGCCCTCAGTTCCGATCAGACCCAAATCCGCTTCCTGGTGAAGCAACTGGGCCTGGAATACCCGGTGCTCATCGGCAGCGACAAAGTGAGCGAGGACTATGGGAGCATCTCGGTGGTGCCGACCACGGTGATCATCGACAAGCAAGGCAACGTCGCCCATAGGATCGAGGGCACCCGGAAAAAAGATGCCTTCATGAAGTTGATCGAACCTTTACTGTAACAAGCGCCCGGCTGACCCGCGGCAGACCATCCGGGCTGGCGGCCTTTAGCGTGAAAGTCCACCCGTAGGGGCGGTTCGCGAACCGCCCCTACAACGAATTTCATGGTGGGGGTGGCCCCAAACGGCCACGGAGGTTTAGCGCTGACGACGGATTGACCCACCCAAAACAGAAGAGATTTGACAGCCCTGGGGAGGTTTTTTCACTCCCGCACTCTCCCCTTTCCCCTGCCGTTCACAGGAGGTGACCATCTATGGGTTCCTGGCAAGCGCTGCCCGAATGGGCCCAAGAATTGGCCGAGCACTTCAAGGAGGGGGAATCCGCCCTCTTTATTCTGCATGGGCAGGTCTTCGATTATACCCGGGTGAATGGCGATTATCTGCCGTTCCGCCATTTTCTGGGCCATTGGCTGGCCCAGTCCCGCCATGTAGTGTTCTATAACCTCGGCCTGGGGTTGGAGTTTGGGGACGACGTGGGCGAAAATGCCTTCCGGCAAGCCCTGGAGCCGCCGACCCAGGGGCTGGCGCCGGGGGAAGAAGACGAGGAAGACGTCTCCCGGGTTCGGGCCCGGGCCTTGCGGGCGCTGGGGCAACAGCCCCAGGCTAAACCTCTGCCCCAAAGCCCCCGGGAAGTCCTGCAACTGGCGGAGCGGGTCATGACCGCCCCTTGCCGCCAGGGCTGCCTGTCCCAGCCCATGGCCCTGATCCTGGAATACGCCGAAACCATCGTGCCGGCCGTGGACCTGGGGTCCATGGGCGAGCCGGACCGGGCGGCTCTGGTTACCCTGCTGCGCTGGGCCCGGCAGCGGGAATTGGTGGAGGCCGGCCACGTGGTTATCCTGACCACCGGCAACCTGGCGGAATTGAATCCCAACCTGCTCTTGAGCCGCCACGGGGCCCAGATCATCGAAGTGCCCCCGCCGGATCAGGCCGCCCGGCTCCACTTTATCGAACACTTACTCGCCACCGGCGCCTGCCAGCTCGAGCTTTCATCCCAGGGGTTGGCCAATCTGGCCGCGGGCTTGAGCCTGCAGGTGGTGCGCTCCCTCCTGCAGCAATCCCGGCGCGCCCCGCTCACCATGGAGATGGTGCGCAAGAAGAAGAAGGACCTGCTGCGCCAGGAGCTGGTGGGGCTCATCGAGGTCATCGAACCCCGGTTCGGCCTGGAGGAGATCGGCGGGTTGGAACCCATCAAGGGGTATTTCGCCCAGATCGTCCAGGCCATTCACGCCGGGGACGACAAACTGGTACCCCGGGGCATCACCATGATGGGGCCGCCCGGCGTGGGCAAGACCGCCCTGGCGGAGGCCCTGGCCCGGGATATCGGCTTCAATTTCGTCAAGCTGCTTAACCCCCGCACCAAGTGGGTGGGAGAAAGCGAACGCAATTTTTTCAAGGCCCTCACCAGCCTCCGCAGTCTGACGCCCCTGGTGGTGGTGGAAGACGAGGCCGATCAGAGCGAGCACGGCCGCGACGAGTACTCCGGCGACACCGGGGTGAGCAACCGCCTGCGCCAGATGCGCTTTGAGTTCACCGGCGACCCGGCCATCCGGGGCAAGGTCCTGTGGATCAGGATTACCAACCGCCCGGACCGCCTGGACCAGGCGGACCTGCGCTCGGGCCGGTCCAGCGAACGAATCCCCTTTTTCATGCCGGATTTCACCGAAAAATGCCACATTTTCCAGGTGGTGGCCAGGCGGAGTCAGATTGCCTGCGATTTTGAGGATTTTGCCGACATCACCCGCTATCTGGAGGCGCGGCATCCGGAGATGATCACCGGGGCTGACATCGAGGAACTGGTTTTCCGGGCCCACCGTGAGGCGCGGGTGGCGGGCCGGGACCAGGCGCTTCCTGCGGACTTCCGCCAGGTGATCGACGACTTCCTGCCGCCCCACCAGACCGAGGTCCTCCGCCACATGGAGCGCCTGGCCCTGAACCAGTGCTCCTCCCGGCGTTTTGTGCCGGAGCGGGTCTGGAGTTGGGCCGGTGGCGGGGAGGCGGGTTGAGCTACCTCTTAGAAGGAAAAGAGCAAGAATGCCCGGTATGTAAACTCAACGATGATCTAATCATTCGTGAGAATGCGGGTGTATTAGCAATATGGATTAAATGTCCCAGATGCAAAGAATTCATTATCTATGATTTAATTGAGTTTACCTCTCCAGATTCATTATTTGGACCGAAGTTATCAGCCTGGATACGGGATCGCAATGAACGGCACGCCGAGGTTCCGAAACTCACTACTGACACGCTCGAAGACCTTCAAAAGGGTCTTCCTAATTACGGCCCGCGAGAAAAGCAGATAATCCTTCTTCAAAATATCGAACGCAAGACAGAATACCCAGGCCAAACCGTTAAAATAATCCCTAAGTATGACATCCCTCTTGCATGGGCCTCAGCCGAAGAAGAGCTAAGGTATTATGTACAATCATTAATAGACCGAAATCTGATTCAGAAAATGAGCCAAGAAATAGGTCCCGTGCCATTATCCATTGCAATAACCGCGGATGGCTGGGATTATCTTGAGCAATTAGAGCGGCATATCGAAGAACGAACCCAAGCATTTGTGGCCATGTCGTTCTCGGCGGATTTGAAATCCATCTGGGAGGGACCGATACGCAGTGCGATTGAGAAATCTGGTTATAAGCCATGTCGGGTCGACGCCGAACCACACATTGACCGCATAGATGCGAAGATTATTTCGGAAATTAAGAATTCCCGTTTCGTCGTAGCCGATGTAACCGGCCAGAAACTCGGAGTTTATTTTGAGGCAGGGTACGCAATTGGGTTGGGATTGCCCGTATTATGGTGCGTCAGGAAAGATGAACTGGAAAAGGTTCACTTTGATACACGCCAATATAACCATATCGTTTGGGAAACGGAAAACGACCTCGAAACCCAGCTTTATGATTTTATCTGTGCGATCATCGGCAAAAGAAAAGATGCCTGATTCGCTACCATGAAAACTTCAAATCCCCCTAAATCCCCCTTTTCCAAAGGGGGACTTTAGAACCCCCCTTTGAAAAAGGGGGGCAGGGGGGATTTGAGAAATCCGCCTATGCTCAAGTATAATCCCAAGTTGAAAGCCAATGCCCGTCAACTTCGACAAAACCTGACTGATAGTGAGTTATCTTTGTGGAGACGGTTGCGTGGCAAACAGCTTGCGGGTGTACAATTTTATCGTCAGAAACCGATTGGAAGATATATTGTTGATTTTTATGCACCTAAGGCAAGATTGGTTATCGAGATAGACGGTTCCCAGCATCTTGAAGCCGTTCAGGCTGCAAAGGACCGGGAACGGGACGAATATTTGGGCAGACTTGGATTAACGGTTCTCCGAATCAACGGCAGACAGGTTTTGAAAGAAACTGAGGCGGTTGTAGAGTTAATTTACCAGACGATAGCGACGCAAATGACGCAATTGGCTGAATAAATCCCCCCTACCCCCCTTTTTCAAAGGGGGGGAAAAAAAGAAGGAACCCCCGCCATCAAAGACAAGATCATCATTGCCGGGCCTGATATGATCCTTGAGGAGGAGGGGAACCAAGGCCAGTTACGGGTGGGTCGGCGGGCGCCGCTGGAGGCGGTGTTGCGCTATGTGGCCCGGGTGATGCCGTCCCCGTTGCCGCTCTTGCCGCCGGGCACCCGCTGGCTCTGCCGGAAACAAGACCTGATCAACCTGGTGGTGGAGCATCCTCCCCAATGCCGCACCCTGAGGGTCAGCCGGGGCAAAAAAGGCGTGGACGATTATCACCCTTACCATTTGGCCTTCCCTTACGTCATCTATGTCCTGACCTTCTACCGGGACGGTTTCGAGGAAATGAAGATGTTTTTTCGGAACAGTTCCTTGAGTTCTCCCACCGATACCCTCTATCATACCAACCTGCCCAACGTCCGGGGAGAGCCGGGGCACTACGGCAGCCAACGGGTCTGCCTGCGGTACCGGCCGGAGATGCTGGAGGGGGTGCCTCTGGCCCAGGCGGCGCCGGGGCTCATCGAGTTCTTCTGGAGCACCGGCTTCAATCAGGATATTGCCAACAGCGCCTTCGGACGGGCCATGGATCGGGACCCGCGCCTCGCCAGCCTGGAAGCCTGGGAGGCGGCCAGCCGGGAAAATCCGCTGTTCGTTTTAGAGGTGGATTGGGAACCGGCCAACCGGGATTTGCCGGGTCTGTGGTCGGAATGTTTGATGCTGCGTGGCGAAACGGCTGATCCCATCGCCTCCGCCGAGGAGTTGGCGGATATCCTCTACCGGCTGCCGGTGGGATACTGAGGCCGGGCTAATGGGGCCCGGGCTCAAGGTTGTCCCAGTTTCGGACGCCAGCGCGGCCGAGAGATGCCAGGTTGGTCTCAGAAAAGATTTTCAGGTTCGGATGAGACTGGTTCTGCAAGGCACTAAAAGCAGAGAGGAGCGTCTGAGGCGCCAATCTTGGTGCGTAAGACGCACCCTACGAAGCTAAATTACCTTTTGAGCGCAGTATGGTTTGAGGCTCCGTCTGCACAGGCTGGAAAGCCTGTGCCACCCCTTGACGACGGCAATCCGGTATCGGAACCGGTGGTCTCCCGTTAAGGTTAAATAGGGCCAAAGGAGCCGGTCATGGTCCTCGGGATTAAACATACCCGGTTTTCTTATGGTCTACCTTGCCATGGGTTTTAAAGGAAAAAACCACCGGGGAATCGGGAGCAAAACATTTCAGCGACGTTACCACCAATTTTCTCAAGGCCTGGAACAATTGGTGGGATGAAATATGATTAAAATCGCCTTCCAAGGTGAGATATAAATCGTCACCTTTGCGGCAAACGGAGATGGTTGGTTTCATGACGCTCTCCTGTTGGGCCCTGGTAAGGGCAGTATTGATAACGGTAAGCGTTCAGCTTTCAACAAAACCTAAAAGTTAAGTAAATCTGATGCACAATGGGCGACCTTGTCCCCGGTTTCGTTACCATACTGATAACATGCCTGAGTTTCTGCACACTTAGGGTGAGTACTGAAATTTATGACCGGGATGTACTGATTTTGCAGAGGGGGAAGCCACTAGACGGAAAAAATCAGGAGTTTGTTTTTACCGTTAGTTGCCTTTGGAGGCCGGCGGTTGAAGATCGGGGGAGAGGAGCTTTTGGCTCACACGCCGTTAATCAAAACCCGAATCATCAAACGAGAGTTTATTGGCCAGATCAGAGACCAGCAGGTTGGATAAGGTAGAGCTGAGATAGATTTTCTGGTTGACCACGGTGCGGATAGCATTCACCAGTTCCTCCACGGCGCAATCTTTCAGCAGATAGCCCGCGGCCCCGGCGTTGAGCATATTTAAGACAAAGAGGCTGTCAGAGTGCATGGATAGGCCGATAACCTTGAGCTGGGGAAATTGAGACAATATCCGGCGAGTCGCTTCCACGCCGTTCAAGTCGGGCATGGAAATATCCAGGATCACCACCTGGGGGGAAAATTCTTGGATGAGTTTTATAGTGGTGGAGTAATCTTCCGCCTCACCCACCACGCGCATATCAGGTTCACCGGCCAGTAGTTGGGCCAATCCCTGGCGCACTACCTGGTGGTTATCCGCCAAAACAATCTTAATGGTCATCCTGTCTCCCAGCAGATCGGTTGGGCAGGTCGTAATGAGACGGGCTGGTGAAGACCGCGGTTTGGCGGTGAAGCCAAAAAGATCAGCCGGCACAAGACGTTGTACATAAAATTATAGGGATTTCCCTAAATAGCACTTAGGGAATCCCTAATTTTGGTTGCCGGAAAACCTTATTTTTGGAGTTACAAGCGGACGAGCGGTATTGGTCTGTGATCCTCAGGCAGGCTTAAACCTCAAGCGAGGTCAAGCCCTGGCGGATAGCGTATTTGGTGAGTTCGGCGACACTGTGAATCCCCAATTTGGTCATGACCTGTTTGCGGTGGGCCTCGACGGTTTTGACGCTGACGCAGAGACCGTCGGCGATTTGGTTGGTAGTTCTGCCTTCGGCCATGAGCTGAAGCACTTCCCGTTCGCGAGCCGACAGGACGGAAAACGCCGAGGTGCTGGTGGTTTGCCAACCGGTGACGAAATCCCGGATGACGATGTCGGAAACCCCCGGACTCAGGTAGGTTTTATGGTCGACCACAGCGCGGATGGCCTTTACCAGTTCTTCCAGGGCGCAGTCCTTCAGCAGATAACCCAAGGCGCCGGCTTTGATCATGTTGAGCACAAAGAGGCTGTCGGAATGCATCGACAGGGCGATCACCTTGACATCAGGAGAACCGGATAAAATCTGGCGGGTGGCCTCGATGCCGTTCAACTCGGGCATCGACAGATCCATGATGATTATATCGGGAAGGAGTTCCTGGGCCAGTTTCAACACCTTGCGCCCGTTATCGGCTTCGGCGATTATCTCCATGTCAGTTTCGGCTTCCAAGAGGATACGCAGCCCCTGGCGCACAATCTGGTGGTCGTCCGCCAGGATGATTCTGATCGGCTGGTTTATGCGGTTAAACGAATTTTTTCTTTGGCCCATGGTAATACCCCCATCTTTCAATCACTGGCAAGCCCGCTTCCCCGGCCGCAGCCGCAGGAGCACTCGTGCCTCGATCCACAATAGTCAGGACACGGCATACCTTCTGATTGTACTTTTACAACTGATGCAGGGGTAATTACAGTGGGGATTCCCTGATTTTGATAGGCGGAAATCCTGAATATGGCATCCCCGGTGGAGGAGGCGCCGGTTTAGAGCTTACCGTGAAACCCCACCCGCAGGGGCGGTTCGCGAACCGCCCCTGCAACGAAGTTATGGTTGGGGGCGGCCCCAGCTTAAAAAGGGCTCAAACTTCCAGGGAAGTCAGTCCTTGCCGGATGGCATACTTGGTTAGTTCGGCCACGCTGTGCATATCCAGTTTGTTCATCAGCTGTTTGCGATGAGCTTCCACCGTCTTGACGCTGACGAACAGGCTGTCGGCGATCTGGTTGGTGCTTTTGCCTTCAGCCATCAACTGCAGCACCTGTCGTTCCCTGGCCGTCAGGATGGAGTAGGCCGACGAAGCGGACTCCGCCGACGACCAGCCGATGACGAAGTCTTTGATCACAATATCGGAAATGCCGGGGCTGAGATAGACCTGACGGTTCATCACCGTGCGCACCGCTTTGACCAATTCCTCCAGGGCGCAATCTTTCAGCAGGTACCCCGAGGCCCCGGCCTTGAACATATTCAAGACAAAGATTCCGTCGGAATGCATGGACAGGGCAATGACTTTGACCCCGGAAGATTCGCTCAGGATCTGGCGTGTGGCATCAATGCCATTGAGGTCGGGCATGGAAATGTCCATGATTACCACCTGGGGGGCAAGTTCCTGGACCAACCGGACCACGTCCCGGCCATTGTCCGCTTCGCCCACCACCTCAATGTCAGGTTCGGCCGACAGCAGCGTGCGGAGCCCGTGGCGTACTATCTGGTGGTCGTCCGCCAATACGATTTTGATCATATCACTGTCCCCGCATGAGCCTTCTTGGCGTGCTGGAGGGGTACTATAAGCGTGATCCGGGTTCCACGGACATTGCCCGGTTCCACCTGCACCTGGCCCCCCAGATAACGCAAACGCTCTCTGATACTGAAGAGCCCAAAACCGCCGTTGCTTTTCAGCCGCGAGTCCTGGCCGAGGTCTTTAATCCCTACCCCGTCGTCCTCCACCGCGATGCTCACGTCGTCGTTTTCTCTTCTTATGGTGACTCGGGCATTGCGGGCTTGCGCATGTTTGACGATATTAAGCATCAACTCCCGGACCGAACGGAAGAGCAGGACTTTAATTTCATCATCCATGGGGATGGGGAGCATGTCTTTTTGCACGTCCACCTGGAGGCCATGCTGGGACCGGAGGTGCCGGGCGAACCATTCGACTGCCGCCTCAAAGCCGAGCTCGTAAAGTACCGGGAGGCTCAATTCGAAGGTCAAGGATCGGGTGTCCTGGATCATCTGATCGATCAGTTCCCGCACTTCGCTCAAGGATTTGGCCTGTTTCTCGGCGGTGACGGACTTTTGCAGCACTCCCAGCTTGATCTTGGAGATGGCCAGGGCCTGGCCGATATGGTCGTGCAGGTCGGTGCCCAGCCGGCGCCGTTCGCGCTCTTCGGTAAGGGACAACTCCGACGCCAACGATTGGAGCTGCTCCTGATAGGTGCGGATATCGTCCTCGGCCTTTTTTCGGTCTGAAATATCCGCGACCATGCCGATGGCAAACTGGGGGGCGCCGCCGACCCCCCGGAGCAGGGATACGGTTACCTGTCCCCAGACCACCCGGTTATCCTTATGGAGGTAGCGATTCTCCCGGGAGTAGGAATCTCGCATCCCCTGGCCCAATTCTTTGAACAGTTGGGCGCTTGGCGCGGCATCTTCCGGATGGAGGAAGTCCTTGAAATCTTTCTGGACCACCTCGTCCTTATTGTATCCCAGCATTTTCAGCCAAGCCGGATTGACATCCATGAGGCGGCCGTCCATATCCCCCATGGACATGCCGATGGCCGCTTCTTCGAAGATCTTCCGGAATCGCTTTTCGGTTTCCCGCAAGGCCGTAATATCACTGAACATAGCAAAAGCGCCGACAAAATGGCCATCTTCAAATAAAGGCACCGAACTCATAATGACCGAGGCCAGTTCCTGGTTTTTACAGGTGATATCCAATTCCTGCTGGGCCACCCGGTTCATCCGGTTCTGGGCCATGACGTCCCGTAACCGCGCCTGATTTTCCTGGTCCAGCAAGTCGAAAATTTTGCGGTTTTCCAGGGTGTCATGGCCGGTAATCTCGCGCATCCGGCGGTTGGCGAAGTTAATGCCGCCGGTTTCATCGATAATCCAGATACCTTCGTGGGCATTTTCCACCAGCTCGCGGTATTTCCGCTCCGACACTTCCAATTTGCGGTAGAGGACGGCATTTTCCAGGGCAATGGCAATCTGATTGGCAAAACTCACAATAAACTCCCGGTCGCCATCGGTGATCATCGCATCCTCGTGGACGCGATCGGCCATGAGCACGCCGATCACCTTGCCCCTTACCGTCAGGGGCACCAGAATGAAAGCCTTGGGTTTGAAAAATTGGATCAAGGGATTGTTCATGTTGAGCTTGCTGCGGGCCACATTTTGAATTACCACCGGGATGCCGGTCATGGCGACCCGGGCAATGACGTTATCCACTTTGCTGATAGGAATCTGATAATTCCTTACCTGCTCAAAGAGTTCGGGGCTGATCCCCTCGGCATAGGTAAGTTCCAGTACCTCCCTTTTTTCGTCCATGAGAAGAATTCCGGCCCGATCCAATTTGGCCGAGTTGATGAGCAGCCGTAGCGTTACCTGGAGCAGTTTCTCCAGGTTGAGCACCGAGAGCGCCGCGGTGCTGGTTTCCTGCATACAGATAAGTTGATCGATCTTTTCTTTTAATTGGATATTTAACCGGTGAATTTCATCGAATTTCTTTTTCAGAAGTTCTTTATCCCGCTCCAGTTCCTCAATGGTGTAATTAAGCGCTCGCCAAGGTACTAATAGTCTCAACAAGCCTTCTTTTATAGAAAAATTTCTCTGCCATGTAAAATGGTACTCGCAGTAGTCATCACCCTGGAAAAAACATTTAGTTTCTATTAAGGTAGCCGGCGGAAGATTCCAGATGGTGGGAATACCTGAGTATATTCCCTTATTAAACAAACAATAATCTATAGTACTGGGGATTTCTTTGAACCAGTGCAAACGGATGACCGCGCTGTCACTGGAGGTTTTTACTAGTTCAATTCTTTTATTCTTATTAAATTTATCATTAATTGCCTGAACTTTTTTCAGAGTACTGCGGGGGTTTTTATAGGCGAACAGAATAATTCGTTGAACATAGCCTAACTTTTTCCTGGCCGCGGATTCAAACGCAATCTTAAAGGCGATGGCATTATCCTGGGTGATCGCTTTGGCATTCTCAAACATCTTGGTGACCACATCACTGGACACCCAGTTATTCATTTCCATTAAAAATTCTTGGGGGTTGGCCAGGGCCTCAATTTCCGGGCCCAGACCCGTAAAGAGTCGGTGAACTTCCCCCGGCATGGTTTCTTGAAAAAATTCGATTATGGCTCGGGTATTAAGGCAACTATGATGCTTCTCCATCTGAGTATCTGTCCTCGCGCCTCCTGCGGCTTTCTCTATCCTGCTTGTGGCCGGACCAGGCCCATGGCTTACCCCCGCCTTGACCATGGGGTCAAGGCGGACGCCGGAAGAAAAACCGGCCCGAGAATGCGGTCCTTCCGGCGACGGCCTCCGCAGCCCGGGGGCAGGCAGGCCGGTGATGCCAAAAATCATTTGCTTTAGCAAGCGAAATTGCGGCTAAACAGGGTGATTAAATCTAATTCCCCTTAAACGCATAATAGAGAACTATGGACAAATGTCAAGAAAAAGCACTTCAGTTGCTCCTATTACCCGGTTACGACTAAGAACCCTGCGGTCATCTACAATAACTTCTCAGATTTCTCCAGGAAAAAACCTATCGCCTGGTCCTCTTTCTTAGCCTGTCTGGCTCTACTTTCCCCTCTGGAATCAACCAAATCAACCCTGAGCTAATGACTTTTTTTCCCGGCGGCTTAAGCCAATTCTATGAGTCAAATTAGGGTTTTTGTGCGTTAAATCAAGAGGTTTCCCCATTGTGAGGGGTTCCTATCTCCTTTATGGTGCAACGGGGTTTCTTGACTCCGGGGAGGGAGGTGCGCCCGAGGAAAAACCAACCCCATAATTAGGATTTTAGAAATGAAAAATAGGGTTTATCCAATGTTCCTTATCTGAAAAGGCTAATATTTTTATAGATTTGCCTGGTCTATTAAAGCTCTGGAGACCAAAACTGTGAGTCATTGTCACTAACAAGTTAACTTGCTGTTATCATTGATTTATATTGCTTACATTTCTCAGGCTGACGGACATACCAGCCTTTTCCCCCCATAACTTGGGGAATAATGAAGGTAAAAATGGGGAATACCTAATTCCGTATTAGGGAAACCCTCATATTAATTTTGCCTTAACGTTAATATTTTAGAAGATTTACTTAATTTTTTTAAAAAGGAGCGCGGCTATGTTTACCACAAGATTCCATCTTCCCAAGATCTCCCTGAGTCTGAGCAAGTTCTTGCAAATGAAACTTAACAGCTTCCTATTTCGTTTTTTACCCTTCTCATTCTCCCGATGCTATGTTACGGTCCTGGGCAGACTCTACTATCTGCTGTGCTGGGGCGAAAAAACCCTGATTCGGAAAACCATACAACATGTTTTCGGCAAAAAGATCCCGGCCCCCACCCTGAACAAAAAAATAAAAGCCGCCTTCAAAGGGATCTTCGACCATTACCACGAAAAGTTGTTCGTCGGTTATTCCAACTTCCCGAAACTGTTGAAGTTTTTGAGATCCAGGATTGCGTTTGCCGGGGCGGAAAAGCTCCAGGCAGCTTTGCAGGATGGCAAGGGGGTCATTCTGGTCACCGGTCACTTCGGGGCAGTGGAGTTTTTGCCCGGCGCCCTGGCGTTGAATGGCTATCCCACCTCCATGATCTGCCGCTTCCAAACCACCCGGCTGCGGGAATCCATGGGCCAACGGGCCGAAGCGGTGGGCCTGCAGCTCATCGACGCGGACGAAGGCAACATTATCATGGCGGCTATGAAGGCCCTCAAGGCCGGCCGGATTCTCATCACCGAGTGTGACGAATTTGACGAATGGCGCCCTGATCCGCACCGGGACAGTTATTTTCTCGACTGCCGTCTGCCTTCGGACCGGACCCTGGAACTTTTACGGAAACGCTCCGGGGCTCAGGTGATCACGGCTCTGATGCAGCGTGAGGGCAAGAAGCGGTACACCTGTAATCTGACCCCGGTGGGCAATGGGGCCTCGGCGAAGTTCCCCCCTATTCACGAGCAATGCCTGAGCGTGCTGGAGAGCAGGGTGGAGGATTTCCCGGAGCAATGGTACCAGTGGAAGAAGTTTGGCATGCTGATTAAATCTCAATTCGAGGTCGAATATGATCGTCAAGAAGCTGGATATCTGGCACCTGAGATTGGGTTTTCTATCCCCGATCAAGCATAACCTGGCGACTCACCAGGGTTCTGACAACCTCGTCCTCAGGGTGACCACTGAGGCGGGGATGACGGGATTCGGCGAAGGGGTCCCCCGGGCCTTCGTCACCGGGGAGGTGCTCAGCGACAGCCTACTGTTCCTCCGGCAGGTCCTGGCCCCGGCCGTCCTATCCCGGGAGTTTCCTTCCATCCAGGCGCTGCTCCAAGGCCTCAGGGACCTTTATGAGCAAACGCAAGCCCAGGGCCACCCGGCAGCCTTCTGTGCCTTGGAAACAGCCCTGCTGGATGCCGCCGGACGGACCTGGGATATACCGGTTAACGGGCTGATCGGGCCCAAACTAAGGACCAGCCTGGAGTATAGCGCCGTCATTCCCCTGATGTCCCCGGAGTCGATGCGGCAGTTACTCCAGCTGGTCAAGATGAACCATATGCGTTTTGTCAAACTCAAGGTGGGGACGGATGACGATCTTTCGACCCTGCGGCTGGTCCGGGACGAATTGGGCGGCGACGTGGATATCCGGGTGGATGCCAACTCGGCCTGGACGCCATCCGAGGCGATTGTGCGCCTTAAGGAGATGCAGCCTTATGGCATCAGCGCCGTGGAGCAGCCGGTGGCCAAGGCCGACTTTGCCGGGTTGAAACAGGTAAGCGAGGCGATCCCTATCCCGGTGATTGCGGATGAGTCCTTGTGCAATGAAGACGATGCCCGGAGCTTGATCGACCTTAAGGCCTGCCGGATCTTCAACATCCGCGTCTCCAAATGCGGCGGCCTGGGGACTGCAACCCGTATTAGCCGGATGGCCGAGGCGGCCGGGATTGTATGCCAGCTGGGTTGTCATGTAGGAGAAACCAGCATTCTTTCGGCCGCCGGCCGCCATTTCGCCTTAACCGTGCCGCATTTATCCTATGTGGAGGGCTCATTCTCCCCCTACCTTCTGGTCCGGGACGTGGTGTCCCAGCCGGTGGTGTTTGGTGGCGGCGGCATTGCCTTTGAGCTGCCCGGCCCCGGTTTAGGGATCGAAGTCCTGGAAAGCGCCCTGGAGGCGCTGGCCGTCTCTCACGAGGTGGAGACCGGCGGTTGAAGTCGGTTGAAAAGTGGTCAGTAGTCAGTGGTTAGTGGTCGGTGGTTAGCAAAGCAAAGCCGGGCAGGCACTCCCCGCCATAAGTAAGCTCGCCACTTTTTATTATTTGCGGGTGCGCCGAAGGGACATGAGGGACTGCCTTGAGAAACACCAATTCATCAGAGGAATTGGCGGGCACCCCACCCATATCTCATTATCGGCTGTAACTCCGCCTAAAATTGAAACGACCAGCTCAGCCCCAGAGAGTGAACATCGCTGTTATAGCGCCCGTTGGCTTGTAAGGACGCTGGAACCCCGTTGACCACAACGCTGTTGCTTTTGGTGCGGCTCTCGGACAGGATGTAATTGTAGGCGAAGCCCAGGGTAAATCTCTGTAAAACCTTGAGGTCGCTTCCCACCGTAAAGATGTGACGGTTAGCGTCGGGCACCTGGGGGTCGAAGGTGGAATCGGGCACCGGGGTGAGGTCATAGATATATCCGGCCCGGAGCTTCATGGTTTCATTGACTGCATAATTGGCCCCGAAGCGGAAGGCCCAGGAATCATGCCAGTTCTTGGGGGTGGTGATGGTGGTGTTCAAGACCCCGTTTACCAGCACCGGAGTGTCTAAATTAACTTTGAGCTTGTCATAGGTCGACCAGCCGGTCCAGGTGGTGTCAAATTCGAAGGTGAAAGGTTTGAACCGGCTGTAGGCAACCCCCATGGTCAGCGACGGGGGATAAACAATGCTGGCCTGGCCTGAGGCGCTGGGACCATTCCCTAACGGCGCCGGCAGGGTGGTGCTCAGGCCGCCGCTGTGATTCACTTTGATCTTACTGCGGTAGGCTACCCCCAGTTTCAGCCCTGACCATGGTTCATAGTGCAGTCCAAAGTTGTAGCCCGTCCCAGTTCCTTCGCCGGTGAGTCCGATCTCGCCATCAGGGAACGCCTGGCCGCCGATAACCACCGGGGTCTTGCGCTTGAGGCGCACCTGGGACCACATGACATCGAATCCGGCCGCCAGAGAGAGGTTTTCCAGAACTTTGACGGAAACCACCGGGTTGAGACAATAAGTCTTCAGGCTGGAGAAGGTAGTGATATACCTGCCCGCCCAGGTCGGGGGCCAGGCCGTCCCCATCCCGAAGGGGGAAAAAAAGCCGAGGCCCACGGCTACCCGATCATGGACCGGAATGGCGACATAAGCGGTCAGGCTCCGGTATATTCGATGATTGGTTTGGGAGTCCTGGCCGCCGCCGCTAAACTCGCGATCAGGATAATTAAAGAAACTGCCCTGGTAAACCTGGGCTCGTTTGAGTTGATTGATCCCGGCCGGGTTATAATAGATGGCTGAAGCGTCATTGGCCTCGGCCACGAAGGCGTTGCCTTGACCCATGGCCGCAGTTCCCTGCTGCACCAGGGCAAAACCGGCTGCCCAGGCTCCGGAGGACCAACAGCAGAGGAGCGCTATCGCGGCCACTATTGCCACGCCAAAACAATTTCCATGGCAGACTGATTTACCGAAACTACTAAAAATTAACATCCCTACCAAGCTCAGCATATTGGACTCGCAGAATTAAGTTAAGCGATTTAAATGGCTTTTTGCAAAAAAATCAACTCTTTTTTTATTACCTTTCCCGTTATTATCGATTATTCTTGAAATCAACTGGTCAATTGAAAGTCTTTTATAAAGTTGGGGTCCACTCTGGATAATGAAAAAAACGTTGCGGTTGTTGTTTCTTTGTAAAGATGGGTTAATCAACCCCAGAACCATGCACTCTAGCAGTTCCCTCGGGGAAAAAACGGCTTAGGCCATGGGCCGCATTATTACTATTCAGCCCGGTCAACGGTCATCAGCCGCCCGGTTATATCCCGCTCGCCGCGGGTTGATTTTCTCCCCAAGCCGGTTTATTCTTAAAAAATATGCAATCGGCGCTTCACTCAATCTATGAGCTATGCCTTCCCTCAAAGGCTCCCGGGAGGATCATTGGCAGGGAAAGATTTCCTGGAAATGTCATTTCCCAGCAAAACCTGATATCATTTTGCCAGAAAATTGTCCGGGAGGTCTTGCACGAAGGCGCTGGGCAGGTCCTGGAAGGAGCCCCGCAGGCATGGAGGTCAGAGAGCAGGGCCCATGACATAGTAGGCGCCATGAAGAATTGCCCGGATTGCCATTGACGAGTTGTTGGATAAGGGGAAGGTGTTACTGACTATGATAGATATCCATGCGCATATTCTGCCCGGTGTGGACGACGGAGCCAAAAACTGGGACCAAACCCTGCAAATGGCCCGGTTGGCGGTGGAGGACGGCATCACGGTAATGGTAGCCACGCCGCACCTCTTCAAGGGGAGGTCTATCGATCTGAGTCAATTAAATACCAAAGAAATGATCCTCCAGCATGTGGCGCAACTGAAAGATAGATTGCATGAAGAAAAAATTCCCTTGGAAATCCTCCCGGGCTGCGATTTTCCCCTTAGTTTCGAATCATTGAAGTTTTTAGATGAGGGCCGGGCGTTGACCATTAATGACGCCAACCGCTATCTGCTCTTGGAACTGCCCGACACCTCATTACCGCCGGCGACGGAAGAAATCTGTTTTCACCTGCAATCCAAGGGCATAACTCCCATCATTACCCATCCTGAGCGGCACATGATCATCCAAGAGATGCCCTACAAGCTGAAACGATTGATTGACTTGGGCTGCCTGGCCCAGATGACCGGCAACAGTCTTACCGGTTGGTTCGGCAGGGGAGTAAAAAAGATTTCCCGGCAATTTGTTAAGTTGGGGTACATACACCTGCTGGCCACCGATACCCACGACCCGAAACGGCGTCCGCCGGTGCTGAGCCACGCGGTCATTGAATTATCGCGCCTGATCGGAGAAAAGCGCGCCCAGGCTATGGTCAACGACATTCCCCGGAAAATCATTTCCGGTGAACCTTGCTACTGAAACTCGGGGGCTTGGTTCTGTTTCCCCTATCCCTTGATGCCTGGACCTGGGCCAATTTATTTTCCTGGTCGTCTCAAGCCCCAAAAAATTGCCCAATTTCCCCTCTCGCCTGGTTATAATTACTTAAACGTCTGAGATTGCGCGCCCGAGACTTCTCATTATCACCAATCTCTATTTTGGTGGCAAAGAAATATATGCGGTTGAAAATCCTTGATGCGGTAACGATTTTTCTGTTTTTGGGCTCGGCCGTCATGGGGGTCTCCGGGTGTGCCGAACCCAACCGGGTGTCTCCATCCCAGGAGGTTGGAGCCTTTTTTGTGGCCGGCCAGGAAGCCCAATACCTGGCCCTCGAATGTCCTACGGCCGGTTCCGTGGATCTATCCGCCTATGCTCACCTGACGGGGGTCAAATATCCCCGCACTTTCCAGGTCGATGTCTTGAGGGAACCGCCAGCCCGGCCCTATAAATCTTTTGCCGTGCTGGAATACCCGGCGTCTCAATCGGAACCTGCGGCGGTGACGGCCGGGCTTCAGGATAAGGCCAGGGAAATCGGCGCCGATGCCATCATCCTCTGCCAAACCGGTCCCGACCAGAAACTTCCCGGGATACCGGCCGGGGGAAAAATACAGGCTGTGGCCATCAAGTATATCGTGACCAGTCCGCCAACTAAGTGAAATAATTCCTAATCATCTGAATACCCCAGATTCATTTTGAGGGTCCCGGCCGCAAACCAGGGTCGAGATTAAGGAGCGTAAAGAACCTGATGATCAAAGATTTGTTCGAGAAATCAGTCCTGATTTTCGGCTGCGGCAATATCCTGTGGGGCGATGACGGGTTTGGGCCCGCGGTCATTGAGCGGCTGAACGAACACTACCACCTCCCCGACAACGTTCTGGCCATGGATGTGGGGACCAGCGTCCGGGATATTTTGTTTGATTTGGTCCTGAGCGACAAGAAGCCCGAGAAGATTTTCATCGTCGATGCGGTGGAATATCCCGACCGGAAGCCGGGAGAGGTCTTCGAAATCCCGGTGGAAGGGATACCGGACAAAAAAACCTCCGACTTCTCGCTGCACCAATTTCCCACGGTTAATATGCTCCAGGAGCTTAAGGAGCACAGCCGGATAGACATCAAGATCATCGTGGCCCAGGTCGAGGGCATCCCGGATGAAGTACAGCCGGGTCTGTCGGCAGTCATGACCAGCGCCATCGACATCGCCTGCCTGCGGCTCATGGCGGCAATTCCGGGGTGATGAGCTTTCAGCAGTCAGCGATCAGCTTATAGCTTTCAGCTTTCAGCTTTCAGCAAAAACCGGGACTTGTCTCATCCGGTCGATAATGATTGTTTGACTCGAATCATGCCAGCAATGGTTATGATTCAAGAAGCTGACCGCTGATAATTGAGCACTGACAGCTTTATTCCCACCGCAGTTCGATGCCCTCGACCCCCCGGCCGCCCTGGACCGGGGCCACGGCGCCGCACTTGGGGCACTCCACCAGCGGGGACTGGTCGTGAGGATCCACCGTCCCCTCGGGCAGCGGTCCCTCATAGCCGCATGAGGCGCAGGTCAACGTCACTGGTTCAATCGTCAGGTTCAGCCGGGAGGCCGCCAGGGGCGTCCCCTTGACCAAGACCTCATAGGCTGTCCGGGTGGCGGCTTCGGAATGCACCGCCAGGGCCCCCACTCTCAAGACCACCTCCAGCGAACTCCCGCCCGGGGGGTTATCCACCTTTTTGAGTTCCGCCAGGATGTGGGCGATCACCTGTTCCATTAAGGAATATTCATGCAACTTTGCCTACACCTCCGCTTAATTGCCCCGGGTTTCTCAAGAAACCTCGGGTTGGTACCACTCACCCGGTCAGCCATAACATATTTATCCCCGGGAAGCGAAATATTTTGCCTGGCTTGAACCCGGAGACCTGATACCAGATTGCAGTCAAGGGTGGCACAGGCTTTCCAGCTTGTGCCGGCGCAGGTCAAACCTATATGGCTGTTTGGGGCCACCCCCCATAACGAAAATCTTTTGTAGGGGCGAGCCGGCGGCTCGCCCCTAGGCGGGACTTTCACGGTAAACATCCATAAATCACAACTGTTTCACCTGCGAGGATGAAAATTTCCCCCTGCCCAGCAGTGTCCGGTTAGAAAATTGTTTGCGCGCGTTCGGCCCCCCTCACCCCAACCCTCTCCCCCCGAAGCGGGTGGAGAGGGAGTATCAGATGTCGCCGGGTTTGGTTACCATAAGGCATTAAATCTGTTCCACATTATCCCCTCTCCCCCAATGGGGGAGAGGGTTAGGGTGAGGGGGAAGTAATCTTCTCGGAGCAAGAAGAGCGCTTAGTAAATTTATTATTTCTTGAAATGCGTATAAAAAGCAGGTTTATTCTGCAAAAATCTAACCGGACACTGCTGCCCCTGCCCACCTTAACAAAGGGGGATTTGAATTTTCACGGTAAAGCCTGCGGCAACCGGGACTAGCCCCCACCAACGCCTTGCAAAACCAGACACCCCCATTATAATAAAGTATGCCTTCCGGGGCACGGCTTCTGATCACCAGACGCGCCGAATTTCGGCGCCGGAGGAAAAATGCCCGACGAACTCCAGGTCACCACTACCCGCAAGCAGATAGTCATTCGCCTGCTCTACACGCTGCTGTATGCGGCTATCTTCGAGCTGGTAAAAACCATTGTCCTGTTAGTCACCCTGTTCGAATACTTTGTCCTGTTGATCACGCTCAAGCACAACGAGCCCGCCAGGAACTTCGGCAACAAGGTGGCCACTTACGGTTACCGGGTGATGCGCTACCTGACCCTGAATGAAAACCAGCGCCCCTTTCCATTCGCTGATTTCCCCGCCGAAATCGAACCCCCGGATGAGAATGTCAAGTTCGATTGAGGGCGGGTCGGCGGGGATGGCCTTATGCCGGGTTGCGCGCTATCAGTAATAAAGACTTCTGGTTTGTAGGGGCGCACCCGCGTGTTCTGCAGACCTGAGGGCGGACACACAGGTCCGCCCCTACGAAAAGACACGACATTAGGCTCCCTGATCCATGCCTATAAAAATCACTATTTCTCAGGCGCTGCTGGTTTTAAGCCTCATGATGGGGGTCATCCCGGCTGCGGCCCAGGAAACCTCGATCAAGGCCAAACAGTTCCCCACCGGCTATTTTTCCCAGTACCACAAGATTCCCATCCCGGAAAAAGAAAAGGTGCTGGGCAAGATCGACGCCACCCTCAAGAAACTCACCGACGATGGCTTTGGCCTCATCGCCAAAGGCGCGGTGATCGAGA
>Ga0351885_10247_pt1 | contig 21693 bp, 15 predicted proteins | sample TotcelFGM3001L13_FD_206771 | JGI IMG/M metagenome (GOLD analysis project Ga0351885, IMG submission 206771) | Enriched cells from coal bed in the Powder River Basin, Montana, United States - Total cells FGM rep3 HSBNCT.FGM.300.1.L13 ... | reverse complement strand
TCGGCAAATGGACGCTCTTCGGGGCGCAGCGACGACCAATACCCGCTCCAGTCGGAATGGGTCATGCGCCAGATAGACGGAAGCGCTCCGTTGCGGGAATACCAGTCAAGCGTCCCTTTTATGCCGACGCGAAAATCCGGATATTTCAAAATGTATCCGGCTTTCTTCAAAGCCGACGTGTCGAGCGAGAAGTCCTTGAAAAGATCGCTGAACTCCTCCGGCGCGGATTCAAAGAAAGGCACGCGCTTTCCGCGCGGCAAGAGATCACCCAGAAGTTTGAACGCGGCGCGAGGCAGTTTTAAGGTCGGGGAAGACGCTCGAAGCTCCGCAGCCACCGCGGACATCACGTTCTTGATAGTGTCGGGCGAGTCGTCCGCCACATTGAATATCTTGCCGGACAGCTTCTGATGTTCCATTACGTAAACGAGATGCGTCGCCGCCGCTGTCACATCGTCTATATGAACCAGATGGGTTTTAGCGGATCCGTCGCCGGGCAGAGGAGCGACGCCCAACGATATCGGCCTCACCATGCGATACATCCTGTAGAAGTTTCTCGGGCCGTAAACATTCGCCGGACGTATTATTATGACCGGGAGTCCCTTGCGCTCGAATTCGAGCGCGACATGCTCTTCTTCCAGTTTCGAGCGAGCGTACAAATTCGATGGCTTGGGAACCGCGTCTTCGGATATCATAGAGGCCGACGCGTCGCCGTAAACCTGAGAGGCGCTCCATACGGCAACGCCAAGGAGTTCGGGCGCATGTTCCGAGGCGGCTTCGAGAAGGTTGCGCGTGCCTTCCACATTGACCGACCAGAGAGATTCTTTAGCCGCCCCTATGCTGAACAGCGCGGCCGGGTGCAGCAGGTAGCGCACTCGGCGGCCTTTAAATAGCGCTGCGGCGTCCGAAGGCTTGGTAAGGTCCGCCGGAACTATTTCCAATGAAACGCCCCGGTATCGCTTGGGGTTTTCGCTCATGAAACGCTCGTGCTCGCGCGCCGCGCTGAAGTCCCTGCCCGGCATATCCGTAGCCAGAACCGAATAGCCGTTAAGCAATAAAAAGTCGACGGCGGTCGAGCCGGCAAATCCGGACGCGCCGGTGACGCAAACAACGCTGTTGTCATTTATGGGGTTCGTCGGCATAGACACGCGCTCCCCGGCGGTTGAGCCGCCTCTTTTTTCGTCCGGACTCAGGCGTCTTCCGACCGTCAATCGCCGGACTTGAAATCGAGCGAAAGCTCTATGAATTTCCCGTAGTCCCGCGCCCGGCGCAAAGCGTCTTCCGTGAGCGCTTCGCCCTTCTGGATAACGCGCACGTTTTCATCCGTATAAATGTCCCTCGGCGCGCGCTTGCCGAGCATCTTGGAAGCTAGTTCGCCTCCGAAGAAAGCGGCGACATTTTCCTCCGTGGCTTTTTCCGGAAATCCTTCAGCTCTGCGCGCGAGCCGGGCCGGATCGAACGCAAGCTTGATAAGACCGGGGCCTCCGGCAGCGTCCATCAAATCCCTTGTCACCTTCATCCTCAACGCGTCTTCGTCGATCGGTTTAGGGCTGGATTCCGCCACTCTTTTCTCTATTTCCCGCTCCATCTCCACTCTCAGTTTCTCCAGACCTCCCGCCAGAGTCCGTTCGGCGGAAGCGACTATCGCTCCGCTTTCATCGGCGCTCTTCCTTTCCGCTTCAGCCGCAAGTTTTTCCAACTCCGCGAGACGGATTCCCATCTCTTTTTTGACGCTGTCCTCTAAATTTCTTTTCCATTTTTCAAAATGTTCTTCCGCAATCGCGGACACAGCATCGACATCGACTTCGAATTTTCCCGCGTCCGTTCCGGATTCCATCCTTTTCACTGCGTCGGACAGTTCGATTATCTGCCGCTTCAGTTCTTCAATTTCCAGTTGCGGCTGAGTCGCGGCGATATCCTGAACCGGTTCCGATTCAATTAATCTCTCGATTGTCGCAAGTTTTTCATCCAAGTCGGAAAGTTTGCGGTCAAGCCCATAATCGCCGCCGCTACCCGTATTATAAATTTCATTCAAAGAGTTGTTCAGGCGCGATTCGAGAGAAGCCACGCTTGCGTTCAGGCTCTGAATGTCGACAGCGGCGCGCGCGCCCTCCGCCGCGGCTTTTTCAACATCCGAGAGCTTTTCGCTTATTGTTTTCAGTTCCTGCGCGGCGTTCTCAGTTTTAGCGAACGAGACGGTCAGCGCGTCAATCCTTTCAAGCGCATCTTCTATCGTTTCGTCAATCTTCGCGGACAGTTCGGAAAGAATCGAACGTCTCGACTCTTCCAGCTTGGCGGCGTCCACAAAAGGAGCGAGAGAATCCTGCAACTCGCCGCGCAACCTTTCTTCCGCTCCCGCGATGCCTGCCTCCATGTCCTCGAAACTGGCCAATTTGCCGGCTAGTTCTTCGAACTCGGTTTTGATTCTGTCCAGTTCACCTTTATCGGCGGTCCTATCCAGCAAAGATTGCAAGCCCTTTACGGCGGATTCCAATTCTTTTTTCTCTGCCATAACGTCGAACTTTGATCTGATTTCGCTCAATAACGAGTCGATGCCCGTCTTTGAAACAAAGCATTCAGCGCGAGAGTTGATTTCGGCTAGCGCCGATTCCAAAGCATCCTTTTCTGCGAACGCGGCGAGGCGGTTTCCCAATTGTGCCTCGAACTCATTCTTAAGGTTATCTATGTTCGATTTCATCACATTTGAATACGTGTCAAAACTGTCCTTTAAAGACTCGGCGGTCTGACGGGCCTCTTCCGAAACGCGTTCCGTTTCTCCTTTCAGCTTCTCGAATATCGATAACCTGTCAGCTTCATAGTCGGCGGTTGTCACGACAGCTTCCATGAAAGATTCAACTTCCTCTTTTGACATTTTGAAAATCTCGAGCGCGTTTTCCAACTCGGATTTATCCGCCGCGCTCTCAAGTCTTGCTTCCGCTTCCCGCAGAGCCGATTCAGTGGCCGCCGCCTTCTCCGCCATGCCGTCCATGCGGGCTTCCATTTCCGCCATTGCGGACGACAGTTCTTCTCTGACATCGGCTGGATCAAGCTCGGGAATTTTTAACTCCACGGATTTAATCTCATCTTTAACAGAGCGAACTTCATCGATCAGTCTGGCGGTCAATTCATCCTTTAATGACTTTATCAGCGCCGCTGTTTCAGATTTGGCCTCCATTATGGCGGAAGCGTTTTTCGAATCTGATTCCTCAGCCGCGCGCGCGAGTTCCTTTTTTAAGACCGCTGATTCCTCGCGTATTTTTGAAAGTTCCGCTTCAACGCTTCGCTTGAACGACGCCAAACCCGCTGAGGATTCTTTTACCGCCTTCTCCAGAGTTTCAGAGAACTTTGACCGTGCGTCCTCAAGCCGAGCCGACATCTCGGCAATCGCTTGAGAAACTTCATCGGACACAAAAGCGCGGGTTTGTTCAATCGAAGCGCGCAAGGATTTTTCGAAATCGCGCGCGCCCGCGTCGATCTTCAACAATCTTGTGTCGGCTATCTGAGACGCGTCTTCCACTCTGGCCGAAATCTCGTCGGACAACGCTCTCAGCTTCCTGTCCGTCGCCGATTCAATCTTTGAGACAGTCGCTTCCAAGACAGACTCCAATGAGCGTCGAGAAGATTCGTCCTCGGACCTGATTTCGCTCGACAAACCTGCTTTGGCTTCAGCCAAATCTTTTTCAAGAGACTCGATGGAAGATTCCAAACGGGAAGACAACTCGTCATGCAACCGCCTAGCGTCATCCCCGGCTGCGGCGAGCCTCGACTCGAAGTTCTCGCCTTTGACAAGCCCGCGCGCTGTTTCCATCAGCAGTTCCCTGAACGCGCGCGCGGCCTCGTTGAATTTGTTTTCATAGACCGACTCTATCGAACCTTTAAGTTGCGCGAGCAACTCAGAGGCCATCGGTTCTTTGTGTTTTGACAGGAAATGGCGCTCGAACTCGAAGCCGAGAGCGGAGCGCAGGCCAGACATCACCTTTTCCATCTCCTCGCGCACCCGTTCGTTCATGGCCTCGGCGAGCTTGTGTTCCTCGACCACGAGAGGGACAAGCGCCGCGCTGTCCGCCGCCGCCGACCCCGCCGCGCTCATCTTCACATACCTAAGTCTTTCGTCGCTCTTTATCACTACTGTGTCCCTGTCAGCGGAAATAACCGCCCCGTAAGGGATCGACGCTCGGTATGGAGAAGTGAATCCCGCGTCGCTTGTGACCGTCAGCAGCAGCAACTCTCCGTCCTCGACGCCGACGCCAACATCTTTGACGAATCCGATCGCCTTGTCGCCGTTCTCGACAAAAACCTTAGAGCCGAGCAATGGAACATCCTTTTCAAAAAGAGAAAGCAGATAAGGGTCGCCGATGAGGTCAACAGCATCCGCGTCCCTTTTAAGCGTCATGGCGAAGCTACCGAAACTGCTGACGGCAGAAAGAGGAACGACGCGCACGCCGGGGCCGCCCGGCTTCGACGCGAGCACGAAAGCCGCCAGCTTCCCCTGTTCCGTGTCTATCAGAAAACTGTTCACCGAGCCGAGTTCGTTGCCGTCCGCCACATTTACCACAGGCAGATTGCGAAACTCGGTCAGCCGCTTCATTCTTTTTCCTGTTCTTGCCTCAGACATCAGCGCGTTTTCCTTTCGCCAAGCCGCGCGCGAACACACAGCCGAATCCGATACAAAACGAACATCAAAACTTATATATTATATATTATTTAGCTGAATTCTAATATCTATTCAATATCTTGTTAGATATGAATTACCAGTGTCACATGGTTGATTCATGTGCCAAACATCTTCAGAAACGCCGAGAAAAGAAAAATAAGCTCATCAGAGCTTAAACATTTATCGGATAAGCGCCGTATTTCTTCGCGGCCTTCGTCATGGCGATGAAGTTCTCAGGCTTGACGTCCGGATGTATTGAATTCGAGGATGACAGAATATATCCTCCACCGGGAGCGGCGACGCGTATGGTCTGTTTTACATATTCGTCCACGTCGTCGGTCGTGCCGTCGACAAGCACGCCGATGCAGTCGATATTGCCCAACACGGCCGCTCTGCCAGCGCAATGAGTTTTCACTTCCCCGATGTCCATGCACTGCGGCTGGATGGGATGAATCCCGTCGAATCCGGCTTCTATAAGGTCGTCCAGAATCGGCCAGAGATTCCCGTCCGAATGTTTGGCTATAAGCCCGCCGGCCGCGTGAACGGAGTCGGTTATCTCCTTGTGATACGGCTTAATGAATTCCCTGTAGTGCTTAGGAGACATTAGGGTGTTGTTGTTCATGGCAAGGTCGCCTTCGAGGATAACCGCGTCCGCGCCGCATTTGAGAGCCAAGGAGAACACTTCGATGCAGTAGTCGGTGACCATGCGCGCCAGACTGTGCGCCAACTTCGGATTCAAGGCGAAATCGGTAAGCAGAGCTTCCATGCTGCCTCTGAGGCTCCAGCTTACTTTGAATGTGCCCGGAGAGTGAAGAACCACCGCCCTGCGGCCTGCAAACTGAGCCGAAGCAAATCGAACAGCCATCATGAATGAGTCGTCCGGCTTCGGCATCTTATACCCCGCCAGATCGCTATCGCTCTTTATCGGGCCGTCAACTGGAAACGGCTCGCCGTGCGGCGTCACGTGAGACACAACGCCGAGCTTATCCCGGACTTTGTTTCCGCCGAGGTCTTCTCTGCCTGTGAGCGTAGGCATCGTCACCCCGTCCATGTCCAGCGTGTCCAGTAGCTTCACCAAAGTGTTAAGCAAAGCAAGTTGCTCCGCCATATTCATTTCATGAATCAGTTTTCTAGCGGGCAGATCGGTGAAGAAATGCTTTGCCGCGTCTATGATGCAAACCTCGTTGATGCCCATTTCCCAGATGGGGACGGCGTCGGGCTGCCCTCCCTTGAGCGCTGTGAGAAACCGTTCTTTTCCTGTCATGTCCGCCTCCAAATATTTTATCGGCTGATTCGCCGTCTCCTGCTTTCGAGCATTCCAAACACCTTTCTTATCGCGCTGTCCGTATAATACTCCACCGGCGCAAGGTCGTCGGTGAAAGGATTTCCGTCTCCGTCGGAGGAATAGCTGTGAAAATGTTCCGCGTTATCCTGCGACAACTCGCGCGGGATAATTTCCGAGCGCGTCGCAATGTTGTTTTCCAGAGCGCTCATATCCACTTGCGATTTCGACGCGAACAACACCGTGTTCAGCCTGTTGGGCATTGTCCTGATGAAAATCGAAGGGAACACCGCGTCGAGGGTGTCGGCGCACCGCCGCAGCAAAGCCCAGTCGTCGAAAGAGCGCCACGCGACGTTGAACGCCACCACTCCTCTGTCAGTCAGCCTTTCCTTTGCCAGAAGAAAAAATTCTTTCGTCGTCATGTGGAAAGGAATATATGTTTGAGAATAAACATCCAGAACGATAAGATCAAATTTTTCGTCCGACGATCTCAGAAAAGCGCGGCCGTCGCCGACAACCGTCCTGTCGATATAATCGTCCAATCCCATGTGTCGCCTGCCCAGTTCCAGCAAACCGGGGTCTATCTCTACGCCTGTCACGCGCGAACGCGGATAAATATGTTTCAGAACCCTTGCGTCCGCGCCGCCCGCGGCTCCGAGTATGAGTATCTCAGCCGGGAAATCCGCGTCAGACGAAAACATCCCCGCCAGCGCGAAATAATCCCTGTAGGAATCCGTCAGCGCCTTGCCCTCGATAATCTTCGAGTACATGAACCAACCGTTGTCAATCAGCATCCGCACTTCCGGCCCCTCGCGGGTAATCTGAGTGTAATTGTACAGCGTTTCGCTCTCGGCCAGTCTAATTTCAGGAGTAGGCGGAGGCGATTTGATAGGAGCTCCGGCGGTCGCGTATCCCAAAAGGGGGAACGCCGCGGCCGCAACAGGCAAAAACTTGGCTCCGACGAGACCGACAATCGAAACAGCGGCCAGAATCCCTGCGAATATAATGAACGTCAAACGGGTTCCGACAGTGGGCAATGTGATAAGCACCGGGGCAAACACGCCGACCACGCTCCCTACGGTGGACACGGCGTACAGCCCTCCGGCCACCTGCCCCGCGTCGCGGTCGGCCCGACTGAGGATTCCGGTGGCGAGGGGCAGCACACATCCGAGCGGAACAAGGACCGGAGCCAGAGCCGCCGCCGATGCGATTATTATCGCGGGGAGCAGGCTGTCGGCAGGCCCGGCATTTGCCGTAAGAGCCGTCATAACGGGTCTCGCGGCAAACGGAGCCGCAGCGGTAGCCGCCGATGCCAAGAGCGTTATTCCGAACAGAACTTTTCTTCCGAGTCCTTTCCGGCTTAACAAGCCCCCAACGTAATAACCTATCGCCAGAAACACCAGCAAAGCCCCGATAAGCCCCGACCACACGAACACAGTGGTTCCAAAGAAAGGCGCAAACAGCCGCGAAGCCGCCAACTCGACCGCCATCACCGTCATGCCGGAAAAGAAGACAAGCGCATGGATAAGAACATATTCCGCGCCCGAGACCTTATGTTCGGCTTTGAGATTCCTTGAACCGTCGACGGGTTTGCCGCCTGACGGCATTGTTTTTGTTATTCCTCTGTTTTTCATCCACGGAAATATTATATGATAAGCAAGCTAGGGGCAACTGCCGGGAACATGAGAACGAAGGCGACGGAACGCGCCTTTCTCAGGCCGGCGCTTATAAATGGCGCGTTGTTCAGTTTTTTAGGCGCGATTGCTATAATAACTTAATTAAATTTACTTTAATGTCGGCAAAAGCCGGCGCGGGAACGCGCGGAGAACGTCTTAACATAATGAAGCTAGACGAACTTCTGAAAACAATGGTGGAGAAGAAAGCGTCGGACCTCCATCTCAAAGTGGGACGTCCGCCTGTCATCCGGTTGCACGGCGACCTCACGCCTCTCGAAGAATACCTTAGAATCAAACCGAACGACATGGACGATTTCATCTTCGACGTGCTAAACGACGAAGACCAGATGCGGCTGAAAAAGAACAAAGGCATCGACGTGGCGTACAGCCTGCCCGGAGTGTCCCGATTCAGAGTAAATATCCTGTATCAGCGCGGCACTCTCGCGATGGTCATCAGGACGATCCCGTTCGACATCCCCTCGATAGAAGACCTCGGACTGCCCGACACCGTGACCAACCTCGCAAGGATGAACTCGGGGCTGGTAGTGGTCACCGGCCCAGCCGGAAGCGGCAAGTCCACCACTCTCGCCGCCATGATCGACTACATCAACAAAAACTATCACAAGCAGATAATCACAATAGAAGACCCCATCGAATACCTTTTTCGAGACAACCTTTCGTCGATAGTGCAAAGAGAGGTCGGAGCGGACACACTGACCTTCGCCGAAGGTCTGCGGATGGTGTTTCGGCAGGATCCGGACGTGATTGTGATCGGGGAAATGAGAGACCTCGAAACAGTTTCGGCGGCGATGAGCGCGGCGGAGACGGGCCACCTCGTGCTGTCCACCCTCCACACGCTTGACGCCGCGCAGACGGTTGACCGCATAGTGGACTCGTTCCCTCAGAACCAGCACCGCCAGATAAGGATTCAGTTGAGCCAGACGCTCCGGGGCATAATCGCCCAGCGGCTGGTTCCTATGAAAGACAAGAAGGGCCGCGCGGCGGCCGTGGAAATCATGACCAACTCGCCCGCGATATCCGACCATCTGCTCAACGGCAGAACGGGCGACCTTTACGACAGCATCAGAGCTTCGGTAGAGAATTTCGGAATGCAGACTCTGGAACAATCCATAGTCGCCCTCATGGTTCATGATAAGGTGGACTACGAGACCGCGCGCAACTCCTGCCAACGCATCTCCGAACTTGACTCGGCTCTGCGCGCCCTCTACCTCGACTACGTCTGACGGAGGAAAACAGAATGTCCGAACAGGAAAAACAAGAGACAGGCGCTCCGAGCGACTATTCAGCGTTGCTCAAAAGCGTCAGAAACACCGAAAACCTCAAACTCGAGATTCATCAGTTGCGCAACCAGATCAAGACCGCCCAGTCGCGCGTCATCACTCTCGAACAACAGGTTAAAACCTTCGAGGAAAGCATAAAAGACCGAGACACGAAAATCGAAGAGTTGTCTTCTCAGGTCGGCGACAAAGGCAAAGGGCTGGTGTCCATGCTCAAACAGAAGGACGAGACTATAGCCCGCCTTCAGGCCTCGCTCCAGAACAAGCACAGGGAACTTGAGGACCTCAAGGCAAAGACGGGATTTTTCAAGAAGAAATAGCGGCGAGTCCCGGCGCGACACACAAGCGCCCCGGCCCGTCACGCGCATAAAAAAACGAAAGCGGGTGCATCTAATGGATTTTAACTTAAGCGACGAACAGCGAATGATTCAGGAAATGGCGAAAAACTTCGCCGTCAAGGAAGTGGCCCCGAAAGCCGCCGAGATCGACAAAAACCATAGGTTCCCTGAGGAGTTAGTGGCCAAGATGGGCGAACTCGGGCTGATGGGGATAATGGTGGACCCCGAGAATGGCGGCGCCGGAATGGACACCGTCTGCTATGTTCTCGCGCTCGAAGAAATCTCCGCCGCATGCGCCTCCACCGGCGTCATAATGTCAGTTAACAACTCGCTGGTTTGCGACCCGGTCGAACGCAACTCCACGCCGGAGCAAAAAGAAAAATTCCTTAAACCGCTGGCGAGCGGCGCAAAACTCGGCTGCTTCGGCCTCACAGAACCCAACGCAGGCTCCGATGTCATCGGGCAGCGCACACGCGCCGTGCGCGACGGCAATGAATGGGTTCTTAACGGCACGAAAAACTTTATCACCAACGGCAAAGAGGCCGACATCGCCGTCGTCTTCGCAATGACCGACGCGGAAAAGAAGCACAAAGGAATGTCCGCGTTCATCGTGGAAAAAGGCGCTCCCGGCTATTCCATCGGCAAAATTGAAGACAAATTGGGAATCTGCGGCTCATCCACCACTGAACTGGTGTTCGAAGACTGCCGGATACCCGCCGAGAACATTCTCGGAAAGGAAAACGACGGATTCAGAATCGCCATGCAGACTCTCGACGGCGGACGCATCGGGATTGCTTCCCAAGCTCTCGGCATAGCGCGCGCGGCCCTCGAAGCCTCAAAGAAACATGCCCGCGAACGCTTCCAGTTCGGGAAACCCCTCGCCGACATTCAGGCCATTCAGTGGATGATAGCCGACATGGCCACCAAGCTTGACTGCGCGCGGCTTCTCACCCTGAGAGCCGCTTTCGAGAAAGACCAGAAGGTCCGCTTCTCCCGCTCTTCCGCTATGGCCAAACTCGCCGCCGCCGAAGCCGCCATGTGGATCGCCACAAAAGCGATTCAGGTTCACGGCGGTTACGGCTACACCAAAGAATACCCCGTCGAACGCAATTTCCGCGACGCCAAAATTACTGAAATATACGAGGGAACCAATGAAGTGCAGCGGCTCGTAATCGCCGCCGCCGAACTTAAAGGCTGATTTTCTTCGGCAAACTTTGATAGTCGAAATAAAAGAGCGCCTTTCAAGGCGCTCTTTTTTTATGTCTCTGATGATATATGGAAAAAAATCAAGCCCGAATCAACCCGAATCCGTCATAAGGATTCGGGAGCGATTGTTCAGAGCGGATGAAATGAGAGACGCAAAACGCGTTTTTTATGTAGGGGCGGGGCTTGCCCCCGCCCGATGAACTTTGGCTTTTCTGATGCGGGGCTTGCCCCCGCCCGATAACAGAGATAGGGCGGGGGCAAGCCCCGCCCCTACGTTAAAATGATGGGTGGCGCGCACAAATTTATTTGTGCGTCATGAACAATATTAATGGGTGGCGCTCACAAATTTATTTGTGCGTGAGAAGCTGTTTGCCGCTATGAAAATCGCTCGGTTCGCCTGCTCTATAGGCGAACCCGGAATCAAATAACTTCGGGTGAATCCTCATGTTCGACAAATTCAGGAGCGCTCAACTGCCGGGTCATCTTTTCTATGGGCGGCAACTCTTGGATTTCGTCTTTTGTGGCTATCCCCATGCTTTTAAACCTTCTTGCGCTGGTGAGCACGTTGCGTTCGAGCGAACCGACGGATTTGTTATAGGAATCGACGGCCGACTCAAGACTTTTCCCCATTTTCGCCCAGTGTTCGCTTAACACTCTGATTCTGTCGTATAGCTCGCTGCCGAGTTTGCTTATTTCAAGGGCGTTCTCAGTCATTACTTCCTGTTGCCAGCCATAAGCGACCGCCTTGAGCAACGCTATGAGAGTAGTCGGAGACGCCGGAATCACGCCCTGCCTGACGCCTTCCTCTATTATTCCCGGCTCGTGCTGAACCGCCGCGCTGAAAAGACTCTCGTATGGAAGAAACATCACGACGAATTCCGGCGCTGGCTGGAACTGATCCCAGTAAGCCTTTTTTCCAAGATCGGACATGTGCAATCGCACCTGTCGGGCATGCTCGCGCAATTTTTCAGTTTTCACGGCATCGTCCGTCGTGTTCTGCGCGTCATGGTAGGAATTGAACGGAGCCTTTGCGTCAACTATGATGTTCTTTCCGCCGGGCAGATTCACTATCATGTCAGGCCTCAAACGCCCGTCCTCTGTTGTCACGCTCTGCTGCTGCTCGAAATCGCAATGTTCCTGCATCCCCGCAAGCTCCACAACCCGCTTAAGCTGAATCTCGCCCCAACTTCCTCGCGCCCCCGGCGACTTCAACGCGTGCACCAGCCTCGAAGTCTCGCCTTCAAGCAATTTCTGCGTGTCGTTAAGCGACTTCACCTGCTCCATCAGAGTTGAATATGAGCCTACTCTCTCCTTCTCCAATTGTTTCACTGACAAATCGAATTTCTCAAGTGCGTTCGCCACAGGCTTTATCATTTCGGAAATGTTTGCCTGTCTCTGCTCAAGATCAATTTTTGATGACTCATGGAACTTCAGCATTTCATTCTTCGCGAGAACAAGAAAAGCCTCGTTGTTGCACTTCAGGGCTTTGTCAGACAACGCCTCGAACGCCGCCGTCAGCTTTTCCTTTGCGTCTTCGAGAGCGGCTAGTTTTTCCTCAGCCGCCTTCCTTTCCCCTTCAAGTTTCGTTTCAAGCTCTTTCTTTGTTTCTTTCAGGTCAGTTATCGCGTTCTGGAGGCGCACCGTTTCGCTGTTTTTTTCAATTATCGCGTTCTCAAGCGCGGGAACTCTTGAAGCCGTCTGTTCAGAAGCGGAGCGTCTTTCCGTCTCTGAAGACAACGTGGAGCGGAGAGACGCCGCTTCGTTTTCCGCCGTTTTAGCGCGCTCTTCAGCCTGTGCCGCGCGCGAACGCTCGTTCTCCAATTTTTCATTCACAACCGCAGCGCCGGAAGACGCTGACAACCTGCCGGCAAAAACCCCCAGCGCCAGACCGATTATGAGAAAAATCACATAAAAAACTATTTCCATTATCCTCTCACCTCGCAGGCGACATTATATCACACGGGTTGCGACATTATAGGCGGACATTAAAAAGGCCGCTCCGGACAACTCCGGGGCGGCCTCGAAAATCTTCATGTTCTACTTCTGACTTACTTAACCTCGAAATAGGTGTCCTCTGTGAACTGGGCGGCGGTCCATCGCGCCACATCCATCGGCCTTCCGTCAAACTTCATCGCGCCCATGTCGAGCAGAGTCACTTGAACTCCCAGCGGTATGAACTGCAGAACGCCGCTCGGATTCGCTCCTATAGACTCGATTCGGGACCATTTCGTCTTCATTATAAGGTGGTTCGTCTTGCTTATGCAGGTGGTGTTCTTCGTGTCGACAGCCCACGCTCCGGCTCTCTGATATCCAAAGAAACAGTCGCTTATGTAGCCCGTGCTCTCGAACTGTTTAAGAAGCGGCGAATAAGCGAAGAGTCCGCCGGCTTTCAACATTGCGTCCATGCTGGTGTCTCCGCCCATAACATCTGGGTTGACCATAAGCGAGCCGTATATCCTGAGGTCCGTCGGCGTCATCGAGCCGCCCTCTATCTTCGCTCCCGCTACCATATCGACATAAACGAATCCTTCATCGTAACCGATTCTAAGATCATACAGCCTGCCAAATGCGGGAAGATTCTGGTCAGGCGAATCATTCAGAGCCATCTGCATCATGCAACCCCTCGGCAAGAAGCTTTCGCAGCTTTTCAGGTCGCCGGCGTTTACGCAGTCTTCGGAAAAATATTCTTTTGTCATGACTTCATTTTCCGCGTCAACCATACAGGGAACCTGAATGAATATGTTGCCTGATGAGTCCATAGCGCGAACCGAGTAAACCACTTCGTCTCCACTCTGGAAAGCAGGGAGTTGGCCGGTCCACGTCTTGCCGTTGCTGGAAGAAAGTTTCACGCTCTTCCAATCCATTTCAAAGTTGGCCATATAAAGCACGTATACTTCGGATGTTTCGTCGCTTGTCTTCTTAGCGTCATTATAGATTTCTACGGTTATTGAGGTGGGCTGTCCGCCGACCGGAGCCGCCGGGTTCAGCTTGATGCTTTTCAATTCCGGGGGGAACCTTGTGTCCAACCTGTCCTGCACTATCTCCTGCGCGTCTGCGGGCAGGATGCTCAGGTCAAGTTCCTGAGCGGGAGCCGCAACAGCCATGATCATCACTGAAGCCGCCGCCGCCGCCAACTGTTTCACTAATTTCTTCATATCTCCTCCTCCTTTTTAATTTCGTTGTGCATTATACATATCTTGCTTCAAAAAAGTAAAGCCATTTTTATCCAAAACCTTACACGTTTTCCATAAAATCATTTAGCCGCGCGGCAATTTCCGTTAAATATCCGCTCTCATTTCGGAAATCATCCTGATTCCTGACGAGAAAAATATTACTATCGCTCAAGATTTTTCGGCAGCCGGTATATCTTTATCGTCGGGCCTAATCTGACTTTCGGCGACGACGGAATTTCCTTCAATAGTTCAGCTTTTTTATCCAGCGAACGATAAAAAGCGACGGCTTCAGGATAAAAATCCTCCGCCGCGAAGAATCTTTCGTAAATATGGCCGCTAACCACGATATATTCAAACCCTTCCCGCGTATATGCTTCCAGAGGATACTCAGCCAATGAAAAAGAAGAAACCAACTTATATTTGGGCTTGATTCTTTCAAGCGCAGCGAGATGATATTTTTTTTCCAAGTTCTTCTCCGCGTCGGACGGACGTCGGGTGTCGTATGCGGGAAGCGGGACAGCGCCCGAAACTCGTTCAGCCGCAAGTCCGTCTTTCAATTCCTGAGCGCCCAACAGGGATTCGGGAGTCGGCGCAAGCTGAGGCCCCCCGTACTCCACCGCAAACGCGGCCCCGGACGGCGCGTTCTTCTCTATCCACTCGCGGGCCAGCGTCCGGGTGTCCTTCGCCTGAAACAGAATGTTGCTTTTGACAACTGTCTTCAGGGGCAGAGCCATAATCGCAAGCGCGGCCAAAATCGCTAACTCCCGCCCTCTCGATTTGAACAAACCGGATGCGGCGTCCAGCGCGACCGACGCCAACACGCAAAGCACCGGAAGAACGCCAAGCCAATGCCTTGCAAAACCGAACTGAGAGAACTGTCCGTTAATAGCGTAGAACGCAGCTATGTAGCACAGAAAAACAAGCTCATGAGGCCGTCGCCTTGAGGCCGCGTATATTATCCCGCATCCGGACGCGGACAGCAGAGCGACGCCCATTCCATTATTTAAATATACGACAATCGAATGGAGCCACATGTTTACCGGCGTCTCCATCCCGAACCATCCGTCATTCATCAGAGCCTTTTGAATTTTGATGTCGCCGATGAAACTGCTGAAATCAAGGACGCTGTACGGAGCGCCCGCCAGATAAGCAGCCCCGAAAGCGAAGAACATGACAAACGGAGCGAAGGAAAAAAGCGCTTTAGCCCTCCCGCCGCTCTTAGCTCGCATAGCAAAAATGAAATGCGCGAAAAGCATTGTCGGAAGAAGCTGGGCGGCTGTGTACTTGGTGGCGGTTCCCAACCCCGCCGCTATTCCGCACAAGACATAGTTGCGCAATCCGCCTTCCGTCGCGAGCCGCGCCGCCAAATACAGCGCGAGCGACATGAAAAACGTGAGCGGCACATCTGTTATCGCAAAATGAGATTGTTCAACATGCAGCGGAGTCAGAGCCAACAAGAACGCCGCCAGAAGCCCCGCGCGCTTAGTCGCAAACCTCGCGCCCGCCGCCGCCGCGACATACGCCGCCCCTGCCCCGAACGCGGCTGCCGTCACTCTTGCTATCACATAAAACATTGTCGGGTCTATAAAATACTGAATGCCGAAATCAGCCGCCGTTGGAAAAACTCCCAACACATGCCCGATTACGTATGCCGCTCCATATAACGCAAAAAGCAAATACATGAAAAAGGCGGGATAATAAAAGAAATGCGGATTGAAGTCTCCCGATCCGAACCTGATCGCGTGAGAAACCACGTGAACTTCGTCCAGATGCAATTGGTCTGGAAGACCATAACTGATGCCGTGAACGCGCGCCGCAAATGCGATCAGCATTATCAGCGACAACGCCGCGTTATCCTCTAACCATTTGAAAAAACGTTTCAACTGACGCATCTCCACGGACATGTCGTCGGCTTCAAGCCGCCGCCGGATAATTCATTGACCCTATCCATTCATTCAACCTAGGTTCGCCTATAGAGCAGGCGAACCGGGGCGATTGTTCATAGCGGCGACCTACTTATCACGCACAAATAAATTTGTGCGCGCCACCCATCTGTATTGTTCATCACGCATAAATAAATTTGTGAGCGCCACCCATCTGTATTGTTCATCACGCATAAATAAATTTGTGAGCGCCACCCATCTGTATTGTTCATGACGCACAAATAAATTTGTGAGCGCCACCCATTATTTTACCGTAGGGGCGGGGCTTGCCCCCGCCCTTATCTCTGTTATCGGGCGGGGCAACCCCGCCCCACCTTAAAATTCGTCTTGGGCCTTGCATTTCATCCGCTCTGAACAATCGCTCCCGAATCCTAATGAAGGATTCGGGTTATTATTATTTTATGCCATTTCTGCGGAAGATGGAAACCGGCTTTATTTTCAAACACATTATTTGTAAGATGAATAATCAATATAATCATAATAACGAGGCGCGGCGGCGAACCACAAGCATGAATGACAAGCTAGACAACAGAACTGACAACGCGGATAGAAACGCCGAGCTTGTCCACGCCGACTGCGATCTGTGCGGCTCCGCTGAAACCAATCCATTATATAAAAAAGATGGCTTAACAATAGCGCGTTGCGCGGGATGCGGTCTGGCGAGAGTCAATCCCAGACCCACCGATACATATTTGAAAAAAGAAATTTACAACGAAGGATATTTTAACGCCGAACGAGGATTCGGCATCGAGAACGCTTTCGGAAACGAGGCGGTCGAGAATGCTTCGAGAGCGGAAAGGATTTTCAAGCGGATTGAAAAGATGGCCGCTCCGGGCAAGATGATAGACGTGGGATGCGCGTCCGGCGTCTTCATGAGAGAAGGGCAAAGGCGCGGATGGTCGGCTCGCGGCATTGAGATTTCCGAATACGCCGCCGAGCAGTCGCGCAGAAGATTCAACCTCGATGTGTCGTCATGCGATTTCATACAAGCGGACCTTCCCGCCGGCGAGTTTGACCTTGTACTCATGATGGATTTGATCGAACACCTCTCGTCTCCCGCAAAAGGCGTCGAGAAAGCATACGAAATTCTCAAGCCCGGCGGACTTCTGGTTATTGAGACGCCTAACCTAGACGGAGCGGCGGCAAGATTCCTCGGCGCCGAATGGGGGCTTATCGCTCCTCTGCACCATCTCTTTTACTTCACCGCTTCCACGTTGAAAAGGCTCGTTTCAGAGCGCGGCTTCGATATTGCCTCCATAGAATACCCTTTGTGGGGGCTTTCCGACCTCCTGCTTTCAGCAGGTTCGTTCAGGAAGGCCGGACTGCCGGTTGGAGATAAGCAAAAACAAATAGCCAGAACCAAACTGAAGTTCGCCAGAGACGCCGCGCGCTCCGCCGCCAACGCTATCGACCGCGCTATGATATCTCCTTTCACCCGCTATTCAAACGGAAATGCGATCAGCCTTATGTGCGTCAAACCGATGAAACTTTCATCAGGGGTGAATCCGAAATGAGAAAAAGGAACTCCAAACCGTTCATTTTCTTTTCCGACCTTCATATAGACAGATGGGACAGGTCTAAAAAAGAGCGCTTTTTCGAGTTCATCGAATGGGTCGAGGAGACTGCGGCGGGCGTATTCATACTGGGAGATATTTTTGATTTTCCAGCCCTGAAAGGGGATTCCATCTGGCCGAGGCACAAAGACACAGTCAACAGGATACTAGGCCTTTCCCGCGCCGGAATACCTGTCAACTACCTTATCGGCAATCACGACATTTCGCTCAGAGGCATTGAAATCCAAGAGGTCAACTTCAGGCTGACATATCCTGACAACAAGCATCCTTTCGAGGTCGAGCTGTTAGGCAAAAAAGTCTATATGGAACACGGACATTATTACGACCCGCTCTTTCAGGAGCATATTTACGACGCGGTGGACTTTCTTCGCGCCGTGACGGGGAAAGCGATAGACCAGAGCGCGACCGACTTTCTTCGAGACGTCGTAAGAATTTTCCAGAGGAGACCTAAACACGACGCGAACCAATCCGCCATTAAAGAAAAATCGGAAGTCGGAGTGCCGGAAAGATTCCTCAAGCTATGGGAGGAAGCCGCCGAACAACTGCTAAAAAAACGCAGGTGCGATATAGCAATGTTCGGCCACACGCACGGGCCGGCGCTGTCCCGCATGATGGGCGGCCCTCAATTCTATGTCAACACAGGCGACTGGGCGGCGCATTCGACATACGTCGAGATGACGGAGTCCGCGATCGCGCTTAAAGACTGGATAGATGGCTCGATAATAAAGGAAGAGAAATTCAATTGACCGGGATGGTTATTTGGAAGCCTCGCGGGAACTTCATGACGGCTTTTTTCCAGAATAATCGCAACGCGAAAACTCGCACAATAAAATTGCGATATCATCCGCAATAGGCTGTCTGCCCGCGAATTTTTTCACGTCCCGATGCAACGCTCCGACGATATCCTTTTCGCCTCGCGCGCTGAGAATTTTAAAATTATTCACGAAACGCCTGTCTCCGTACATGCTTTTTCTTGCGTTCTTCTGTTCGCTGCAACCGTCCGTGAAAAGCAACAGCTTGTCGCCCGGCCGCACTTGAGTCTTTCCTTCAACATACTCCGTCCCCAATCTGATGCCGATGGGCATATTGCCCGGATGTAGTGGGCTTGCGCGGAATTTGTCGCATCTCAGCAGCACGGGTCTGGGAAGCCCGAACTGCGTGTAGTTCATCTCCAGCGTCGATATATCCACTATCCCGTAGAAACCGGCGACAAAGAAGCCTTCAGGCATCAGCGGGATGAGTTCCCTGTTCATCTTCCCGATAACTTCTGAAGTCGAAAGGCAACCCTCGGCGATGAAGTTAAGGTTCATCTTAACCTCAAGAGCTATCATCGCCGAAGTTATCCCGTGCCCCATAACATCCGCGACGAAAATCCCCACATGGCCCTTCCCTATTCTGCTTACGGAAAAAAAATCCCCTCCAAGATGAAGAGACTGCTCATAGACATGCGAGAATCTCATTCCGGGTATTCTCGGATATTGTTTTTCGACCAGATGCTTCTGGAACTTGCCCGCGTGATACATCTCGCGTTCCAACGTGTTCAGCGACTTCATCAACTGTTTGCTGGTTTCCATCAACTCGGAAGTTTTCTCATTCACTTTTTTCTCAAGAGCTAGTTCCCTGTGCCTGATCAAATCCTTGACGGATATGATTCCTTTCATGCGCCCGTTTTCTTCCGATACGATAAGGTGTCTGAAGTCGCCCTTCATCATAATCTCATGAGCATCGTCGAGATTGCTTCCTGAACTGACGGACACAATGTCGCGCGTCACAACCTCGCCCACCGGCACGCAGGCGGGATCAAGGTTCTTCAGAACTATCTTGCTGAACAAGTCTCTATCAGTGAAAATTCCCAGCGGCCGTTCGTCGCCGTTGGTGACGACTATTGAGCCTACGCCGCGTTCAGCCATCAGTTTCATCGCTTCGAGCGTGGACACGTCAGGACGTGCGGTCAGCACATCCGCGCTCATAACATCGTCAACAAGTATCGCTCCGGGCATAATCCGTCGGCCTCCGTCCTCGCGCGATAAGTCTATCATAAATTAAAAAACAGAAGCAACGCCTAATCCGAACAGGAAGATGAACGTCATTATTGATTATTATGCGGCGGTTTAATGCACCGTCGAGTCGTCTCTGTGAAAACTGCCGACGGCGGCCTCTTCGGTTTTCATAATTGAAAAAACATCGGTCAAATTCATGACCGAAAAAACATTGAGGTTCCTCGGCGATATGCCGACTATGCGAAGTCCGCCCTTTATGGGGTTGATAATCTTCTGCGCGTATATGAGAGAGCCGACGCCGGTGCTGTCGATAAATCCGACGTCTGAAAGGTTCATAACAATCTTCTGGTGTCCGAAGTTCACAAGAGAGTCGAGCCTGACTTTCAGAGTCGGGGCGGACTGAACGTCGAGATTGCCGCGCACGTCAAGCACTACCACGTCGCCTTGGCTTCTCTCTTCGAGTTTGAACTCCATGCTATTGTCCACACCCATCTCCTCTTGCCTCGCACGGCTATTATACCTTCAACTATATTATGTCCACAATAAGCGAGACGTTTTTGAGAATCCTGAAATGAAGCTGATGCTCCGCGCGTTCGTGTGGTAGAATAAACCGCTGGGCGGAAAACGCGGATATGGGAAAAAAGAAGAAAAAGAAAAAGAGCGCCGAGACAGTGAAAGCGGAGCCGCGCGCCTTATGGAAGAAAGCGGCGGAACTTGCGGCGATGCCGGTTTCAGGCGCGGCGATTGTATTGGCATTCGCTCCGTACAATCAGTTTTATCTTGCGTGGGCGGCGTTGGTTCCGCTGCTATGGACGCTACGGCGAGCGAATTGCGCGGGGGCCGCTCTGCGCGGCTATCTGTTCGGAATGGGATATCTCGCAGCCTTGTTCTGGTGGCTTGTGGTGGTGCGTTGGCCCGCCCCGCTCGGATATGCGGCGTTTGTTGTCGTTGTGCCTGCGATATTCATTCCGTGGGCATGCCTTACAGCTTTTTTCATGAAAAAGGCAAGCGGCGCGATCCGCGTCTTTGCTCCGGCATGTCTGTGGACGTTGCTCGAATTCGCTATGTCTCACGGAACTTTTGCCCTCCCGTGGTGGTCTCTCGCCTATACTCAAACGTCTAACCTCGTTACGGCGCAACTCGCATCCCTCGGCGGCATCTATCTGGTTTCATTCATGGTTGTTCTTGCGAACATGTTTATTCTGGCGATTGTAAACAAAAGCGTCGCCGCGGACAAAAGGACATGGGCGGCGGCAGGCGTTATCGCCTCAGCGTCGATAGTTTACGGAATCTACGGTCTGACGGTCTCGCACACGACAGCCGATCCTGTCTCCATAGCCCTCATTCAGGCGAATTTCGAGGAGCAGGAAGAAAAAGAGAATCAAAGCATTTTCACTGAAATGTACTCGACCCATTTTGAAATGACCGACGAGGCCGTTCGCGAAAAAGAGCCGGACATCGTGGTTTGGAGCGAAAGCGTCACGTTCATACCTTGGCTTGCCGGGGAACGGAATCTGGAAAGCGTGAAAAACGCGCTCTCCTCGCTCGGCATAACGCTCGTCGCCGGGGTTTACGACTGGAAGGACGACAGCGAAAACTACAACTCGGTAATCGCCATCGACCCTGAAAAAGGGTTGATAGGCAAATACGACAAGATTCAGATAGTGCCTTTCGGAGAGATGTTCCCTTACCGGAAAGTCATTGAGAAGATAAGTCCGGCGGCGGGAGCGTGGATAAAAAAGCAGGCTCTTTCGTACGACACCACTCCGGGGAAGAGCCTTACCGTTTTCGATTCCCGCAGCGGAAAGTTCGGCGCGATGGTGTGCTTTGAATCTGTTTTTCCGGGTCTTACAAGGAAGCTGGCCAACGAGGGGGCCGAGTTTTTGTTCGTCCTGACGAACGACGCGTGGTTTCTGGACACGGCGGCAATTCATCAGCACGCGTCGATGTCCGCGCTTCGCGCTATAGAGACGAGGAGATACGTGGCGCAGGCGTCGAACACAGGCGTTTCCGCCATATACGACCCTGCGGGACGCCTCGCTGAGACCGTGCGGCCTTTGACAAAAGACATACTTTACGGGGAAATCCGACCGAATCAAGCCGCGACTTTCTATATGAGGTTCGGGGATTTGTTCGCTTGGCTCTGCGCCGCTTTCTCGGCGGCGGCTTTAGCTCTCGCCATCCCGCGCAAAAAGAGAAGTTGACACTTTTTCTTATGCTACTTATTATCTGAGTAAGAAACTAATGAGAGGCTTGGAACATGGACTGCAAAGAAGCCGAACTTTTGTTGCATGAGTACCTTGATTGCAACATGTGCGAGGACGGCAGGCTGAAGATACAGGCGCATCTAAACTCATGTCCCAAGTGCAACGGCAAATTCAATTTCGAGCAGGGCTTGCGCGAGATGGTGAAAAAGTGTTCCAAGGCCGAGTTGCCTTCCGACCTTTGCTCGCGAATCTCCAAAATGCTGGATTGTGAAAAGAACTCCGACCTTCGCGCTTGATTTATTCTTATTATCACAGTCTTCAAACTTCTGATATCAATGAACAAAT
>Ga0351885_10231_pt2 | contig 21899 bp, 17 predicted proteins | sample TotcelFGM3001L13_FD_206771 | JGI IMG/M metagenome (GOLD analysis project Ga0351885, IMG submission 206771) | Enriched cells from coal bed in the Powder River Basin, Montana, United States - Total cells FGM rep3 HSBNCT.FGM.300.1.L13 ... | reverse complement strand
TGTACATCCATTGATAGTCATCCAGTAGTTCCCCACTGTTATCCTGGCTATCGATCTGAGCTTCGACCAGATAAAGAGTTTCCCAGGTTTCCTCCAGTTCTTGTTTCCCGTTTTGTTTTTTATAGGACGCCATATATGCCAGTTCGTTGGCTAATTTATCTGGCTCTGCAATGCCTGCACCCACCAGTTTCACTTGATTTTCAAGGGTGTTTTTGAACAGCTTCATGATGGGTTCACCAGTCTGTTCACTTTTATTTGCCAGCATTGTTTGTTTTTGCAACATTAGCTGAACCATCTGAAGGTTGCCACTCGGATCACCGGATTGAAGAGCGTATTGTAAAGCTGTGCAAAGCTGCATTTGCCATTCAAAGAAATAGGGTTCAGTCACTGGCTCGCCCTTTTCAATCAATGCCTGGATTTCAGCAAAACGCAGGTAAGCCAGTTGTGAAGCAATTTCAAACTTTGCATCCGGGTTGGCTGCTAGCTTTAATTCGAGATCCTCCACCAGTCCTTTTACCGGATATAGCACATCGCCTGGTAAGCTGGTCTGTGCTGCTACTGTGGAAATTCCACCTCCCAATAACAATACCAGTATTGTTGCGATAGTCAAAATTTTCATCGGATCTCACTTTCTAAATGCTATATATAAGTTGGTTTAATTTCTGATTGGGATTGCCACCAAAGAGGACTGGTGTCGATTTATCCTTTAAGACGCCTGTTCATCAGAATCGATACGGAAAAGGCTCCTTTTCCGATTTAACAAAAATGTAAGGAGTAAAAAAAGTTTAAAGTGGACAGTCAAAAGTTGACAGAGAAAGGAAAAGGCATAAGCCTAAAGGCTAAAATCAAAGAACCCTTCGCTAGATGAATTCGGGATGGTTGGAGTTCATTGATGTATGTTTAAAAAATTATTTAGATATCAGGAATCCTGTTCCAAAAAGAAATCGAAGCCGGCGTTTTTGAAGGAATCAATCAGGTGTTTGTTCATCTTCACCATCACATCATTTGGGTAACGCAGCTTGAAAAGGAATTCAGCATTATTGCGGATCTCCAGTTTGGTCATCGCTGAGACTGCCCATTCTGTCCAACCGTCTGCCCCCTGTTTGTCAGCCTCGATGGTCTCAATGAAGGCTTTCTCCAGATATTCTTCAGCCTTGACTCCAAAATCACCATATTTCTGATCAAACGCTTGCAGGATCTCTTCATCACTTTGGGATTGGTACTGTTCGTGATGCACGATCACACCACGTTTGAGCTTGGGGATGGTACGGGGAATGGATTTTGGATACCCAAGCGAGAGTATCATTACCGGCAGCACATACTCAGGGATGGCTAACAGTTCGCGCGCCTGATCCATGCAGGATTGGATTGTCCCGACGTACACGGATCCCAACCCCAGGCTTTCTGCCAGCAGCACCACCGATTGGGCAGCGCAGATCACATCCGCATAGGAGATCAGAAAATGGGAGAAGGCTTGATCCCCTTTAAATTCGGTACCATTCAGGATCGCCCAGCGTTTGACGCGGTTGTAATCCAGGCAGAATACCATGGATAGCGGAGCATTCTTGACCCAGGGTTGGTTACCGACGATCTCCGCTAGCTTTGCTCGGTTTTCAGATTCCTGCACGAGAATAACGGAGAGTGGCTGGATATTCCCGCCGGAAGGGGCGTTGTTGGCGGCATCCAGCAGCTGATCAATGATTTCTTCCGGGATGGGTTGATCTTTGAAATTTCGCACAGAACGGCGTTTCATTAACATTTCATACATGTCCATGGTTTTACCTCTTTACCTGTTCTTTTTCTTGATCACTTTCCGTTTGTTATTATGTTTGAATCAATGGTTTTTTCCTCTGATTTCATTTCCGAAATGCAAATTATTTTGAGTATGATTCGTGTAAAAACCAGATAGCGAAAAAAACCTTACAATAATAGTTTTTTCAGTGTGTTTGCCAACCATTGTTCATATTTTTCACCTGACCACCCTCGATCTATCGTCAATAGGGTATAGAGTTCAGCACTGGTAATCGCCCAAACCGTTTCGGCAGCATCTGTTGGAGTCAAGTCTTCCTGTAGCACGCCATTTGCGCTTAGGTAACTGATAAATACTTCCATTCCATGGTAACGGCTCTTTAGAATTTGTTGCAGCATATCAGCTATCTCCGCTTCCGTTTTGGCAGCGATGCGCATGATTTCAAAGATTGGAGCCATGCGTTTCATGATCTCTTGAATATCATGAGCAAAAAATTCTATCTGGCGATAAGGATTTTCCTCTTGCAGTACAGATAAGGGTCCTTCCCGCTGCATTAGGGGAATGGGTCTGTCGTCGCCTACAATTGACACATCAATTAATTTTGAGAGAATTTCGCGTTTATTGCCAAATGCTGCATAAACGGTCTCAGTTGCAACTCCAGCTTCCTGAGCGATCGCATCTATGGTTGCCCCGGTGTAACCACGCTCAGAAAACAACTTGCGAGCTGACTCTACAATGAGAATGCGAGTCTGATTTGCCTGTGCTTTACGACGGCTAGAATTATAAGTACGTTTGATTGATTTTTCTTTATTCAATTAACTTGACATTTCCTATCCAATTTGTTATATTCAATACAGTAATACTATATCCAATATAGCATTACTGTTACTAAAAGTTTACATTCAAATTTGGTGATTGTCAATTGGGATTCATCACCAATCATAAAGGAGACCTGGATTATGGAACTAAAAAGAGATCATGCATCAGTTGTTATTAACCCATTTGTGATTTATATTGGGTTGGCCGTTGTTGCCATCTTACTCCAAATTGTTGTGCCACTTTCTTTCATACCAGCAATACCCGCCAGGGTCTTAGGTGTCTTTCTGATCTTATTGAACTTTGGATTTGGTTTGCCTGCAATTCGCGACATGCTTCAGGCGAAGACTTCTCCAAACCCGCAACGTCCTTCAACCTCTCTGGTTTTATCCGGAATATATCAGCGTACAAGAAACCCTATGTATGTTGGTTTGACCCTGGTATTCGCAGGTGTACTAACCTTAAATCAAAATATGTGGGGAATACTGTTTGTTCCTTTGCTGGTATTGCTGATTACCATCTGGGTGATTATTCCGGAAGAAACCTATTTGGAAGAAAAATTTGGTTTGGAATATACAGTATATAAATCCAAGGTGCGGAGGTGGATTTAACGTTTGAATGAAGATCAATAATGGTTTACCAGAATATGGATTTTCATAACAGTATTCCAATTACGGTCGGTCATCGGTACCCCTAACAATTTCTCACTTTTTGCTGCCAATTTTGACCTACCAATCCCATCAGGAGCATACAGGTAAAAGACCCTGTCGGCCAGATGATATTGTTCGCTCTCACTTTTGAGACGATCCAATTCTGCCAGGTTGGGATGTTCCGGTGGACGAGCCAGAAATCCCAGGTGCAGAGAACTCGGGTTGGACTCGCCTTCTGGAAAAGGATTTTCGGAAATTGCTTTCTCGAATTCGGCCTGATCCAGCACCAGGATGAGTGGGGCAAACCCAAACTGTTTTTGGATGGACAGGCTGATCTGTTCTGAGAGCTGCGTGCGCTCTTTCAATGACTGAAATACGGCATTCCCGCTCTGGATGTAGGTCTGAACATTGTAAGCGCCGAGCGCTTCCATCAGACTGATCAGGTCTTTCATTTTAAGAGTGTTTTTTCCACCGACGTTGATGCCGCGAAACAGGGCGATGTAGGTTTTCATGGGTTAGTATAATGGAGAGCAGGAAAAAGAAAAAAGTTGAAAGGTAAAAGGAAAAGATTTGATGTCCTAATGAAAAACATGGGTGATGTAAAAAATCTCTTTTCTGGGAAACAATCAGATAATGATTGATTACAACCTTGTTATAGTTTGAACCTGGATTGGGTGATCAAGCATATTTCATCAGACTTGATCGGTATATATTGGTAGGAAAACAGAATAAAGGGTACAATCGAATATTATGTTCTCGTAAGATCTGAGCTGATAAGATTTTTGAATTTTGTATTTATAAACTAACCTGAAAAAATTGATGTGACGGCATGTATTTTATTTTGACACCCATAACCGAATCCATCTTGCCTTATCTTGCAATGGGATTAACAACCATACTTGAAGGACTATTTAGAACTTTGGCAGGAGGTAATGCTATTTCCGGTATGTATTTACGCCCCATACCGGTATTTGTCGCTGTTTGTTCTGGTAATTTAATGGCTGATATGGCGTGGTATAACCTGGGTCGGTATTCCCAGATGGATTGGATCAAACGAATGGGGCCTCGAATTGGGGTAAATGTGGAAATGATTGATGAGATGGAGCTCGAAATCCAGAAACATGCTCCGCGATTCCTTTTCCTGGCAAAACTAACGGTCGGTTTACCTGTCCCATCCCTGATTGCTACGGGATTAAGTAAGGTGCCAATCCGGCGCTGGATTGGCATGCTGGTACTGGCGGAACTTATCCGAACCAGTGTTTTTGTGACCCTGGTATTTCTCTATGCTTCCGCCATTGGGCGAGCATCCAGTGAAATGCAGGTGATTTTATTGACGATGACGGGTTTTGTTGTGATTTCTGGTATGGTCTGGTGGAAGAAGCGCAGCAAAAGAAAAGTTTCAGAAATACGCATAAATCTATAAATTGGTGTTTTTGGCTTCGTAATCCAGAATTAAAAATTTAATTTTTTTTACAAGATCAGGATGAAATGCTACCATATCCACCGCCACCGGGGGTTTGGATGCTGATGATATCACCTGCGTGCAACTCAATGTTGCCTTTTCCAGGGAGTTGGATTTGTTGCTCACCTTGTATCAGATAGTTGTGACCAGATTTCCCAGGTTCCCCACCATTCAGCCCATAAGGTTGGTGTTTACGCCTTTCAGTCAGCAAGGTCGCCTGGCAGTTGACCAGCACCTGGAGATCACGGCGCAGTCCATCGCCACCACGCTTGCGACCCATTCCACCGGATCCTCGCCGAACTTCGTAGCACAGTACCCGCATGGGGTAGGCGTATTCCAAAGCTTCCACCGGGGTGTTGAGCGTGTTGGTCATGTGCGAGTGAACGGCGGATGCCCCATGATTGCCAAATGTTGCACCGGTTCCCCCAGCCAGTGTTTCATAATAGGTGAAGGAACCCTTGCCCGTCAGCATTGGACCTCCGATGGTGATATTGTTCATGGTGCCCTGACTGGCAGCCGGAATTCTTTCCGGACAGACCTGCGCTAATGCACCTAAGAGCACATCCACGATTCGCTGAGAGGTTTCCACGTTTCCCCCTGCCACTGCTGCAGGCGGTAATGCATTAACCACACTGCCTGGCGGGGCAATCACCTCCACTGGTACCAGACAACCTGAATTATTGGGCACATCCAACCCCAACAGACAACGAAAAACATAATAGACTGCAGAGAGGGTGATGGCGTACACCGCGTTTATATTACCCTGTTGTTGAGGAGCTGAACCACTGAAATCCACTTTTGCGCTGTCTCCTTTGATGGTGATCGCCACACAAATTGGGATTGACTGATCGGTTATTCCGTCGTTATCCAAATAATCTTTGAAATGAAAAGTTCCATTGGGCAAGGCAGTGATCAAATTTCGGGTTATCCGTTCGGTGTAAGCCAGCAGTTCACCCATGGCTGATTGAATTTCCACGATGCTGTAGCGACCGACCATGTCAATCAATCGTTCTGCCCCGCGATGATTGGCTGCCAGTTGTGCCAGCAAATCTCCCAGACGTTCCTGCGGGGTGCGCACATTTGCCAGGATCAGGTCAAGGATCGCTTGATCGGTGGTTCCGGCACGCACCAGCTTGACGGGTGGAATAATCAGGCCTTCCTGGAATAATTCTTTGCTTACTGGCATCGAGCCAGGCGTCATACCGCCTACATCTGCATGATGAGCACGCGAGGCAACAAATCCAACCAGGAGTGGTTCCTCCTCATGGAGGACAAAGACAGGGGAGACGATGGTTATATCCGGCAAGTGGGTGCCCCCGCGAAAGGGGTCATTCAAAATCACAGCATCGCCAGGTTGTAGATCACCGGAAAATTGCTGGATGGCGGCCTGCACGGAAAGCGGCATGGAACTCAGGTGAACCGGGATGTGGGCAGCCTGGGCGATCATCTGGGCTTGGGTGTCGAAAACGGCGCAGGAGTAGTCCCTTCTTTCCTTAATATTGGGAGAATAACTGGATTTACGCAGCACGGTGCCCATTTCCTCTGCAATCGAGGCGAATAAATGTTTGAAGATTTCCAGGCGGATCGGGTCGTATGTCATTTACCCACCTTAATTACGATATTATCCAAACCATCCACCCATGCCTGATCAGATGGGCACAACAAAATGGTAGTATCTTCGCGCACCACAACGGCAGGACCTTGTAAGTGGTTACCTGGACGCAGGGATTCAGCCAGATAATACCTGGTGGGGATGGATGCCTGTTGGAAAATTACTGGCCGGATTCCCAGATAAGCTTGCTCTGGATCGGGATCTCCAAGAGGTTTGATGGTCAAAGGAGGTGGCATGCTTTTTCCGATAACCCGCTGGCGCAGATTTACGATTTCTATTTTTGCATCTGATTTGGCATATCCATAGGTCGTCTGATGGTGATGGTGAAATGTTTCCAGAAAAGATGGGTTAAAGGGGATGTTGAGTTCATAAGACTGACCCTTGTAGCGCATATCCAGGCTGGATTCCAGCTGAATGTCCTCCTGTGAAACACCTTCAGCCAACACTTCATTCGTACCGCGGTGGGCAAATTCTGCCAGCATATCCGATAAATCCTGAAATGCGGTATCTCCAGGCAGCATCACTGTCTGCGAGTAATCTTTGATCACATCCGCTACCAGCATACCGTAAGCGGAGAGTGTAGATGCCATCGGAGGGATTAGGACTTTTGGAATACCCAATCCACGTGCCAGGTCTGCAGCGTGCAATCCACCAGCACCACCAAATGACAACAGAGTAAAAGCACGGGGATCCCAGCCACGTTCCACAGAAATGACACGCAGTGCACGTTCCATATGTGCGTTGGCAACCTGGATGATGCCCATAGCTACCCGGGTGGTTTCCATATTCAGTTCTTTTCCGATGCTTTCAACCGCTCTCCATGCACGCTGTGCATCCAGGTGCATCTTTCCACCCAGGAATAACTCCGGAGCCAGTCGACCCAATACAACGTTAGCATCGGTAATGGTAGCGATTTCCCCTTTGCCATAACATGCCGGACCTGGGTCTGCGCCGGTACTCTCCGGACCGACACGCAACGCTCCCCCAGCGTCCACCCGTGCAATTGATCCCCCACCTGCCCCGATTGTGTGGATATTCAGCATCGGCAGATGAATGGGATGACCACTGATGACAGCCTCGGTGGTGATTTGCCGGCTGCCATCAATTAATGACACATCCGTGGAAGTGCCGCCCATATCAAAGCCAATCAGGCGTAATGGTTCATTGGTAATTAAGGATCTGCCAATATATTCACAACCGACCACTCCACCCGCAGGACCAGAAAGAATGCAGCGTACACCCGCCTGGCGTGCCTCTTCCGGTTGAATAGCGCCACCATTGGATTGCATCACCCTCAAATGCATGCCTGGCTCGAGCGCACTTTCCAGATAGGTCAGGTATTTTCCCAGTATCGGAGAAACATACGCATTGACAACAGTCGTGCTGCAGCGCTCATACTCACGGAATTCGGGCAGGATCTCAGACGAAACTGAGACAAAGAATCCGGCGGCACGTAAATTTTGGGCGATCATCTTTTCATGCTCTGGTTGTAGGAATGAAAACAACAGACAGATAGCTACAGCTTCTGCTTCACACTCCTGAATTCTTGTGGTTAACGCCTGTACCTGGGCAGAATCCAGTGCTTTCAGAACCTCACCGGTATGCAAGACGCGTTCGGGCACTTCATAAAGCAGATCTTCACGGACCAATGGGTCTGGCAATCTTACGTCCAGGTCGTACAAGGAGGGGCGATTCTGCCGGCCAATCTGGAGGATATCCCGAAAGCCTGTTGTGCTGACCAGCGCTGTGCGAGCTCCTTTGTATTCGAGTAGGGCGTTGGTGGCGACGGTGGATCCGTGCACGATGGTAGCCTGCTTGTCAGACCGATCCGAAAATATTTGATTTAGACCTGCCAACACGGCCAGAGCGGGATTGGCAGGGGTGGAGAGCAGCTTGAACGTATTGATTTGTTTACTGAGGGGATCGTACACGACAAAATCGGTGAAAGTGCCGCCAATATCAATACCAATGTGTAAAGAGGAATTGTTTTCCATAGAGATTAATTATAGCAGGCGTGAGGTTTCCTCTTGAATTTTTGAATGTTACCGAGCAGTTGATCTTGATAATAGGATTATGATTGGTTAAAATCAGATAATCGCTACTATCCAATACACGTGGAAACGACTTTTTCTTGGTGCCAAAGAATGATTTTGATTAAAATCCAAAAACCTTGATCAGACATGATTCTTGGAATGGATACCAAATCTTTATTCAACGAAGATAATGATCAAATATTCAAGAGAGACTATGAACCTACAATTTTCCATCAACGATATGCAGCGCGTCAAACAGGATTGGACCAATTGGTGGAAAGGCACAATCGATCATCCCTTTTTCGGAATTGAAGCAATCGATGATGAGGCTGCTGGAATACCGTTTACATATAATGAAGTCACACCGGTCGAGACAGACGCCCTCAGCGCGGAACAGATTTTGGATGGAATCGAAGAGTTTGGTGAGGGGATTCACTGGTATGGGGGTGCTTTTCCGAAGTTCTGGCCGAATTATGGTCCGGGATTGATGGCAGCATTTCTGGGATCTAACCTACGTATTCAGCCTGATACCGTCTGGTTTGATCCGTTGGGGGTGGACGGATTAGCGCAAATCAAGCCGTGTTTTAATCCTGAAAACCTGTGGTGGCAACAGGTGCGCAAGCTGACGACTCTGGCAACCGAGCGCTGGGATGAAAGGGTGATGGTGGGGTTTACCGATCTGGGTGGCAATCTGGACATTCTGGCTTCGTTGCGCGGCAGTGAGAATTTGTTGTTGGATTTGAGTGATGATCCTGAGGATGTTCTTGGGTTATTGACCGAAATCACTCACCTGTGGATGCAGTATTATGATCAATTATTTAACCTGACCAATGGAAATGAATCAGGTACTTGCGGCTGGAGTCCTTTATGGGCACCCGGCAAGCTCTACATGCTTCAGTCCGATTTCTCCTACATGATCTCCCCACGCATGTTCAAACGCTTTGTGATGCCAGATTTGACCGCCTGCTGTGATTTTCTGGAATATCCCTTCTACCATCTGGATGGGGTTGGACAATTAAACCATCTGGATCAAATCCTCTCGATCCCCAATCTACGCGGCATCCAGTGGATCCCGGGTGCCGGGCAACCGGAACCGGAAGAGTGGCTGGATGTACTTAGGAAGATTCGGGCAGCAGGCAAGTTGTGCCAGGTGTATGTCAGCCGAGCTGGGATGGAGAAGATTGTCTCTGCTTTGGGATGGCAGGGCTTCTACTTCCACATCAATGAGGATATGATGCTCACCGTCGGTCAGGCAAGGGATTTTGGTCGGGAATTCAAATAATTGGAAACTTTATTTTTGAACGCAAACAGATTCTTTAATAAATTGTTAAATTTTATTTGATTGAGTAATTAATTGTTATAATATATTAATATTAAACATCCAAATTTCCACCGATGATTAGGTTTTCGTGTTCGATTCACTAATTTCAACGAAATTACATAATCCTCTGACTATTGGTCGATTAACATTTCGACCTCGTTTAGATTCGCGTCTGGATGAGAGTCTGAAAATGGGTTCCCGGTTGGTTATGGTGACTGCCCCCGCTGGTTTTGGAAAATCGACCCTGGTCAGTGCCTGGCTGAAATATCAAAAGCTTCCTTTTTCCTGGCTTTCATTGGACAATAACGACAATGACCCCAAACAATTTCTCAGCTATCTGGTGGGAGCATTACACAAGATCGATGAATCATTAGGGATTGATCAATACAAACGGATACAAACAGCTGACTCTTCTGACCGGGAAGCGGTATATTTCGATGTAACAGCACATATTATCAATGAAATTGCTTCGCTGACCTTCCCTTTTTTACTGGTAATTGACGATTGCCACTTATTAAAGGATCCGCTGATCTTACGAATATTCAATTTTCTAATTGAACACCAACCCCCACAAATGAATTTAATATTGATCTCCAGAGAAGACTTACCCGTTCCAATCTCTAGATTACGCGTTAGCAGACAGGTTGTAGAAATTCGCCAATCCGATTTGCAATTTACGACGGTTGAAGCTGAAGATTTCTTAAGAGAAGGAATGGGTATTGAAACGCTGTCCCAAAGTGATATTCAGGCATTGGAGCAGCGTACCGAAGGCTGGGTAGCTGGTTTACAATTAGCCGGGTTATCCATTAAATCTCTCGCGGATCCGTCTAAATTTATTAAATCATTTACAGGCAGCGACCGGTATGTGTTGGATTACTTGATGGAACAGGTATTTAAACACCAACCGACCGAGATCCAGACCTTTTTATTAGCTACCTCGATTCTATCTCGATTTTGCGAACCCCTCTGCGATACCATTCTGGAGGAGGTGTACGAAAATTCTGAATTTGAAAGAACTCAATCCAAAACACTTTTAAAAAAGATTGAGCAATCCAATCTATTTCTGATCCCATTGGATCATAAACGTCAATGGTTCCGATACCATCATCTATTCGCTGATCTATTACGACATTCCTTGAGCCAGATCGAACCGGAAAAAGTTCCCGGGTACCATCTTCGCGCCAGTCATTGGTTTGAGTCGAATGGATATATTCAAGAAGCAGTCGAGCATGCCTTTCAAGCTCAGGATTGGATCTATGCAGCTGAATTAGTAGAACGCCATGCCTGGAATACGATCCTTCACAGTCAGGTGGGTACAGTTTCGGATTGGTGCAGAAATTTCCCGGAAAAAATCATCAGCAAACGCCAGGCACTCTGTATTTTTCATGGTTGGGCATTGATTATTGCGTTTAAGAAAGACGATTTTCCTGCGGCCAGAATCCGAATTGAACAGGCCGAATCGACGCTATCGGAAATTGATCCTGGTGCTCAGATCACTCTTGTTCCAGGTGCTAAGCCGGTGAACATGTTAGCCTGGGTCACCGGACAGCTTACCTTACTACGATCCTTTATTCTGACGGCAGAACCAAGAAAAAAAGTCAACCCGCAAGAATTGGTAGACCTGGGTCAACAAGCGTATGATCAGCTACCTCCAGAAGATATTACCGGGCTCTCAGTCAGTCTCCTTGATATTTGTTATGCCAGCCAGGCTCGCAGCGACGCTGAAGATGCCGAAAAGAAATTTCATGATGTGGTTGGTGTGGCAATCAGTGGTGGCAATTACTTTGGTGCGATTGTTGCTGAATATCATCGTGCGCATGGACTTCTAAGCCAGGGAAGACTTCGAGAGACAATTGCCTTTTGCCAACAGAAAAAGAAAGAATATGAAGCTTATTTTGAAAATCCCATTCAGGAACTACCCGCTCTTGCTCTTTTGGATCAGGCACTGGGACGCGCTTATCTTGAATTAAATGAGCTTTCTCTTGCTGAACAACTCCTTCGAAGTGGGTTGGAAGTAGGGCAATGGATGCCGAGGGAAGAAGTTCCGGGTTATCTTGCTCTGGCCCGTTTATGTTATTTCAATGATGACATTCAGGGGATATATGATAGTTTACGACGGCTGGAAATGCGATGGCCAGACATTGTAAAATGGACGCAGGCCATCAGAATCTTGTATGATTTAAAATTAAATCAGGAAGATTCTGTCATTCGACGGAGCGCGGCAACCTGGGCTCAGTCAAATATTCCGGAAATTGGACCAGATATAGTGATCCCTGGAATTGGACCGGTTTGGAATGATGAATCCGATCATGCTATGTATTCTGCCTGGATTCAGATTCAGACCATTCTTTGTAATACTATGGAAGCACTTGGTGTTATTGAGCCGATGTTGCATATAGCGGAAAAGAATAACCTGATTCATCGGGTAATCTATCTATCTTTGGTGCAGGCTCAGGCTTATTACATTCAAGGCCAAAAGGATCGTGCCTGGAAATCTCTTCGGATTGCGCTTTCCCATGCAGAAAACAAAGGCTACCTGAATTTTGTCGACCAGAATCCAACACTCATCCGAATGCTGATTGAAGCAAAAAAACTTGGTATTGCTCCCAGCTATATTCAGCATATCCTGACTCTGGTTCATTCTGATTCTACCCAAACGCATTCTCCTGCGAGTATTGAAAAATGTAAACCAAAGGATATTTCCAGTAACCACATCGATGGTCTGATTGAACCCCTAAGCAACCGTGAAATCGAAGTGTTGGCTTCCATGGCGTTAGGATTATCGAATGCGGAAATAGCGACCAAACTATTTCTTTCTCCCAACACCTTAAAATCGCATACTCAGAATATTTTTGGGAAACTTGGCGTTCACAGTAGAGTGCAGGCGGTTAATAAAGCCCGCCTTCTCAATTTAATTAAATAGAATCCGAATCATCCAGACAAATGAGGGTTTGTGTGATTGACTTACAAGCTCATTAATTAATCCATGGATTAATCCTTTTACAGGATTACTTCTATTGGTACTTTGGGTAGACTGATATTGAAAAGGAAAAACAATGATCCATTCAAAAAATCGAACCATTCAAAAATTGGAGAAAAAATGAAAAAACTTTTTGCATTATCAGGAATGCTAGCAGCGTTTGTCTATGTAGGAACCGTAGTCCTTGGCGGAATTCTCAGGCCAGGATATAGCCATGTTACAGAATCTGTCAGTGAATTGGTTGCCGCAGGTGCCCCTAATAAGCTGTTACTTAGTTCACTGTTCATCCTCTACAACCTATTATGTATTATCTTTGGAATCGGCTTATTCCAACAGGTGAAGAATTCCTCTGGTCGAAAGGCAAGTGGCACACTCGGCTCGATTTCTCTGGTTACCGTCGGTTTTATTGGGTTGCTATTGGAGCTCTTCTTTCCCCAGGATCCAGGCGGACCAGCAGTAACATTTCCGGGAACAATGCACATCGTTTTAGCGGGTATTGCAGCGCTTGGGACAATGATCGCGATTGTCTCAATAGGATTGTGGTTCAAGAATACCAGGGCAATGAAATGGTACACCGAGTATTCCCTGGTAACTTTTGCGATAATCCTTCTATCAGGCGGTTCCACTCCTATACTGGGTCTTGATTTCCCATTCTTTGGCGTACTCGAACGAGTAACGATCGGCAGTTTTATTGTTTGGCTGTTTGTAACCGCTGCAATGGTGTACTTTTACAAAGAAAAGGGGTTCACATCAATCGTCAAATGATGTACTCAACAGAGCTGTACAACAATACAGCTCTGTTTCCAAAAAGTAAAGGATAGCGAACGTCCTGGTGAGGATGTGATTGGTGAGAACCATCGGATAACTTGCGTTCATTGCAGCTTATAAGTGGGTAACGATGTGTATGATCGCAAGGTAATCCAATAACAGGCTAAAGATCAGTTCTTTCAGGGTTTGTGATTTCTTCACAAGCCCTTTAATTAATCCCTGGATTAATCCTTTTACCGCATTACTTCATTCGTTCCATTCGATAGACTGATATTGAAGAGAATTAAAAACAATATCCAAACGAAATTAAGTCCAATGGAGAGCGTATGATGGAAATTGAAACAGGTATTCTGCAAAAAGTTCTGGAAGGTGATGAAATAGTTTTTGACAAAATTGTTGAAAGCTTTCAAAGACCTGTTTTCAACTTGTGTTACAGAATGTTAGGAAATCATGAAGCAGCTGAGGATGCCGCCCAGGAAACTTTTTGGAGGGCGTTTCGATCCATTCACAAATATAATCCTGAACGCTCCTTTCCTACGTGGTTGTTATCAATCGCTGCGCATTATTGTATTGATCAACTTCGTAAAAGGAAACTTCCGTTGATAGATATGGATGATTATCTGGCTGAAATAGTACCCGACTCTAAAATACCAAATCCTGAATCGATGACCTTGCAGAAAGAACAGCAAAAACAAGTACAGGAATTACTCAATGGACTTAAGCCATTGGATCAAGCTTCGATCATTTTACGATATTGGCATGAATGTTCTGAGGAAGAAATTGGCCAGGTTCTGAATATTTCAAAAAATGCAGTAAAAAGTCGCTTACATTATGCCAGAAAGAAACTTTCAGCAGCATGGCAAAATCAAAACCAATATTCTACTCAGGTAGAAAGAAGAAACTACCTTCCTTTGGGCATTTAGAGAAGGCGCAAGGAAAAAAAATGATTTACACAAAAATACAAGTGAAAGGAATATTGGATCCAAGCTGGGCGGATTGGTTCGGTGACATGGAAATCTTTCTTGATCCCTCAGGTGACACATTTCTGACGGGAAATCTCCCTGATAAATCAGCAGTTTATGGGATGGTTTCGCGTCTGAGCAGCCTGGGGATCTCATTAATTTCATTGACCTGCCAGGAAGAAAAAACTGATATCCAATTTAATGAAATCAATACCAGTAAATTTAATAAATGAAAGTAGTGAAGGAGAGTAAAATGTACCCAATTCATTTAGCAAGTCAACCCAAGAAAACTCAATGTGATACCCTGATTGAACTCCACAAGGTGGAAAAAACCTTTCAAAGCACAGCTGGTAATTTTCGTGCTCTGAAAACAGTTGATTTAAAAATTAATCGTGGTGAATTTGTCGGCATTATCGGCAGATCTGGCAGTGGAAAATCGACGCTGATCAATATGATCACCGGCATCGATCATCCATCTGGTGGAGAAGTGCTGGTCGGCGATACCCCAGTACATACCTTAAATGAAAATCAGATGGCTGGTTGGCGAGGAAGAAATCTTGGCATCGTGTTTCAGTTCTTCCAATTACTCCCCAATCTATCCATTCTTGATAATGTTCGCTTACCAATGGATTTTTGTCATACTTTCTCTCCGAGAGAACGGCACGCCAGAGCGATGCATTTGTTGGAAATGGTAGACATGGCCGAACATGCACATAAATTGCCTTCTGCTCTCTCTGGCGGTCAGCAACAGCGGGTTGCGATTTCGCGAGCATTGGCGAATGATCCGCCGATCATTATTGCAGATGAACCGACCGGAAATTTGGATTCAAAAACTGCAGATACGGTCTTCAATCTATTCAAAAAACTGGCTGATGAAGGCAAGACAGTTGTTATGGTAACGCATGATAGTGGTCTGGCTCGTCGAGTGGAACGCACGGTCATTATTGCTGACGGTGAGGTCGTAAATGAATACGTGGCAAAAGCGCTGCCGGTTTTATCGCCAACATTGATGCTCGAAGTTAGCCGAAAAGCCAAGAAAGTTAAATTTGTTGCAGGTGAGACGATTATCCATAAAAACTCTGAGGATAAACTTTTTTATATTGTCACGGAGGGAATGGCAGAAGTATCGCTGCGACGGCTGAATGGTCTGGATGTGATTGTTGACCGAATGGGTCCTGGTCAATACTTCGGAGAGATTTCTCTGTTTACCAATAAACGTACGATCGCCACTGTCCGGGCAATTCCGGAAGCTCCAGTGCACGCATTGACCCTTGATCGTGAACTTTTCCAGAAATTGATTATTGAATCGCCTGAATTTAAAACAGTCATTCAAAATGTGGTTTCCGAGCGCCTGGCTGAGAACCGATCGATCAGTGAGGCAAAGGAGTAACCAATGTCTGCAATTTTTAAGAAAATCATTAGTGATTTATGGGCAAATAAAGCCCGTTCGATCCTTGTGGCACTTTCTATTGCTATTGGAATTTTTGCTGTCGGGATCATGGTCAACGCTAAGATAATTGTCAAACATGATATGGAATTGGATTACTTTTCCACCAACCCACACACCGCCCGCCTTTACACCCAGGATTTTGGCGACAATTTGCTGGATGAATTACGCAGTCTCCCTGAAGTCGAGAGTGTTGATGCCAGTTATAATCTATGGGTTAAAATCGCATCCAGTAGTGACAAGTTATTTGAAATCAATTTAAACAGTATCGATTCGATAGATTCTATTCAAGTTGACACAATCGTTTTAGAATCTGGCTCAGCTTCCCTCAACGAAGGGGAAATCTATCTGGAACGTCAGGGAGCATCTGGATTGGGATTAAAAACTGGTGATATGGTGAGCCTGACTCTTAACGATGGACAGGTTGTTTCCCTCAAATTAGCCGGAACCGTTCATGATGTTCAGGCAAATCCATTTAATTTCAATAGTAAAACCAGCGGTTTTGTTATTCCAGCAGAAATGGAAAAACTTGGTGGTTCGAATCTGAACAACTTTATCAACCTGGTGACGAGCGGTTCCCATACAGATACTGATTATGTTCGTCAGATGTCTGAAAAAGTTGCAAAAGTAGTCGCAGATAATGGAGTCACCGTCTTTAATGTTAACATCAATCGCCCCGGACAACCTCCAGCGCAGGCAACAGTTGAAACGATTATGGCTCTTTTAAGTGCTTTAAGCGTGTTGATCGTTCTACTAAGCACATTTCTGGTGATCAATACCATTTCAGCATTAATAAGCCAACAGATTAAATATATTGGTGTTATGAAAGCGATTGGCGCTACCTTTGCCCAGGTGGTAGGTATTTACCTGGGATTGGTAATTGCTTATGGCTTGTTTGCATTACTCGTCGCCGTTCCGCTGAGCTCATTAGCATCCTATGGATTAACCCGTTGGTTGGTCGGCATGCTGAATGCGAACCCTTCTGCTTTTGCTGTACCTACCCAATCCATTCTATTACAACTCATGATTGGTCTATTTGTTCCGATTATGGGAGCCCTGGTTCCGGTTGTAGGGGGAGCTAAAAGCACCGTCCGTGAAGCAATTACCAGCTATGGATTGGATTCCGATGGAAAAGCCGGTCTGGTGGATTGGATTCTGAACAAGATCGCCTGGCTGCCTCGTCCTTTACTCCTCTCCATTCGCAATACTTTTCGAAGGAAAGCCCGTCTCTTTCTGACGCTGGCTACATTAATTTTGGGTGGAGCTATCTTCATTGCTATGCTGGGCGTTAAAGAATCCATGTACTCGGAAGTGGATCAATCTTTTTCATATTTTCAAAGTGATGTGAATGCCACATTTGCCAAAAATTATTCGGTTGATGAATTACAAGCAGCAGTTTCCGATATTACAGGGATCACCTCAGTTGAAACTTGGACTTCTTTTAATGCCAATATTGTGCGGCCGGATGAAAAAAACACAGATCTAATTACCCTGTACATACCACCCGTGGATACAGAGCTGATCAATCCCACCATTATCGACGGACGTTGGCTTCGGGCAGACGATGAAGATGCGATTGTTGTTTCCAATCACTTCATTAATCTTCGACCCGAAGTGAAAATTGGGGACACTATTCAGCTGCGATGGAAAGACAAAGACACTCAATTCCAGGTGGTGGGAATCTTTCGCATGGCCGGAACCTACCCAGCCCCATTAACCTACCTCACCCCCGAAGGATTGGCCCTTATCGGCGGAGATGCTTCTCAGGCAAATGAGTTAAAACTTGTGACGGATCTCCATACCCAGGAACGACAGGAAGAAATAATGCAGACTGTACAGTCTAAATTGAGTAATCTGGGATTGGAAGCAACCCTGCACTCCGGGAGCGAAATCATCGCACAACAACAATCAGTCGTCAATATTCTCATATCCCTGTTGGTTGCTATGGGATTGTTGATTGCTATCGTTGGTGGGTTGGGTTTAATGGGCACAATGGGTATGAATGTTCTGGAACGCACTCGAGAGATCGGTGTGTTGCGCTCCATTGGTGCTGGTAATGCTGAAATCTTTCGCCTTGTATTGATAGAAGGATTATTGATTGGATTGATCAGCTGGGGATTGAGTGCTCTCGTCGCTATCCCAATCACACAATTTTTGGACAATTCTTTGGGTCAGGCACTCATGACGGTTCCGATTGTCTATATTTTCTCTGTCCAGGGATTATTTGTCTGGCTCGGCATAGTACTTGTTCTCTCCACCATCGCCTGCCTGCTGCCTGCCCGTAATGCGGTACGTTTGACCATTCGAGAAGTCCTGGCTTATGAGTAGATTTTATTTGGATTTTTTCCTTGGAAAATTTCTTTTGTATCATCTAAATGAACAAACTTAAAATCCGATGATTTTATTGAGATAAATTACCGATACCCTTTCTCCCGGGCAGCCCTATCCAGTGACCAGGTCAGGATCGGTTCAGCTATCAGATCGACTACTGTGCCAGCAACGCGTCGATCAACAGCCTTGAGGTACCGTTTGCAATGATCACACACATACAACCGGTGAGATTTTTTCTCTCCGGCCGGGTAAAAGCGTATTGTTTTGGGATCGATGTTGTTGCAATATGGGCAACCAGTACGCCGGTAACGCCACTGATAACGGCACCGTGAACAAACCAAGATTCGTGTTCCCTCAGCGTCCAAATAGGCAAAATTCGACTCAGCGCCACAACACGGGCAGTTTCCCCGCAGCCACTTTTTTGTGTCCAGATGTGGCATGACCTGCACGGCGGCGTGTTCCAGATAAGGCATCAGCGCCTGATCGATTGCCAGCTCCAATAGATCGTCTTTTTCCATGGATTGGTTTTCCTGAAAATACTGGTGTGCTTTTTCGAGTAGTTCATCTTCCTTTAATAATGGGATCTCAACCTCATCCCCCTGATAAGCAAGCAGCAGAGTCATGATTCTTTGCACCTGGTTTGCAAATAATTGTGGATCAATAGGTAGATGCTCAAAGGACAGCTGTGGTTTTCCGGTATGCAGGCGATCATTCATCACGCTCTCATCCACCAGGTCCAGACTGGTCGTAATATTGCCAGCCACCTCTTCTTGAATTTGGAGTAGATCCTGATACAACTGATAGTAGGAACTTAAAGCAGGCTCTTTTTTCTTCGCTTCTTCAAGCTGAAGAATTGCCTTTTGCCGAAAGGTTTGTTGCATGTTGCTATGCTCCTGACTCTTAGGAAGGAAAATGGTGAATGACTGTTATGTTTTATACCAAACTGTGAAGAAGTCCATTCACCATTGTAGATGAAATTTTGATTTATGGATAATTCAAGCCTTATTCTGTTTTCTCTGGGTGGTGGCTTGAAAATACAGCCAGGTAACGGGTTGCCAGCACAAAAACAAGAGCACCAATCGAGACCATGCCAATCGAGATGAACAACTCCTGCCAGGTTGGCCAATAAGGAGCGCCATCAAACCCGATCAAACTGATATTGATGCGGTTAAAGATCAGGCCAAAAACGACGAGGATAGCTGTCCAGAACATCCGATAGCGATTCTTCCTGGTGGCTGGCAGGGAGAACAATATGATTGGGACAATGACGCCTAGAATTAGCTCAGCCCAAAACAAGAGACTGTACAGATCTCCGGCAAACATATAGCGCAGATCACCGGCAACCAACATATCAACCACCCGTAAGGCCAGATACAATCCCAGGACATAGGGGATCGCTTTGGCAAGTTTTCCCAGCAGACCAACCTCAAGACGGTGGTTTAATCCGGCGGAACTGAGGGTTGCTTCTATTATTACCATGGATAAACCGGCAGCAATCGCAGAAATGTAGAATAGGATTGGCATGATGGCTGAATACCACAAAGGATTGACCCTCGATAACATCGGCAGAAATAGCGTGCCCAGTGAGGATTGATGCATGGTTGAAAGAACCACTCCGAGTATTACCAAAGGAATCGTAATCGAACGGATCAGCTTCAAAGGTGCTTTGAGGTTGTATTTTTCTAAGACAATTGGAGAAATCTCCAATCCCAGAACAGTCAGGTAGGTCATCACACACCAACCAACCTCAAAGAGAGGTGAGTGGACATTCCAATAGACCAACAGGTGCCAGATGCGGTGCGGAAAACCAAGGTCGATCGAGATTGACAGGGCAGCCAAACCGTAACCGATGAACCCGGTCAGCACCGTCGGCCGCAGAATTGGGTAAAACTCCTTGAGCTGGAAGATATATACAACCGCAGCTACGCTGAATGCACCGGCAGCCAGAGCGATTCCGCAGAGGACATCAAAACCAATCCAGATACCCCAACCTCTGCCATCGATCATGGCGGTGGTAGCTCCCAGTCCGGTTACCCAGCGGATGATCATCAAGGCAAAACCAAAGACTGCCAGACCCGCCAGGACAATCGTCCCAGGACCAAAAGAAGGTTTGCTTTTTTGAATAATTGCAGTCATGTCATTCCTCCTTTTTCTCTTCCTTAGCCTGGTTACGCTTTTTGGTATACATGTAAATGCCACCCATCAAGCTGGAAACAACCACAGCAACAGCAGGTACTGCTGCCATCCATGGCCAGGTAAGCCCGGCCAAAGACACAGCACTCAACGCCTGGAAGCCGAGCAGCTCAAAAGGCACATGCGAGATATACAGTTGTGCGGTGCCACCCACTTCGTGTTCGCCATAGATGTGATCTACATAGCGGGAATCGTTTTTGATGCGTTCCCTGGCAATTTCCAGCAATTCTTCCCGCTTTCCGAATAAGAGTGCACCGGTTGGGCAGACACTGGAACAAGCTGGCTGTAATCCGGCTTCCTGTCGGTCAGCACAGAAATCGCATTTTTGGATCAGTGGAAAGACTTTGTCCCATTGATACTTGGGAATATCAAAAGGACAGGCAGCCATGCAATAACGACAACCAAAACATTTTTTGTCGTCATATACAACCGGTCCGGATTCCGATTTGGTCAACGCACCGACCGGACAAACAGACACACAGGCGGGGTGTAGGCAGTGCATACACTGCACTTTTACAAAGCTGGAATGACTGTCATCTGTCTCGTCTTTATACAGCTTGATCAGAGACCATGTATAGGCAGAAAGATCTTCAGGATTGAGATCATATTCGCTAATATCCTCTTCCGGGTTGAGCGAATTGAGACGTACTTTGCAAGCCACCTGACATTCTGTACACCCGACACATTTTGATGCATCGAATAACATGCCTGCGCTACCTGTTGCGTCTCCTGAACTGAGACTTAGTTTCCTTAAATCAGGTTGAACAAGTAGCCCTCCTAGACCTAATCCCGTTTTTTTGAGAAAATCTCTTCGGTTTATCGTCATGGTAAGCTCTTTTACTCTTCAGGAATTTCGACGTCTGTTTTCTTCATCCTCAATTGTCTGAGCGCGATAATGCTGGCGGCACCGGCAAGCAGCCCAAGCAAGCCACTGGTAACACCGATGTTTACCGGTGAAACAGGTTCGCGTTCTTTCTCAATACCTGGATAGAGATAGGATGGTTTATATTCCGAGACGTCAATTGGATCGGCTGGAAGGCTCACAAAGCCCAATGTTTCAAATGGGACAGGTGAGAGATACATCCAGGCCGTGCCACCGACTTCCTTTTCACCATAGATATGATCCACATATTTATCGGGGAATTTTGCCATTCGTTTTCTGGCTTCAGCCAGCAATTCATCGCGATCGCCAAAAGTAAGCGCATCCGTGGGGCAGGCTTTCACACATGCCGGCTCCATCCCATTGCTGATACGATCAAAGCAGAAAACACACTTGGTCATTTGTGGTTCTACGCTGACAAATGCAAGATCCGGGTTGTCGACCCAATTAATATGCGGAACACCAAATGGACAAACTTTCATACAGTTCTGGCAACCAATGCATTTTTCACCATCCAGTGTCACTGCACCATTATCTTCTTTCTGATAGACCTGTTCAGGGCAGACAGCAATGCATGCTGGATTGAGACAATGCATACACTGGATTTTTGACATCACCAGCTTGACAGCCCCCTTCACCTCAACTTCTGCAAACTTGACCAGCGACCAGGTGATTGGTGTCAGACTGGGCGGAT
>Ga0351885_10243_pt1 | contig 22008 bp, 18 predicted proteins | sample TotcelFGM3001L13_FD_206771 | JGI IMG/M metagenome (GOLD analysis project Ga0351885, IMG submission 206771) | Enriched cells from coal bed in the Powder River Basin, Montana, United States - Total cells FGM rep3 HSBNCT.FGM.300.1.L13 ... | reverse complement strand
CTGGGTTTGCCCCCGCAAATCGGGAACCGTCACCGGGTTGACCTCCGGCGACACGGCGAGCCAAAGATTTACCGCACTGCCAGGAAAAACCGCAGTTTCCGGCTCCGGGCTTTGCCTGACCACGGTGCCGGGGGGCTGGCTTGAGGCTATCCGGGCTACCCTTCCCACTTGCAGCCCAGGGCGTTCCAGGGCGCGGCTTGCTTGGGGTTGGTTGTCGCCAATTAGGTAGGGCACCCGAACCTTGGTGGGGGGCGGCTTGGCCTCCCGCGGCTCCGCGAGCCACAGGTTCACCGGGGTGCGCCGGGGAACCATACTGCCTGGGGCCGGGTCCTGTTGGATCACGGTGCCGGCAGGCCGGTTGTCGATCTTCTGGGCCACTCGCTCTAATCGGAGTCCGTTATGTGCCAGGATATTGGCCGCCTGGTCCTGATTTTTCCCCCTCACATCGGGGACCTTGACCCGGTTGACCTCAGACGGCTCCGCGAACCATAGGTCCACCGCACTACCGGGTTTGACCAGGTCTCCCGGCCTCGGGTTTTGTTGGACCACGGTGCCGGAGGGCAGGCTGACGGCCCTGCGGCCCACATTTCCCATCTGAAGCCTGGATCTGGCCAGGGTGCTGCTCGTCTGGTCCCGGGTTTGCCCTAACACGTTGGGCACCTTTACCAATTGCGGTTCTTTTTTGGCACGCTGCTGGTACTCGAAGCGAGGAGTCATGAGGGTGGGAGAGGTCATGGAGGGACGAGGCTGGGTCTCCTGGCACCAACCCCAGGAGAGAGAAAATAAGGATAGACCCCAAGTAATAAAAAGCAAAAAACCAATCTTGGCCGGTTGAGACTTGGCCATACCTTTGCCATCCCGTCTCATTTGGATCCTCCCCGGCCATAGCGAATGCAGCTCAGCTCATCCCTGTCGTTGGAAAACGAGCACACTGTTGGCCGGTACAGCTACTGTGAATATGCCCCCGGCTGAAGCGATGGAGCCTGAATTGGTCAAGCCACTGCCGCCGTAGATCGAAGCGTCGCTGCTGAATATTTCCCGCCACCGCCCATCGACAATCCTCGAGTTCGAAATGCTGTAGCCGCCGGAAAAGGCAGCATTGTTCAGGCTGGCCACGACCAGCAGTTCTGTACTCCCCTCCCAGCGCCGGAAGGCAAGCATACGGTTGGCATCGTGCGTATAAATGATGTCAATGTTGGTGGACCGGAGGGCCGGTTGGGTGAGGCGCAAGCGAATGAGGTCCTGGTAAAAACGGAACAGATTGGCGCCGGCGCCCTGCCGTAGGGCGTGGTAATTTTCCCGGGCGTTAATAAAATCGGCGTAGCGATAAGGCCGAGAAGCGCCCACCTCTTCGCCCATGAAGAACATTGGAGTCCCGGGTCCCAGCAAGGTCATCCCCGCGGAGAAGTGCACCCGGGCCTCGGCGTAGCGGCGATTGTCGCCCACCAGGGGTGCGTCATTGATCGCCACCATGATGGTCCGCGCTGAATAGACCTGTTGCCCTCCTTCTTCGTAGTGAGAGTTGCCTGCCTCGTCATGCGACTCGTGGTAGATCACCTTGCTATGATCGCTTTGTGCCAGGGCGCCGGCAAACCGCGCCATGGACAGGGGCCGGTTGTCGCCGTAGCCGGCCATCTTGAGCAACCGGGCGCGGCTCGGGTCGTTCTGGGCGTCGCCGATGAGGTGGTGGTAGAAATCGGCAAACCAGGTGGCGTCGAAACCGAGACCACCTTGATCCGGAGGCTGCGTTACCGCGGCCCAGCCCGAATGGTCCTCCGCAATTAAGAAGACGTTGGGCTTGAGCAGCCGCAGGGTACGGGTCCATTCCCGCAGAAACTTCTGACCGAAAATGCAGGCATTGTTGGCGGGACGACCATCGGCATGAACCACCGCATCGCGATGCAGTGCCGTGGTCAGGTCGACCCGGAAGCCGTCGAAATGGAATTCGCTGACCAGGGCGGCGGCGCTGCTGGTGAACATCTTGCGTACCTTCTCCTCCCAGAATCGCGGCGCCCAGCCACTCGAGCCGTTGTCAATGTAGCCCCCGTCCGGGTGGGGATAGTCGCTGCCCCGACCCTCGTACCAATAGTAGATGTTATTCTCCGGGGTGTTGGAGTCGTAAGCCCATTCCGCCCGTTCGGAATCAAAGGTATAGTGGTTGTAGACGACGTCGAGAATGACGGCGATGCCGCGGCGATGACATTGGCGCACGAAGTGCTTGAATTGGTCGCGGCCGCCGCCGGAATATTCGACTGCCATGTAGTGCGATGTGCTGTAGCCCCAGCCTGTCCAGTCCTGGAACTCTGACATCGGCATCAGCCCGATCGCATTGACCCCCAGGTCGACCAGATAATCGAGTAAACGCATGGCGTCTTCGAGTGTGCCATCAGCAGCGCCACGGTCCAGACCCAAGCCGTCCACGTGGAGTTCGTAAATCACCAGATCCTCAAAGCGAGTCGGCACCGGACGATTGGGGTCGAACTCGTCCTGCCAGAATTCGGCCTCCGACAGCCATTGCGTCTCGGGCCATACGCCCTCATTGAACAACGCCGTCACTTGCTCCGGGTCGACCACCACCGAGCAGCTCTTGGAGCCGTCCAGATCCTGACGTCGGCCACTCCAGGAGGAGTCAACCTCGGGATTGACGCCACCACTGCCGATCTGGCAGCGGGAATAGAGGTCGGTGCGATACGCGACCGAACCGTCATCTTTGGTAATTCGGAACATGTAGGGCGTGTGATCAAAAGGCGCGAAGCGGGCCAATTCCCGGGCATCAGCCAGACTCGTCGACCAGATGCCATCCTCACCGTGCTGCATGGGAATGGAGGCGGTGACGCCGCGTTCATCGTTATAGATGTAGCCTCCCGCCGTCTCGCCGCGGACCAATTCCACGTTGCGCGCGTTCGGCGCCCACACTGCGAAGCGGATCGCCGGCGTCCTGCGGCGGTTCACGAACAGCTTGTCGGCGCCCAGCCTCCGACATAGAGTCAGGTAATACCGTTCGGTCTGGCCGGCCTGCTGAAAGACGAAGGTGCGGTAACGCTCGACTGAGGCGGTATCATTAACCTCGGTGGGGATACCCCAGACATCGGGGGACTGCAGGGTATCGATCGACACCCCCCAGCGGAAGCCCTGACCGATCTGACTGTCGTCGAGCCTGATCGTGGCCCGGAAGGCCGGACAGCCGTCCTCAGCAGTAAAGGCAGTCATCGGCGCCTCAGCCCATTGATCGGACCTGCGGCCCTGGGCGTCCCAGCTCCCCGTCAGCCGGGCGTTCACCAGGAAAGGCTGACGCAGCCCGGTCCAATACTCGAAATTTACCGGAACCAATGCCATTGGCGCATACCTCTGGGTAAAGGTGGTGGTCCTGCTCGCCTGCTCACCTGAGCTGACCGGTCACTCCCCGGGAAGTGGCGGCGGGTTGTCCTGGTCGACAAAGCCCTGGGTCACCTGAATGACGCTGCCCTCTGGATCGGCCAGCCAGACGCTACGCCAACCGGGAATAAAGTCCCTAAAATCCAGGGGACCAAAGGTAATACGCGCCGCTTCGCCCATGGCCGCGAGCTGGGCATCCACACTGTCCACCATAAACGAGATGCCACGCACCCCGGGATACAGGAGGCCCTCACCGCTCATGTCCGGCGAAGCGGGCCGCTCGCCTTGCGCCGGAAACAGTTCCAAGTAGACATTGCCGCCTTTCAGGAACACGATCTGCCGGCCGTCCGGCAATTGGATGACGCGGGCCCGCTTAAAGCCAAAGTGCTTGGTATAGAACCGCTCGATGGCAATTAGGTCCCGGCAGTTCAACGAAACATGATGGAACCTCATGGAGCCTTTCCTCCCCGCTGGGCCTGGTCACGCCGGCAGCGCCGCCAGGTCCCGGCAAACACCGTCCTAAAAACCATAGCTCGCTTTCAGAAGGTCAGCGCATTTTTCGGCAATCATCAGAATGCCGGCGTTACAGTTGCCGGACGGCACCACGGGCATCACGCTCGCATCCGCCACCCGCAACCTTTCGACGCCCCGCACCCGCAAGTCGGGATCCACCACGGCCATGTTATCCACACCCATCTTGCAAGAGCCCACCTGGTGGTGGTAAGAGTCCGCGCGTTGCCGGACAAACTCGCGCACCTGATCGTCCGTCGCCACCGCCGGCCCCGGCAACAGCTCCGTAGCGGCCCAGGCGGAGAAAGCCTTCGTGGCAAAGATGGTACGCGCTATCTTTACCGCGCCGACCAATCGCTGCAGGTCGGCCTCAGTCGCCAGGTAGTTCGGATTAACCAGAGGCTTGTCCAGGGGATTGCCGCTGGCCAACCTGATCCAGCCGCGAGAGGTGGGCCGGACCACCCCCGGCAGAATGCTGACGGAGTTGGGATTGGCTTGCCCGATGATGATATCGAACGGCACATGGACAAAAGCGATTTGGACATCCGGGCCGCTTTGGGCGGGATCGGACTTGTAGAACAGGGCGCACTCGGACAAATTCAGGTTGCCGGGCGGCACCGGCTTCGAGGTCCCCTGGATTACCCCCGTGAGGACATGGTTGTGAAAATTCTCCCCGACCCCAGACAGCGCAGCCACCACTGGAATATTAAACTCGGCCAGGTGGACCGGGTTACCGACTCCGGAGAGGAGCAGGAGTTTTGGAGATTCGAGCGCGCCCGCGCAAACGATGGTCTCATACTCCGCCCGGGCTGTCTGGAGGGTCCCGTTTTGTTTATTGAATTCGACCCCCACACAGCGTCGCCCCTCGAACAACAACCGGGTAGCCTGCGAGTTTGAACTGAGGGTAACGTTGGACCGAGCCAGGGCGGGAAACAGGTAGGCCTCCCGGGCACTGCAGCGCTTGCCATCCCGGATGTTGACGTGATGCCAGCCCACCCCCTCCATCTGCGGGCCGTTAAAGTCCGCGGTATAGGGGTAGAATAGCTCCCGGCAGGCTTCGATGAATGCTGCGGACGTCGGGTTGGGATTGTGCAACCCGGCGTTCAGGAGAGGTATGGGGCCACCTTTCCCTATCCAGGGGCCCGTATCGTCTTCCTGATCTTCCAGCTTTTGGAAGTAGGGCAGGACGCTCTTATAGTCCCAGCCGGCACAACCCTGTTCCGCCCAACCGTCATAGTCCGATGGATGGCCGCGAATGTGCATCAAGACGTACAGGTTGCTGCTCCCGCCCGGCAGTTTGCCGCGGGGCTCGTACGTCACTCGTCCTGCCAGCCCCGGTTGCGGCACACTTCGGTAGCCCCAGTCCACCGCTGAACCGAGCAGCGTCGGCCATAGCGCTGGAATCTCAATGTGATTCTCGATCTCCGGGGGGATATGGGACGGTCCGGCTTCCAGCAGGAGCACTTTTATTTTGGGGTTCTCGCTGAGCCGGTTGGCCAGGACGCAGCCGGCGGAACCCACACCCACTACAATGAAGTCGTACGTGTCCATATAGCGCTCCCTCAGGCAGGTGGGGACTTGGGATTGGAGGGATGACCGAAGGGGGCGAAGGCAGTCTCATCGTGAATGGTTCGCATGTACTTGATCTTGCCGCCCTCCAGGCGAAAATAATTGGCGCCCACCACTTCGCGGTCAGGCAGATAATTGTAGGCGATGCGGGTGCCGGCCCGGTTAGCTGCTTCGCACCGCCAGATGACCACCGCCTCATCACCGGCAACCACGATGTGCTTGGAAATCATCTGAAACTTGCTGTAGCCATAGCTGATAGCGGTGATTGCTCCCCGGAGCACCTCGATACCCTCGAAGTGGCCCGCCAACTGCTCGTCCCCGGAGACATCGTCCGCGAACAGGGTCAGCCAGTCATTCCAGGCGCTGCGATTGACGCAGTCATAATATTTCTCGATCACTTCCCTGGTGGCCATTATTATCTCCTTTAGGTTCACACTCCCACCCATGACCGGACCCTGGACCGGTTCCATACGCAATCCGGTCATATATCCGGCCGCGACAGCTTACCGCTGGCCTCTAAAGCTGACTAGGCCGCAGGCCCCCGCGGCCGACGCCGGGGCACATTATAGGCCTGAGAAAAGGCATCCGCGGCATCTTCGAAGATGGGCACTAAGTCGTTAATCAGGAAGTCGGGGTCCGGCAGCGGGTGGCCCGCAAGACCCCAATATCCCTGCTTCACCTCTTCGATCGTCACGTAGATATAAGGCCTGGCTGCTTCCAGGGTGGCCCGGCAAAAGGCATCGGTCAACTCTTTGATCAGCGCCCTTTTCTGGTCTTCTGGAAAGAAGTTCTCGATGATTTTAACACTGATGATTGGCATGATTCGGTCCTCTCGCGTTTGAGATGATCAAGACCAAAAGGCATCGTATTGGGCCGTGCCGTCGCCGAAGATAGCGCCCCTGCCTTCGATCACCTTGCCGTCCCTCCAGCGCAAATAATGGATCACACTGATATCCAGCTTCCGGTTGACGTCTCCGGCCCGGTTTCCCACATTGTGGGTGACGTCGGCGGAGGCATTATCGCTGGTCATGATCGCTTCCCGCTCCATGTTAAAGCTGTTGCCGGAAAGCCGCCCCACCTCCTGCATGAAGCCCAAAAAACCATCCAGGCCCCGTTTTAACCCTGAGAGCGGATTATGGCCGGGCACCAGCCAGATCATATCGTCCGCCCAGTACTTGCGAATTTCCTCTCTATCGCCGGACGCCAGGGCGTCATAAGCCTGTATAACCAGTTCCGGGGTGACCTGTGCCATATGTCCTCCTTATTCCGCCAGGCGGTCTGGGATGGGTTTATATCGGTAAACTGCGCAAAAAAAGTTGTCCACCGCATACTGGTCGCTGATATAAACCTGCACCCGGGCGATCCGCCCGTTGCGGATCTGATAGTGGGTACAATTATAGGCATTGAGCGCGACCTGAGACTCATTGCCGGAAGCATCCCGCACGGTTGTGGTTCCATGCCCGCGATGGACCTCAACCACCGTGCTTTCCCCGAAGGTATCCACACCGGTGTTCGGATCGGCTGCCGGGTCCAGCGTGACCTGGATACCCGCCTTCACCAGTTGGGAGAAGAAGGCTAAAACTTCGTCAGCACCTTGCTTGGTGCCTGCCAGGGGGTGGCGGCCAGGCAGGTTCCAGACCAGATCCGGCGCAAAAATCTCCCGGCGGATGGTCTCCATATCGTTGCGATTAAAGCACTCATACATTCTTTGGACCAGTGCCAAATTGGGGTTGACTGGGTCTGCCATACTTCCCTCCTTTCGCTTTTTCAAGGCGCATTAACCGCCTGCGCAGATGGGTTGGATTTATCTCCTCGACCGCTACAGGGGCATCGATCCCGGCATCGGCCGGAGTTCCTGGACCACATAACGCAGAATCACCGGGCTCCCCGAGGCTGGCGAGCGGATCATTTCCCACTGTTGATAGGCATCAAAGCCGAGCCATTCGCTGCGCGGCGCCGGCGGCCGCCAACGCCGGGCCTGCCAGTTGACTACCACATCGACCACGGCCCGGTCCTCCTTCCAAATAGTGCTGACTCTGGTGACTGTGTGCACTTCATCAAAGAAGATCCGAATCACGCCTTCGTACCAGCGCCGGAATTCATCGGCCCCATTGAGGCGCCCTTCCGGGAAATGCATCTCCAGACATTCTTCCATAACTTGGATTACCAGACATTGTTCTGAAACCAGGGGTAATATCTCCTCGGCCGGGGCATGCATATCCAGTTTGCGATACCATGCCGCGACAAATGCCTCGATTTCCGCCTGAGATAAAGGCTCGCCCAAGATTGCCTTTGCTGCTTCCCTATTAGCCATATCTTCCTCTTAAGGCCGGCTGCGGATAGCTTTGCGCCATCGCCGGCGGCACACTGCCGTCCACCACCAGGTCGATCAAGAATGGCCCGTCTTGATCCAGCATCGTTTGAATCGCCGGGGCGATTTCGGCCGGCTGGGTTACCCGGTGCCCCGGCACACCCATGGCTCTGGCCAGGCCGACGAAATCTAGATCCGGCTCATGCAAGTCAAAACAGTTCGGAAAGGACGCCGGAAAGTCCTGCGGTTTGAGCCCCTGCGCCGCCCAATAATCCTGCAGATTTAACTTGAGTAACCGATAGCTGTGATTGTTGCAGATGACGAATTTGGCGCCGATGCGGTGATGGGCGGCGCTCCACAGCGCCTGAATGGTGTACATCGAACCTCCATCACCGGTTAAACCGATTACGGTGCGTTCGGGGTGCCCAAGTTTGATACCCAGAGCCCCGGGAATACCGACTCCCAGGGAACCGCCGCGAGTCTGAAAGAACTGACCGGGCAGATCGAGCGTCAACCAGCGGGTCAGCTCCGGCGAGTGGGTCAGAACCTCGTCGAAGACGATGGCATCTTCGGGCAGCCGCCGGGCCAACTCCTGGGCGAAGGTCGACATGTGCAGCGGTACGGCATCCCGCCATTTCTCGTCTTGGGCCCTGGCATCGGCCATGGCTTTGCGGTTGGCCTCGCCGATGGCTTGACTGCGGCGGGCGGCGGCCTCCCGTTGGGCCGGTAAGGCGAGATCGGTCACCGTATCCGCGAGCGACTTCAAGGTCAATTTGGGATCACTGACTAAACCGACGGTGACCGGATGATTTTTGGCAATCTCAAAGGCGTCGAGGTCAATGTGGATCAGCTTGGCCTCCGGCTTGAACGGGCTGTCCAGGGACGGGAACACTTCCGGAAACACATAGGTGCCGCAAATGACGACCACATCGGCATCGCGGACGTGGCCGGCGCTGGCGTAGCCGAACATGTGACCGGTGAGGCCGCAGTAAAGGGTATGGGACTGAGGTAAGTTGACCTCCGAGGAGTTCACTCCCCAAACCCCGGCGCCCAAGACTTCGGCCAAGTACGCCAGTTCAGCCTGTGCACCCGAGCGGGAAATACCGTCGCCCATCAGGATCAGAGGCTTTTCCGCCTGACAGAGAATCTCCGCCGCAGCGGCAATGGCTGCCGGTTCCGGCGCCACCCTGGTCGATGGAACCACGGTGGGTACCACCGGCTCGTCATTTGGCGCATCCAAGATGTCCTGGGGCACGGCTAAGAATGTTGGCCCCGTCGGCGGAGTTGCCGCTATTTTGATGGCCCGGCGCAACAACCGCAGGAGGCTACCGGGATGGATGACCCGGGCGGCGAACTTGGTCACCGGCCGGGCCATGTCAACCAAATTCGCCGACATCTGGGCATTCATGGCGTCAAAAGCGATCCCGGACTCACCGGTCAGCACCACCATCGGCGCATGTCCCCGGAAGGCCTGGTATATCATGCCGATGCCGTTGCCCAAGCCGACGCCGTCATGCAACTGGACCACCGCAGGTTGCTGCGTCGCTCGGCAGTAGCCATCGGCCATGGCTATCGCGATAGTCTCCTGCAGCGCCAAAATGTACTGGATATCGGAGAAGCGGGATAAAGTATCAATCAGACCCTCTTCGCTACTCCCGGGGTTCCCGAACATGTAACGAATGCCATCGGCTCTGAGCTGTTCCAGAAGCTTCTCGTGACCGGTTTTCTGGTTCATGGCGCCATCCTTCCCCATTGTCCGAACGCAAAGGAGCGATAACAACCGTTGCCCTGCAGCGGTGTCACCACCCGTAACGCCTCAGCCCCCGTTCCAACGCTTCCACCACCATCTGGCCGGTGAGGTAAGAGTCAGGGGTGGAGCGGCCGGTAATAAACGGATGGTCGACGATTACCGAGGTTTCCCGGCCGACGTTGCCATGGTAGCCCCCTTCCGGTCCGGTGGCGTCCCGCAGGATGTATTCCAAAGGATAAGGCGGCGGTCCCATGTTAAAGTCCAGGAACTTGTCCCGGGCAACCATAAAACCGGTCCCATCCAGATAGTCGTACTCTTTGCAGTGGCCGGTGACATGCTTACCCCAGATGATGCTCTTGCGGTCATCGAGATTGCGGGCAAAGGCCAGACAGGTGACGCCGTAACACTCCGCCGCCACCGGCTTGTCTAACTTTAGGAAGCCGAAGATCAGATCATGAACCCGGTGGTTGTTGGCCAAATCCACGAGGGGTCCACTCCCGCCCACGATCACCAGGGCGTCGTATTGGCGCACCTGCTCTTGGGCCTTAGCCACATCCCGGTAGTAAGCCTCCCACTGGCGCAGGACATCAGGAGCGCTCCAGTACGGCTGCATGGGAAACCAGGTAGAGAGGTTAATGGGATTATCCAGACGGGAGTTGGCTGGGTCATCAATCGCTTGCACCTTTTTCCCCATTTCCGCACTGGTGACGGACCGGCCCAAAGGCGGATCGACGTAACTGGCGTCTTTGCTGACACTGATGGCCACTGGCCGCTTGCCGGTGGGCGTTGCAAAGGCCGTCTCATAGCCCGCGGCGTCGAAGGTTTCCATGGGCCCGATCAGTTCTTCGCCCCAAAATCCCCATTCCGAAAGCAGGATCAGGATCTTTCTACTCATACCGACTTGCCTCCTAGGTTGCGAGTGCTTGAATCTGTTGAGCAATCGCCAGGATAAACGGCATTACCTCATGCCAGGTGTGCCCCGTCACCAGGTCCCGGTCTACCACTACGCCCGCGTTTTCCGCATCCGGCGGTATGTATTGAGCCCCGCAATTCAACACATCCGCCAGCATCACTTCATGGCAGATCACCTTGCGCCCTTTAAGCAACTCCGGGTTTGGGGTAAGAATCCAGAGGCCGTGGCAGAGGGCTCCTTTGATGATGCGGGGGTTCGCCATGGCCCGGGCGAAAAACTGCACTGCCGGCGCGGACCGGACCGTGTCGGGGGAAAAAGGTTGTCCTTGGGGCCGTTCAAAATACCGCAGCCGCACACTGGTATAGTTGGCCGCCATGATGACCGCGGCGTACTCATCCAGGTTGATATTTTGAAAGTCGGTGTTCACTTCCAACGTGACCGGAGTGTTGCCGGCGTGCTCCACGTCGCTGACAAAAGTTTGACTGGGCTGGTTCCAGAGGCGGGACATAAAATGAACCTCCGCCCCCAGGGCGGCAAAGCCATAGCGATAAGCCTCGATCTCCCCCGGCACGAACTCGCTTTCCACCAGCACCGCGATCTTCTTGCCTTCCAGCTTTCTGCCGTTCATCTCGCTTCTCTCCGGATAGGGCGGAATTCAACCACGACTTGCGTACCGAGTTCGTTCTTAGCCAACTCAATCTGGAAATTGGACGGGGAGAAGCTGTCCCGGGGGATGCCGTTCACACTAATGCTGGCGATTTCAATAGTACCGGGGGCGTAGAAATCGGGCAGCACATTGAGCACGGTGCGGCCGCATTCCCTGTCCGGAAAGAAAAACAGGCAGAAGTTGGCCTCTTTAGAACTCTTGGGCTTTACGAAAGATCGGATATAGATGTGGGCCAGGTAGTTCAATTCAAAGCTGTGGTACCCCCCCACAGAATGGCTGCCTTTGAGGCTGTAAGCACCGTCTATGGCGGGTCGCCCTTCGGCGGTCACCCGGAAAAAGATGCCCCGGTTATCATGGTCCAGGAAGAAAATATTCCAGAAGGCCTCCATTTCTCGGGCCAGGCTTAAATATCTGCCCTCGCCGGTGGCGCCATGCAGGATCAGATAGGCCAGGATGCCCTGCTCCTGCTGCCAGAAATCCTTGGTGTTGCCCCAGACGAATTCCATGGGTAATTTGCTTTGCGTCTGGCGCTCGACCACATCGAAGCACCCCCCCCGCACCTGGTCGAGGCCATAGATTGCCATGGTATCCGCGAGCTTTTTTGCCAGGTTCAGGAAATCGTTGGCGAGTTGATCATGCTGCTGAGCGTCGTTCTTTTCGCCCTGGCGGTGCGCCTCGGCGGCCAGGCAGCGGTAGTAGTTGGCGACGCGGGTCAGGTTCCAGGCAATCTTCAGGTTGTGCCCCACCACGGCCCGGTTCTGCTGCCAGCGCCATTGATGATCCGGGGTCCAGTCCGCATGGAACCGCTCGTTCACAAAGTGCGAATCAGGGTCTGGAAATTTCTCCAGGATCAGCCTGGCAGTGGTGTGCAGAATCTTGCGGCAGGTGCGCAGGAGCTGCTCCATTTCATGCGGCGGCGGGTCCAGGGCCAGAATGAGGTTGACCAGATAGGCAGGGATGTGGTCGCCGATGGAGTTCCAGTTTTTCCGTAACCGGTTGTCTCCCAGTGCCTCTACATCCGGCCGGAGTGTGGCGTAGTCGATATGAGAGAAATAGCCTCCCAGGCCGCCGAAACCGTTTTCCGGCGAATCCAGATAATGGGTCTGGAAGCTATTAATGGAACGCTTAATGTCTTCCAGCACCTCCCAATCCTGGGTAATGCGGTAATATTGGGCCAACCCGGCCAGGGCGTAGATCTGCTCGTAGAGCGGAATGGTGTCGCGATCATCCGGATTTTCCGAGGCCACTATGATCTTGGTTCCAAAATCGCGCTTGCGCCTCTTGCCGAAACTCCAGAAGCAGCGGTCGCCGTCATGACTCAGCGTTCTGAACGTCGCTCGCTGATACTTAATACCCGCCTTGGCCGCCAACCGGAAGCGTTCCTGGCCGGTTAGGAGATAAGCAGAGGAAAGCCCATAAATCAGGCGGGATAGGGTGGCGCACTCTTGGATATCGTCGTCGCCCACCGGCAAGCCACTAATATTCAGCTTGGTCTGGTATAAGGCGGCGAAATCGTCCATTTCATAGGTGCGCCGGTCGCCAAACAGGTCGTCCAGCCACTCCTCCCCGAGACGGGTGATTTGGTTGAGCCACCAGTGGGTTTCCTCGAATTGATACTCTCCCGGATTAGAATGCATCAAGGTGACATAGCGGGCGTCAACACGCCTCTCTTCCTCGTGTTCCATATAGATTCCCTGAACGACCACGAGGGCATCTTCATGAAGGTACTTGCGGACCATCTCAGACGGGTTTCCCACCCATTCCGGGCCGGGATCGAAGTTGGGGGGAGCGGGTACCCGGTCACGGTTCAACCCATCCAGATTGCTAAGGACCCCGAACATGGTTTGGGAATTCACATAGATCAAAAAGCTGTCGCCGCTGCGACAGCGGAGGGTGAAAGACGTGTCTGCCGAGTTAACGCTCGTCACCGTTCCTGTCAGCGTCGTGCTCTGGGTCAAATATTTCATGGTCCGCTCCGTATCTCGAAACTGGAAGTTAATATCGACTTGCTTGTATCAATTTGGCCATCTGCTTCTGGCATGATGGGTTTCTTCCTTGTCTTTAAGGATAGTTGATCAAGTCGATTTGCTCCCAAAGGCTGCAGATAAAAATTAGGTTAGGGTTTTTCCTTAGGAACAAAGTTAAAAATCTTGACATCGGCATTGTCGTCTTCGGGATGTTTCTCTACATAGCATCGCCAGGCCTGCTCTTTAGTCTCCCCGGCCCCTACCAAAACAATAACCGTCTTGAAGCCCGGGATAGTAGTATCCAGGCTTTTCGGTTGGTCCCCACCGTTTATCTCTCCAAGACGATTGAGCATAGGTACTCCCCATGATAAGCAGTTAAGCTTGGAGGTTTGAAATTATGGACCAAGCTTTGGCCCGATTTTTGTGGACTCCAGACGTGAATGACTGCCTCCATGACATCCCTTTCCCAGGGGCGTTTCACCTTGCCAGCCCTCAGGTTGTCAGTCGCAGTAACCTTGGACCGGTAAGGTTACCCAATAAACTTCAGTCGACCCCTGGCCCCGCCAGGCATTGGACTCTCTTTAGACCTTTACAGGAGTTCCCCGGACTTTCAGGTCACCCTCGGGCCCGGCAAAACCCCTGACAAAATGGCCGTCAATCGATGCAGTCGGCGGTGACGGTTGCCCCTTCGTAAGGTTATGGGAATTCTGTCGGTTTGCATGGGCCTGTTCTGGTTTCGGCCTCTCAGAACGTCCCTTCTTTCTGGAGAACATAGCCGCAAGGCTGTACAACGTTTACACCTGAATATTGAAAAAACTGATGCGGTGCGTATGGCCATGTTCGCAGATAAAGGTATGGGATTCCCCATCAATAGGGAGGTTATAGAGAATATCTCCCATTGTTTCTGCCTCGACGCCGTCAAGCGTGAATTCACGCTGATTATGTTTGTTGCATCCGGGGTCCACAATTTTCAACATTTCATGCTCCTTTAGAACGAATGTGAGCCTATTTCCAAGACTCCACTCCGAGACTTGTTGTCTCTGGGTAGCCTTATTATTGATACCATTATGCTACGTGTACAAATATAATATATCGCTGGTATAATGCCTCTGCCTCATTTTGCCTGCTTCTTCAGACTTGACCAGGATAGTCTTGTTAATCCAGGTAATTTGGGCGCTACAAAGTGCCATCACTCTGGATAATACGCAATGGTATATAATATAACATGTCAAATCATGCCATTTAGCGTCCCATCTGTGTCTTTACTCCATTTAAGTTGCCGCATAACTCCTCTACCGAGTTTTATAACTTTTTCATAAAAGACTAACCCTCCCCACCTTTATTACATCCGATTGCCCAACGATATTTGATGTAACTTTAATCTTTAATTAAACAGAAGATAATTAGGTAATCCCTATTAGGGAGAGCACGAAAGGACCATTTCCCTATGGTCAAAATAACCATAGGGAAAGTGGTGAGCAGGATATGGGTTTGAAAGGTCGGGAACTAACTGGGTCGAGGACACTTCCGAAGGAATGGCCGGAGGAAACGTGAGAGGGGTCTAGTGAAGCCATGTGCGGGCCAGGGTACGCTCCTGGCCTTTCTGGCAACTTCTGGGAAAGCCTTTGCCTATTGATAGCAACAGATGTGCCAGCCACAGGAGGGATATATAGAAGAGGATTTCAATGTTGTCGAGGAGAATCACATTTCCTTGATACATGTTCACGATCTCCGAGAGCAACCAGGGAAGCTGAAGCGCACGGGGTCACATCGGGTATGGCCCGGGCCAGCCGGAGAGTTCGTTCACTTAATAATCGTCTTGAGGCGTAACCTTTTACCCGGCAAAATGATAAGGTGAAACTATGTTCAAGTTTATTCATGCCGCGGACATTCATCTCGATAGCCCAAATGTCCCGGCTGCGGGAAGCCGGCGTTCGGGTCTTTCTCATTGGCGGCCAACGGCTTTCAGGTCATCACTTCGACCATAGCGGCCCCGGTCTTTCGAATGAGGAAAAGACACTAAAGACAAAGGGAGGAAATATGACTGACAATAACAGCCAAGGGCTTATCATTGAACGCATATTCGATGCACCACGCCAACAGGTGTGGAAAGCTTGGACAGATCCCGAGCAGGTGAAGCGCTGGTGGGGGCCGAAAGATTTCACGGCGCCTTTTGCCGAGCTGGATCTTCGTGTCGGCGGCAAATATCTCTTTTTGATGCGATCTCCCGAAGGCAAAGATTACTGGTCAACTGGAACCTATCGGGAAATAGTTCCCATGGAAAAAATCGTCGCCACGGACTCCTTTTCCGATGAGAAAGGCAATGTTGTTCCGGCTTCGAATTATGGCATGACAGGGGATTGGCCGCTGGAACTCATAGTGACGGTAACTTTCGAAGACCAGGATAAAAAGACAAAAATGACTCTCAATCATGTGGGCTTTCCGCCGGGGGAACCCCGAGAAATGGCTTACGAGGGTTGGAACCAATCTTTCGATAAGCTCGCTGAGGTTTGGCGATAGGTAAAGAGAAACCTTCGACATTGACTCTGAGCGCCGGCACACTCTCAGCGTCAACAGCCCTGGAAGTGCGCCTGAATTAATGCAGCTAGGGAGAGAAAGAGAACCGTTTCTCAAGAAAAAGTTTAAGGCAGAGGTCCACAACTTCAGGGTCATATAAAATTCCCCGGTTCAGGGAAATCTCTTCCAGGGCCTGGTCTATCCCCAGTGACCTCCGGTAGGGCCGGTGGGAGGCCATGGCCTCCACCACATCCGCCACTCCCAGGATTCTGGCCTCCAGGATAATATCCGCCCCCGAGATACCCTGCGGATACCCCGAACCGTTGAGGCGCTCATGGTGCTGGAGAATGCCTTCAGCCAGCGGGAATGGGAAGTCGATGTCTTTGATGATCTCGTATCCCACCCGGGGGTGGTCTTTGATGAGCGTAAACTCCATGGGGCTGATGCGGCCCGGCTTGCTCAGAATCTCGGCGGGAATGGCGATCTTGCCGATATCGTGCAGGCACCCCAGGACTCGCATGCCTTCGACCCGCTCCGGTGAGAACCCCATTTCCTGGGCAATGGCGCCGGCCAACTGGGCTACCTGCCGCTGATGCCCGGCAGTATAAGGATCTCTCATCTCCACGGTGTTGGCGACCGCCAAGACGGTTCCGTCCAGGGCCTTTTTTACTTTTTCCAGGCTGCGCTGCACCTCGGCCTCGGCCCGTTGGCGTTCCCGGTCGTTGCGCAAGGACCAGATGCCGAAGGCAACTCCTCCGGCCAGTTCCTCCAGCAACCGGACTTCTTCGGGGTCGAAAGCTCCTGGGTCCTGGGCGCTGATATCCAGGATGCCGATGGCCCGGCCCTCGACGATCAGGGGCAGGGCAATAATGGCCTTAAAATCCCGCCGACGCCACTCCTCGTGCCATGGAGCCAGGGCCGGGTCCTGGAGGATATCTCTGGCCACCTGGATCTCACCGGTCTTGATGGCCATGCCGCCGGGGCCTTGCCCGCGCTCACCTTCCCCCCAAGTCAGGCCAATCCATTCAGGATGCTCCGTCTCGACTCCCGCCGAGGCGATGGGGGCTACAGATTTCATCTGGTCGGACTGGGCATATCCCACCCAGGCCAGGGGATAGCCGCCCTCTCGAACGATGACCTCGCAGACGTCGGTTAAGAAACCCTCCTCCTTAGTGGCGTGCACCAGCGCCTGATTACAGGCGCTCAAGGCCTTAAGGGCGCGGCTCGTCCGCTTGAGTCTTTCTTCGGCCTGCTTGCGGTCCGTGATGTCGAACAGAATGCCGTTAACATAGTCAACCTTACCGGCGGAGTCGGTAAATATCTGGACCAGGTCCTGGATCCAGCGAATTTCTCCATCCTTTTTCCGGATCCGATACTCCCACTCATAAGACTTGTTAACTTTCCAAGTTTCAATAAATTTGCGTTTGGTATCAATCAAATCTTCCGGCAGGATGAGGTCATTCCATTTTAGCTTGCGGGTGTCGAATTCTTCCGGGCTGTAGCCGGTCAAGGCCTCGACCTTCTGATCGAAGAAATCCATACTCCAATCGATATAGCCTTTAAACACCACTGCCGGGACCTGGTTCACCAGCAGGCGGTACTTCTCTTCGCTCTGGCGCACCGCCTCCCGCGCCCGCATATTGACCAGGGCAATGGCGGCAAATTCGGTAAATCCGGCCGCAAGTATGGCCTCCGGCTCGCTGAATCCGCCGGGTTTATTGAACATACTCATTACCCCGACGGTTTTTCCCCCAACCTGCAGAGGCGTAAACAAGACATTGTCCAGTCCTGGAGGTCCGGCCGGCAGCAACCTGGCCCATTTACTGTGGGCCAGGTCATTGAGCCAGACCGGCCGGACCAGGGGGTGGGCCCCCTCTCCCATCTCGCGCCTCAGCCGGGGAAGGGCCGCGGCCACCGCCTCCGGCAACCCCCCGGGGTCTGAAGATATCAACTGCTTCTCCAGTCCATCTGCCGTGAACAGGGCCACATAGCCGGCCGCCGCTCCGATCAATGAATTGCAAAGGGTGTAGATGTCTTCAACCACAGCCTCAAAGGAGGTTTCACTCAAGACTATCCGGGAGGCTTCCAGCAAGCCCGTGACCTCCGTCTGGCGCTGAATGGCTGCACCCAGGCTATTTAACAGCTTTTCCTCGGTGCGCTTGATCCGGGTAATATCGGCGATGAGGTGGACCGCACCGGTCAGTTTTCCGGCTGCGTCCAGGATAGGGTCCACCGTTACTTTGAACCAGTTCTCGCCTACCGGCAGCACTGATTCTTCCCGCTGGTGGGATTGCCGCAGGCGTGCCATAGGACAGTCGTCGATGGGACCCGTAGTGCCGTGCACCACTTCCCAGCAGCGGCGCCCGATGATTTCCGGAAAGGGCTTCCCCACCAGGTCCGCCATAGCCTGATTGCATTGCAAGATATCGCCCTCCTGATCCAACAGGGCCAGGGCGTCGCCGATGGCATCGAAGGTGGTTCGCCATTTAAAGGCTGCCAGGCGGAGTTCTTCCACCGCCCGCCGGCGGTCAACAATATTCCAGACCACCTCCATCATCAGCGTCAACTGCTTGACATCGGCGGCATCATAATCGGTGGGTTTATTGGCCACAGCCGCGACCGCAACGATCCGGCCCTGGAAGAAAACTGGGACGGTAAGGTATCTATGGAGCGGTGCGTGGCCCGGGGGATGCCCCTTTTTTAAGGGGTTGGGTTTCTGGAAATCGTTGATCACGATGGGCCCGCCTTGGCGGACGACCTCGCCCCAGAGGCCGGTTTTTTCCAGGTGGTAAATGGTCTGAGGCTCAGCTATGCTGCATTGATGCATCACGTCCTTGGACCAGGTGTTCAGGGTAAACTGTTGCGTCGTCTCGTCGTAGAAGTAAATGTAGCCGATCTGGCTGGCGGTCAGGGCAATGGCTTCATTCAGGGCATAGTCCAACAGTTCCTGGATGGAAGTTGAGGAATATTGGGAAATCCTCAGGAGGCTTGCCAACCGGGCCTCATTGAGTTTTATCTCCGCCTCGGCCCGCTTACGGAGGGTGATATCACTCATGGCGGTGCGGCAGTGGCGCACTGCCCCCGCCTCACCCGGCGCCGCCACGGATTCCAGGGCGGCATAAAAAGGGGGACCCCCGCGACGCCGGAGTTTAACTTCGCAGGTTTGGGGGCCCTGGTGGTCGAAAACCTTCCGGTAGTGGGTCCGGCAAGCCTCCCGGGACTCCGGCGCTACCCACCGGAAGGAGGACTGGTTGACTAACAGGTGGCGCTCGACGCCCAATAACTGGGCCCCGGCAAGATTTACTTCGACAATCTTCCCTTTGCGGTCCAGGGTGAAGTAACCCACGGGGGCAAAGTCGTAGAGGTCGGCATACCGGTCCCGGGCCTGGGTGATGGTCTCCTGGGCCCGCTGCAGTTCTTCATTCTGCATCTCCAGTTGCATCTGGCGCATTTTCAGTTCGAGCACCAGATTCTTAACATCCGCCGGAGAGATGCGGTCAAATTCACCGCTCTCTGCCTTCAGGAACTTCTCAGCCTGCTTACGCAGATTCTCCCCGGACTCGGTTTCTAAGTTTTCGCCTGTCTTAATATGGTTCACCAGTGACGCCCTTGATCCGGTGTGGGAAAGCCCTGTCAACCTGGAACTGAGTCGGGGCGTCAAAGTTTGATGCCTTGGAACCCCGCGACCAGGAGAATGCCGATTATTGAGGTCTGCAAGAGTCCTCTCTATTCTGATATCGGCTTTAAACCGGCAGGGGTTGAATTTTATTTTCCATAAAACTCGATAGCCGGCCGGGGCAGGAAAATTACCCGGGTGGTCGATGTCCGGCAGATGGTTACGATGACCCGGCGCGGAGACCAGCAATGGGACCGATCGCTTTCCTTATCTCTGCTTCGAAAAGTTCAAAGTCAAGAGCAAGGGCAGGCATGAACTTTTCATAATTTATGGGTGGTCAAACGCCCATAAGAATATTTTTTGCGTTCAGTTGCTCGGGGGAGATACCGTTAAAGAATTGGCCCGTATGGTTACGCCAGAGGCCTGGGAGCCAAATAGCCTCGTACCGGCTGGGAATATCGTGGGGCGCAGCAGTATTCCTACAAAAAATCTATCCAGGATAACTAATCATATATTATAATTATAAAAGAGTTCATAATCGGATCGTTACTTTTTAGGTAGCTGCAAGCTTCAGCCGCATAGCGACGGCCATAGGCGCCCAATAACCTTGAACTTTGAACCTTGAACTTTGAACTTTTCATGAGGTTACCAGGCGTCGTAGAGTCGGCGGGATGGCTTCCGGACCGTTGCGCCTGTTTTTTGCAGGCCAACTCGGCCATGACCCCTACCGCCATGAGTTTAGTTTATACGAAATATTTTTCATGGTGACATCATGCCCCGTAAGTGCCCCAACTGCGACAAGACCTTAACCAGAACCCAACGTCAACCCTGGATGCGCCGCATCTCCGGCAGCAAGTATTACGTCTGCCGGGGATGCAGCGGTGGTTACCTGCTGATCTTCGACCGCTGGCTGTTCAAATGGAAGCGATACCCTCAGAAAATGAGCAGTTCCAAAGAGTCCTGAGTCCTGAGCGCTTTTCCGGCGAGTCTGGCCGCGACCAAATCCAGCCTAATTTTTGAGCGCCAAGGGACTTCTGTGGCACCCTACTCCACCTCCACGTGAATCAATCTCAGAAAACCATACGCCCCATGGCTATATGCCCCGAGTGCCATCCCTGTCTGGAGCGGCTGGTGGGGGTCGCCGTGGAACTGGCCACCCCGGACCCGGAGGTGCGTCGCCGGGCCTCTGAGTCCGCCCGCCGTTGCCTGGATCAGGAGTTTGGCCCCGGCGCCATTCCCGCTCTCATCGCCAACCGGTTGCTCGGCATTATTCATCGCCTCTCCGGGAACCATGATCCCTTTGCGGCCCGGAAAGCCGCGTCTACCGTCTTTGCGGCCCGGATGCACCGGCGCCTGGCCCCGGCCTACGGCGGCGACCTGGAATCGCTGCTCCGCCTGGCCGCCGCGGGCAATGCCCTGGATTTTTTCCGGGGCGAAGCCGAAGCAACCCGGGAGATGCTGGCCCAGGTGGGGTTTGAACTCGCGGCGGTGCCTGACTTTCGCCAGGAACTGGCCGGCCCTCCCGGCCTTCTCCTCTACCTGGCGGACAACGCCGGGGAGCAGTTTTTCGATCAGCCCCTGGTGTCCTCCCTGCGCCGCCGGGGGTGGCGAGTAGTCTACGCGGTGAAGGCCGGGCCTATCCAGAACGATCTCACCCTGGCGGACCTTTCGGCCTCGGGTCTCCTATCAGCCCTGGAGCCGGTGGTGGACACCGGGGCCCGCACTGTGGGGTTGGAGCTTGACAGGGTCAGCCCCGGCTTCCGCGAACTCTATGCGGCCGCCCGCATCATCGTGGCCAAGGGCATGGGCCACTTCGAGACCATGAGTCACTTAAAAGATCCTCGTGTATGGTTTCTCCTGCAAGCCAAATGCCCCCCCGTGGCCCAAGCCCTGGGGGTGGAATTAAACGCCTTTGTATTCGCTCCCAGCCCCGGTGCCCTTGACACCCGGGGCCAAACAGAATAGTATAAAAAAACTTACAGGTCCCATAGGGGAAGAGGGAAGACGGTGAAAAACCGTCGCGGTCCCGCCGCTGTAATTGGGGACGAAACCGGCTGAAAGCCACTGGGGTTGACGAACGCCCTGGGAAGGCGCCGGGAGTAGATTGATCCAAGAGCCAGAAAACCTGCCTGTAGGATGGACGGATAGGCTCGCGCGAAACGGGCCGGCCGCCGACGTGAGGACCAAGCAAGACGGGTGCAATCCTCAGTTCCCTGTTTTAAGGGAATTGGGGTTTTTTATTTGGGGGCCAGGCAGACTGGCTGTCAGACGGAAAATTTCCCCCTCCCGACCCCGAGGCTTGGCATGACTGCGGTTTCTCTCACGGGGTTTTGGCCCCACTTCTTATCCATGGCGCCCTGGCGGCCCTGAGGCTGGTGATTGGTAGCGCAATCCACCAGCCCCGGGGACGCCAGGATTTTTTTGGGGTCATCGGCGATTGACTGAAGCTCTTTAAGAAAGTTCAAGGTTCAAAGTCAAAAGCAATGTAGTGGGCCAAGGCCCATGCGGGACCGGCGCTTAAGGCCGAGTTGCGGTCGGAAATATGCAGACGAAACGTAGGGGCGCACCTGTGTATGCGCCCTCATGGGGGGACACATATAGCGATTGGCAAAAGTTTTTTCTACTCAGGGAAGCCTTATAATCCCCCCTGCCCCCTTTTAGAAAAAGGGGGAAACTACGAGGAATTGCAGGAAAAAGTCCCCCTTTGAAAAAGGGGGATTTTGGCAGCAGAGTCCGGTTAGGTTTTTGCAGAATAAGGATGCTTGTTATACGCATTTCAAGAAATAATGAATTTACTAAGCGATCTTCTTGCT
>Ga0351885_10240_pt1 | contig 22250 bp, 21 predicted proteins | sample TotcelFGM3001L13_FD_206771 | JGI IMG/M metagenome (GOLD analysis project Ga0351885, IMG submission 206771) | Enriched cells from coal bed in the Powder River Basin, Montana, United States - Total cells FGM rep3 HSBNCT.FGM.300.1.L13 ... | reverse complement strand
GCGGCATGGACATGGTGCCGGTTTATGAGGACGCCGGAGGAGAAGCGGAAACCCCGGGCGTCATTGCGGTGTCTCCCGCCACCGTTCAGTCCATGGGGGTGCGAACCGCCAAGGTGGAAGTCCGGCCCCTGTCCCGGCTCACCCTGGCCGTGGGGCTGGTGAACTTTAATGAACGCAACCTTTCTACCATCACCACCAAGGTAAACGGCTGGCTGGAGCGCCTCTACGTCAACGCCACCGGCGACCCGGTCCGCAAGGGTCAGGCCCTGGTTAGCATCTACAGTCCGGAGTTGGTCGCCAGCCAGGAAGAATATCTCCTGGCGGTGCGCAACCTCAAGGCCATGCAGAAGAGCCCGGTGAAAGAGATGGCGGATGGAGCCCGGCGTCTGGCCGAGGCCTCCCGCCGCCGCCTGGCCTATTTCGACATCAGCGCCGCCCAGATCGAGGCCCTGGAGCGCACCGGCGAGGTTAAGAAAAACCTGACGCTGGCCTCCCCGGCCAACGGTATCGTCACCAAGCGCATGGTGACTCAGGGCATGTACGTCCAGGCCGGCATGCCGCTGTTGGAGGTGGCCGACCTTTCCACCGTCTGGGTGGACGCCGATATCTATCAGTACGAACTGCCCTGGATCAAGGTGGGCCAACCGGTGACCATGAGCCTGGACTATCTCCCCGGCGAGACCTTCCCGGGCAAGATTGATTATATCTACCCCTACCTCAAGGAAGCCACCCGCACCGCCAAAGTGCGCCTGCGCTTTTCCAACCCCGGGCTCAAACTCAAACCCGAGATGTTCGCCCAGGTCAGGATCGAATCCCCGGTGGCGCACCAGGCCGTGGTCGTGCCCGCCGACGCGGTGATCGACACCGGTATCAAGCAGCACGTGTTCATCGCCTTGGGAGGCGGGCGCTTCGAGCCCCGGGAGGTCAAGCTGGGGGTCCTGGGCAATGACGGGGTGCGGGAGGTCCTCGCCGGCCTTAAAGGCGGCGAAGACGTGGTCACTTCGGCGCAATTCATGCTGGATTCCGAGTCCCGCTTCCGGGAGGCGGTGCAGATGATGATGCCGGGCCAGGAGCCGGTGGGCAAGAAGGAGGGAGCGCCCCAGGCCATACCGGGAGAGAAGCCGCCGGCCGCACCGGCCCCGGCGCCCGTGCCGCCCGGGCATAAGCATTAGCAGAAAAGCGGTGGCACAGGCGTCCCGCCTGTGCTTGATAACGGTGCGCCGTGCGCACCCTACATGGCTGAGGTGGCGGGCGAGACGCCCGCCCCACGAATTTTTCATTAATTTACTAAAAACAGAAAACTACCTTTATGATCGCCAGATTTATTGAAGCCTGCGTCCGCAACCGTTTCCTGGTGCTGCTCATTTGGCTCATGATCACCGCCTGGGGCATCTACGCGGCTTACAAACTGCCGGTTGACGCTATTCCCGACCTGTCCGACACCCAGGTGATCATCTCCACCAACTACCCCGGCCAGGCCCCCCAGGTGGTGGAGGACCAGGTTACCTATCCCCTGACCACCGCCATGCTGGCCGTGCCCCAGGCCAAGGCGGTGCGGGGCTACTCCCTCTTCGGCCTCTCCCTGGTCTATATCATCTTCGAAGACGGCACCGACATCTACTGGGCCCGGACCCGGGTGCTGGAATATCTGAATTTTATCCGGGGCAAACTGCCCGCGGCGGTGAACCCGGCCCTGGGTCCCGACGCCACCGGGGTGGGCTGGGTCTATGAATACGTCCTGGAAGACCCCACCGGCAAGCATGATCTGGCCCAGTTACGCAGCATCCAGGACTGGTACCTGCGCTACCAACTCCAGACCGTGCCCGGGGTGGCGGAAGTCGCCAGTATCGGCGGCTTCGTCAAGCAGTACCAGGTGGTGGTGGACCCAAACAAGCTGGCGGCTTATAATCTCCCCCTCTCCAAGGTCAAGCAAGCCATCCAGATGTCCAATCAGGATGTAGGGGGCGGGCTCTTTGAGCAGGCCGAGACCGAATTTATGGTCCGGGGGTTGGGTTACATCAAGAACCTGGCTGACGTCCAGGACATCGTCGTCGGCGCCGACGGCCGGGGCACTCCGGTGCTGATCAAGGACGTCGCCCTGGTCCGTCTGGGGCCGGAGATGCGCCGGGGCCTGGCCGAGGCCAACGGCCAGGGAGAGGTGGCGGGCGGTATCGTGGTGATGCGCTTCGGGCAAAATGCCCGGGCCGTCATCCAGGGGGTCAAGGATAAGCTGGCGGAACTGAAAATGGGACTCCCGGCCGGGGTCCGGGTGGTCACCGCCTATGACCGCTCCGGCCTCATCGACCGGGCCGTCGACACCCTGAAAGAGGCCATTTATGAGGAAATCGCCATTGTGGCCCTCATCACGGTTCTCTTCCTCCTGCACCTGCGCAGCGCCTTTGTGGCCATCATCAGTCTGCCCCTGGGGGTTTTGATCTCTTTTATCCTCCAGTACCAGTTCAATATCACCGCTAACATTTTGAGCCTGGCGGGCATCGCCATCGCCATCGGCGACATGGTGGACGCCTCGGTGGTGATGGTGGAGGACGCCCATAAGAAGATCGAACATGCCCCGCCGGGCGCGCCCCGGGAACCGCTGATCCTGGATGCCGCCAAAGAAGTGGGGCCGTCCCTGTTCTTCGCCCTGCTGATCATCACCGTGTCGTTTTTGCCCATATTCGCCCTGGAGGGTGAAAGCGGCCGCCTCTTCAAACCCCTGGCCTTCACCAAGACCTTTGCCATGGGCGGGGCCTCCATCCTGGCCATCACCCTGATTCCCATCTTGATGCTGTATTTCATCCGGGGCAAGATCCGCCCGGAGTCCGCCAATCCCCTGTCCCGGATGACCATGGCCGTCTATCAGCCGGTCTTGCGGGGGATTCTGCGCTTTCCGCTGCTGGCCATCATCGCCGCCCTGGTCCTGGTGCTTATCACCCTTATTCCCCTGTCCAGGCTGGGCTCCGAATTCATGCCGCCGCTGGATGAAGGCGACCTGCTCTATATGCCCACCACCTTCCCCGGCATCTCCATTACCGAGGCGAAAAACCTCCTGCAACAGACGGACCGCATCATCCGCACCTTCCCGGAGGTGGACTACGTCTTCGGCAAGGCCGGCCGGGCCTAAACCGCCACCGACCCGGCGCCGCTGTCCATGATTGAGACCACCATCCGCCTCAAAGACCGGAAATACTGGCGTCCGGGCCTGACCACCGAAAAACTGATCCAGGAACTGGACGCGGCCATCAAGTTTCCCGGTCTGGCCAACTCCTGGGGCTACCCCATCAAAATCCGCATCGATATGCTCTCCACCGGCATTAAGACCCCGGTGGGGATCAAGTTATTGGGCAATGACCTGAACGTCTTGAGCCGCTTGGGGCAGGAAGTCGAGGCCATTTTGAAGCAGGTGCCGGGAACCGCCAGCGTCTTTGCCGAACGGGTCATCGGCGGCTATTACCTGGATTTTGAGATCAAGCGCCTGGAGGCGGCCCGGTACGGCCTCACCGTGGGCGACGTCCAGGAGGTCATCACCATGGCCTTGGGGGGCGAAAATATTACCCAAACGGTGGAGGGCCTGGAACGTTACCCGGTGAATCTGCGGTATTTTCAGGATTATCGCACCAGCCTGCCGGCCCTGAAGCGCATTCTGATCCCCACTCCCAAGGGACCCCCGATCCCCATGGAGCAGGTGGCCGACATCAAGCTCCACCAGGGGCCGGACATGATCAAGAGCGAAGGCGCCCGGCGCACCGCCGCCATCTTTGTGGATATTCGGGATATCGACCTGGGGACGTATATCAAGAAAGCCAAGGAAGCTATTCAGGCCCACTTAAAGGTTCCCCCGGGCTATAACCTCCTGTGGAGCGGCCAGTTCGAGTACATGGAACGGGCCCGGGAGCGGCTCCAGGTGGTGGTTCCCATCACCCTGGTGCTGGTTATCCTCCTCCTTTACCTGAGCACTCAATCCCTGGTCAAAGTCTGCATAATCCTGATGGCCATCCCGTTCTCCCTGATCGGGGCCATCTGGCTGCTTTATCTGCTGGACTATAATCTCAGCGTCGGGGTGTTCGTGGGGATCATCGCCCTGGCGGGCCTGGATGCCGAAACCGGGGCTATCATGCTGTTATATTTGGATATTGCCCACGATGAACGCAAGGCCCAGGGAAAACTGAACACCTATGAGGACCTGAAGGAAGTAGTGATGCACGGTGCGGTCCAGCGGTTGCGCCCCAAACTCATGACGATTTTAGCTAATATTTTCGGCCTGTTCCCGGTTATGTGGGCCACCGGCGCCGGCGCCGAAGTTGCCAAACGCATTGCCGCTCCCCTGGTGGGCGGGGTTACCACGTCTTTCCTCCTGGAACTGCTCATTTATCCGGCCATCTATCTGTTGTGGAAGTGGCACTTCGAGGTGAAGAAACAGGCCCCCAGCCGAAAATAATGAGTCTTCTTCAATCTAAGGGCACCTGCCGCTTCAGGTGATCTCTACTCACCTGATCAGGTGTTCTATTTAATTCCTATATATCTCTTTCCATTAAATTTATATATATATTCACTTTTAGATGTGATTATATTTTCCTGCTTAACACGATCATATTTTTCTTTTATCCTTGTTTCTACGATCTCTACAAGGCCATCTCCATCGATGTCTTTAAACAGGATATTAAACACATCTGATTCGCCATAAGCTCCGGTATTATTATAGCCCTTAGTCAAAAATAATGTATCTTCGTGCCCATTTGAAAGCGAAATGAGTTTTCCGGCAAACTTAAAGTAACCCTGGTTTCCACCATTTCCTTCAATCCATATCTTAGGTCTTCCCTGATCCCCGATATCAACTATTTTAAAATTACCGGCGTCCCAATCGAATAATTTCTTCTTTATTTTCCAACCATTTTCATATGATAGCCACCAGACTTCATAGTATCCGGTAGCATGCGGTTGATTTTCATCACTAAAGCTAACAATAGCATCAATAAATCCTGCATTAGTAAACTCCCCCAGCTCGAACTTAATATCACTTAACTTGTAATCGGTTTTGGCTTCATTAACTCTTTGCGAGAATAAGTTGAGGATAATGTTATTATCCAGCACCGGCCTGGCGGGTTTTGAGGCCGGGCCTTCCTGGGGCCACGCCAGCAACGATTGGGAGATGAGAAAAAGTAATGCCATAGATTTTAGAACAAGATGGCTTTTCATGACCATATCCCCCAGAAATGAAATTCACGCATCAAGCTCACCATCTCATCTTCTCATCACTTGAATAATTCCGGCACTCTTCTTTCCCAATCAGAAAGATCGGTTCCCATGGTCTGAGGCACCCACTGGCCGCCGATTTTCTGTAAGATAACCCCGGCCGGTTCGGCCTGATTGGCCCATTTTCCCTTGGGCCTTGCCTCCAAAAGAGCATAGTTATTGACTTGTTTAAGAAGTTTTAAATCAAAAGTTATCCCAGGGGCGCTATGAGCTTTGACATAGCTCCTGGCCGCCGCGATCATTTGGTTATCAACCGCCGCGCCCGCTGACCACGCCATTTCTGGTCCACCGCCTTCAATTGCGGCCACGGTAATCAGAATGAGCAGTACCCATGCTACCCCGACCATTGGTTTCGATGACATGACTTCACCCTTCTCTCGAATCCAGAGTATAGTTAAAAAGTTAATCTTCAGCCGCCTTGGCCGGCCCGGAAATGTCTGGGGCCATTTTTGTCGCTGGCATCCTGTAAGGAATTATCGGATTTGAGGCCCAGAACTTTAAGATCCGGCCGGATTGCGATCCACCGGGGAAGAAGTGATGCACTGATTCTTTCTCTTAAAGGCCCAGGCTGGCCGGGACCAAATTCCGGCTATGGTCCCGGCCCCCGGCGAGAATTACCCGAACCGGGGCCGGCGGTGGGTGGCCCCGGGCCCGGTTTTCGAACCGGCCCCTTGCATCGCCGGAAAAAAACGCCTACTATGTGCCATGGGCTCAGGCCGGAGCGGCGGCGACGGGAGATATTTTCTCCCTTATTGCGTTTGCCAAAAAGGTATTTCCTCTTATCCCCTCTCCCCCCAGCGGGGGGAGAGGGTTAGGGTGAGGGGGGGCGGAAAAAACTTTTGGCAGCGAGTATAACCCTTATGCCGGCCCGGGCCCGGGGCTTGAAACTGAAAAGGAGGATGACCCTAAATGCTGAACAGTAAGGGAGTTCTGGTGATCGCCCTGGCCATGATCGTGGCCCTGGCCGGGCCGGCGCTGGCCCAGCCCCGTCCCGGCGGCGGCATGGGAACCGGTATGGGCCCCGTGCATTACAACCCTCAGGCCGTTACCACGGTCACGGGCACGGTGGAATCGCTGGCCGATCTGCCCAGCCTGGGGCGGGGCGGCGGCAAGGGGATGCAGCATCGCGGTGCGCTCCTCAAGACCGATCAGGGCAGCCTCATGGTGGACCTGGCTCCTGCCTGGTTTTTGAACGAGAAAAAGGTTGTGGTTCAGGCCGGGGACACGGTTTCGGCCACCGGTTCCAAGACGACCCTGGACAATCAGCCGGGCTTGATCGCCCGGGAGGTTACGGTGAAGGGCGCGACCCTGAAACTCCGGGATGAGCAGGGGGTCCCGGTGTGGCAGGGGGCGGGCGGCGGCGGCATGGGCCGGGGTATGAAGCCCGGCGGCGGCATGGGACAGGGTCCTCCACCCAGGTAGCAGGCCCCGGAGCGGCGCTCAGCCAACCTCAGGCCATCCTTGCCCTTTGCGGCTTTACATTGTGCCGTTAATGCTTATGGTTTAATTGCCGGCGGGAGGGGTCTGGTTCTGAGGCCCCCTCCGGACCAGTCCGCCGGCAAGATCCGGCCTGAGCGGAGGAGTGCGGCATAATGAAGCGAGTTTGGAGAGCAAGAGCATTGTGGCTGTTGTTGGTGGTGGCGCTGCTGAGCGGATGCGCTGACGGAGGGGCCTACCGGAGCCCCGGGTACGGCGATGCCTACGTCAGCCCGCTCCCGCCCGCCTTTCGCAACACGGACCCGGCCCTGAGGCAATGGTACACCGCGCCCTATTTCAATCCTTACGAAAGTCCGTAACTCCCGGTTACGGGGGCGGAGGATCAAGGGCAGGGTCAGAAGTATCCTTAAGCCGCCAGGATAGGTGAAAGATAGGTGCTCCCCCGCTTGAGGCCCCCAAAAAATGCTATCGGTAAGAAAACCTATGCCCGTGCGGGGATGGGGGGAGACCTCCAGCGGCAATTTTCTGAACCGGGCCACGGGGCGTTACCGCTCCCCCATTGCTGGAAAGCTACGTCATGTCGGCATTAATCCCCGGTAATCTACGCACCACTGCCATGGCCATCCTGCCCCACGAACAGGTGGAGCCGGCCCTGGAACTGGCGCTCTCCCTGGACATCCCCTTCTGGCCCCAACTGCCCCACCTGAGCTATTATGAAGACATGTACGTTCAGGCCGCAGAGCATTTTCCCGGCATCCTGCTCTTTCCGGAGGAAAACCGGATCAGGTTCGATACGGGAAAATTTATGGACGGCCTGCCCGAGCTTCTGTCGCATTGGGACGACCTGGACTATTTCGACATCTCGCCTCAATATTCCGTGGTTTATCACCGCTTTCTGGAAATGGACCTGAGCGGCTATGTGGCCATCCGGGGGCAGCTGGAAGGCCCCATCAGCTTCGGCTTAAAGATCCTGGATGAAAACGACCGGCCGCTGATCTTCAATGACGACGTGCGGCCCACCTTGATGGACTTTATGGCCCGCCGGGTCCAGTCCCAATTGAACCGCCTCAAGGGCAGGCACCCCCGGGCCTTCATGTTCATCGATGAGCCGGGGCTGCAGTTCATTTTCAGCTCCATTTCCGGCTACCCCGACGCCCGGGCCAAAGAAGACCTGGACCGCTTTCTGGCCCAGATCGAGCGGCCCCGGGGCATCCACCTGTGCGGCAATCCCGATTGGGAGTTTCTCCTGAATCGGGACCTGGACATCCTGTCCATGGACATCTATACCAACGCTGAAATCTTCCAGTGCTACGGCCCGGCCATCCGGCGGTTTCTGGAGCGGGGCGGGGTGCTGGCCTGGGGCCTGGTCCCCACCGGCTTTGAGGCCTTCACCCGTGAGTCCCAGGACCATCTCATCCTCCAACTGGAAAGCGTGTGGGATGCTATCGCAAAAACCGGCATTGACCGGGACCAGCTCCTGGCCCAAAGTCTGCTGAGCCCCGCCACCTGCTGCCTGATCAACCCGGACCGGGAGAAAACCGTGGCCCAGGCCTACGCCTGGCTGCGGGAGGTCTCGCACCGCCTGCGGGACCGGTACCATCTGGAATGATCCGGCATGACTGAGCGCCAGACCCCGGCCATCGTGCTGACCGTGCGGGAATACGGCGAGGCCGACCTCATGGTGAACTTTCTCACTCCGGACTACGGTCCCTTGACCGGCATCGCCAAGCACGCCCGGAAAAGCCGCCGCCGCTTCGCCCACTGCCTGGAACCCCTGAGCCGGGTGGTATTTTTCCTGTCCCCCCGTCCCGGCCGGGACCTGGAGTTCCTCCAGAAAGGCGAACTGGTAAAATCCTTCCCGGCCCTGCGCCGGGACCTGAAGCGCCTGGGCGCGGCCGCGATCCTGGCCGAGGTGGCGGGTCTCCTGGCCGGCCCCCCGGAGGCCTATCAGGAAATTTTCGCCGCCCTGGAGGAGGCCCTGACTCTTCTGGAGCAGGGCTCACCCCCCGATTCACTCCTCCCCGCCTTCCTGGTCCACCTCCTGGGCCTGGGGGGGTACCGGCCCCGCCTCCATCACTGCGGGGTCTGCGGCGGCGAGCCCGCCCCGCCCCTTAACTTCAGCCTGCCCCGGGGCGGCATGTTCTGCGGCGCCTGCCGCGACCAGGCCCCCGGGCCGCTGCTGCCGCTGTCCGCCGGCGCCTGGAAACTCCTGCGCCTGGCCCAGGACCTGCCCCGGGACAAACTCTCCCGGCTCCGCTTCCCGCCCCAACAGCGGGACCAGTGCCTGAAGATCTTCAAGGCCTTTCTCCGCTACCACCTGGGAAAAGACCTGAAATCCTGGTCATTTTGGGAAAAGGTCAACCGCGCCCCGGGGTGATAGATCACGGCTTAAGAGTGTGGTAAAATTTCTTTTTCTCCATCGGTGGGCACGGTGAGAGGGCAGGGGAGGGGGGTTGATTTTGACGCAGGTGAGGCTTTCCTCAGGAGGCGCATATCATCGATACTGCGATAACTTCTTATAACATAGAGCGTTTTCTGGTCCCCGGCATCTTTGTCCTGCTGTTGGTCCTGGAATCCATCCGGCCCCTGCGCCGCTTAAAAAGGGGGCGAGGCTCGCGCTACGTGGTGAACGGCGCCCTCACCGGCCTGGGCTTTCTCGCCGGGGTGCTCGCGGTCCGGCCCGCGGCCCTGGGGAGCGCCCTCTGGGTCCAGCAACACTCCTTCGGGCTCCTCCACCTGATTAATCTGCCGCTCTGGGTCCAGGTGGCCGCCGGGGTTCTGCTCATGGACCTCAGTTTCTATTACTGGCACCGCCTCAACCACACACGTCCCATCTTATGGCGCTTCCACAACGTCCACCACGCCGACCCGGATATGGACGTGACCACCTCGTTCCGCTTCCACTGGGGCGAAGTGCTCTACTCCACGGTCTTCCGCCTTCTCCAGGTGGGGCTCATCGGGGTTGTGCCCCTCACCTATCTGGTCTACGAGGTGGTGTTTAACGGCGCCACCATGTTCCATCACAGCAACCTGCGCCTGCCCGTGGACTGGGAGCGGCGTCTCAACCGGGTGTTCGTCACCCCCCGCATGCACGGGGTGCACCACTCCGCGGTGGGCCCCGAGACCAACTCCAATTATTCGGTGATCTTTTCCTGGTGGGACCGGCTCAACCGGAGCCTCAGGCTCAACGTCGCCCAAAGGGACATCGTCATCGGGGTCCCGGGCTATCTGCGGCCCGGGGATAACCGCGTTCTCCCCATGCTGGCCCTGCCGTTCGACCGGCAGCGCCCATACTGGCGCTGGCCCAGCGGCAAGGCGGCAGCGAGAAAAATAGGTGAGGCCACTGACACTAGTTTTATGGTAGAATGATTTACGCTCGAATTTTCGCCTAGGTTATTATAGACATTATTTTAGAAAATCCGAGATTCTTTCCTATCTTCAAAGTGGGAGGTGGAATGGTTCCACATATTAAACAGGTACGAATCCGAAATTACAAGAGCATTGGCCAACTCTCGGTGAATTTGGAGCCTTTTACAGTTTTAGTTGGACCTAATGGCTCGGGAAAGAGTAATTTCATCGATGCTCTATCATTTGTGAAGGATTGCCTCGCAGATTCATTAGAATCTGCATTTAGGAAGCGCGGTGGAATAGGGGCTGTGCGGCGTCGCTCCGCCGGTCATCCTACTAGTATAGAAATCAGTATCATCATGGATTTAGGAAATAGTGAATTGGCTTCGTATTCCTTTAAAATTTCTGCTATGTTCGAGAAGAAATTTGAGGTAGCCTTTGAGCACTGTAAGGTGCAGGGTCTTCTTAAAAAAGAACATGAATTTAAAATTGAAAAAGGTGAATTCACTAAAGAGATTCCTGGTATAAGGCCGAAAGTATCATCAGATCGACTTGGTCTATATGCCGCTTCCGCCACTGAAGAATTCCGCCCTGTGTACGATTTTCTTACTTCTATGAGATTCTATTCTATAATACCTAAAGAATTGCGAAATTTACAGGAATCGGGTACCGAAGACCACCTTACCCCTGACGGAAGCAATGCGGCTGCTATTTTAAGACGTCTTAAAAGTGATAATCATGCTTGGCGGTATGATCGTCTTTGCAGTCTGCTCGGAAAAGTAGTGCGAGGCATTAAAAAAGTTGAATATCATGCTGTAGGGCAGAAAGAAACGATACAAATTAAACAGGACGTTGGCACTAAATACCCATGGACATTTGACGCGCTTAACATGTCGGATGGAACCTTGCGTATACTCGGCTTGCTCTTGGCGGTTTATCAACCTGGACTTCACTCTGTCATTACCATTGAGGAACCAGAGGCGACTGTTCATCCGGCAGTTACGGAATTAATCATTGAAGTGCTTATGGATGCGGCAAAAGAAAGGCAGGTTCTCATAACCACGCATAGTCCAGATATCTTGGACTATAAGCACCTTAAAGATTCTCAAATAAAAATAGTGACAATAGAAAATTATAGTACACTAATCGCTTCACTATCTCAATCTAGCCGGGAAGCAATCCGGCAACATTTATATACTGCTGGGGAACTCTTACGTTCAGGGGAATTAACCCCTGACATTGAGACGGCTAAAGAAGAATCAGCTAAACAATTAAGCTTAATTCCGCCTCAAAGTTAGGGCTAAGTATGGAATTGGCAATTCTCCCCATAGTTGAAGGGCAATCGGAAGTCGAGTCTGTGCCTATCTTGCTGCGCAGAATTTGTGTTCAAATGCAAGCATATAATATCCAGATTGCCAGGCCATATCGGGTTAAGCGTAATAAAGTTGTCAAAACAGGCGAATTGGAACGGGCAATAACCCAGGGGATCAGAGACCGCGGTAATATTGGCGCAATATTACTACTCTTGGATGCCGAGGATGATTGTCCGGCTGTGCTATCGCCGGTTCTCTCAGAAAGATGCAGGCAAACAACCCACTTGCCAGTGGCAGTGGTTCTAGCAACCATTGAGATGGAAGGATGGTTTCTCGGCGGCAAAGAGTCTTTGCGGGGTGTATGTGGTATCAAGCCAGATGCCGTTGCTCCCCCAAATCCTGAAAGCATACGGGGTGCAAAAGAACGACTTAGCAAAAATATGGACCTCGGAAGAAGATATCTCGAAGTAGACGACCAACCCACATTGGCAGCTCAAGTAGATTTTGACCTTACTAAAGGTCGATGCCCATCCTTTGATAAATTCCTTCGAGAAGTACATAATCTAATAAATAAGATTCAAGTGAGTTAACTTATTTATCGTTCCTAAGACAAGATTTGGAACGAGATAATAATTTATGAGGGATACCACCTCACTTGTTATTACCAACACTTATCACCGTGGCGGCAAAATTACCATGAATGGTCTTGGTATGGATAGTTATTGATTCTGATTAGTCTCGAATTATAGCAGATTGTAAGTATCTATTATTTTGATATTAATTAAAGGAGTGCCCAGAAGGTCGTTCCTTAATAATTTAGCCAAAAAGGGATTGCGTTATGGATAAAACTCATCCAAATATTCTGGTTTTTGCTTCCGGGACCAAAACCGGTGGCGGGTCCGGATTTGAGACTATGGTAAGGGCGGCGCGGACCAGGCCGCCAATTTTAGATGCTTCGATCTGTGCGGTGATCACGAATCATTTTGAAGGCGGGGTTTGGCATAAGGCCCAAGCTCTCGGGATCCATGCCGAATACTGGGCGGGCCCCTATCTTGCCGAAGGCTACCAAAACTTTGTAAGCTATTTCAGGGCTGACTATGTCATGCTTTCCGGCTGGCTGAAACTGGTATCCGGCCTGGACCCGGCTCGCACGATTAATATCCATCCCGGTCCTTTGCCCCGATTCGGCGGACCGAACCTCTACGGGCACTATGTGCACGACGCGGTGATGGCGGCTTATCAGCGCGGGGAAATTACCCACAGCGCGGTCACCATGCATTTTGTAGATGCGGTCTATGACCGCGGCCCGATAATTTTCGCCCTGCCCATTCCCATTGAAGCGGGCGATACGCCTGCGACCCTGGCTGCGAAGGTGAATCGGGCTGAACATGAATGGCAACCCCGGGTCCTCAACTATGTAGTGCACGGACAGGTGCGGTTGGCCGGCAATGAAGTTGTATATGAAACGGAAGAACTGAAACGCCTGCTGCTGCCGTAAATCAACAACGAAAAAATTGATGGGAAGATTTGAACAATCAGGCCAGGTTTCTGATACCGAGATGCAATCACAAAACAATTTATGGTAGCGTTAAGCTTTAGCCTGCGCCTGCACAGGCGAGACGCCTGTGCCACCGATTGATTGCGAAATGTAATCAGAGGGCCTGCATCTATCTTTCGGAAATCATGATTCAATACGTTGGCACAAGAAAAATCCTCTTTTGCCGCAGGGTATTTTCTGCGAGCCATGGAAAAGTGGTCATGGATTTTCCCCAGTCACTGCATGTAATATCTTGGCAAGTTCTGAAATTTTGTACGGCTTGGTAATAACTCCACTAAAACCATATTTCTGGAAGTCGGCCATTATCGGATCATCGGCATAACCGCTGGAAACGATGCCCCTGGTCCCGGGATCGATCTCAAGCAGTCTCGCCATGGTTTCTTTGCCCCCCATGCCCCCGGGAACGGTCAGGTCCAGAATCACCCCGGCGAATCTCTGTCCAGCCCCGTGCGCCTGGACGAACTTTTCTATGGCCTCGCCCCCATCTCTGGCAAACTCCGCTTCATAGCCCAGGCGGACAAGTATTTTCCCTAATACCTCCCGCACCATCTCTTCATCGTCCATTACCAGGATTTTGCCTTTTCCAACCAGCGGTTCCCGATCTTTTGCCGGCTGAGGAGGAGCTTGTTGCTCAACTGCCGGAAGATAGATAAAAAAAGTTGTTTCCACCCCCGGTTCTGACTCTACGGCAATATGACCGTGATGTTTTTTAATAATCGCGTAGGCCGAGGCCAGGCCCAAGCCGCTGCCCCGCTGTTTGGTAGTGAAATAGGGGTCAAATATTCTCGGCAGGTGCTCTGCCGGTATGCCTATCCCCTGATCTTGCACCGAGATTTTGATATACTTTCCGGGGCTCAGAGGCAAATCGATGGATGTCCCTAACGCAAGATTCTCTGCCAAAATCTTAACCGTGCCGCCGGTAGGCATGGCCTGAATGGCATTGAGAGTGAGGTTCTGGAAGACCTGGCTGATTTGCCCCGGGTCGGCCTCTATCGACCAAAGGTTGTCCGGGAAGGAAGTTTCACATTTCACCGGGGAACCCACACAGCTAAAAGCGGTCGATTCAGTGAGGAGTTCCGTAACCGAGAAGAGTTTCTTCACCGGCGCCCCGCCTTTGGCAAAGGTGAGCAGTTGCTGAGACAAAGCCTGGGCCCGCAGGCATGCCGCTTCCGCATGAGCCAATCGGTCTTGAACCCGGAGACCAATCTTGTCATCCAGTGCGGCCAGGCCAATATTTCCCAGTATCGCCGTAAGAATATTGTTGAAGTCGTGGGCGATACCCCCGGCCAGGGTGCCTAGGGATTCCAGCTTGTTGAATTGCAGGCGTTCTGACTCGGCCCGCCGGCGCTCGCTGACGTCCTCAAAGAGGGCCACTCCTCCTGACAATACGCCGTCCGAGGAGAATATCGGCTGGTAAATCGCCCTTACCGGGGTGAGATTTTTTGCGGTAACTGAAAGGTAGTCACCTTCATAATAACCCACCTCACCTCTGAGAGAGGCAGCTACCGCCTCCCGCATCTTGTCGTCGACTAGTTGCCGCATCATGTTGAAGCCGATGAATTTGTCTTTGGAGGTGCCGATGATCTCCGCAAACTTTTCATTGCAATCGGTAATAGTGCCCGTCTGGTCATAGTGCATGATACCCAGGGGCGCCTTTTCAAACACCAGGCGAAACTTCTCCTCACTCTCCCGCAGGGCTTCCTCCGCATGATAGCGGGCCGTGATATCTTCATAGACCCCCAGGACCCCAAAGACCTCGCCGTCGGGCATTTGCAGCGGGACTTTGCTGGTATTCAGCCAGATCTTGGCGCCGGCGGGGGTGGTTTGCGGCTCGACAATGTTCATCTTGGGGCGGCGGGACTCCATGACCTGCCGGTCGTCAGCCCGGTAGACCTCCGCCTGGTCTCTCCAGCCCATGGCGAAATCATCCTTGCCCAGAAGCTGCTCCGGCTGACTTAGGCCCGCATCCCGAGCAAACAGGGTATTACAGCCCAGATAACGGAGCTCTCTGTCCTTCCAAAAAACCCTGACGGGTATCGATTCGATAATCAGATGCAGCATGCTCCTGGATTGTTCGAGCCGCTGGGCTGTTTCATGTAACTCTCTATAATTCTTAGATAATGCCTCATCCACCTGTTTACGCTCCGTAACGGGCCGGCCCACGCAAAAGATCAAACCTTCTTCCAGCAAGGGGTTTTGATGGCCTGATGCACGGCAATGAACCCGGCCACCAGGATGGCCAGTATCACCAAAATCGCGAAAGGGATGGCTATCTTGGCGCGCAGACTCTTCAGTCCATGGACTCTCAGTGCGATCATAATTACCTCATGCAAGAATGAACGCATCTCTCCGGCTCATCAGTCCACCATCGCGGCATGCCGGCGTGCCTCCTGGCCGTTATCAAGAATCACTCCCACGGCCGGCAGCCGGGCCGCCATGGGGATTCTACCATAAATTTCGTATATAGCGATCCAAAAATTAATTTACGTAATTATTTCCACCTCTTCCCAGGCTTGGATCAGTTTCCTCATGTCCGGGCCGGACATTCACCAGTGCGACTCGGTGGCGTGGTCAAGCTTGTCCTGGCACTGTCTTACTGATAGGGGCTTGTTAGCCAGAGATGGTCTGGCACCCCCTATATTCAATATATTTATAAATTTCCAAGAGTTGCTGCTATGATTCGAGTATGGGAATCCCTAAAATGAAAAAGCCCTGGATTGAAATTCCCAGGCCTTCAACTGAACTTTTACTTAATTCAAACAATCAAATTTTGAGTCAAACCGGCAAAAATTCATGGCGAAATTTTCGCCATTTAATGTCAACTAACCAAGAGGCCTTCTGTCCTGGTCAAGTTAGGGATGTAACGCCCGTAAGTTTTATAGCCCATTGAGGTGGTTACATGTCCTAAGGTTCTGGCTACTCACTCTGCTGATTCCCCGGCAGCCAAAGCCCGGGATGCGAAAGTGTGACGAGTTTCATACATCCGGCGAAATGGCAGCCCCTTTTCCTCATGGCCGTCACCCATGCCTCCCGAATCAAAATGCAGCGTTGGCGCTCCCGGCTGCGCCCAAAGACAGTTTGGACAGCCGAGGGCGGCTATCCTACATGAGACTTTCGCAGAGGGCTCAATTCGCGTTAAGCAAGAGAATTTGGCTTCCTACCCTCCTCCTTTTGCGCCGTTCGCCATAAAATCCACCCATAAAGTCCCAGATTAACAATCAACACAAAGAGGCCCAGGAAGATCTGCGAGCTTCGTGTGAGGGTAGTAGGGTACAGGAGTGAAAGAATATAGTGTTCGATAAAGTCGGTCCGGTAAACCAGCCCCGAACCTTTATCCAGCAGCCAGTTCTCAAGAGGGGTGAGCGGACACACCCAACCGGATAGTTCAATGAGCGCCCCCCACAAGAAGGCCGGCACGTGGATCCACGCCAACCTCTTCCACTTGATAACCAGGAACCCTCCTAAAACTGTGAAAAGAACAAAGGCAAGGTGGGCTATTAAAACGAGATTCGAGAGGGCGTGATATACCATCTTAGCTCAATACCTCACAGTTTGGCCCTCGATGGGAAAGGTCTGGGTGCATCTCATTCTAATGTCCGAAAATCAGACCCATTTTCAACCAAGAAAAGTTTGGATACCATGTCCCCTCTATCATTCCACCTTCAGGGAATCTTATTTAAGGCCTGATCCAAATCAGCCCGCAAGTCGGAGAAATCCTCACACCCCACCGAAAGGCGCACGAGTTCGTCCAGGATGCCGGCCCGCTCCCGCTTTTCCCGTGGTATCGCGGCATGGGTCATGGAAGCCGGGTGTTCGATCAAGGACTCCACCCCGCCCAGGGAAACTGCCATGGTGATCAGGCGCACCTGGTTCAGGAGGATCCTCCCCCCTTCCAGGCCTTTTTGCACCCCAAAGCAGAGCATGGCCCCGAAGCCGTCCATCTGCGCTTTGGCGAGGTCGTGCTGCGGGTGGGTCGGCAGACCGGGGTGGCGCACCCAGGTGACCTTGGGGTGGCGGCTTAAGAACTCCGCCAGCTTCAGGGCGTTTTCCTGGGCCTTTTCCATTCTCAACGGCAACGTGCGCATGCCTCTCAGAATGAGCCAGGCCTGATGGGGGTCCATGGTGGCGCCAAACAGGGTGAGGACTCTTTTCAGCCTGCGGTACAGTTCTTCGTTCTTGACCACAATCATTCCGCCCAGCACATCGCTGTGACCATTCAGGTATTTAGTCAAACTGTGGACCACCACGTCGGCGCCCTGTTCCAGGGGCCGTTGCAGGTAAGGGCTGCAAAAGGTGTTGTCCACCGCCAGCAACGCCCCGTGCCGGTGGGCGATGGCCGCCGCCCCCCGGATGTCGGTGATTTTCATGGTGGGGTTGGTGGGTGTTTCAATATAAATCAACCGGGTGTTGGGCCGCAAGGCCGGCTCTATAGCGCTCAGGTTCGAGGTGTCCACCAGGGTGGCCGCCATGCCGAAGCGGGGCAGTTCTGATTCAATCACCACCTCTGTGGGGCCATAAAGGCAGTCGGAGGCCACCAGGTGATCCTGATGGCTCAGCAGGCTCAAAAAGAGCGTGGTGATGGCCGCCATGCCGGTGGCGGTGGCCAGGGCGGCAGAGCCGTTCTCCAGGGCGGCCAAACTTTCTTCCAGGGCGTGCACCGTGGGATTGCCCATACGGGTATAGATGTAGCCTGGCTCCTCCCCGGAGAACCGGGCCGCCCCTGCCTCGGCGCTGGGGAAGGCGAAGGTGGAGGTCTGGAAAATCGGCACCGACACCTCCCCATAGACGGGGCGGTCCAACTGTCCCGCATGGATGGCCTGGGTGGCTTTGCTAAGGGTGGGAGGGAGTTTTCTCTTCATGGTAGACTCCTGTTCTTCAGTTGGGTATGGACGATTTTTAGCCGCACCGCCTGGGCTAGCAGAAAGTGGCTGGGTAATGGCCCTTTGCATTATTATGGATTATGGAACTCGGGGCAATCGTAAATGTTCATGGGGCCGTCACCGGATCAACGCGCCCCGGCCCCATTATTTTTGACGACGAGTCACCAGGTTTAGACTGGAAAATTGTCGGGCAAAAGCATTTATCCGTCCTTTAGCCTTCCCGCCGTGTGACTGTGGCGGGAATCTGCTGCACCGCCACCAACGAAACCACACTCATCGCAGCACCCGCGACAAAGGGAATGCGGTAGTCCACCATCCACAGCAACCCGCCGATGGCTGGGAGAAACACCGCGGCAATGTGGTTGATGGTGAAGCCCATTGCCATGCTGGGAGCAATGTCACGGGGGTCAGCCACTTTCTGGAAGAATGTCTGGATGGCAATGGAAAAATTGAAAAATACATGATCCAAGATGAACAGAATCGAGAGGACAAGTTTGGACTGTACCAGGGCGTAGGCCAGGAAGATAAAGAATATACTGGAATATTCCAATGACAGCACTTTTCGTTCACCAAAGCGGAGGATGCATTTGCCGATTATTGGGCTCAGGAAATAATTGATCAGGTCATTAATCACAAAGAGGATAGTTATGTCCTGAAGGCTGAAATGGCACCTTTTAACTAGCAGGAAGACTGCAAAGGCCATAAAAATCTGGCGGCGGGCGCCGCCCATAAAGGTGAGAAAATAAAAGAGCCAATACTTCTTGCGAAAAATCATTTTTTTGTGTTGAGGGATAATATCGCGGTGGGTTGGATCGTGCAGCAGGCCCCAGATGCTTGCTGCAACGATGCCACCTCCAATAATCAAATAGATTTGGGCGTAATTCAATAGAGCCGCCAGGCAGTAAATCAAAATCCCCATCACCACGCTGGAAGCCGCGGCCAGACTGCGCATTTTGCCGAACACCCAGGGTGATTGGGTGGCGTCAAAATATTGCAGGGTCAACGACTGATTCGTGGTCTCGTAATAGTGAAAACCGAAACTCATTATGAGCGTGGTGAAAATGAGGCCCAGGTAGGAAGGAAACCAGCCGGTTACCGCCAGCCCCAGCCCGAGGCAGAGAATCGACAGCGCGGACAGCCGATGTTCCTTGATAACCAGCATGATAAAAACCGCCAGCAGGGCCAGGAAGCCGGGAATTTCCCGTACGGACTGGATCATGCCGATGTGACTGCCGTCCAAATGAGCCACTTCTACGGAAAAGTTATTGAAGAGGGTAAGCCAGGCTTTCAGGCCAACTGTCGAACTGACGGTAAGCACCATCAGAAAACGAAACATGGAATTTTGGTTAGTTTGTAGCACGGAGGATTATTTAAAAATTATGCGGCGCCTTGGCTCCGCAGTCGAAAAATAGTTTTGGGGACCTCTTGCCTCGATGCTCCCTCAAAATATCATTCATTAAGCCGCCTCTTTCATAGACTGCATGGTACCATAATTTTCGCTGTACAAGGAATCACTAACGTTCCGGGGCGCTCTTTTCAGACATCTCTTGGGATTGGCACACCGATAGGACACCGGTCTATCATTGAAAAACCGAGGGAACTGTAGTATTGGTATGAAACCACCCGGTCAATGCTTTCAGCGCCAATATCCCTTGAGGATCATGGCGACACCAAGCTTTTATTATTATTATTATAAAGGGTTCGTGTCACCATTGCTGGACTCCTAAGTTTGAACAGTGGTGAATGGCTTCAGAAGGCATGACCGGAGAACACTTTAAAGGCAACCTGAGACCTCTGCGAAAGTCTCTAACTCTATCCTTTCGAATCAAAATGTAGCGTAGGCGCCCTCGCCTGCGCCCAAATACAGTATGGACAGCCGAGGGCGGCTATCCTACAAGAGACTTTCGCAGAGGTCTCAACCTGGAATGGAAACCCGACCAGATTAGAGAAATTTGCTTCACCAAATAAGGATTAAAGGAGTAATTCTCATGACCAGCGAAATCCTGAAACTGACCACCGAAATCGTTGTGTCCCATACCTCCATGACCGAACTGACGCCACAACAATTGGTGGACGAGATAAAAGCCGTTTACAATGTGCTGGCATCTTTAGAAGGCGGGGCAACTTTAGAGGAGCCGGCTGAGGCAAAGGCCGAAGCTGGTATGGGGAAGAAACCGTCTGTGCCTCTAAAAGATATCGTTAAAGAAAAATATGTGGTCTGCCTGGAATGCGGCAAGAAGATGCGGACCTTAAAGGCCCATATTCGCAAGACTCATGGCCTACTGCCGAAAGAATATTTCCAGAGATTTGGCCTGGATCCCAAAAAATTCCCGCTGGTGTGTAAAGAATACTCGGAGCAGCGCAGCAAAATGGCCAAAGATAGGGGATTTGGGGTGAAGGGAGGTAGGCGTAAAGCGAGTTAAGCAAACGTTCCAATATGCTCCCTTTTAACCAGACTGAGAAGTCAAAAAATCGGAGGAGACAGCTGTGGGAGACAAAGGCAAGAAGGATAAAGGTAAGAAGGAAGCTAAAAAGCCGAAAAAAGACACCAAGAAGGTCGACAAAAAAGATAAGCCCAGCAATAAGTAGCAGCCCCTCCGGAGGAGCTTGCAGTCAAAAGAACATGCATCCTTCTGTCATTCTGAACGAGACGCCGCTTCGTTACGAATCTCGGCGGCTTAAAGGGAGAAATTCTTCCCTGCGCCCAGGATGACAAATACAAGTCGTTCGATGGGTCTCTGGTTTAAGACTTTAAGTACGATGCGGGCCGGCATGGTCCAGGAGAATCTTTTCCAGCTGCGCCATAGCTGGCCTCTGCCCGGCCAGGACCAGACGGCCGTTGATGATCAGGGCGGGAAAGGATTGCACCTCATAGTCCTTAAGCAAAACCGGGGCGGTGATGTACTGCAGGTCGGCGATGATGGCCCGGGCCGCCAGGATATCCACCACATCCTGATAAAATTGCTGGCAGCCGGAGCAGCCCAGCCCCAGGACCTTGATTTCCAGGCCGGCGCCGCCCTCCGCCTCCGCCGCCTCTCCCTTAAAGCGCCGGAATTCCTGCCAGAGGGCCCGGCCATAATCCTCCCGGGAGCCGGAAGGCATATAGTTGGCGCCTGCCGCCCGGCGCAGCAGTTCCTCCCGGGCCGCCTCCGGTGATTCCCAGGACCGGGACGCCAAATCCTCGAAGATATCCTTCAGACCCCTCAGGCCAATGAGGTTTTTGCCGATGCGCACAAAGGTGATGTCGTCTGCCATGATCGTCCCGGTCCACCCGGTTAATCGCGGATAAACTTCAATTCCCGCAGCTTTTGGGTCAGGGCTTCTTCCTTATAGACGCCTTCATGGCGGGCGACTTCCTGGCCGGCGGGATTGAGGAACACCTGGGTGGGCACAATGGCCACCTTATACCGGCGGAACACCACATCCGCCTCATCGATGTAGAGTTTTTCCACTTCGAACTGCCCGGGATACCGGTCCTTGACGGCCAGGATGACCCGCTCCGACGCCTTACAGATGGGACAGAGTTTGCGGTCGAACTCCATGATCTTCGGGCCACCTGCGGGGGCCGGCGCCGCCTGGGCCAGGACCGGCGGCCCGGGACTCACCCACAGCCAACCCCACAGCAGGAGCATCAGGACACTGAGACGGCCTGCGTGCATGGGAGCGCTCCTTGTTATTAAATACCCGATTCACTTTCTAATCTAACCGATCAATATATTTCTTTATAACCGAAAACCGAAAACGCCATTACACCCGGCTGTCCCGGTTCGCCGGTGGAATCAGGAGCAGGGGGCAGGGGGCAAACCGGGAGATGTTGTGCGCCACGCTGCCCAGAAAGATTTCCTCAATGAAGCCCTTGCCCTGGGTCCCCAAGACGATCAGGGAAATGTCGTTGGCTTGGAGAAATTCCAGAATGACCGGGACGGGATGGCCCGCCACCATCCGGGTCTTCACCTCGGGCACGCCCGCGGCCTCCAGCCGGCCCTGGAGCAGGTCCAGGAAATTCCGGGCCACTGCCGCGGCCTCGGTGGGGTCCTCGGGCGCGCCCAATTTCCCCGGAGTCGTCATCAGGGCATGGAGCAGGGTGGCCCGGGCCACTCCCCGGGGGGCCAACAGCTCCAGGTAGCACATGGCTTCGGCCGCGGTCTGGGAAAAATCCGTTGGAAACAGCAGGTGAGAAAGAAGTTGGGTGCGGTGCCAGAGGCAGTCGGGCTCCTGGCCGTCAGCCACCCGCACCGGCAGGACCAGGAGGGGAAACTGGATATTGTGCAGAACTGCGCCGGAAATGGTTCCCAGCACCCCTTCCCGCCAGCGGGATTTGCCGTGGGAGCCGATGATGATCAGGGAGGCGCCGTGTTTCTGGGCGACTCCATTCAAGGAGCGCCCCGGCAGACCGATGGGGGTCTCGATGATGACCTCGAGGCCCTGGTCCGCCAGTGCCCGCCGCTGGGCCGCCAGGCG
>Ga0351885_10228_pt1 | contig 22722 bp, 17 predicted proteins | sample TotcelFGM3001L13_FD_206771 | JGI IMG/M metagenome (GOLD analysis project Ga0351885, IMG submission 206771) | Enriched cells from coal bed in the Powder River Basin, Montana, United States - Total cells FGM rep3 HSBNCT.FGM.300.1.L13 ... | reverse complement strand
TTCTCCCCCCTCACCCTAACCCTCTCCCCCCCGCTGGGGGGAGAGGGTTAGGGTGAGGGGACAAGAGGAAAGAACTTTTGACAACCGCTATATAACCTTGAGTGGGCGGCAGATGATAAAGTTGGCGGGAGGCGCTTCGCTTTCACGCCCTACGGTTAATTCGCATCGCCGGCCGCCGGACCTTCCGGGGTCACCTCCAGACCGCCGGCAATAGCCTCCACATCCAAACTATAATTGCCCCGAAGGAAATTTTGAGCCACGGCCTCCACGCCGGCCTCGCTGGTCATGAGCATATCCATCTGCCGGGTGAAGATGAGCAGGCGCCCGATGAAGTCGAGCTTTTCCTGGATAACCGGGGACTCGTATTTTTGCAGGCGGGCGTCCACCCGGTCGCCCTTGACCTCCACCGAAAAATCCAGGCCCATGAGGACGATGGCGATGGCCCGGACCCGACGGCTGCGGCGCACGTCGTCGGCGGCGCCGCCTTTGAAGGAGAAGGTGATGTAGTTCTTGTTGACCGTAGCGCCGCAGTAGGCATCCAGGACGCTGTAGTGGTAGCCCACCCGAGAAGAGAAATTGAGATATTTGTCCGAAATGATGGCGTAACTGCGTTCGCCGAAACGTTCCTCTACATTGGGGGCTGCCAGCATCTGTTCCCGCATCACCGACAACAGCCCGGAGAGTTGCACCGGGCGGGGTTCCCGGGCCCGCACGTCCTCCCGGAGCATCCCCCGCAATACGGCCTGGAGGGGAACCGAGGCCACCTGGTCCGGGGTTACCTTGGAGGCCTCGGGATCGGCCCCCGCCAAGCCGCCGCCCAGGTCGATAAGATAGAGGTCCAGGGGGATAGCCGCATCCAGTTTCAGGGCGTACCCTTCCCGGGCCGAGACCAGGTCGCTGATCTTGAACATCTCGGTGTAAGAGAATTCGTGCACCAATCTCCCGAGGTCGTGGAGAGACCGGCAGAAATCCGGGGAAAATTCCGGGGCTCTGGGGTCCACCAGGTGCAGGGGCAGGATAAATTCGGCCACCTGCTTCAGGGTCTCATAGACCGGAGTGTCCTTCAGGTGGGATTCCCGGAGCGGCTGGTGGTCCAGCAATTCCGGCACCCGCCCCTGATAGACGCGGCAGGTGTAGGCGTCCACCGTGATGATTTGCCCCGGGGCAATGGCCTGTGTCGCCATCTTGGTATCCAGGAGGGTGGGCAGGGAAAATTCCCGGGAGAGCGACGCCATGTGCCCCGAGATGCTGCCCGAATCGGTGACGATGGCCTGGGCCTTGGCCATGACCACGACAAATTTGGGCGAAGAATGCCGGGCCACCAACACCGCCCCGTCGGGGAAATTCAGCAGGTCCTCATCCCCCTGGACCAGAAAGGCGGGACCGCACCCCACCCCGGGGAAGGCTGCGGCCCCGCCCTGCACCAGCACCGGATAGCCGGTCACCGCCGGGATGTCTTGGAGTTCCCTTCCGGTGGGGGCCTGCAAGACCAGAGGCCGGCTCTGGAGCACCACGAGGCGGCCGGCTTGATCCAGGGCCCATTCCACATCCTGAGGACAGTGGTAGTGCTCTTCCAGCCTGACGCCGTACCCCGCCAGGACCTTGATCTGGGCCGGAGACAGGCAGGGCTGATCCTGCCGCTCCTGCGGCACCGGGATTTCCTCCAGGCCCGCTTCGGGTTTGGCCACCAACTGGACGGCCTTACGCGACACTTTTATATCCAGGATGGTGAGGTCGCCGGTCTTGGCGACGCGATAGGTGTCCGGGGTAATCACCCCGTCCACTGCATAGGGTCCCAGACCCCAAACCGCGCTGATGAGGAGGTTCTCATCCCGAACGTTGAAGGGATGATGGGAATACATCACGCCGCTGGCCACCGCGTCCACCATCTGGAGGCAGACGACGCTCATGGCGATGTCTTCATCCCGGATACCCTTGTTGAGGCGATAGGAAATGGCCCGGGGGGTGTAGAGACTGGCCAGGATCTTTTTATAGGCCGGGAGCAGTTCGTCTCCCGGGACATTCAGGATGGTGAGGTATTGCCCGGCGAAGGACAGTTCGCTGTCTTCGCCGATGGCGCTGGAGCGCATGGATACCCGGACGGCGGATTCACCCACCTCAGATTCCATCCGGGCATAAGCAGCAATGATGGCCTCGGCCAGGGCCGGGGGTATTTGGGCGCCGATGATCAAGGCTTGAATGGCCTCGCTCACCTGCTTGACGGTTTGGGGGTCGGCGGGGTCGATCTCCATCTTGTGCTTGTTGATCTCATCCACCAGATCATTAAAGGCCAGAAAGTCGGCATAGGCCCGGGTGGTGATGGCAAAACCGGCGGGAATGGGCAGACCGATTTTGACGGCCTCACCCAGGTGGGCATTCTTGCCCCCTACCCAATCCACCATGTCCCGGTTCACCTCCGATAGCGGCAGGACCGGGCCGGTGAGGGGGAGTTCCTTTTTTTCACCCAGGCGGTCTTTGATGTCATTGTTGATCCGGTCCAGCACCCCATAGAGGACGGGGTACTTGTGGCCCGAGAGGACATCAAGACTCTTGATCATTCGAAAGGCGTGGAACGCGGCCCGGGCCGCCTGGGACCTGACGTAGGACATGCCGAACACGTGCCGGCCGGTAAGTTTCTCCTCCAAATCGGCAATGATGTTCAAGAGCTGGGAGTTGGAGTCCAGCAGGTCCTTGAAACAGGCATAGCGGAACCGGAAGGCGGCGGCCAGGTCATCCCGGGAGGGCCGGCCCCGGCGGCCAGTGAACTTGCGGTAAATTTCCCGGAATAAATTGAGGGTTTCCATCACCGGTCACTCCGGTCCGAAAGGTTTTCCGTTTTCCGTTTTCCGTGGAACCGCCGCCCGGCTGTTGGCTCCGAAAAGTTAGCGGCACTGTCCGCCATAACTACTTTCATCTAACAAGAATCATACCAGAAAAATTCGCTAACGCACTTTTTCCTCCGGGAAGATCAATTCCCCCTCACCCTGCCCTCTCCACATTGGCCCATTGGGAGGGGGGAAAAGCTGAAACCGATTTAATCATACGCTTCAGGTAAATCCGCAGGGTGGCGAAAAAGAGAAGCCCTGGCGCACCTTATCCTGGAACCCCCTTTACACTCTGTAAAAATTGCTGACAGATTAATGGTCCAACCGGGTGTCGGGATTTCGGGTTGATGTCTGATAATTCTGATTTATTAATAAGTTATCCTAATTGCGGCCTGTAAAGATTGCCTGGCACGGGCATTGCTTTATCCCTAGGTGAACGAGTGGGGCGGTGAAACTGTTCATGTGCAATTGTATTCATAGGGGTTTTTTTCAGGCTTATTTATCCCCAAGCAGGAGCAACACCAGGAACATGAGGCACTATTGCAACTCCCCGTCAAACTGCCGCACGTGTCATTTCTCTTTAACCGTGAAGCACCCTAAGTCATGCCGAGGAGGTCTTGTATGAAAGTATTGGTGGCTACAGACGGCTCGGAGCATTCCATGAAGGCCGTGCAAGAAGGAATAGAACTGGCGGAAAAGAAAGAGGCCCAGGTAACCCTGATGTCGGTGGCCTATTACGTCGCCGACTATCTGGAAGAGATGCCGCCGAACATCCGCCAGAAGCTGGAAGACGAGGCCCGGGCTGCCTTGAAAAAGGGCAAGGCCCTGTTTGACGCCAAGAACCTGCCGGTGGAGACAGTGATGGAGGCGGGACTGGTACCGGCTAACTTAATTATCGCCAAAGCTCAAGATGGCAAATTTGACCGCATCGTCATCGGCAGCACCGGCCAGAACGCCCTGGATAAGATAGTCATGGGCAGTACCGCCACCAAGGTGGTGGCGCACGCGCCCTGCGAAGTCACGGTGGTCAGATAACCAAGAATTTCAAGGAGGTCACAATGCGTAAATGGTGGACAAAACTCACGGGGCTGGTGATCATGGTCAGCTTGCTGCTGCCTGAGATAGTCCTGGCCGCCGGGCCGAAGGCAGCCCCCCTGGTGATCGTGGCCGACACCCGGAAGTTTACCGGCTGGGAGGCCTGGTGGACCAACCTGTATAACGAGAGTCATCTTTATTTCGCTCTCCTTACCATCGCGATTATTCCCTTGGTGGGTCTGATGTTCGGATTAATTGCCGACGTGGTCATGAACTGGATCGGCATCGACCTCAAGCACCGGGACCTGGCGGAACATTAAGATCTTAAGGACAACACGGTTAGGAGGATAGTCATGGATTTCTTTTATGTTCTAATGCCCATTGCAGGAGTTAACATATTCTGGCCGGGGCTGATCATTTTAGGGATAGGGGTAGGGATTATCGGCGGCTTTTTCGGCATGGGCGGCGCCTGGATGGTGACCCCGGGCCTGAATATCCTGGGTTTTCCCATGGCCTTCGCCATCGGCACCGACATCGCCCACATGGCGGGCAAGTCCCTGATCTCCACCATGCGCCACGGCAAATTCGGCAACGTCGATTATAAACTGGGCCTCATCATGCTGGTGGGCACGGTGGTGGGCTTCGAAGTGGGGGCCCAGATGGTCATGTGGCTGGAGCGCATCGGCCAGGTGGAAAAATATGTGCGCATTTTGTACCTGGTGCTGTTGTCCCTCATCGCCTGGACGGTCTTTGCCGATGTGGCTAAAAAGAAGCGCAAGGACCGGGCGGCGGTGGCGGCGGGCAAAGAAGTGGACGCCTTGTCCACCGGTATTGAATGGCACAAGACCCTGCACAAGATCAAGATTCCCCCGATGATCACCTTCAAGGCGGCCCAGCTCACCTGCACCGCCTGGCTGCCGATTCTCATCAGCTTTGCCACCGGCTGGCTGGCCGGCATCCTGGGGATCGGCGGCGGTCTGATCCGCATGCCGGCCTTGATTTACTTCATCGGCTGCCCCACGCACGTGGCAGTGGGCACCGACCTCTTTGAAGTTATGATCTCCGGGCTCTACGGCACCGCCACCTACACCTACAAGGGCCGCACCGAGTTGGTGGCCGCCATGATCATGCTGTGCGGCGCCGCGGTGGGGGCCCAGATGGGCACCGTGGCCACCAAGTACATCAAAGGCTACGGCATCCGCATCGCCTTCGGCCTGGCCGTTATCGGTTGCGCCGTGTCCATCCTCCTCAAGATGATGGCCAAGTGGTTTCCCGCTTACGGCGGCGTCCTTGACGGCAGCGCCACGGTCCTCATCCTGGGCCTGGTAGCGGCCATGTCGTTTTACATCGGGATTCGGATGATAATCGGCGCCAAGGCAGAGCTCGCGGCCAAGAAGGCTCAGATCGCGCTGGCGAAATAACCGGTGGGATTGATTATCTGGAAAGGAGATAGCTGATGGGTAAGAAAGGTAGCTGGTGGGCTCTCGTAGCCTGCTTGGCGGTAACCCTGGTGTTGGGCGGTTTCGGCTGCGGCGACTTGGGCAAGGTGGACCAGGGCAGGGTGATCGCCTTTGATAATGCCAAGGCAACCGTGACTTTTATCAACGATGTCAAACATGACGCCGCCAATCCCGATTACAGCGGGGCGCCTATGACCTTTGCCCTCCCCACGGACCCCGCGGACCGGGGCGAAGATCCCAAGGCCGGGAAACGCATGAAGCTCGACACCAAGGCCCGGGAGATCGTTATTTACGATGCCGGAACGCAAAGTATGAAGAAGATCACCTACACCCTCATCGATCAAAAGGAAAATGTGGCCAAGGACAGCCCCCTGGTGGTGGCCAAGAAGTTCCCCATTGTGGACAAAGACAAGAAGGCCATCACGGTTTATTCCGGCCGGCAGAAACTCCTGACCACCTTCTCCCTGCCGGATGAATACTTCGCCCTGCCGGACGACACCTGGGAAGCCGGGGACGAAGTGCGCGTCTACTACAAAGAACCGGGCAAGGCCTTGAGGTTTATGAACATCACCCGGACGGACATTTTCAAGAAATAGGTTTTCCGCCGGGTCAGGTGTACTCCGAGAGTCGCCCTGGGGTAACATAAGCGCAAACCCCGGGCGATTCTCTTGTTTTTGTGGTAAAAGAAAGAGGTTGCATCACGGTAGTAATTAAACGGTCATGGCTGGAATTCGGCCCCCCCGGGATAATGAAAATCTTTTGTAGGGGCGAGCCGGCGCCTCGCCCTTACGGTGCGACTTTCATGGTTAAGCCTCCTGCGGCAGGAAAGAAATAATGGATGTAGCACGGGTAACTCGATGGCGCGACCTGGCGAGCAAAATCGCCGCGGCCTTCTGCGTCATCGCCTTGCTGGTCCTGGTAGACGGCCTGCTGGTGCATTTTCGGGAACCCGCCAACCTCGTTAAGGTGCTGCCGGGGGCGAGCGTCGAAATTAACGGGGAACTGACCGACGAGGCCCACCAGGTTGAGGATTTGACCTTTACAAGCGATTCCGACCGGCTTAAGGTGATTTTCGCCGCGATTCACAAGGGCTATTTCCTGGGCGGAGACATGTGGCGCGGGCGGCTGATCGTCGGACCGGACATCTCTCCGGGGGAATACAACCTGTCAATTCTCCCCAAAGGCGCGGCTTCGTCCCGAAAGGCCCCGGCCTTCCGCATCCTGGTCTTCCCCGAGGCCCTCAGTCTCCAAAAGAGCTCCACCTCAATAGTCCGGCGGTGGTTCGGGGTCTCGGCCTTCGCCGTGGCGGCCGGCTGCCTGCCGGGGATTTTGCTGGGCTTTGGCGCCGTCTATCTGTTGTCCGGGAAAAGGGATGCACTGCTGGCGGCAAGCGGCCGGGCCGAAGTCTACCAGGTAACCGGGGGAGACGGCGGCTATGAGATTCGTTTCGGCCTGGGCACGGCCCACGGCATGAGCCCCGGAGCCAGGGTCGCCATTTATGATGAAGGCGGCCAGCAGGTGGGGACCGGCATCGTGGAGGTCTGCAACCAACAGGTTTCGGTGGCCCAGGCCACCAGTGACCAACCCATCAAGGCGGGATACCTGGTCTCCCGCGCCTGACCTGAAGGAGCCTTGTTAAACCCATGTGGAAGCGCCTCAGCCTGCGGGCCCGCATCTTGGTTCTCCTGATGGCCCTCGTACTCACCACCATCGCGGGCGGGGTGGTCACCCTGTGGCACAATGCCGCTATGGATTCCATCCTGACCTCCCTGATCGACCAGAATGTGGCCTCCTACCATGCCGCGGAAGAGCTTGAGAATTCCCTGCTGCAACAGAAAGGTTACCTGACCTATTACTTTCTGGACGGCAATCCCGCCTGGCTCAAGGAAATCGAGCGCTACAACGGCATCTTCGAAGACTGGCTCGACAAGGCCCGGAAATCGGCCTACACCGAGGCCATGCGAGAGATTATCGGGCAGATTGATGCGCAATATCATCGCTATGTGATCGCCCGGGAACGGGTGATCAGCCTCTATCGCGAAGGCAAGAGGGAGGCCGGCGCCAAACTGCACTGGGAAATCCGCCACCAGTATGTCGATATTCTCAATCTTTGCCAACGATATAAAATGACCCATGAGTATGCCATCTCCCGGGTGCGGACCGAGAGCCGGGCCCGGGCGCGATTCATCAATGCCTTCGCCCTGGTTGCCATGCCCGCGGTGGCCCTTCTGGGGGTTTTTCTGGCGTATATCCTCATCAAACAGATCCTGGGGCCCATCCGCCAACTGGCCCTTTCCACCGTGCCGCCCGCCCCGGGCGCCCGGGTGCCGGATGAGGTAATGGCCCTGAGCTCCCGGGTGCACAGCCTCATCGAGAACGTGGACCAGGCCCAGACTGAACTGGAGCGCAGCCAGGAACATCTCCTGCAATCGGGCAAACTGGCCATGGTGGGCAAGCTGGCCGCCGGGGTGGCCCACAGCATCCGCAACCCCTTGACTTCGGTAAATTTCCGGCTGCATTCCCTTAAGAGTTCCCTGGAAATGTCCCCTTCCCAGCAGGATGATTTCCAAGTAATCTCCGAAGAAATCCGCCATATCGACAGCATCTTACGCAATTTCCTGGAGTTTTCCCGGCCCCCTAAGCTGAAGATGCAGCGGATCAGCCCCTCGGACGTGGTCGACATGGCCATGGTGTTGCTGCGTTACCGCCTCGAATCCTACGGGGTGGAAGTGAAGCTCATCCGGGGCCGCCGGCTGCCCGAAATTTGGGCCGACCCGGACCAGTTGAAGGAAGTCCTGGCCAACCTCCTGGTAAATGCCGTCGAAGTCATGGTGAACGGCGGGATCATCACCATCCGGGAAGAGGAGCACCTGGTGCCGCCCCTGGGACCGGCGGTGGTTATCCGGGTGAGCGACAATGGTCCCGGCATCCCCGAGTCCGTCCGGGATAAGATTTTTCAGCCCTTTTTCAGCACCAAGGAAGAAGGCACCGGCCTGGGCCTGAGCATTGCCACCCGCATCATCGAAGACCACAGCGGCCGGTTGGAACTGGAAACCAAACAGAATGAAGGGGCAACCTTTATCATCACCCTGCCCCTCGGGAAATGAATCATGGGCCACATCCTGATCGTCGACGACGACGCGCAGCTTAGGCAAAGTTTTGAGAAACTCCTGAACGCCGAAGGGCATACTGTCAAGACCGCCTCCAGCGGCGAGGCGGCCATCGCTCAGGTCAAGGCGGCAGTCCCGGACCTGGTGATCATGGATGTGCGCATGCCGGGGATGAGCGGCCTCGAGGCCTTCCGGGCCATCCACGAGATCGAGCCCAAGCTGCCGGTCATCATTATGACCGCCTTCGGCACCACCGATACCGCCATCGAAGCCACCAAGCTGGGGGCCTTCGAATACGTCCTCAAGCCCCCCGAAATTCCGGATATCCTGGCCTTGATCTCCCAGGCCCTGGAGGCGGGACGCTTCATGCGCTCCCGGGTGGAACTGGACGTGGCGCCCGATACCACTGCCGCGGATGCCATCATCGGCAAGAGCAAACCCATGCAGGAGGTCTATAAGGCCATCGGCCGGGTCGCCCCCACCGACGCCACGGTGCTGATCCGAGGAGAATCAGGCACCGGCAAGGAACTGGTGGCCCGGGCCATTTATCAACACAGCCTTAGATCGGCCAAACCCTTTCTGATCATTAACTGCGTGGCCATTCCCGAGACCTTGCTGGAGTCCGAACTGTTCGGCTACGAAAAAGGGGCCTTTACCGGGGCCGTCAACCGCCGGGTGGGCAAGTTCGAGCAGGCCCACGGCGGTACCGTGTTCCTGGATGAAATCGGCGACATGCCGTTTTCCATTCAGGCCAAGATCCTGCGCCTGCTCCAGGAGCGCAGCATCGAACGACTGGGAGGCCGGGAACCTATCCCGGTGGATGTGCGCATCATCGCCGCCACCAACCGCGACCTGGAAGCGGCCCTGGCCCAGGGGCGGTTCCGGGAGGACCTGTATTACCGCCTCAAGGTAGTGACGCTGTGGCTGCCGCCCCTCAAGGAACGGTCAGAGGATATCACCCTGCTGGCGGAGTACTTTCTGGCCCGGTTCGCCAAGGAAATGAGCCTGGGCAATCCCGGTACGACCGCGGAGGCCCGGTTGTTGCTCCAGAACTTCCCCTGGCCCGGCAATGTGCGGGAACTGGCCAACGCCATGCAAAAGGCGCTGATCTTCAGCCGGGGGTATCCCATTGACCCGGATGACGTTTCCCGGGCTATCGGCGGCGAAAGTATGGCCAGGGAAGCCGGAGACCAGCAAACCGACGAAACTGTCCGGCAGTGGGTGCGGCAAACCCTGGCCGCCGGCGAAGGCAAAGACGTATTCGAGACCTGCATGGATCATTTTGCCAGTCTGATCATCAGCGAGGCCCTGGACCTGACCGCCAACAATCGCAGCCGCGCCGCCAAGCTCCTGGGCATTTCCCGGCCTACCCTTCTGTCCAAGATCGACAAATACCGCCTCAAGCTGGGAACCTCCGTCAAGCTTGAGGGACCCTGAGTGTCGGCGAGCAGGGAGCAGAAAGCAGTGAGGAGTTGCTCATGGGCCAATCGGCCCATCCTTAACATAAAAAAGTTGGTGGGGCGGGCCTCTGCGCCCGCCGCTTAGGTGGCACGGACGTCTCGCCTGTGCCTAGCGCAGCCTAAACCGCCATGGCCGTTTAGGACCACCCCCGAAAATAAAAATCTTTTGTAGGGGCGAGCCGGGCGGCTCGCCCATTGGTGCGACTTTCACGCTAGACCTGCAGCTACAGAAAAAATTATCTTTATGAACGGAACTCGGTTATAGACCTCCACCACCTCCTTTTCCCCCCCTTTTTACAAACTGTAAAAAATGGCGACATCCTTTTGCTGACAGTTTAAAGGGGGTTGTATCTTCTGTTCCTATAACATGTTTTATTTCAATAAGTTAACAAAGTGGAGGCTTTCCCCCACCTTGGCACGGCGGTTGCTCAGTTTATAGGTCAGGGGTGAGTTTCGTGGTAAATGGCTGCAAAATTCTTATTGCAGATCGCAACCGGCACGTACGGGATTTCCTGCGGCGGGAGTTGAGCGCCGAGGGCTACCAGGTAGAGGTGGCCAGGGATGGCCGGGAGATGTTGGGCCGGATCAACGGCGAGGACCCGCCCCACCTGTTGATTCTTGATCTGGAAATCCCTTACCTGGACGAACCCGAGGTGTGGTCACGGTTGAAGGATCGCCAGCCGGCCCTGCCGGTGGTGATCCACACCTTTCTGCCCGAATATCCCACCAACTTGACCCTGCCGATCGCCGCCACGTTCTTGGAAAAGAAAGGCGATACGGATCTGTTGAAGACGGTCGTCGCTGAGGTGATCGAAAAACATTACCCCCAGGGGGTCCCGGCCCGGGAGAAAACCGGATGAAGCCGAACCGCGGATAGGCTTCGTCATTGATGCGGGTGGAGGGATAAGTGATGGAAAGCTATCTCTGGCCCTGTAAAGGAGGCACCTGGAGAGACTGCGCCCTCGCGGCCGCCCTGCTGGCGGAACTTCTGCTGATCTGGGGCAGTTGTTATGCCCTGACCTGGCTCTGCCGGTAAACCGGGAGACCAGAGCCGGCGGCAAGCCGATGGCGCATCGGCCTCCGAGACGACTTTCGTAGGGGGGGACCCATGTCTCCCCACTTGAGTGCTCAGACACAGCCATGGCCAACCTCTTCCAAAGACTAAAAACCCTGTTTGCCGGGAAAGAGCCTGAACCGGCTCTGTCCATGGAAGAACTGCGGGCCGCGTTCAAGGCTCGCTATCACGCCTTCAAGCTCCTGCTCGCCGCCAACAACACCGCCCTGCAACTCATGACCGACATGGAGGCGGCCCTCCGCAGCCGTCACAGCTTCGGCATGACCTTTATCCGGTCCCACGCCACCGCCACCTGTGTCAACGTCTTCAATATCATCAAGTATTTGAATGAATTGACCGGCAACCGCTACCAGGGGCTGGAGACGATTTTTACCGGGATTGAAAGACAGATCGACGCCATCCTGACCCAGAGGCAGACGCCGGCCATTGCGGCCCTGGTGCTGCCCCTCACGGAAGTGCGCCGGGAGATGGCCGACGGCGTGGGCAGCAAGATGGCCAACCTGGGGGAGATCGCCGGGGAGTTGCCCGAGATCGCGGTGCCTCCGGGGTTTGCCATCACCGCCGCGGCCTATGAGCGGTTCCTGTCCCACAACCAACTCACGGATGAGATCAACCGGCGCCTCCAATCCATGGAAACAGTGGAGATTTCGGACCTCTACCGCCAGAGCGCCGAAATCCAGACGCTCATCACGGGCGCCGGCCTGCCCCCGGAGTTGGCCGAGGCCATCTCCCTGGCCTATGCTGATCTGGCCCGGGCCGCCGGCGGGGCCGTCAAGGTGGCCCTGCGCTCCAGCGCCATCGGCGAGGACGCCGCCGACACCTCCTTTGCCGGACAGTACCATTCGGAACTCAACGTCAGCGCCGAAAACCTCCACGCCGTCTACAAAGAGGTCTTGGCCAGCAAATATGCCCTGACCGCAGTAAGTTACCGCCTCCACAAGGGGCTTCGGGACGAAGACGTGGCTATGTGCGTGGGGTGCATGGCCATGGTGGATTCCGTCTGCGGCGGCGTGATGTATTCACGGGACCCCACCGACATCCGCCGCGACGCCATCTTACTTAACGCGGTCCACGGGTTGGCCAAATCCGTGGTGGACGGAACTGTCACTCCGGATCTTTGGGTCATCTCCCGGGGCGAACCCTTAACCATCCTCCAGCGGGAGATCCGGGACAAGGGGCAGAAGGCCGTGTGTCTGCCGGAGGAAGGGGTGCGCATGCTAGCCGATGCCCAGGGGACCGAGGCCGCCCTCACGGACGACCAGGCCCTGGAACTGGCCCGCATCGCCCTGGTGCTGGAGTCGCATTTTAAAGGACCCCAGGATATCGAGTGGTGTATCGATGCGTCGGGACGCATCTTTATCCTCCAGAGCCGGCCCTTGAAGCAGATGGCCGCCCCCCGGAGCGCCGGGGCCGCGCCCGGGGCCGGCGACCACCCCGTGCTCCTTCAGGGCGGCGAACTGGCCGGCTCGGGGGTGGCGGCCGGACCGGTCCATGTGGTTGCCAACAACCTGGACCTGCTGCAATTCCCGACCGGGGCGGTCCTGGTGACGGCCTTCCCGCATCCCGGCTGGGCCCCCCTCTTGAGCCGGGCTGCGGCCCTGGTTACCGACCGGGGCGGAATTACCGGGCATCTGGCCAACGTGGCCCGGGAGTTCGGCATCCCGGCGCTGTTCAACACCGGCGAGGCTACCTCCCGGCTGACCCCCGGCCAAATGGTGACCGTGGACGCCGACGGCCTGGCCGTTTATGAGGGACGGGTAGAGGAACTCCTGGCCTTATCCGGCCCCCAAGAGGGGCTCATGGCCGGCACCCCGGTGGGAGAGACTTTGAAAGAAGTCATGACTCTGATCACCCCCCTCAACCTCACCAACCCGGAGGCGCCCGATTTCAGTCCCAAGGGGTGCCGCACCCTCCACGACATCACGCGTTTTGCCCACGAGGTTTCGGTCAAGGAGATGTTCGCCTTTGACAAGAAACAGGCCTTCTCCCGATATTTCATCAAGAAACTGGTGACCCCGGTGGCCCTGGAATGGTGGGTCCTCAACCTGGAGGACGGGTTCAAACAAGAGGTGGCCGAACCCCAGGTGGAGCTGAGCAATATTGCCTCGGCGCCCATGCTGGCGCTGTGGGAGGGCATCACCGCCACTCCCTGGGAAGGGCCGCCGCCGGTGGACACCATGGGCTTCATGTCCATCGTCATGGGCGCGGCCACGGACCCCAACCTGGCCGCGGCCGGGGGCACCATGTTCGGCAACACCAACTACTTCATGATCGCCCGGGACTTCTGCAACCTGACCTCCCGCCTGGGCTTCCACTTTTCCACCGTGGAGGCCCTGGTGGGGGACCAGCCCTTCGAGAATTATATCCGCTTCGCCTTCAAGGGCGGGGCCGCGGACTACCCGCGCCGCATCCGGCGGACGAAATTCGTCGGGGAAATCCTCGAGCGCTACCACTTCAAGGTGGATGTTACGGAAGACGCCCTGTTCGCCCGCCTGGAAGCGGAAGCCAAAGATTACATGCTCTCCCGCCTGCGCATCCTGGGCTACCTGACCATCCACACCCGCCAGCTCGACATGATCATGCTCAATGAGGCGGATGTCCAGCACTATGCCGAGAAATTTATCCGAGACCTGGAAAAGCTGGCGGCGATCCGCGGGTAGGGCGGGCGTCCCGCCCGCCAGCCGCAGGCTGCGTCCTACGCACCCCTTGACCGGATTGGCGGCGGGCACGGAGCAGTCGTAGGGCGGGAAAGTGAAACGCATCCCGCCTTCGACAATTGGGTTAGACTTAACTTCTGCCGCAATATATTCGCGCTTTTGTTCCAGGCGGCACGTTCTTTTTCTCGTTCACGCTGCCGGAACGGCGACGGAAACTCTTGACCGAAATACGCGGAACGGGTATTCATAATCTTGAATGCGCAGCAGATGATAACGTGCTAAATTTATAGTTTGGATAATGCTAAAGGCGGGATGCGCTACGCTTTCCCGCCCTACGGGCTCTAATTATTGATAGGTGGCGGATAGGAACTACGCGAAGCGATGACCCAGAAGATAGGTCGTAACGACCTCTGTTGGTGTGGCTCCGGACGTAAGTATAAGCGATGCCACATGAATCGCTCCACGGAACCGTCGCTGCCTCCGAAAGCGATCGCCTCTCGCGTCCGGCGGAGTGGCGCTTACAGGACCTGCCTACATGCCTCTGCATCGAAGGCTACCTGCGGCAAAGTAATTTCAGCGCATACTCTCCAGCGATCCCGTGTACTCGAAGAGATCGCGAGCACGGACAAGCACGTGCTCAGCTTCTATCCGTTCGAGCCAGAGGCAAATGGCCGCCTCAGAGTCCACCGGAGGGGCTGGCACGAGGCGTCAACGTTCGACGCGTTCTGCGCCAAGCACGATAGCATAACGTTCGCCCCGTTGGAGAAGGTCCCCTTTGCCGGTACCAAGGAGCAGATCTTTCTTATAGCCTACCGCGCCATCTGCTGGGAACTGTACCAGAAGACGCGTGCGATAAGGTCGGGTCCAACATTTCGCGACCTTATCGATCGAGGCGCTCCGGAACAAATGCAACACACGGTACAGGAAATGATCGCCATTCAAGACGCGGGTTTTCGGAAGGGCCTCGCGGACCTGAATGCGGTCAAACACCAGATGGACCAAGCTCTCCTGTCTGAAGACTACTCCCCTTTTCGAGCGCACGAGTTCATCCTTGAAGGGCCGGTCGCCATCGCCGCGACCGGAGCCATTACACCGAACCGCACACTTGGTGGGCTACCGCTCCAGACGCTGCACGATGTTAACGCGCATACGCAGTGGCTATCTTTCGGGGTTGACGTTAGAGGAGGAGGCGCAAGCATCGTTTTTCTCTGGCTTGACCAGCATCTGGCACCTTTGAGCTACTTGGAGGAGCTGATAGCGCTTGGCCCAGTGAAGCTCTCCGAGTTCCTGGCCCAGTTCTTCTTTGCCCACTGTGAGAATACGTACTTCGCGGAGGACTGGTGGTATGGTATCAGCGAAGCAGACCGCCTGTTCATGATGGATTTGATGGCCAATACGAACCCCTACTACTTTCCGCCCCAATTCGACCTTGGTCGCTCGACCGCACCGTGGCGACTTGTATCGGAGAAACGCTCCTAGCCCTCGGGTATCGGGCTCTTTTTCCCTGGATGTACCCGTCGCCTAACAAGTGCTTGAAGCTTACGGTCCCTGGCGAGTCTATTATTGGAGTGGCCGCTGTGCGCACGGTGGTTGCCGGAGTGACGGCGGCCGCCGCGTCCCGGAGCTTATACACTGTCGGTTAGGAATCTTTTTCCATTCCACAAGCTATCATTCCATCTTTCTTGCTAAAACCGCAACTTCATTGAAAATCCAGCTAATTACCGATATGATCTGCATAGTGAAAGGTAATTTTGTGGGGAGGCCAGCATTGCAAAACCCAAAAGACAAATCACGTCAGATGATAGTAAACTTTGATGCAGAGGTTGTCTGGTCAAGTTTTGACCCTTACGGATTAATCATCCGGGGGGCGGTTCTTTCTGAGCCGCGGGCCGGGAGTTTTTTGTCATGCTCCCCCGCCCTCCTTTCAAGCCGCCTCTCCCGAAGTCTTTTAGTAGCTGCCCCAACCTCGTGCGGGAGGCATCCCGGTGTCATCTAACACCTTCCAACCTAACCCGGTCTTCATGCGCCGGGCTATTGCCGAGGCCCGGGCGCATCTGGCGGCCATGGACGGCGGTCCCTTCGGGGCCTGTCTGGTACGGGGCGACGAGGTCCTGGCCGTCGCCCATAACACGGTGCTCAAAGACCTGGACCCTACCTGCCACGGGGAAACGAACGCCATCCGCCTGGCGGCCCGCAAGCTTCAGAGCTACGACCTGTCCGGCTGCGAGATCTACTCCACTACCGAACCCTGCCCCATGTGCTTCGCGGCGATCCACTGGGCCCGCATCGGCCGGCTCATCTACGGCACCGCCATCATTGAAGTGGCGCAACTGGGCTTCAACGAACTCACCCTCGGCAACCGGCAGATGCAGGAACTGGGCCGAAGCCCAGTGGTCATTTACCCAGGCTTTCTCACCGACGAATGCCGCCAGCTCCTCGCCGAATGGGACCGGATGCCGGGGCGTCAGGTCTATTGATCGGCGCCGCCGGTTGAGGCCAGGTCACAGACAAACAGTAATTTTTCTGCAGGGGCGGACCCAGGTGTGCGCCATCTTAGGGGGGACACATATAGTGATTGCCAAACATTTTCTTCCGATCCTTGATATCCACGAATCCCCCCCTAACCCCCCGTTAATAATGGGGTGGAAATATAAGGAATTGCTGGTAAACCCCTTTTTTGAAAACAGGGGAGGATAGGGGTATAAGAACTTCCAAAGGGAAGGAATTTATGGCAAACGCTATAAAAAGCATCAATCGGGATGAATTTTTGGCAAACGATCTCCACAATATTTGTTCATTGAGCGCTGATCGGCATTAAATCAGGAAAAAGAAGGGCGGTGTGGCCACCGCCCTTCTCGCAACCATCTGTGGCCGCCGGTCCCCCAGGGGACCGGCGTAATTATTATGGATTCTCCACCGTCAGGTAGAGGGTGCGGCCGGCCCGCTTGACTAAAAAGCGGGAGACGGTGTCTTTCTTCACCTTGGCAACGGCCTCCCGATATTCCTTAACGGTGTTGACAACCGCGCCGTTCACTTCCAGAATCAGGTCTCCCGGCCGGATGTTGGCATCAGCCGCCGGGCTGCCGGACTCCACCTGGACCACCACCACCCCCTGGTTGTCCCGGAGGCGGAACTGCTGGGCCAGAGCCGGGGTCAGGTTCTGGACCTCAAGACCCAGAGGGGTTTTCTCGGGCGCCCCTTCTTCTTTGGCCTGGGCCTGCTTTTCATCGGTGAGTTCCACGATGGTCAGGTTTAGGGTCTTCTCCTTGCCTTGGCGCAGGACCTTGAGCGTGGCCTTGGATCCCGGCTCGGTGCCCGCCACCATCCGGGGCAATTCATTCATTTCATGGATGGGGTTGCCATTGAATTCGACGATGACATCTCCCTGGTGAATGCCGGCCTTTGCCGCCGGTGAGTCTGGGTTGACTTCGGCCACCAAAGCGCCGCGGGCCTCGCTCATCCCGAAGGACTTGGCCAGCTCCGGGGTGACGTTCTGAACCTGCACCCCGATCATGCCCCGAATTACCTTGCCTTTCGACTCCAGTTGAGGAATGACGGACTTGGCGATTACGCTGGGGGTGGCAAACCCGATGCCCTGTCCGGAGGCCAGGATCGCAGTGTTGATGCCGATCACCTCTCCTTTGAGATTAAGGAGGGGGCCGCCGCTGTTGCCCGGGTTGATGGAGGCGTCGGTTTGGAGGAAGTTGTCATAGGGACCGGCGCCGATAACCCGGCCCTTGGCGCTGATAATCCCTTGGGTCACGGTATGGCCCAGGCCGAAGGGATTGCCCACGGCCAGGACCCAGTCGCCCACCTGAATAACGTCGGAATCTCCCAGTTTGAGAAACGGCAATTCCGCCGGCGGCTTGACGATCTGGATCAGGGCCAGGTCGGTTTTGGGGTCCCGGCCTTTGACGGTGGCCTGGTATTCTTTGCCTCCCACCAGGATGATCTTGATCTTATCCGCGCCTTCCACCACGTGGTTATTGGTCACCACGTAGCCCTTGGGATCGATGATGAAGCCGGACCCGAGGCTGCGGGCTTTGTAGCTCTTGGGCATCTCGCCGAAAAACTTATCAAAGAAATCCCGGAAATCCCGGGAGGGGCCCTCAGGACCGAAGGGCATCTCCGGAGCCGGGGCCGGGCCCTGTCTCGGCCGCTTTGGGACTTGTCCGAACATATCCCGCATCTGGTTCTTGACTATTTTTTCGGCACTGATATTGACCACCGCGCCCGAGACCTGCTTGGCCAGATTGGCAAAGGTATCCGGGGCCAGAACGGCGGGGGTTTGGGGCTGGGCCGGCAACGGCTGGGCGGACGAGCCTGAGGGCCCTAAGCCCAGCAAGGCCCAAATTACCAGGACGCTAATTATGAGACAACTTTTCTTCATCACTTCTTCTCCTCTTTCTTCTGGCTGGGCAAGGCGCCCGGCAGGGGTGACATAGCAGATTTTTTTCCGACTACTACCAGGAGATATTTTTCTGGCCGAAGATATTTTTCGGCCACTTTCTGGATATCATCAGGAGTCAGATGGCCGATGAGTTCCGGATAGCGCCAGGGGTAATCCAGGCCCAGACCGTAGACTTCCGCATATCCCAAGAGCCAGGCTCGCTTGGAGATGGAATCCATTTTCCGGGGAAAACTGCCGATCAGATAAGATTTGGCCTCTTTGAGCTCCTCCGGCGTCACCGGCTGCGTTATGATGCGCCGAAGTTGTTCCACCACCTGGGTAATGGCCTCGCTCGCCGAGGCATTTTTGGTCTCCAGGGCCACGAAGAAAGCCCCGGGTTCCAGACCCGGGTCAAAGGAGCTGTAGACGCTGTAGGCCAGTCCCCGGTTGACTCGAATGTCGTCCATGAGCCGGGAGACGAAGCCTCCGCCCCCCAGAAGGTAATTCATCACCTGAAAGGCGTAGAAATCCGGATTATTACGGGTGATCCCCAGGTTGCCCAGGATGATGTTGGCCTGACTGATGTCTTTATCGATCACCACCTCCCGGCGTTGGTCCAACGGCGGAATGGCGGGGAGCTTAATCGTCGGCAGGGGAGCCGCGGTCCAGTCGCCGAAGGTCTCGGCGACCCATTTTTGCGCCTCCTCCGGAGTCAAATCGCCCACCAGGCTTAAGACGGTATTATTGGGCCGGTAGTAGTTCCGGTGAAACTCTACCAGGTCGCGGCGGGTAATGGCCGTAAGCCCCTGGGGAGTCCCCATGACCGGATGGTTGTAAGGGAACGGGCCATAAAGATCCTTGATAAAGGTTCGGGACGCCACCACCTTGGGCTCATCTTCGGCGCTGGCCAAAGCCGCCTTAAACTGGTTCACTTTCCGCACAACTTCAGCGGCTGCGAAAGTGGGATTCAGCAAGACATCATTGAGCAGTTCCAGGGCCGGGCCTAGATCCTTTTTCAGCACCGTCAGACTTACCGTGGCGAAATCACCGCCCCCGGCGACGGAAAGGTGCGCCCCCATAAAATCCAGCTCGGACGCAATCTGGGCCGCGGAGCGGGATTTGGTGCCGTTGAGCAGCAGGGAGGCCGTAAGATTGGCCAATCCCTCTTTTCCCGGCGGGTCGGTCAAGGTCCCGGCCTTAATGAGGAGTTCCAGGGTCACCAGGGGTAGTTCGGTCTGCGGGGAAAACAGCCACACCAGGTCATTGGGCAGTTGGTGGCGGGTTCCCAGCACCGGGGACTCCGGCGCCGCCAGGACCGCGCTGCTCCACAGCAAAACCCCCATGACCACCCATGTAAAACGTTTGAGCAATTTATTCTCCATGACGATAACGCCTGCCGGATTGAAAGCCGTCCTATGACAAAAGGCCCCCGGGGCTCAGCGAATCTCGTGTGCCGGGCGGGAACGGCCGGTGGGGGCCTTAGCGCTCTTGATGGGTACCAGGACCCCCACGGTCAGGTTATCGGACACCAGGTATTTTTTGGCCGCATCGCGGATCTGTTCGCGGGTGACCTGCTGGATTTTGGGAATGAACTCCTTGAGCAGGGTCCAGCGGGCCACGGTCGCCGTCCGCCCCAACAGCATGCCCCGGTAGAAAATGGAGTCCAGGGCCATATAAAAGGAAGCCGCCACCTGATTTTTGGCCTTTTGCAGCTCCGTGTCCCCCACCAGCTCGGCTTGCAGCCGCTTGATCTCCGCCTCCAGGGCCGCTTCCAACTGGGCTACGGTCTTGCCCGGCATGGGTTGGCCGGCAAACGAGAAAAGAAAAGGGTCGATGGTGTCGAAATTATAATCCGCATCGGCCTCCAGGGCCAGTTTCTGCTTGTACACCAGGTTGTGATACAGGCGGGAACTGCGCCCCGACGACAGGATGCGAGCCAGCAACTCCAGGGGATAGGCGTCGGGACTCTCCCAGTTGGGGACGTGGTAGCTCATCAGCAGAGCCGGAAACTGCGCCTCCCGGCGGACCTCCACCCGGCGCGGCCCGAAATGCTGCGGCTCTTTGGCGGTAACTTTGGGGGGCTCCGGTCCCGCCGGCAATCTGCCGAAGGTCTCTTCGATCTGGGTGAGCGCCTCCTTGGGATCAATATCGCCCACCACCACCAGGGTGCAGTTGTTGGGGAGATAATAACGGTGGTAGTAAGTGCGGTAATCATCCAGGGTGATGCTTTCGAGGTCATGGAGCCAACCGATTATGGGCCACTGATACGGGTGGGCTTCAAAGGTGGCGGCCATGGCGGCTTCCTGCATGAAGCTCGCGGGGTCGTCTTCGGTGCGCAAACGCCGTTCTTCGATCACCACTTTCTTTTCGGTTTCGAAGGCCTTTTCGTCGATATTGATGCCCCGCAAGCGATCGGCTTCCATCTCCAGCCAGTGCCGCAACTGGTCCTTGGGGCCGGTTTCGAAGTAGGCGGTATAATTCCGGGAGGTAAAGGCATTATCCGTGCCCCCCACCTTTTGCACTTCCCGGGAAAAATACTTGGGGCCGTACTTGGCTGTGCCTTTGAACATCAGGTGCTCGGCCAGGTGGGAGATGCCGGTTTTTCCCAGGGCTTCATTTCTGGAGCCTACCCGATACCACACCTGGAGGGTGATAATGGGGGCCCGGGACTCCTGTAGGAGCAGTACTTGGAGGCCATTAGCCAGTTTGTGCTCCACCACCTTGTTGAAAAGGTTGCCGTCCTCCGCCGCTTTGAGGGGAATCGGGCTCAACCCCAGCCATAACGCGGCCATGAGGGCTATGAGCAGCCACAACCGTTGTCGCCTGGGAGCCCAGTACGCCTCGCGGCGCCCGGCGCTGCCTAACTTCAGATACCGTGGGATAAAAGTCATAGGATGTCGATCTTCAGAATAGGGTTGCGGTCGGGAATGACCAGGGGCATAATCCCTAACCGGTTATATTAACCTAACTTCTCCCCGGCCGGATTTCAAGGGAGCCTTGCAAAGATTATTCCGGTCGGATAGTTTGTCCTTCGACTAACGCTGATATGGCGGTGATTTTGGAGCCGGGCGTCGAAACCGCGGCGGCAATCAACGCCACTAGGCCGGCGCCGGATAAATCCAGGCAGATATCGATGATACTGCCTCCGCGGGAAGCGTAATACCCTTGGCGCCCCTCGTCCATAGAGGAAAAGAACAGGCACAACCCTAAAGACCAGAGGCTGGCGCGCCACAGCCTATAGTGCGCCTGGCCTCGAAAGGCCCGGAACCAGAGACCATACATCAAGCCATAAGCCAAAACATGGCCCGTTTTCCGCACATAGAAATTGATCAGTTTAAACTGGGCCGGTTCCAGATCCGCAAACCAGGAAAGAAGCCATTTGAGCAGGCCCAAGGTATTTTTTCCCGAACCCAAATCCCCGGACAGCCAGAGCACTGCCAGGCCCCAAAGTACCGGGGGCAGCCAATAATACAGAAAATTGGATTTCCGCCAAAATGGTGATGCGCTACTCAAAAGTTCGATCCCTTCACCCCTGGCGGGGTCAGTCGGATGCCTCGCAGACACCTCTAAAAAAATTTAGACTCACTCTCCCAGGGTTTTGTTAAGGAGTAAAGGCAAAAAAATTCCGGTAAGCGTTGTAAGTGGGTTTTTTATAAAGTTATCTTAAAGCGATTTTCTCACGAAGAACCCGGCCGGGCCGCAGTTAAGGCTCTCATACCATTTCGCAATCAATTGGTGGCATAGGCGTCTCGCCTGTGCAGGCGCAGGCTAAAGCCTGCGGCTACCATAAATGGCTTCTTGATTGCAGCTCGGTATCAGACGCCCGTGGCGTTCAGCCCTCTGTCCCGTTTATCCCAGGATCGCCTCGACAAAGGCCTCGGCGTCAAAGGGACGCAAGTCCTCCATGCCCTCACCCACCCCGATGTATTTCAAGGGGATGCCGGTTTCGTGGACCACCCCCAGGGCCACGCCGCCTTTGGCGGTGCCGTCCATCTTGGTGAGGATGAGACCGGTCACGCCCACGGCCTCGTGAAATAACCGGGCCTGGTTCAGGGCATTTTGCCCCGTAGTGGCGTCCAGGATGAGCAGCACTTCATGGGGGGCGCCGGGGATTTTTTTGGCCGCGGTGCGGCGAATCTTCTTCAATTCCTCCATCAGGTTGACCTTGGTGTGGAGCCGTCCGGCAGTATCCACATACACCGTGTCGGCGCCCCGGGCCAGGCCTGCGGCCAGGCCGTCGAAAACCACTGCGGCCGGGTCGGCCCCGGTCTTTTGTTTAACCACCGCGGCGCCGACGCGCTCGCCCCAAATCTCCAACTGCTCCACCGCCGCGGCTCTGAAGGTGTCAGCGGCCACCAGAATCGGGGTCCGCCCCTGATGCCGCTCCTGGTGGGCCAGCTTGGCAATGGTGGTGGTCTTGCCCACGCCGTTGATCCCCACCACCAGCACCACCCAGGGACGGGCGCTCCGCTCAGGGGCGACGGGACTCGTGAGCAAACCGATCATTTCCGCCTGGAGCGCGGCCTTGAGTTTCTCTACGTCCGCCAATTCCCGGCGGCGCAGTTTGTCCTCTAGAGCCTGGATCAAAAACAGACTGGTCTCTACTCCTATATCGGCAGTAATCAACAATTCCTCAAGCTCTTCCAGGAGCTCGGCATCAACAACCTTGCGGCCCCTGAACAGCCGGTCCATACCGCCGCTCAGGGCCTC
>Ga0351885_10227_pt1 | contig 23363 bp, 10 predicted proteins | sample TotcelFGM3001L13_FD_206771 | JGI IMG/M metagenome (GOLD analysis project Ga0351885, IMG submission 206771) | Enriched cells from coal bed in the Powder River Basin, Montana, United States - Total cells FGM rep3 HSBNCT.FGM.300.1.L13 ... | reverse complement strand
TTGACAAACGCCTCGGCGCCGCGGACCGCCTGTTCGATCTCTTTTTCTTTTCCGGTCTCGCCGTAATTGAGCGCCTGTTCCCGGATCTGGTAGCCCGTCCGTTCGTCGATCACACGGCCGGCGAGATCGACCGCCTCGTATACCGGCTTTTTCCGCCGGTACGACGGCTCTTCGCTGACCAGTTTGCCGAGGTAGTAATCGTAGTAGAGCGCGCCGAACCGGAAACCGTGGAACTGTTCGAACTCGAGGAACAGCTCGAAAAGACGCCGGACCTTCGGGTCGTTTTCCACCTGCGTCCTGTTCTTCGTGCTGATCCTCCCCGGCTCGATGATGCCGTCGTAGAAGTTGTCATAGCTCCGGGGGGTCACCTTGGAAAGATCGAGATGGCCGTTGCGCGTCTCGCCGAAATAGAGCTTCTTGGGTCCAGGTCTCCGCGCCCCGTCAAAAACGAATATCGCCGCCGCTTTGTGAAAATTCCGCTTCATGAAGGCGAACTGCGCGAAATCGAGGCCATAATACCCCAGGAGGAGCTTCAGGTTCTGCGCGACGGCCGGAGACTCCAGATCGCTTTCACTGCTGTCCTCGACAATATCTTCCAGCGTCCTGTCCGTATAGACGCCGCTCCGGTCAATGAACGCGGCCGTGAGCCGCGGCCGGAGCTTTTTCAGTTCGGCCGGTTCGCGGATCCCATCGCGGTCGACCAGCCTGTTGAAAAACGCCTGCGCCCTGTCATACGCGCCGTATTTCTGGTCCGGGACCGTGCAGAGCGAGCTGACCGCCTGATAAAACCGTACCGCGTTGATAAGGTCGGCCCGTCCGGCCGTGGCGAACCATTTATCCCCTTCGCTCTTGAGGTATAGCGCGATCTTCTCAACTTTTTCGTTGTCGAGCAGGCCCTTCAGGATCCCGCCCCTGACGATCTTGAGGAGGTCGGACAGCTCATCGCTGATGTCCCCGCCCCGTTTTAGTTTCCCGGCGATCCGGACCACCGCCTCTCCCGCCGCGTCGCGTTTTTCCGCCGGTCCCGGAACGGCCGCGCCGCTTTTGAATATTTCATACCCCAGCGAAACCGTGCCGGCACTGCGGCAGGCCCGGGCAAAGCGCTCCCGGTCGGCCGCGCCGGTCAGCCGTTCACAGACGACCATGAGGGCGAGCGTCTCTTTTATCCGCACTTTCGGGTCAAGCTTTAAGAGGAATTCGCGAAACTCCGCCTGCAGAGCGCGGTACTTGTCCAGAGGAGCCGTGATCCCGAGAAATTCCGGCGGGTTTGAGAAGATATGGCTCAAAAGCCTCTCGTGGTCCGTGCGGTACAGGCGGTTGAACAGCTCTTCGATCGGGAGCGACTTCGCGGCGACAACCGCCGGGGAAACGACCTCTTTCGGGAACATTTCAAAGATCGTCTGGAACGAGTTCGTTTTCCTCCCGTCTTTTCCGGCGGCCCTTCCGTACAGCTCGTCTATCACGTCATCGACCGATCTGCCGAAAAGATAGGCCGTGACATCATCGGGGTAAACCCCCGGCCTGCCGATATACCTGACGATCTCTTCGAGCAGTCCGTTCAGTGAGAGCGCGGCCGGCAGAGACAGGAGCCGGTAAAAGCCCTGGTCGTCCAGGTCGTTTTCCTGGCTTTGCAGGAGTTCCAGCACGCCTTTCTGCTGGTCGGGAGACAGCGTCCTGAAACGGTACACCTTCAGGAGGGCGGTCATGACCTCTTCCATCGCGAGCGGCGGTCGCAGGGCGGGCGGCATGTCCGACATAGCAAGATGCAGGAGCTCTTCTTCAATGTCCATGAAAAGCAGGTCTCTGTTCCCCAGGTCCTCGACATCGACGACGATCAGATTATTCCCGATCATGTGCATCACCGACGCGGATGAGCGGTCGTTGCCGCATACGAAGCGCAGGGCGATGTCTGCCGGCCGCGGATACAGCTGGAGCGCGCGGGCAAGCGCTTCCCTGACAAGCCGCGCCGCGTCTTCCGTCATCAGCGAGGGTATTTTCCGGGGAATGTTTGACGCGTCGTACACTTTGGTGACGGTGAACTCGCCGCTGCGGTTAAGCGTCCCGTCCGCGATGAGGTAGACCGGCTGTTCCGGCGCCATCCGCCGGATACTGATGCCCGAGGTGCTCACCTTGGGTTTTTTTATCTCAATGTCCCGCGGCGGAAACAGCATAAAAGGCTCCGCGCCGGCATACTGCACGATCGACGCCTCCTGCGCCAGGATATTAATTTCCAGCACGACCGGATGGCCGTCCTTGATATCGAGCACGACATACTCGGTCGTCCCCTGGCGGTAGACCCGCATGTCATTGAGCGATGGCACTGACCCATAGACACGCCTGCCTTTTTTTACCTTACACCCGTTCTCCCCCGTTTTTACGAACTGGAGGCCCTTGACCGCCATCGTCCCGTCGAGCAGGTTCGGCAGGAAAAAGCTCCTGCAATACGAGGTTTCCCTGGGACCGACCTCCTGCATGGATTGGAGAAACGGGACCTTCTGTTCCTCCGCCTTGCGTATATCGTTTTTTCTGCTCACGATTTCCCGCATCACTTTCTTCGCCGCCCGGCCCGCCGCCTCGCGGTCGGTTTCTGCCGCGGGACGCGTCTTCTCGTCTGAAAGCAGTGTCCACACCCGGGTGAGGCACTCCTGGGCCGCCGTTTCCATCCCGGCATCTACCGCGTCTGTCCCGCTCATGTCCCGAAGCTTCCGGATAAGTGAGTCCCAGCGCGGTTTCCCCGCGGCAATATCGTCGAGCGCTCCGTTCATGCCGTCCCTGGCTGACACGACCCCGCAGAGTTTCACCAGCCGCTCCTTTTCTTTCGCGATCGAATCGTCACTACGGCCGAAGAGCATCGTCGTAAACAGGCGGTAATAGCCGTCGGCTTCCGGATCGTCTTTCCGATAGTTTTTCAAACCGGCGATCAACCGGTCCTGGTCCTTCCGTGAGAGCCCGGTATAGTATGAGACCGAGCGCTCGATCGCCTGTCTGGAAACACGGCCTTCCCGGCCGAGCTCAGCCAGTTTCGCGCACAGGAGGAACTGCAGGGCGACTGCGGCATTCTGCGCGGCCCTCAATTGCTTCTGCTCTTGCGCGGTGACTGACCCCGCGGCTTTATCGGCGCCGGGGCCTTGCAATCCCGCGTCGGCAACCAGACGCTCATTGATATAGATAACGCCGTCCTGCACATAACTCAACCGTTTGCCGGAAAAAAACGCGACGGTCGCCGTACCCGCTTTCTTCAGGAGCGAGCGCACCAGGATACCGTTCGGCGTGTGCGGCTGTGCGAGCTGGGCAATGATACCGGCGTGCGCGTCCCCCGTCACCGCCGGCTCGCTGTCGGCGCCGCTGAACCGGATTGTCAGCGTGCCGGTCTTTGTACCCGGCGCAGGCGCTTTTCCCTTGGTGGATTTCCCTTTATACAGGACGGATACGAGCGTCAGATCGTCGCTCGCGATCTCCGCGGCTGAGACGGGGAGATTACTGAAAAGTTTGTGGTGTTTCTTGATCTCGTCGACGACCTGATCGCGGGGCAGGCGCATCCGTTCCTGAATAAATCCCAGGAGACGCAGGGAGTTTCCCGCGTAGCTGTCGACCCTGAGCTGTTCGAGGCCGTTACAGCTCTTGAAATCTTCGAGGACCGCGCCATAGAGGCCGCGGAGGTCCTCCGCGCATCCGTCCAGAAAGACGTCCAGGCGCGCGGCGACATACTCGTTCCATAAACGCAATTCCTCCGCGATGCCCGCCTTGTCCCTGATGTCCGAAAGCGCCAGCGTGTTCAGCTCCTCGGGAGAGAGCTTCGGGTTCTTTGCCAGCGCTTCTTTCAGGTCGTCTCCGTAGGACGAATAGTCCGCAAACCGTTCGACGATGTGCGCCTTCAGCTGAGCTTCTTCATCCGGGGCGAGCGCCGCTACCGACTGCACCTTTTTGATGACCTCGTCAGCCGCTTTCTCGGCCGGCAGCGTATGCACCTCCGCGATATACCGGTTGATCAGTTCCTTGAGGTTTTCTGCGCCGTATAGCGCTGAACCGCTGAGGCGGGACTCTGTCACGCCGTCGCTGCACAGGATGAGCCGGTTGCCTTTTTTGAGCGTCGACTCCACCTTTTGCGTCACCGGCTGTTCCGCCGTCATCCCGACAGGGGCCCCTTCGGACATGATCGGTTCCACGCGCCCCCTGCCAGACACCAGCAGGGCGGGCTCGTTGCCGAGAGAATAATACTCCGTCCTGCCGTCGGCCGCGCTGATGTGCACGGCGTTCATCGTCACAAATGAGCCCATCGCATCTTTCATCTCCCCGTACTCACAAACGAGGCGGCTCGCCTCTTCAAAAAGGTCGTCCGTCAGGAAGCCCTCCGCACCCCGCTCCCACCGCTTGTAGAGGTATGGGACGATGATGTTCAGGAGAAGGGCCGAGCGGTAGCCGTGTCCCATCGCGTCCATCTGGAAGATGAAGACATCGCCGGAAACGCCGCGCAGTATCACCAGCCCGTCGCCGCTGACCACGATCCCCTTCCTGCGCCAGATCTCCTGCTGTTTGCCCGCGCGGTCGTTGCGCGGGTCGAGGAACTGTTCATGCACGTATTTCACGTCAAAAACACCATCCCGCTCGATGAGCTCCGCCTCCGCGCGGTTCCGGTCGCGCATCTGTACGGCATTGAACTCGGCCAGCGCCGTCTCGAGCTCGTCGAGCGTCATGCCGGATAACGGTTTTTCCGCAGCATCCTCGAACGCCCTTCGAAAGGAATCGCTCATCTGGTCGAGAAGCATCCCCTTCCGGATGTCGTCCCCGAGGGCAAGGACCTCCTTGTACAGGTCATCGTGCGCCGGAAAATAGTCGCTGAGGCGCGCCTGAGCCTTCGTCAGCTTTCGAAAAGAGTCGTAATATTTCTTCTCTGTATAAAGCGCCTCGCACTGCAGGACCATTTCCGAAATCGGGGCCTCCGCCTCACGGCGGTCTGACAGGGCTGTTTCAGCGGACGGCGCGGGGGCGGCAGGCCGATGCGTGCCTTTTTTAGCCTCGAGAGCGCGCACGGCGCTGACAATTTCTTCAAAACGGTTCTTCTTTGCCTCCGACTGAGGCGCCAGCGCGTAACATTCCTCGCCGGCGGGGGGCGCGGCAATGAGGGTGTTCGTGGATAAAAATGCCGCACTAAGGCACAGCGATATGCACTTCAGGAAAATTCTATGTTTTTTTACCAGCGTCATCATAAAATCACTCTTAGATATGTACGGTCAGAATCTTACGACAGTATACCCTTAAAAACGCGCTTTGTCAAGCCCCGGCCATAACGCGGCCCATGCCTGACATTTCCGTGTCGACATCCCGCCGCTGCGGCGCGCCAAGCGTCTCTATCAGTCTCTGCCGGATTGCGCCGAACAATTTGCCGATGTTTGAAGACGCGACATATCCTGAAAAACCCCACCCCTTCTGCCGGTCATGTGCATATGCGTCAAGCATCGACAGGTCATTGGCATAATATGTCCTGAAAGGCTCCTTGAGCCCGGCAACAAACGCGTTCACCGCGGATCTTCTCCCATCTTTTTTCCAGATCGATTGCGCGCCCCGGGGGTCCGCGGCTCGGGGAGCCTGCGAGCAGTCGGCGAAAACCGCCGCCGCGTCTGCCGCCAGTTCTTCGGAAAAGGTCCCGGCCGAACACATGTCCCCGAACGTCCCCGCCCGCATGCAATTGAGCACGTCCATCGATACCGACATCGGTTCAAGGTCAACGTGCGGAAGCCACGCGGACGCCGCGCTGTCCGGCAGCAGCGTCACCTGAAGCTGAGCGGTCAGGGATTTCGCGCGCAAAGGCGCCCACTCAAAGTGATGCATATACCGGATGAACATTTCCGGCTGTTTGAGAAAATAGGTGACGGTGTCCTTGTCAAAGGCCTGCGCAATATGCGCGGTCGCGGTGTCAGGGCCCACAACCAGGTCCGAAAGAGAGATGAGGACGGCAAGGTCCCGGTACGAGAGCTGGACGGGAACGATGTTCACGCGCGACCGGTCGATGTCCGCGGACAGGCTCAGCAGGTTCTCCAGGTCCTTGATGAAGACCTCGTGCGTCTTTTCATTTCCCCGCTCGATCAGGATAACGGCCCCGGGAGACGCGTGCGCGAGCACCATCCCGATAGTGCGCAGAAGGTTTTCCGCGCGGAGTTCTTTCCCGTCTCCCTTGCTGAACGGGTTGACGAGGATCACCTCCGCGCCGGCCCTGTCAAAACAGCCCACCCCCGACTTTCTCAGGAGCGCTTTCAGCGCCTCTTTTTCATCCTCCGTGACGACGATAAGAGGTTTCGCCGCGTTCTGTGCGCCGATCCCGAGCGCTTCGGAGAACCTGCGGTAAAAATCGTAATAGTTATAATCGGCAAAGGCGTACCGGTAAAGCGGCACATCGCCTATAACGTAATTCGCCTTCCGGTCATTGTCGATAAATTGGTAGCGGTCCTTCAGGCTGTCAACGCAGACCACCTTATTGCGGTTCCCGTCGTAAAACCAATCACGGGAACGCTGGTTGAAGTCGATCACCAGATCAACATCGTTGATGTTCTGCCCGTACAGCTCTTTCTCGTCAGCGACGGCCGTTACCCGGGGTATGTGTTTCCACAGGCCGGGATACCTATTGACCACGACGATCTCCGCGCGGGGAAACCGCTCAAGCAGTCCGCCGACAAGCATGGATTGAATGATAAAATCGCCCAGGTCCACTTCCGGATCGGTATTGAACACGATTCTCCTGACCTGTTCCTGCGGCAATCCTGCGAGCGGACGCTCGATAACGCCCTGCCTGTTCTGATAGGTATACTGCCGTATCAGTTCGCGGCCGTCGAGCAGGTCAATCTCCTCCCATCCGGCGCCGCTGAATTTCACATACGCGTCTTCGTCGATCGGGATCAGCAGTACGTCCTGCAGGAACACCATCTCGTCAAAACGCGCGCTCCATGAACGGTGCGAGCCGTATGCTTTATAGACATCACGGAATGATTTTCCGCGGCGCAGTTCGTCGTACACGCGGGGAGCGAGCTCCAAAATGACCGCGATCTCGTACCAATTCTTTCTTTTCTCTTTGAGTTCGGAAGGGGGATGCAGGGCGCCCGGGCCGGTCTTCCGGAAGTCCCCGGCAGACCACGCGCGCCCGACGGCCCCCCCCGCTAAAAGAACGCATATGAGAAAAGAAATTGTCCCTTTACACCGGATGACAGACATAAGCACCTATGAGTTGCATACAGTATATACCATCTTTTGCGGTTTGTCAAGAGGCCCATCACGCGATAAGCACGCCACTTACGACTCGCGCGGCACGTTCGGCCGGCCGGCCGGCAAAGCGCATCGAAACCGCCGAGAGGACGCCAAAAAATCCTTTTATCTTGCGCGCGAAATCATTATACTTACCCTCATGGTCCTCCTGCTCCTCATCACGCTTATGGGCGGATATTTTGCGATAGCCCAAATCCTCTATCTCAGGGAATTTCTCGTCATCTGCTACGGAAACGAGCTGTCGATCGGCCTCATCCTGTCTCTCTGGCTCCTTGGCATCACCATCGGCGCGGTCGCCGGCGGAAAAATTACCAGGCATGTGGAACACGCCACGCCGCTTTTCATCGCGACGGTCGCGCTCCTCTCGCTGATATTAGGCGGCGAGATCTACGGCATCCGGATAATGCGGAGCGCGCTGGACGTGCAGACGGGAGGGCTGATATCTCTCGATAAGGTGCTCGTCGGCTCGCTGGCGACGCTCTTTCCGTTCACGGTCCTTGCCGGGTTTTTCTTCCCGGCGGCATGCAAGATGGTGGAACGCTGCAACGTCCCGGGCACCAAAGGGGCGCTCTCCATCGGCGCCGTCTACATCGCTGAAGCAGTCGGCAGTATCATCGGCGGCGTATTATTCACCTTCTGGCTTGTGGCCTGCGAGAACCAGTTCACCGTCATCGCCGCCTGCGCCGTCCTGATCGCGGCCGTGACCTGCATATTCCTCTGGCAGACGCGAAAATGGCGCGTCCTCAGCGCACTGCCCGCGCTGATCATCGTCTCCGCCGCTTTCCTTTATGCGGCCGGCTCGCTCAATGAGCTCAACCGGACGTCCATCCTTGCCCGCTGGAAAAGCTTTACCCCGAACAACGCGCTTATCGAGACGCGGGAAACAAGATACCAGAACCTCGCCCTCGGCAGGCAGGAAAACCTTTACAGCGTCTTCGGGAACGGACATTTCATCATGTCGTTTCCCGACGTCTACCAGTACGCCCCCGCGGCGCACCTCTTCATGAGCCAGCACCCGCGCCCCCGGGATGTCCTGCTCATCGGCGGCGGGATGGGAGGACTGCTCGAAGAGATACTCATCTATCCGGTGAACACGGTCGATTACGTGGAGCTCGATCCCCAGCAAATCGAGCTGATAAGCGGCCGTCTTACCGGGACACACCGCGATTTCCTGGACGATGAGCGGCTCAAGATCCACTATGTGGACGGCCGGCACTACGTTAAAAACACCTCACGACAGTACGACCTGGTCATTTCGAACGTGGCGGACCCGTCAACGGCCGTCATCAACCGGTATTACACGACCAATTTCCTTGAAGAAGTTTCCCGGATCCTGAAAGACGACGGCGTCTTCGCGACAAAATTAAGTTCTGCGGTCGATTACATGGGGACGGACATCACCAATTACGCGGGCTCGGTCTACCAGGCGGTCAATGCCGTCTTCCCCCTGGTTCTCGCCACGCCCGGCGCCGAAAACTTCTTTTTCGCCTGCCGGAAAGACGGCATCATCAGCGCCGATCCGGCGGTGCTCGCCGAGCGGTACCGCTCGGCCGGCGTTGTGACCCCCTACTTTTCGGACGTCCAGTTCGCGCAGGTCCTTCAGCGGGACCGGATGCAGTCGCTCAATACGGCCCTCAAGGATGCCCGGATCCCCTCGCTCAACACGGACACCAGGCCGATCACCTACTTCTTCAACCTCATCCTATGGGGAAAATTCTCGGGCTCCTCGGAAACGGCGGCGCTGAAGCACATTGCGCGGGTGCCGTTCTGGGCCTTGCTCTGCGCGGTTACCGCGCTGTTCGCGTGCGTGTACGCGTTCCAGGCCCGCAGCGATCCGGTGCGGAACCTCGGGATGAACAGCATCGGAGCGATAACGACAACGGGGCTTGCCGGGATGGCGTTCGAGATCATATTTATTTTCATGTTCCAGAATATCTACGGGTATGTCTATCAAAAGATCGGCATCATCGTCTCGTTTTTCATGTTCGGGCTGGCCGCGGGAGGGTTCCTGGTCAACTACTGCATGGCAGTCCTGGAGCGCCCCAACCGTTCGGGATATCCGCCGCCGTCTCGGATCCCGCTGTATCAGCGGCTCCTGATGCTTTTCGAAACGTCGATCCTTGTCTTTTCGATCGCGACGCCCCCGCTCATCGCGCTGGCCGCCAGCCGGCCCCTGCAGGCGCACGCGGGCGTCGGCGTCGAGATCGTCTTTTATGCGCTCGTACTGCTGTCGGGATTCTTAACGGGAGGAGAGTTCCCTCTTGCGGGAAGGATATACTTTTCCACGGGACAACCGCTCCAAAAAACGGCGGGTTTTGTCGACGGGTTCGACTGCCTCGGGGCTTCGGTCGGCGCGCTGGCGACAGGGTTGATCACCCTGCCGCTCTACGGCCTGGCCAACACCTGCATTTTGATCGCATCCTTAAAGGCGGGATGTCTTCTCTTATTGTTCACGAATTACAAGAAAACCGCCGCGGCCCCGCTTCACTGACAGGCGTGACACGCCGCCCCGCGCGGAAATATCCTGCGGGTCATTCAGTCCCCTCAATGTCTTCGTTCGCGTGTTTCTGCCCCGGAGGATTGCAGATCCCGCGTTTCGACGACACGACAAAATCGATGATCTCCTGAACCTCTTTGGTGACCTCGCCCCTGCGGAGCTCTTCGACCGCCTGCTTCGTATTGAGCCCCGAGCGGAAGAGCGTTTTATACGCCTGCTTGATTGCCGAACGCGCCGGCAGGTCAAGCCCCGCGCGGCGCAGACCCACGGTGTTCGGCGCGATCGCGACGACGCCGCGCCCGCCGGCCGTCATGAACGGGGGCACGTCTTTATTGACCGCGGACAGCCCGCTGATCATCGCCAGACGCCCGATCCTGCAAAACTGGTGCACGACGATATTCCCTGAGACGAACGCGTTGTCCCCCACCTCGACATACCCGGCCAAAAGCGTATTTGAGGCGACGATAGCGCCGTTGCCGATCGCGCAGTTGTGGGCCGCGTGCGCGAACCCCATGAAATAATTGTTGTTGCCGATCGTGGTCGACGAACCTTCCTTGGTGCCGCGGTGGATCCAGGCATGTTCACGAAACGTGTTGTTGTCGCCGACAACGAGGTAGCTCTCCGCGCCCTTGTAGGCGACGTCCTGCGGCTCGTGTCCCAGGATCGCCCCCATGTGTATGCGGTTGTTCCTGCCGATCTTCGTCCAACCGGTGATATACGCGTGCGCCATGACCGTCGTGCCGTCGCCGATCTCGATATCGCCGTCCAGCACCGCGTACGGGCCGATATCGATATTGTTGCCCAGTTTCACCTTCTTGCCGATAATTGCTGTCTGATGGATCGCCATGTCTGCTCCTCGCGGTAAACGACGGTTATTTCTTTATAAAAGGGTCCAGATAAATATCTTCGATCTCGACGCGGAAGGGCAGTTTGACCAGCCTGACGACAAGGTCGGCGACATCTTCAACCTTGAGGATGTCGAGTATCTTTTCCCCGCCGCTCCAGTCGGTCTTGCCGGCCGAATCCACGGAGTAGGGATACACGGTATGGATCTTGATGCGGTGCGGCTTAAGCTCTTTGACCAGCGCCTTCGAAAGGCCGGCCACGCCGAACTTTGACGCGCAGTAGATCGCCTTCCGGTTCAGCCCGATGCGCCCTCCGACGCTCGCAAAGTTGATGATCACGCCGCCGGCCCCGTCCATCATCAGCTTGCCGATCTCCCGCACGCAGAGATAGGTGCCGAAAAGATTCGAGCCGACGATGCGCTCCCAGTCGGCGGCCGTCGTCCGGAAGATATCTTTTTCGAGAAACTGCCCCGCGCAGTTGATCAAGAAATCAACCCGGCGAAACGTTGCCGCCGTCTTCTTCGCGAGGGCGCGCACGTCTCTCTCCTTCGACACGTCGGTCCTGACCGCGACGGCCTTGACCCCTTTTTTTTCCGCCGCGCGCTTCACGTCCCTCAGCGCCGCCTCGGCGCGCGCCGCAAGGACGAGGTGCACCCCTTTCTCGGCGAGGGCGAGCGCTATCCCCCTGCCGATACCGCGCGAGGCGCCGGTGATTACCGCTGTTTTACCTTTCAAGGGAGTTTCCACGCACCGGCCTCTTTTACGGCTTGTTTCTTCTCATCTGTTCGTCATACCGCCGGCGCCGCTCTTCCGCGGCCCGCCGTTCTTCCGCCTGCCGGCGCTCCTGGTCTTTCATGCGCTGATCTTCGGCCCGTCGTCGCTGTTCGGCGTTAAACCTGTTTATTTCGTTGATGCGCCGAATGTCATCGGCAACGCGCTGCTGATCGCGCCGCCGGCGCTCTTCATCCTGCGATCTCTGAAAGCGCTCCCACCGTTCTTCCCGCTCCTTCTCCTTTTCAACCAATTTCGTGAACTGTTCGAGGGTGAGCGTCTTGCCGCGGTACTCGATGAGGCCGTTTTTCTGGACCTTCTGCTCCATCACATTGATCTGCGCCTGGAGGATGCGGATAATGTCGTCGACCTCTTTCGGCTCAAAGTCGGGATGCTCCTGCCTGATCTTTTTCATCGTCCCGATGCCGAGCACGAACCCCTTGAATGCCTGGATATCCCTGTCCCTGTTCACTTCGGTATTCGCCCTGGTCAGCAGGAGATAGACCTCGTCGAGGCGCGCGCGCGGATCTTTTTTCCCCCTCGCCGCGTCGGCGCTGTACGGCGAACAAAAAACGATCACGGACACAACGGCGATGCACAGATACGGCATGTTTTTTCTCATAGGCGCCTCCATATCAAAAATGTCCGCGGCGTGCACGCGCTCGCGTCCGGCTACATCCTTCGGCGATAAAACATCTGGTCAGTCGGGATCAGCGCGTTCAAGAGCCCGCTTACGATACTCAGCACCAGCGCGCCGCCCAGCGCCGTCCAGAATCCTTCGACCTGGAAACCAGGCACGATCCAGGTCACCATCTTGAGCATCATGGCATTGATCACCAGCGTGAAAAAACCGAGCGTCAACACATTGAGCGGCAGGGTCAGGAGCATGATAAACGGCCGGATAAAGGTATTGACGACCGCAAGCACCACGGCCGCGACGAGGGCCGCGCCAAACCCGTCGATGCGGATATAGGTGAATACGCCGGCAGTGATCACCAGGGCAACCGCGTTCAAAAACAGCTTCAGGAGCACCAACAGCGGGTCGACTCTCATCACCATACCCCTCCTTTGTCGTATACGTTAGGCATGCGCTTCGTGCAGCGCCGTTTCTCTGAAAATGATCCCCGGCACCCGGGTGTCGAGCGTCACTTTCACCCCGAAGGGGATGGTCAGGTTCGTCGGGCTGTGTCCCGAAGGAAAGCCGAAGATGATCGGGATGTCGAACTCCTTCAGGGTCTCCTTGATGCGCTCGATGAGCCCCTTGCGCGTTCCGCAGTTGAGCATCTCGCCGAAGACGATCCCCTTTACACTGTCGAATTTCCCCGCCAGCTTGAGGTGAAACAGCATCTCGTCGACGTGGCTGTAATATTCGGACACGTCTTCGAGGTAAAGTATCTTGTTGCGGGTGTCCGGTTCATACGGCGTGCCGAGGATGTGCGCGATCGAGGTAATACAGCCGCCGACCAGGGTGCCGGTCGCGCGCCCGTGGTTGAGCACCGTCACGCGGTGGTGTTTATAGGTGCCGAGCGGTTTGGTTGACGTGATAGCGGTCATGAACGAGTTTCGCCGGATGTGCGACATGTATTCGGAAATCTCGCCCAGGACCATCGGACCGTGAAAGGCAACCATGTTGCACTTGAACAGCAGATAGACGAGAAAGACCGTGGCGTCGCTGTAGCCCACGACGACTTTCGGGTTCTGCGCGATCATTTTGGTGTCGAGATACTGGAGCACCCTGATGAGGCCGTATCCGCCTTTCGCGTGAAGTATCGCCTTGATGTCCTTGTCGCGGAACATGCTGTTGATATCGTCTGCGCGCCGCTTGTCTTCATCGATCGTATAGACGCGGGGATAGAGGATCGTATCGTTGAACTTGATCCTGAACCCCATCCGCTTCAGGCTTTTGAGGCCGGACTTGAGCCCTTCCGAAAAAACGGTGTTAGAGGGCGAAATGATCCCGACCATATCACCCTTCTTCAGCGCCGCAGGCTTGTTGAATTTTTGAGTCATATAGCCGTCTATTATAAATTGAGACTTAAATTAAATAAATCTTTTTTTTGAAAGTTTAAAAAGATATAATGGCCGGCCTATGGAATTCTCATCCTTGCATTTTACCGGGATCGGCGGAAGCGGCATGAGTTCTCTTGCGCAAGTACTTAGAGCGCAGGGGTTTACTGTGAGCGGATCAGACAGGACGTTTGACGTCAATCAGAAGAACTGCCGTACCGTCGCTGACATGTTCTCCAGGCAGGGTATTTGTATCTATCCTCAAGACGGAACGGGGGTTAAAGAAGGCTTAAGCGCGCTCGTGGTCTCAACGGCCATTGAAGAAACAAATCCTGACGTTATAAAAGCTAAACAGATCGGCCTGAAGATCATAACACGCGCTCAAATGCTATCTTACGTTTTTAATAATAAATTCGGCATCGCTGTCGGCGGGACCAGCGGCAAATCTACGGTTGCTGCAATGATCGCGTTTGTCCTGCGGCAAAACGATCTTGACCCTGTCTACATCGGCGGCGGCATCATCAAGAATTTCGAATCGGAGAAAGGTCAACTCTCTAACGCGCTCTGCGGCGCATCGGACATCATGTGCGTAGAAACCGATGAAAGCGACGGAAGCATCGTCCTGTATACGCCGCGGATATCCATCCTCACCAACATCACCAAAGATCACAAAGAAGTGCCCGAGCTCCAGCGGCTCTTCGCTGAGTTCATCCGCAACACGCGGGACACGATCATCATAAACTATGACTGCCCGCTCGCGCGCAAGATCGACACCGCGAAAAAGAATCTGGTCACCTACGGGATAGAACAGAAAGCGGATATTACGGCGCGTCATATTTCATTGTCGCCTGAAGGGTCGTCTTTTTCCGCCGCGGGCGCCGATTTTCAGCTCCGCGTGCTCGGGGTGCACAACATCTCGAACGCGCTCGCGGCCATTGCCGCCTGCAGGCTGATCGATCTGCCTCTGCCCCGTATCGCATCCGCGCTGGCGCAGTTCAACGGGATCAAGCGGCGGATCGAATTGATCGGCGAGGCCAACGGCATCAAGGTCTACGACGATTTCTCTCACAACGGGGCAAAGATCCGCGCGGCGCTTGCCGCGCTCAAAGCGCACGCGCGCCGCGTCATCGCGGTGTTTCAACCGCACGGGTACGCCCCCACGCGCCTGATGAAAGAGGATTTCATCAGCGCCTTCAGCACCGCGCTCTCCCCCGGCGACGTCCTCTTCATGGCCGAGATCTTCGACGCGGGCGGGACGGCGGACCGCACGATCAGCTCCCGGGAGCTGGCTGAGGAAATCGGCAGGAAAGGGATCGATGCGCGCTATGTCTCCCTGAAAGAAGAGATCAAACGGCAGGTGCTAGAGCTGGCGCGCCCGGGGGACACGGTCGTCGTCATGGGCGCGCGTGACACTACCCTGAGCCAGTTCTGCGAAGATATCCTGAAGTCGCTCGGCTAAACTACTTCCCCTTCAGCAGGTGATATATATCGTTCGTCGTTTCCGCATTGATGAGCCTCTGCCGGAATTCCGGGCATGCCATCAGCAGGACGATCTTCGCGTGGATGTTCAGGTAGGTGTCGTACCGCGCGGCCGGCCCGGCGATCATGATGACGAGGTAAACCAACCCGCCGTCCAGCGCGTCATACATCAGGCCGCCTCTCTTGCGCCCGATAGCGATGACAAAATCGGTGCAGGCGTTCGTCTTGGCGTGCGGGATGGCTATGCCGATGCCGATCCCGGTCGTCATCTTCTGCTCTCGTTCCCGGACCGACTGCAGGAGCGCCTGCTTGTCCAGCACATAGGGCGATGTCGCGGCCACGTCAACCATCTCGGCGAGGACATCGTCCTTGGCGGTTGACGCAAGGTCGACCACCCTATTTCTTTTGAGCATCTTTGATATCTGGATTAACCGGTAACTTCGGTGATATGTTCTCATTTGCCAGCCTTTCCCTGAGCGATTTAAGGATCCCCAAAACATACTGTTTCTGTTCTTCGTTTGCGTAAGGGCTGTCGACGTACCGCCGGTATGAACGGATCGCCATCTTGGTGTCATTTTTCAGATCGTAGGCCTTCCCGAGGTCGATAAAGACATCGACCATGCGTTCGTCGATGCGCGCCGCCTCCTTGAACTCGGCGATCGCGCTCTCGAGATGCCCCGCCTGCCGCGTCCCTTCGTACTGGAGGAGGTAGACCTTGCCGAGATAAAAATGGACGTACCCGTAATTCTTGGTGAGGTTTTTGGCCTCCTTGATGTTCTCGACTGCCTTTGCGTACTCGCCTTTCTGGGCGTACGCCATCCCGATATGGAGCCGCGCCTGAAAATACTTCGGGTCCAGCTGGAGTATCCACTCGTATTCGCTGATGGCGCTGTCGTTGTCCTTGATGACGCTGTAAATATTTCCGAGCAAAAGGTGCCCGTTCATCTCGCGGGGATTAATATTGAGCGCCGTCTTCGCTTCGGCGATCGCCTCCTTGTACATCCCCTTTTTCGCGTAGACCGCCGCGAGATTAAGCCGGCTGATATAATATTCGCTGTCGGTTTTGATCGCTTCCTTATACACTTGAATGGCGTCGTCGTATCTCGACTGTCTTGTATAAACCAGGCCCAGGCCGATCCGGGCGGGCATGTAGGTGGCATCGAGATCGATGGCCTTCCTGAACGTCTCTTCCGCGCTCTTGAACCGGCCGGTCTCCTGGTAGCAGAGCGCGAGGTTGTAACAGGCGCCGAGATGTTCCGGGTTGATGTCCATCGCCTTTTGGTAGAATGCGACCGCTTCATCAAACTTCTGCTGTTTGTACATCTCGTTGCCCTTCTTGAAATAGGTATCACCTATTTCCCCTTCGCCTCGTAGAGGGGCGGGCAACAGCAGGGCGGCGCACGCGCACACAAAAAATAGCCGTTTAGCGTTTTTCATGGCCCCCATCATAGCATATATGACTTTCTCTCTCACGAAAAATATGTTTCCAAAACCCCATACGAAACCGATACGTTGTCTCATTTAAACTAAACCCGGCAGACCTTAAGAGAGAGACAACAGCTCTGCAGAGCAAGCTCATTGAGATAACACGAAAGAAGAAGAACACACCAAAAAGGCCGCAGAGTTTCGTATATATTTCTTATGCGGCAACGAATAACCAGTTCGTATAGATTCTTACGTGAGGCAATATGGGGGGCGACCGTTTTTTTTGCAAAACGCTGTTCCGCAGGATGTTGCATTTGCCGAAAAATATGGCTCTGATCTATTTATGGCGACGCATTAATGCGTTTATCGGCCTCGATGTCTGTTTCCGCTGAGAGCATTTCGGCCGGCGGCGGGCTGGCTGGCTGAGGGGCTTTTCGGACGCGGCGGCTGATGAAGGCAAAGATCGCTTCCCGGTCGAACCTGCCGCGCTCGGTCATGGAGCGCAGTTGATGCGCGCCATCGCTGTCAAGCTCGAGTGACAGCCCCGACTTCGCCAGGACATAGAGCATCAGCAGGACGCCGGTGCGGTGGTTGCCGTCCTTGAACGGATGTCCGCCGGCGACGGCGCACAGCGCGTCCGCCGCGAGGCGCCCGGGCAAAGCGGGACGATTCCCTTCCGCATAATGCGTGTTGATCTTTCTGACGAGCCACCAGATGCCGAACTGCCGGACTCCCGACTGAAATTCTTCCGGGCGGGACTGATCGAGGAACGCCGAACCCATGCCTCTCTCTCTTCCAGCGGCAACCGCGTTCCATTTCAGCAGGTCGTCGACGGACAGTTCCCTGCCGCTCTTCACGATCGCGTTGAGTCCCTGCGCCGCCTCGCAAAACCGCCTGAATTCATCGTCTCCCAGGACCGCCGCGAACGGCTGCGGGTCGACCGGGTAGTTTTCCTCGTACAGCGTTGCCGAGACGGGAGGCGGCCGCATGATGTATCCCGCGAAGGCGCGGCGCATCTCCCCTGCCAGCCCCTCGTGGCTATCCTTGCCGACATACCCGCTGACTGCCTCTTTCATCCGGCGCACCCACCGCGTCGCTCCGGGCGCCGCCTTCGACTTCGCTACCTCGAGCATATGATCGAGCTCTTTGATCCGGTGCAGGCCCTCCATGCCTTCTTCGGGCGTCTGCAGTATCAAGTCTCTCGCCTGCGCCAGGAAGCCCAGCATTCCCTGCCAGTCGCGCCGGTTGAAGGAGAGGATCGCATGGTCGATCAGGTCGTTGATCGGCTCGCCTTTGCCGGTACCTTTCCGGGGTTCGAGGATAGGCAGGCCGTCATCGGGCTCAGCCGGCGCGCCTGCCGCTGGTTCCCCGGTTTCGGGCGCCTCGACCGGCCCCGGCTCCGCCGTTATTTCCGGTTCGGTCTCTTCCTCCTCATACACTTCTTCCTCTTCATCCGGATAGAAGAACGGCTTGACCTCGCGTTCCCAGAAATCCTGTATGCCGTTCAATTTCTCGCGCGAAGCCCTGTCTTCCGCTGTATCGGCCGGCCCCGGTTCGCCCGTCATAGTCTCTTTGTCCCAAACGATCGCCAGCCGGTCCTGCGCGCGCGACAGCGCAACGTTCAACCGGCGCAGGTCTTTGAGGAACCCCATCTGCCTACGCGGATTGCTCCGCACGAAATCGATGATGACCGCACGGCTCTCCTCACCCTGAAAACTGTCGATCGTCGTTACCCGCGGCAGATCTGTTCCCCCCGGATATGCCAGCCGCAGTTTCCGCTCCAGTAACTCGACCTGCGCCTTGTACGGGGTGATCAGCGTGATATCACGCAATGCGATCCCCTGCGACAGGTACTTCCGGACAAGCTGCATCACCTCTTCGGCAGACCGGTCGTTCGCGTACGACGTTCCCACACGCCGCTCGTATCCTTCTTTGGGCCGCACCTTCTCCGAGATGTCGATCACGTTCAGGCTCAGCGTGTCCCGGCCGAAGTCCTCCCATCCGCGCGGATTGATATCGCCGTCATAGAACAGCTCCGACCCCAGCATCGCGATGAGCGGGTGCGAACGGTAGTTCGTCGAGAGCATCACCCGGTCGCCGCGGCGGCGGTCAATAAGGTATTCGAATATGCCGTCGCTTGCCGCCGCGATCTGCTCCTCCGCCTCCTGCCGGCTCTTGCCCGCCGCCGTCAGTTTCCCGAGCAGATACGTCTCCTCGTCACCGGTAAACCCGAACGGCGGCAGCTGCTTCGTGTCACCCACCAATATCGCCTTTCCGCCATCCTTCAGGTATTGTAACGGAACCAGGGCGCCGGCCAGCGTCTCCCTGCTCGCTTCGTCCATGATCACGACGTCGAAATCATCCTCTTTCAACCGGTTCTCGAAATACCAGTCGGTGGATATGCCCATATTTGTCGCGGCCACCACGCATCCGCCCGTCTTTTTCCGCGCATCATGGAACTTCTTCACTTCCCTCTGACAGTCGCCCTTCATCCGCTTCTCATCGACGCTCAATCCGGCGTCCGGCCTCATCCACATCCGCTCGTTCCCCGCCCAGCGCTTGCGCGTGCCGAGCTTTTCCAGGCTGGAGTCGTTCGCCATGCGCAGGAGCGGCACCGTATCGTCGCCGATCAGCTTCTCAATCGCGTTGTTGACCGCCTTGTGGTCGTGCGACACGACCAGCACCTTCTTACCCTGCTTCACATACTGCCGCACGATCTCCTCGAGCGCCGTCGTCTTCCCCGTCCCCGGCGGCCCTTCGATCAGCGCGACCTCCGTCGGCCCCAGCGCCAGGTTCACCGCCATCTCCTGCGCCCGGTCGCCGGGCGCTTCTTTCGTCCGATCGTAGGGAATCTGCCGGTTCATGAACTTTTCGGCGGGAAGCTCCGCTACTGCCGCGTCGCCCGTCAGCGGCGAGAATCCCAACAACCTGTCGATGACGGGATGCCCTGTCTCTTTACCAAGCCCGATATTCCTAAGAATTTTCTGCAACGCGGATAGCTGATTGCGTAGATCAACATCGGTGTTCCCGCTCCTCTCCCACAGCAGCATCAGGACCTCGACGTTTGCCTCCAGGCGTTTTATGAACCGGGCGCGCGCATCGTCCGACAGCACGCCCCCTTTTGCCTGATGGTACCGCGACAGGTGCTTCGCCTCTTCCAGCGTGCCGCGCCTGTCGAGAGCAGCCTGCCTCTTTGCCAGCCAGGCCTCCGGGTCCGGGTGGTTGATCGCCTGGGCGATCACTGATGTGTCCTGCCCCAGGCGGTAGGTCCGTTGGAGGCCGTGGATCTTATCCACCGAGAGGAGATGCCTCCTCAGCAGGCCCCTGATAAAAGCAGGGGGACAGCCCGCCTTCCGGTACCCGTCGTACAACGCAATATATCGCCTCGTCAGCGATACGGCATCGAGATCCGCGATCCGCATCTCTTCCAGCGCCTGCTCCTCTGCATCCGAAACGACCCCACCCCCGTGGTATGCCAGACCCATAAATACATCACACAGTCCCTGCGCGAAGGCCTCTGCAGACAACACCATATCTTCGTCGACAACACCGTCACCTAATCGCTTATACAACTCGCCTGCGATCCTCTCACCGAGCGCATACACCGCAACGTTCCGTCTTATGCGGTTGAGCTTCGATACGCCGGTAAGCGCTTCCCGGTAAAGCGCTTGCACGAGCTCCTTCATAATCTCTTTCGGCAACGCCTTAAGGTCGCGCAGGGCAAACCGTTCTTCACAAAGATCCGCAAAATCCCCGATCGCCTTCTCAAGCGACGCTTCGCGCTTTTTCATCGCTACTGCGTATACCGCGATCGCCACCTGTTTCTTTAACTCCGCGTCCATCCCGCCGATCTTCCCGAACCACTTATCATAGATACCGATCGCCTTCTCAAGCGACGCTTCGCCCTTGTTCATCGCCACGTTATATACCGCGATCGCCACCTGTTTCTTCAACTCCGCGTCCATCCCGCCGATCTTCCCGAACCACTTATCATAGATACCGATCGCCTTCTCAAGCGACGCTTCGCCCTTGTTCATCGCCACATATCCTATTGTTCTAATAAACAACTCCTTTGCATCGTCCATCAGGCTTGATGGGTTAACTCCCGGATAAAAAGCATCGACGAGCACCTTCAATATCTCGCCTGCATACCCGACTGAAGATTTCTTGGGATAGTAGTACGCGGCAACGCCTATGACCTCCCTGAACCATTCGTCGTCGGGCGCGACCAAGAATGTCTGACAGAACCATTCATATATCTCTATATATTTGGGAATATTCGTCAGTTTCTCCCGGTACTTTTCCGGAATGAATACCTTGCTTAACTTGTCGCGCGCAACCCCGGACGCAAGCGCATCTTTCCACACATACTGGAGCAGCGGTACTACCGAACCTTCTATGATGGGCAGGCATGCAGAGATCACCGTTTCGAGCAGGATCTCCTCTGTTGTCATGATCTCCGCGGCGTATGCACCATCGGCGACAAGCTGTTTTCTTTCGAACGCTGCGCCTTTCTTTCGGGTCACCTCATGCGACATCTCGTGAAAAATCCCGACCTGCAGAAGGAGATCGCGCACCTTTTGATCCTTGATCCCCAGCAGGGCCCGGTTGATGCCGATGAAGCCGTTGGCGATGTGGTCTTCGAAGAGGTGCGAGGAGGTGTGGAGCAGGGAGATGACGAGGAAGGGTTTTCCTGCCTTGTTCTTCGGCAGGTTCTCCAGTTTGCCGCCCGAGCGGTCGACGGCCGCCTTGAGGAGGCTGCCGAGCGCGGCGTCCGTCAGGCCCGGGAAGGCGTCGGCAATCGATTTTTCAACAATGATCTCGACATCGAGCTTCTTACCGTCGATCTCGGGGGTGCGCACGGCATGCGGCAGTTTCTTGCCGAACGCGTATACGTCGTCCGGCGAGGCAAACGAGAGCGGCTCAGCGTCGCCTTCATTCTTGTACGATCCGGCGCTGAAATACGGCGTTTTGACCTGCATGTAGGCGGCTTTTGCTGAAACTACAGCTTTAACAGGTTTCGGGACAACATAACAATCACCTACCATATATTCGTACGGACTATAAGAGAATTGGTGATCCCTTTTAAGCGGTGATTTGCCTGTATATCCCTTTGCGGCGATAACACGGTGTATCTCTGACCTGTTAGAATGAACCACTGCCGATTTCGGGATAAGAACCGCCTCACAGCCGAGAGCCTCAGCAAGTTCGTGCGCATATGCCATCATCCGGTCGTACAGGACATCCGCAGACACCTGCGCCAGCAAACTGGCATGAGGGTTGATGCCCGGCACCGTCAGATAGCGCTTGCCGTTATCGTTGACGACGAGGACATGCATGCCTCCCCAGGCCCTTCCTTGATCGTCCAGGACGATCACATTCATAAAATCTTTATTGTCCCATAACTGATCATCAACGGCCACGCACACGCCCATGTTGAGCCCTGCCACACCATGCGCCTTTCGCTTCGACGCGCGGAACCGGAGCCGCATCGTTTCCGCCCCTCCCCGAAACTCGTACTTCGACGATACTTCGCCCTGCATCGCCCGGTAATCGCCCCCCTGCAGCTGGCCGGTTATGACCGATGCCTCTTCCCCTTCCCGGACCGTGAACGATATTCCCTCCAGCACCTTCGCTATCTCGCCCTGATCTTTCGCATCCTTCACGACAGCCCAGATCTCTTCAAGGGCATCGTTATCCTCGATCCTCAGCACACCGCCGATCCTCCGCCTGGCCTCATCCGGGTCGCCCGCATACCGCGTCACTATCCCCTTGACCGCAGCAGCCATCTTTTTCGGATTGTCTATCTTCGTCCTGAACATCTTGCCGATCAGAGCTCCATACGCATCCGGATCGCTGCTTTTGTACGCGTCGATACAGGCGCCGGCCAGGTCCCGAATGGTGTCACCGACGAACTGCTTGAGCTGCATGATCTCTTCTATCGACGTCAACCTTTCCGGCAAGGTCTGTCCGAGGTTGAACCGCATATAGCGGTACAGATCCTTTAAGATATCTTCTCTCTTCGCATAGACCTCGCCTTTTTCCCACGCGCCGAGCATCGCCTTGCCGGCAGCTGCGGTCTCGTCGTCAGTCAACGCCGGGCGCGATTCCTGATTGACTTCCCGCACAACGGCAAGGATCGTACTCCACGGTGTCTCGTCAAGCGGCTGAGAGACGTCCTTGAGGACGTAGCTCCCCCTGTTCACGTCAAACCGTTTATCCTGTAGTTCTCGGGACACCAGCGCCGTATCGTTCGGCCGGTCGCTTCTCCTGCTATACAGGTTCATATACTGGTCACGCTGCACCGACACCTCCGGCGGAAATACGTACATCAGTATCGCGGCAAAAAAGGGGTCCGTGTCCACCCGCGAGCCATCCCCCGCGGATATGGCCTCAAATATGCCGTCGCATCTCTTCTTGTACTGATCGGCGCGTTCCGGGTCTTTGAGATACGCGGCATAGATCTCGATGACGGGATAGCGAACCTTTGCCAGATAGTCCTCAAGCGTCTCTTTCGCCAGATGTACCGGTTTTTGTACGATCCCCGAGCTTATTCCCCGGGCAATGAAATGCACCAAAAGGTCATACGCGCTGACGCCATGTTGCAGTATAAAGTCTTTTAGGAAAACGAGATCCTCCAGAGACTGAATGCCGCCCAGATCGTAAATTTGCTGTACCGCATCAAAACACAAGAACGACCCGACCGTTTGCCTGAAAACGACCGGCTTGACAAACGCATCCCACGCCCCGGGATATGCCTTGATCACGCCTGATAAGTTTGCGAGCGACGCTAACGTCTGCGGCTCCGTCCCGGCGCATACCTTTAATACCTTGTTCACGTCTTCCAGGACTGCTTCTGCAGGGCCGGGCTTCCCCTTCTTTGCTTCGCAGATCGAAGCCGTCCGAACTGTTTGTGCAAGATTTCTCAGATCAGCAGATTTGACTTTATCAAACAATTCGAGGCACTGTTCATAGTATCGATCGCCGTCCGCTATCTTACGCGACGGCTCAACACTATGGCCGATCACCGCTACGGCACCGCTTAAGCCGTCTTTCCCATACCGCTTCGGAATCTCTACGGTCAA
>Ga0351885_10180_pt1 | contig 23562 bp, 19 predicted proteins | sample TotcelFGM3001L13_FD_206771 | JGI IMG/M metagenome (GOLD analysis project Ga0351885, IMG submission 206771) | Enriched cells from coal bed in the Powder River Basin, Montana, United States - Total cells FGM rep3 HSBNCT.FGM.300.1.L13 ... | reverse complement strand
GTGGAGTTCGAGCCGAGGAGGCCTTCGGTGTTCGCGCCCTCGCAACACGCCGCTCCGGTTGATAAGCAGCGCTCTTTCATGCTCGGCAAAAAGCTTCGGGACGATGTGTACTCGAACAACGGCGAGCTTCTATTCGCGCGAGGAGCGATCGTCACGGATCAGGTAATCGCGGAGGCGGGCAAGCACAAGAAGCTTGTGGAAGTGATGAGCAATCTCGAATGAGAACATGGGAAGACATAAAGCAAGGACTGGATAAATGAGCGTTTCGATATCGCGCAACGGAGTGGAGATAGACGGGAAGGTTCTGCCGCTGATATCCGGAGAGGCTCACTACTGGCGGCATGAGCGCAAGGATTGGGCGGCGGTTCTTGACGGCGTGGCGGATATGGGCTTCAAGTTCGTCTGCGCGTATATCCCGTGGAGCGTCCACGAAATCGAGAAAGGCCGTTTCGATTTTGGAGAGAAGGACCCTCGCAAGGATGTGGGGTTGTTTCTGGACATGGCGCGGGAACGAGGGCTTTTTGTCCTTGTGAGGCCGGGACCGCACATCAACTCCGAGCTTACTTTTTTCGGATACCCGGAGAGGCTTTTGAGGCGCGAGGAGTTGCTGATGCGCACTTCATCCGACACCCCGGCGATTGTCCCCTCCCCTCCCCGGTTCTTCCCGGCTCCGTCTTACGCGTCCGAAGACTTCTACGACGAGGTTGCGACGTATTTTGACGCGCTGCGCCCGATACTGGAGCCGAGGGTTTATCCGGGCGGCCCGATAGTCGGCGTTCAGGCGGACAACGAGATGTCATTTTTCTTCCGGACATCGCCGTTCGATGTGGATTACTCGGCTCCAGCGATAGGGCTGTACAGAAGGTTTCTCAGAGATAAATACGAGGGGGAGATAGACGCGCTGAACCGGGCGCACCGCTCGAACCATAAGGATTTCGACCGCGTCATGCCTCCCAGAAGATATGAACGTTGCGAGATGTCGGCTCTGCCGTGGCACTTCGACTGGTGCGCTTTCAAAGAGTTCTACCTGTATTACGGAATCAAGCGGATAGCGGATATGCTTAGGGGGCGAGGACTGTCGGAAGCGTTCTTTTTCCACAACTATCCGAGCGGGCAGTCGTCAACGCCGTTTCACATACCGATGACGGAGACAGCGGTTGACGTTGCCGGAGTGGACTTGTACAAGTCGAGGAAAGACTACGCGGCGATACGAGACGCAGTGCGGCTCGCCGCCGGGACAAGCAGGCTGCCGTTCGCGCCTGAGTTCGGCTCCGGGATATGGCCTTGGTGGAAACCGCTCTTTTTGAAGGATCAGGAGTTCGCGACGCGGGCGGCTTTAATGAACGGGTTGAAGGCGATCAATTTTTACATGATTGCCGACCGCGACCGATGGTATGGAGCGCCTATGGCGCGGGACGGAGCCGCCCGCCCGGCGCGTTTCCAGTTTTACGCGAACCTGAACAGATTCATCCGCGACACCCGGTTCAACGAGTTTGAGACGCGCAACGATGTGCTGCTGCTCTCCGTGCGGGAGTACGAAAGGTTCGAGCAGATAGTGTCGCTGACGCATCCGTTGGAAGCCGGGCTGTTGGAAAGCGTGCCGAGAGACTGGCTGACTGACCCGAAGCCGCCGGAGGGCATGAGAGAACCTGTGGGGATGCTTTACAGGCGGCAGTGGCGGGCGATGATGATGGGTTTCACGCAGGCGGGATTCCCGCCCGCTCTGGCGGATTCTTCGGTGGACCTTTCCGTTCTGGACAGATTCCCGGTGGTGGCCGCGCCGTCGTTCGAGTTTATGAGCATGGGGCTGCAGCGCAACCTGCTGGTTTACGCGCTGAAAGGCGGCGTGCTGGTCCTCGGACCGAGAATTCCGGTGTTCGACGAGAAGATGCGGCGGGACACCAAGTTCACCTCGCACATGCACGAGCCTGTGGGTTACCGAGACCGGATGCAAGTCGGCGGCATGATTTTCGAGCGCGTCGATTTATTCAACCCCAAACGTCCGTTCCTATCCGAGGGAAAGGATGTCTGCGCGTACATAAGCCCGACGGAGAAAGGCTCGATAATACATCTTGGTTTCATGTTTCAAGACTATACGGGGTATGACAGGTCGCCGGGACTGGCGGCGATAATGAAAAAGATAGCCGCCGTCGCGGGACTGAAAGCGATGTATGCGTCAAGCGACCCTCTGATAGAGACGGCTTTGCACAAGCGGGGGCCGGACAGGCTGCTTTTCGCGGCAAACCCGACGGGAGAAATCCGCGAAACTTCCATCGCGCTTGGCGAGAATGAAACGCTGTCCGACGCGGACACCGGGGAACTTGCCGCCGGGCCTTCGGCGAAAATCAAGCTTGCCGAATACACAGTGAGAGTGTTCAACATACACGGCGGAGCCGCCGCAGTATGAATCGAGCCGGGAGGCTGTTTTGTTATCGTCTGACGTTCAAATAATAGATATCCATCCCGACCACGTGGAGAGAGCGGTCGAGGCGCTGACCCCAAAGAGGTCAAAGCCGAGGCGCGCCCTGATTCTTTTCTGCGAGGAGAACCGGGTCATACACGCGGTGGACACCGTAAAAGGGCCTTCCGAGTTCATGCTGGGCGAGAGGCCGCCGAGAGACCTGAAGGCGGTGGCCGCCGAATCCGGCGCGGACTGTGTCATGTGCGTAGAAAGAGACGCGCCCGCGCGTCTCCTTGCGGGAATACAATCTAAAATCAATATCGACCAGACTCTCTTCGAGCAGATTCTCGCCGTTCGCGACCCTTTAAGGCGCGAACTCGGTGCGGGCGTACGTGTCTATCCCGACCCTCTTTCGGCTCTGCCCCGGATTCCGAACTTTGCGATAAAGGCGCTCAAATTGCTGTCGCCGAAAAACTTGACGCTTATGATAGTCGTGCTGGAAGAGACGGAAGTGTGGACGTCGGCTGTCATCCGGATTAAAAACGGAGAGGCGAACCTGATAACGACAACGGACACGCTGAGGCCGGGGCCAGAGCTGACCGGGGACATGGCTAGAGACGCCGCGACGCTGGCGAAGGCGCTGGGGGAGAAGCATGGGAAAGCCACGCTGGGCGTGTTCATGAGCCGGGCTGGTTTCGAGCACATAATAGCTCACCCGCGTCCTCTGGGGGCGCTGGCGGCGCTCGCCTCTAGAAAATGGATTGTCATACATCCCTATCCGCGAAGGGCGCGCCTGCTGATGGCCCTCGCGCCTATGCTGAAAATTTGAACTGGAGCCGCAAGGCCGGATGAAACTGCTCGAAGCGAAACCATACAAACACCTGCTGTCTATATTGTTGGACGGACGCCCTCTTTTCGAGCTGCCTTACCAATGCGTGGTGGACGGCATGGCATGGTTCGCGGACAGCTTGGAAGTGAACGGGCTGCGAGTGGAGGCCCGCATCGGCGACACGCTTATATCGGACACCATATCGCTGCACGAGCCGCTCGTGTGCGTGACCCGGAGATGGAGCCTGAGAGGAAAATTTTCAGCGCGGGTGATGTTCACGGCCTTCGCCAAGATGGAGCCGACGTTGTGGGTGGCTCCGGGAGTGGTGTACGCGTCCGGCGGAGGTCTGACCGCCCTCTCGGCGGCGACCGGGCCTATTCGCGAGGAGTCCGGCTCCGCCCCCGCCTGCTCCGTTCTGCAATCCGCAGACCGCGTATTCGCCGTCTTCGCGCAGCCCGCCGAATCGGTAGAGGAACTTTCCTCTCTCGCCGTTCATATTTCAAAAGAACATTCCGAGTTCAACATATCCATCCCCGGAGCCACTCCGGCGAAGAGCGGAATCAGGGGACACAACATAGAGTTCGACGAATGGGACGTGGACGGACAGGTCACATACGAGCGCAGGTTCTACCTGTGGTCCAACCCGCCGGAAGCGGGAAACTGGGAGACGGTTCTGGAGGCGGCGCGGGAAATCGCGTCTCCTGCGGTTGACTCAAAACCGGACATGGGGAGCATAGCGCGGGCGCGGGCGCGTCATCTCGTCGAAAACTTTTTCATCGAGAGAAGCGACTGCGTCGGGTTCGTAGAGTCCGTCGGGCAGTCGATGTTCCCGTCAAGCGCGGTTCTGAGCGGGGCAGGCATAGGCGGCAACATCGAGGCCGCGCGCGCTCTGTGCCGCGTCGGAACCGAGACGGACGACCGCCGCCTGAAACGGCTGGCCCTCGACACAGCCGACTTTTTTCTGTCGGGAGACGATCCGGATTTATTGCCTTATGTCAACTACAGGGCCGTCGCGAAGAAATGGTCGCGCCCCGAAGACGAAGCCGCCCTGAAGTCGGCCGCCGCGCAAATCGTGTCGGCCGCAGTCAAACTCCATTCGGCGGCGGGGCCGGACTCTAATCCGAGGTGGATGTTCACCTGCAGGAGGATATGCGACAAATTCATGGCCTCGGAGCCTCAGACAGTCGAGGACGGCGAAGCTCCTCTCGGCGTCTCAGCCACAGTCGGTTTAAGTCCGCAGTCCGCCTGCGCGGACGCCGAACTTGCCGCCGCGTTCGCGCTGTTCGGCGCGGCTGTCGGAGACCGCATATACATTGACGCGGCAGCGTCGTTGGCTGTTCCCCTGATTCCGGCGTTCATGTCAAGAATCACCCCGGGGCCGGAGAGCGCGGGGATGTCGTCAGGCGAAGCCCGCGCATTCATCCGCATGTGCCTTGCTCTGAAAAACGAACCTAACGGCGGCGACTTTCTGGCGGCGGCAAAACGCGCCGCTTCATACGTCGATTCGCTGACTTACATGAGAGACGCGCCGTTTCATGAAGGAACAACGCTCGCCGCTGCGGGTTTCCGAACAATGGGCGGACTGCTGCCTAAGCCGGGCGCGCTGGAATTCGACACATCGTCCGCTGAATGCGCTCTTGAGATGTTGGAGTTGCTCGAAGCAACCGGAGAGGAGCGCTTGCGGGCGCTCGCGAACTCCATGCTCCGGTTCTCGCTTCAGATGGTTTCCGTAGGCTCTCCCGCGCACGGACTTTTCCACTCTTTCGAGGGCTTTCAGCCATCCGCGTTCTATCACACCGGCGATCCCGCGTCAGACGGACCGTGGGGCGGCTGTTCCCGCGCCGCCTTGTCGCGTGTTCCCGTTGCGGCGCTAAACGCGATGCTCGATATAAGAGAGAAATTCCCGGACGCGGCTTCGTTCGAAATCGAGCCTCTGGCCCACGAGCATAACGCTTCGCGTTCCATTGCCCGCGCCCTGCTCGCCCTCGGCTGCCGCATACGTTTTTTTTGATTTATCCCGAAACCTCGTTACGATTCAGACGCGATTATTCAGAGTGGACAAAACGGCCAACACAAGGCGCATTTTTCTTGTAGTGACGGGGTAAGACACAAAAGAATCAGCGGGATGGCGGAACGTATAAAAATAGGTCTACTACCCAGTAGATAATCTGCATCGCGCCACCGATAAAAAACAGGAAACAAATTATCTAAGATTGTCACTAACCTAAATTACTAATTACAGACCTGACCCCGTTAGCCCCTGACCCCGTTAGCCCCGTCGGCGTAGTCCTTCAGGTAAACCTCCTCGTATTTCACCGACCGCCACAGCCTCTCGACGAAGATGTTGTCCATGTACCGCCCGCGACCGTCCATGCTGATCTCAACTCCCCTGTCCAGCAGCCGCGATGTGAACGCTTCGCTGGTGAACTGCGCTCCCTGATCGCTGTTGAATATCTCCGGCCGCCCGCGCGAAAGCGCTTCGGCCAGCGCGTCAACGCAGAACGCCGAGGAAGCCGGGGCAAGGAAGCAGGGGTCAGGTCTGTAATTTGTAAAGGAAGCAGGGGTCAGGTCTGTAATTTGTAATGTTGTGAAACAATGCTGTTCAATCAAACAACTCTTTGCTTTCTTTTTTGTTAAGGAATCCGACTGAAATGTTTGGCGGCGTTCGGCGATGCCGCTCTACACCTAAATATACGATGTATTAGATAAAACGATTAATTAGCTATTAAGATAAATGGCATCATGCGCAAAGGAATAAACTTTGCGCATGGCACACAAATCGAGTGGGTAATATACGAATAATTAGATGAATCTTCCCACTTCCGGCGAAACTGTTTGCAGCACCCCCAAACGAGTTTGGGGTCCTTATTTTGAGTGGGAGGTTTCATTTAATAGTTGGTATATCAATTAGGAACTGGCATTAATACCGTTTAAAGCTTTTTCTTTGTCTGCTTGATGATTGAACTGCATTGGTCTATTGAGTCATTTTTCTATCTTAGCGGAAAGGCATGGAATTGTATTTCACGATGAAATCAGCGTTTCAATGTCTTCGGGGGACAGGAGGGTTCCGGGGTTGTTTCTGAGTTTGAGGGCGGAGGAGGCGACATTCTGCGCGCGCGATGTTTCGCCTGCGTGTTCGAGCGCCAGACGAAGCCCTTCGAGAGCAATAAGGGAACATGCAGCCGAGCACCAGTCGAGCGCCGCCGCCGCGTCCGAGGGGCCGATGCGCTCGCTCTTTTCGAGCGCGCCGCCAAGCAGCCAGTCTGTCATCGAGTAAGCCCTGATGTAAAGTTCCTCGAACTCCGGACCGAGGTTGTGGGCGATCACCCTCGTACACTGCCTGCCCGACCAGTGGACGGGATAGCTGGGTTTGCCGCCGTTGTCCGCCCCCCAGACTTCTATGACGCGTTTTCTGACGGCGTCGATGCCGCCCTCTTCAGAAGCGCGCGCGTGTTGAGCGGAAACGTCCAGCGGCGTCGCTCCTTCGGCGTCTGCCCCGAAGGATGAAATTCTGTGCGCGGCGCGGTATGCCCGCAGTCTCTCGAACTCCCTCCTTTTGAGGGGCAGGGAATCGTCGTCGCCGGACAGCAACACGATGTCGATGTAGAGTTCTAGGGCGCGGCCTGTCAGCGCGGCGGCGGCTTCGCAGCGCTCGGGGCCGTAGAGGTCCGCCAGAGCGCTGAATATGCCGCTCAGGCGGACAGCCGCATCCAAAGCCGGAGAGCGCCCTTCCGCCGCCCGCGCGACACGCCCGGTCTCTTCCGACACATAGAGGGCGAGCCGTCGAAGCGCCGACGCCCGCGCGTCTCCGCTGTTCTTAGAGCTTGTCCGCAATGTCATCCCTTGAAAGCTATGGCTTCGATTTCCACCAGCGCGCCTTTGGGCAGCGCCGCCGGGGCAACGCACGCGCGCGCGGGCGGATTCTCCGGGAAAAACTCGCCGTACACCGCGTTCATCGCCGCAAAGTCCTTCATGTCTGACAAAAACACGCTGGTCTTCACGACGTCCTGAAAATCCGCCCCGGCCTCATTCAACACCGCCTTGAGGTTGGTCAGAACCCTTCTTGTGGCGGCTGCCACGTCTGAGTCTTCCATCTCTCCGGTCTCCGGGTTCAACGGTATCTGGCCGGAACAAAAAATGAAACCGCCCGCGACTGTCGCCTGAGAGTAAGGCCCCACCGCCGCCGGGGCTTGAGAGCTAGTGATGATTTTCTTCATTCGCCGATTCCTCCCGCGAATCATTCTTCGGTCTGATTCTACACGCGCGGCCGCGCGGCTTCAATACGAGCGAAGGCAACGCGCGGGCGGGCGGGCGGCGGACGTCCGTCCCCGCTTCGCGCCTCGCCCGCTCTCTTCCCCCGGTTTCACTTGCCTTGTCGCCGTTGCGGAACTAAAATCATGTCTTGTTCGGAAAGGACGGACGGAGATGAAACTTACACCTGAGATGGCGCTTGATTATCACCTTGGCGGGAAGATAGGGCTGAAGCTCACAAAAAGGCTGGACGACAGCCGGACGCTCAGTTTGGCGTACACGCCCGGCGTGGCGGAAGTCTGCAGAGCGATAGTGAAAGACAGAGGGCGGCTGTTCTCGCACACGGCCAAGAGCAATCTTGTGGCGGTCGTCAGCGACGGGACGGCTGTGTTGGGGCTGGGAGACATCGGGGCGGCGGCGGGCATACCCGTTATGGAAGGCAAGTGCGCGCTGTTCAGGACTTTCGGCGAGGTGGACGCGTGGCCGGTGACTTTCGAGAACGCCCGCGTCAACGGGAACTCCGGCCCGACCGACGTGGACAAGCTTGTCGAGTTCACCGCGGCGATCTCCAACATGTACGGCGGGATAAATCTTGAGGACATCGCGGCTCCGGCCTGCTTCGACGTCGAGGACCGCCTTCAGGAAATGCTGGACATCCCCGTCTTCCACGACGACCAGTGGGGAACAGCCGTCATCACTCTTGCGGGCGTCATCAACTACTGCGTCATCACCGGCAAGGCGATGGACGAGTTGAAAGTGGCCGTAAACGGGGCCGGGGCGGCGGGCATAAGGATAGCCGAGATGATAATGGCCGCGGGCGTCAAGGATTTATTGCTGATCGACACAAAAGGCGTCTGCCACTCCGGGCGGGACGACCTCAACTCATATAAAAAGATTTACGCGGCCGACACCCCGGCGCGCACTCACAGAGACGCCCTCGTCGGAGCCGACCTCGCCATCATGGTGTCCAACAGATTCAACAGGGACGGCTCCCGCAGTTGCGAACCATCTTGGCTCAAGGAGATGAACCACTATCCGGGCATTTTCTCGATGGCAAACCCCGACCCGGAGATATATCCGGAGGAGGCCCGCGAGGTCTTCGGCGAAAAACCACACATAATGTCCACCGGGCGCTCGGACTTTCCCAATCAGGTGAACAACGTGCTGGGATTTCCGTTCATATTCAGAGGCGCGCTGGACGTGCGCGCAAAACGCATATCGATGAGCATGAAGATCGCGGCCGCCGACGGGCTGGCGCGGCTTGCCCGCGAGTCAGTGCCGGACGACGTGAAACGCGCATACGACGGCGAAGAACTCGAATTCGGCCCGCGATACATCATTCCCAAGCCTTTCGACCGCAGGCTGCTCACGTTCGAGGCTCTGGCTGTCGCTCAGGCCGCCGTTAAAAACGGCGACGCCCGAGTGTCCGACATCTCAAACTATCCGCAATACCTCGCCGCCTTGGCGTTCACGCCGAAAATCGAATTCGCCGCCAGAGCGGAGATATCGAAGGCGGTCCGCTTCGAAGACAACTGGATTCTGATTGACGAGAAAAAGCGCGAAGGCGGCTGCGCGTACCTCTGCGACGCAGGGGTGGAAACAGGCGGCGCGGCTCCGGACTCTCTGGTCGGAAAACGAGTCGAGTTGGCCCTCAACGACGGGAAAGTCAAAAAACTTACTCTGCTGTGAGCGGGGCGACGCTTTCGCGGCCTTTTGTTTCATAACATAAATTCTCCATTTACATTGCCCTTGCCGTCTGCTATTTTTTCGCTGTGGAAACATTGATGAACGCGCCATCGCTTGCGAAAGTCCTGATGCTTTTCGGGGCGATACTGGCGCTGTACAAATTGAAATTTCCCCTATGGGCGGCGATATTCGCCGCGTCCGCGCTAACGGGCCTGTGGTTCGGCGCGGGCGCTGCCGGAACCGCAAAGCACATGCTCTTGTCCATAGCTTCGACGGACACGCTGTGCCTGTGCCTGATAGTGGTGGGGCTGCTGGGGCTGAGCCACCTGTTGAACGACACCGGAGCGCTTGCGCGTCTGGTGGACGGACTGACAGCGGCGTTGGGAGGCACGGCCCGGAGCGCCGCGGCGCTCCCCGCGCTAATCGGACTTCTCCCCATGCCCGGCGGAGCCGTCTTCAGCGCGCCTCTCGTGCGCGCCGCCTGCGAAGGCGGCCTCCAGTCTCCAGAGCAGAAATCCGCCGTCAACTACTGGTTTCGCCACATCTGGGAATACTGGTGGCCGCTGTATCCGGGAATAATACTCGCCACCATCCTTTTCGGCATATCCGCGTGGAAAGTCATGCTGTTACACCTGCCCCTGACAGCCGCCGCCGTAGTCTCCGGATGGATATTCATCATGAGGCCCGCGTTCAAAGTGAAGCCGGGCGAGAGTTCCGGCGCATGCGCGCCGCCCGAAGCCCGCTCGCGGCGGGACGCCATGCGAACGGCAGTCCGCGAAAGCGTCCCGATAATCGTAATGATAGCCACGACTTACACGCTCGGCCCCGCGCTCAGCGCATCAGGCGTCAACGGCTCGGCCGCAAGATATATCCCCGTAATCGCCGGAGCCGGAGCGGCAATCGCATGGCTCGCCGTAGCGCAGCGCGCAGGAGCGCGCCGGGTGGCCGCAGCCCTTTTCGGCCGCGCTCAGATACCTATGATTCTGCTCGTGGCGGCCATAATGGTGTTTCAAGGAACGCTGATCCGCGTCGGCGCTTTCGAGCGCATCCAGAGCGACTTGGAAACGTATCGGCTCCCCGCGCTCGTAATAATCGCCGCCCTCCCCTTCATATCCGCCCTCGTAATGGGTCTGGCCGTCGGCTTCGTCGGAGCTTCTTTCCCCATCATCATCTCCATCCTCCCGGCAGGAGTCATCGACTCGACCGACAGGTTCGCCTATTTCACTTTAGCATACGTCATGGGATACGCCGGGATGATGCTAAGCCCCGTCCACCTGTGCCTGATCGTCACCAAAGACTATTTTAAAGCCGATTTTTTCAAGATTTACAAACAAATAGCCGTTCCCTGCGCGACAACCCTGCTCGCCGGAATCGCCCTCGCCGCTCTGTATAAATTCATTTTTTAGCGCGCCGTTTCCGGATAGGCGCGAATCAAGCCTTTCTTCCTCTTCCGCTTTCGTGTGTTAGAATACTCTAGAATGACAGTGGAGGAGTCTGACATGGCCGAATCTCTTTGTAAACGCAATATCGCTGAACTCCCGCGTTCTGTTGCCGTCGCAATCGCGCTTTTGTGTTTATTCGCCGTTTTCAGTCTGCCGTGCGGGGCGGCGGTGGTGACCGACAGAACTAATGCGGATAGAATCGGTCAGTTTGCGAAAGAAGCTTCTCTTGTCGCGTTGGTGGAAATCACTGCGGTCAGGCCGGACGCTCAACCTGAGGCTCCGGCGAAAACGACCCGTAGAGAAACGAGCCGCGCGATGCTCGCCGAGGCGCGACCGGTCGAGGTTTTCAAAGGCGACGTCGCCGGTGAATTCATTCTTATCGAATTCACAGATTCGGATATGGCTATTGTGCCTCCTCCGGTATCGTTCAAAACGGGCGACAGGCGGGTTGTTTTTCTTAAACATTCCGCTTCGGCTGACAGGTTCGCTCCGTTGACCGCCAATTCGGGAAGCGAAGCACCGACAGACGCGCTGCTGTCGCGGCTGCGCGCGGATGCCGCGCAACCGGGAGCCAAGCGCGGCAAAGTGTCGGCGAGCATCGACGCAGGCAAAGAAGCCGTTTTTCCTCCCGGCGGCGCGCGCGTGTCGATTGTAATAAAAAACCAGTCCGGCGGCGCTTTCAGGATGTATGAAAACATCGAAGGCGCGGTCGTAATCAGCGTTCGAGGCAAAGACGGCAGGGAGATTCCGGCAAAGAGCGGCGTGACAGCCTCGCCTAAAGGCGGGACTTTCCTGCTGCATCACGGGCATTCTCTGACTGCCGAGATAGACTTGTCCGCCATGTTCGAAATCAACGAACCGGGCGAGTACACAGTGGCGGCAAGGGTCGAGTTGCCCGCGCCACCATCCGGAGGAGAGCCGCCGTCGCTGTCCGCCCCGCCCCGCTCAATCTCCATATCTGGGAAAAATCCTTAACGGGCAATCTTCGCAATCCGGCTTCGTTCCGCAGTATCTGTTCCCGACGGCTACGATCAGCGCGTGGTATTCATTGAATAGCGCGACGTCCTCAGGCAGTCTCTCTGTGAAATAGAGTCTCATCGTTTCGTAATCGGCGTCCGGAGCAAACAGGCCGTGTCTGCCGCCGATGCGGCGCGTGTAAGCGTCCGCCACGAAAACAGGCTTTTTCGCCGCGTAAAGCGTTATCGAGTCCGCCGTTTCCATTCCGACTCCGTTGACGGAAAGCAACTTGGCGCGGAGTTCCTGCGCGGGCAGCCCGAACAGCCTGTCCAGCGAGCCGCCGAAGTCGTCGAAGAGCATGGAGACGAAGTTCTTCAGCCTGCGAGCCTTGACGTTGTAATAGCCGGAGGGGCGGATGAGTTCAGCGAGCGCCGCGGCGTCCATGTCGCGGATCGCGACAGGATTGAGCGCGCGCGCCTCTTTAAGATTGGCTATAGCGCGCTTTACATTGCGCCAAGCGGTGTTCTGAGTGAGAATCGCGCCGACGCACACCTCGAACCTAGTGCGGCCCGGCCACCATCCCCTCGGTCCGATGCGCTCATACATCGCGTCGAACATCTTCTTGGGAAGTTCACGGCCGGGGCGCGCGGCGCTTGTTTTTTTCGTCATGTCGCGACTCCCGGCGTCAATCTTCAATCTGCCGCAAAGCTTTCGCGAAGTCCAGCGTCAGTTTGCTTCCCCCTGCCGATATCGCAAACTCGCTCTTGTTGAAATCCGCCTGACAATACGGATTGTCGAACCTTTTGAAACCGCGCGTCGGCTCCAGTTTTCCATTTACGGTGAAGTCGCCTTTCCATCCGAACCTAATGCGGCCCGCGCCGGGGGCGTCGTAATCCACGTTCAGGCCTTTCGCCTTCAATTCCGCTCCGAGGATGGACGCCTTGAACCTGTCGAACGAGCCGTCGGTGGCGCGGCGGCCCATCTGGCATATCCAGATTGTGCGGCGTCCGGGCGCCACAAGCTCCACGCCGGCGTCCCTTCCCTCTTCCGCCCAGAACGCCGGGACGCTCGAATACAGCGCTATATATCCGTCTCCCTTTTTGCCGAACGTCCACCCGCCCTCCGTCTCCACGACGTCGAACGCCCATTTGGGGAAGAACGCGTGAGTATAATCGTGGAAGTTCCGCTGTCCAAGCACTGTGGCGTTTTTCAGGTTGTACACAGCCACGAGCACGTTTTTATACTGCGCGACGCGCGGGAGCCGGTTGTGGCCCCAGTATGTCGGCGTGCGGTCTCCCTCGTCCACCGGCGAACCGGGATGCGACGTGAATGCCACCGCGTCCGGGCTTAACATCGCCTGCCAAATATGGTGCTGATTCCCGATGTATCCGGGGGTGTAATCGAGCGCGGAGCCGAGGAAATAGTCCGGCGTCCGGTATCCTATTTTATTCACTTCCGAGAGCAAAGCCCTGTCGGATTCAATCGTCAGGAATCTGGTTATGAACGCGGTCAGGCCGTTCGCCGGAATCAGCTTTATCTCCTTCGGGGCCGAGTCCACGAACGGATGTTTCCAGAGGTCCCACTTGTGGAACGCGGCGAGCGTGTGGGCGACCACCTGATGTTGCGTGAACGCGCTCATTCCCCACAGGAAAACAAGGTCGTCCGGGTTCTTCGGGTCCAAGCCGTGCATCCTTAAATCCTGTAGGCGGATTCCGTGCCTCTCGCGGGTTACATACTCTTCCGGCAGAGCGCGCCCCGCGTTCACAATCGCCTGCGGCGGCCTGTAGCTTCTGCTCATCGCCAGAGATGTCGAACTCATCCCCGGCGTCGGATATCCGTATCCCCAAACCTGATAAATCACGCCCCTGACGGAGTCATCCCTGCCGCTCACTATCTTCTTCGTGTACGTCCTACCGTGCGAACCGGCGTACATCCCTCTGAAAAGATCCGACCCGATGTCGAACAGCGTCAGGTCGTAAGCCATTGCGGCAAGTCGCGCCATCTCCGGGTCCAGCGAGTAGTCAGCCAGAGCCAGAATTGCGGGAAGGTTTTCCGCCATGTACACGTTCGAGTCCCACTCGCTGAAGCCCCAGCGGGCGCGCCTGTCTATCCATTTTTTTATATAAGGCTCGGCATGTTTCATGTGGTCGCGCCCGCTGCGCTTGTTGTTGTTAAACGTCTCGTCTGGGAACATCTGGCCCATCAGATATTCGCTCGAATGGAAAAGAATCTGGTGGTTTTCCGTCCATGATATCATCTTGTCCGGTCCCGGCTCGTCCACCCAGTATTTGAAATTCAGAACCGCGCCCTTCAGCCGCGCGTGCTGCTCCGGAGTCAGAACAGGCGACGCCGAATGCTCGTAAAGCGCGCGCACAACCCGTATCATGGTGAAGTCCGCGCAGTCGTCCCGCGTGTCCAGAATCTTCGCGCTCTGCTCCACTATCTCGTCCGGTATTTTTTCAAGCAGTCCGGCGCGGACAGCCAGCAGAGATTCGAGCAGCGACGTCGCCTCCGGGTTCGCCGCGACCTCCAGCGTCTTCGCCCTCCGCTCCTCGAACGTCGAATCCTCAGGCGTCGTCCTTTGAATGTCCGGGACGGGCGCTGAGCTTGACCACGCGGGCGCGCCCTCTTTAGGCGTCCATTTGTCAGCCTTCACACCGAATTTGGCGTCTATCGCCACTTTGACGACAGCGACAAGAGCAACCGCCGCCACCGCCACTGCCAGCGCTATGATTTTCGCTTTTTTAGATTTCATTCATTCGTCTCCCATGTGTTCGAAATCGCGCGTCTCCGCTCCGGGAGCGTCTTCTTTCTCTTCTCCCGGCGGTCGCGTCTTCCACCTTTTATGTATCCAGAACCAGTGGTCGGGATATTTCCTCACAAAATCCTCGATCGCAGCGGTGTACGCCTGACAGTACGCCGATATGTCCTTTCCGGCGTCGCCCGTCTTCTTGATTACAACCTCGGGCAGAATCATCGCATGATGCTTCTCGTAACCTTCCCTGACTATGAAAAGAGGAATTACCGGACAGCCGCAGCGAACCGCGAACAATCCCGGCCCCTTGAACGCGGAGACTTTCGAGCCGAAGAAGTCCACAAATATCCCTCTCGCGCCGGCGTTCTGGTCAGAGACCAGCCCAACGCGCTCATTGGCCGCCAAAAGTTCCGTTATGCGCTGAAACATCGGGACCCCGCGCGGAATATGTTTCGTGCCCTTGCTCGTTCGCAACTTCACTATCATATCGTTTATTACGCTGTCCTCCTGCTCGCGGCCCACCGCGGTCAGAGGATAGCCGCATGCGGCAAGTTTCCACGCCAGAAGCTCCCAGTTGCCGAAATGCGACGAAATCACCACGACGCCTTTTCCGGCTTTCTGCGCGGCGGCCAGATTCTCAATCCCCTCGATTGAAACCATCCGTTCGAGGTCCTTTTCATCGTAAACCGGAAAACGCATGAACTCGAACATGCTTTTGACAAGGTTACGGATTGAGCGAGTGGCGATAGCCCTCAGTTCGGATTCGGGATACTCGGCCCCGAAAGCGCGCCTCAGATTGTCCAGCATCAGATTCATGCTTCCGGGAGAAACCCTGACGAAAAGAGAGCCGAGAATATTCGCCAGCGACTCCTGCGCGCGCGAAGGCAGAACCCTCAGAAGAATGGATGCCGCGCCTACTAATAAATGCGTTAGCTTCATAAAAAAGCGGCCGCCCGCCCCGCCCGCTTCAGGGCGCTCCTATTTAACCCGTTCACTTTAGCGCTTTTCTTTGCTTCATTTCAAACCAAAACTCCGGGAACCGTTGGCGGCGGCTTCGGGAGGGCGCTTCCGGTAATTCGTCGCGGCGCTTTACAACCAGTCGCGAAGATATTATAAAATATCCGTTGACGGAGTGTAGCTCAGCATGGCTTAGAGCGCTGCGTTCGGGACGCAGAGGCCGGAGGTTCGAATCCTCTCACTCCGATATCAAGAATGACAACGACTCAAACGCGCCAGCTTCATTTGTCGCTTGATTTTTCCGCGCATCGCTAAAGGTTTTCGACAACGTTACGATAAATTAACCGTTAGGCGCGTTTCAAGAACGTCGGAAATGCGTTTGTGTTTGTATATGTATAGAACGCAATGCTGAGTTTTGCATACGGCGATGACCGTTTGCTGTTTGTTTGGCGTTGTGTTTATTAAACATGCTTGAAGGGAGGTGATAAACAATTGAACATCAACACTAGCGTCGCCGCAATGAGGGCGCTTAACGATATTTCCTCAAGACAGAGCGCGGCGGCGACTGCCATGCAACGATTGTCGTCCGGGCTACGCATAAACCACGCGGCGGACGACCCGTCGGGGCTGGCCATCGTCAGCGGTATGAGAGCGCAGATAGGCGGCCTGAACGTATGCATGCAGAATATTCAGGACGGCATAAACATGTTGCGCACCGCTGAAGGCGGATTAAGAGAGATTTCAGACATGACCCAAAGGATACGGGACCTCTGCGTGCGCGGCGCCAACGAAGCGACTCTTACCGCTTCAGACCTAGCGAAAATACAAGACGAAATAGAATCAATAAAAAATGAGATAAATCGAACGGGGCAAGCCACCAAATTCAACACGAAGAGCGTGACTTCAAATTACGAAGGTCAGAGTTCAGTAACAACAAATTTAAATTCCACCACAGTGAACCACAACTGGGCAGGGCCGGCTCCTCCGGCGGCTCCGGGCGACCCCGAATACGATCAAATGGCCGACAGAGTGGTAAGGATGACGAACCGCGCTATCGAGAAGGTGTTCGGCATGTTGGGCATTTCTCCAGATGAGTCATTTAATCTCACAATAAATTTCACCCAGATTGACGGCAATGGCGGCGCGCTAGCGACCGGCGGCGGCGCTCCCGGCAATATGGTGATGAACTTCGACGTCGAAGACTTCCTCGATCCGGACGGCCCCGGCCCGCTTTCCGAACTCCTCGGATACGACCCGGCCGTTCACGGGTTCACTATGGAAATGGTTGTCGCGCATGAAATGACCCATGCCGTATTCATAGCGTTGGGAGGCGGCGGCGGCTCGGCTTGGGGACAGGAGATGCTGGCCGCTATGGTGTCGGGCGAAGCGGACAGGCGCATAAGCGGAAATGAAGGCGGAGCGCTCGCCGCCATCGGCGGCGCTCTGACATCGGCCCCGGCTGACTCTAATCAATACGCGGAGGCGGCTCTGGCGGGCAAATTCATTGTCGAGAAATTCGGCGCCAGCCGAATGCGCGAAATCGCTCAGGAAGTCATCAACGGCTCCGACTTCGACGCCGCTATCGAAACAGTTCTCGCGGACACTTATGACACTTTCGCGGACTTCGAAGCGGCTGCGGACGCTTGGTCAACCGACTACATAAACAACGGAAAACATCTATCGTTAGACACAAGCGGCATGGCATGGACCTCTAATCCTCCCAACGAAGTTCAGTCGAATTCTTGGTATCTGCAAGTGGGCGCGGACAACGGGGACAGTTTTAGAAAAGACGCGCAGACCCCTTGGGGCGTCGGCGGCGCTTTGGACTATCTTCTTTTCGTGGACGTCACAAGCGCGGATTCAGCGCAACGCTCAATATCCGTGGCTGACAAAGCAATCGGGGCGTTGAGCAATTCCCTTTCTCTCATAGGAAGACAGGAGAGAGTTCTCAATCATATCGCAGACGACACATTCGCGCAGATAGTCGGGATAGAAAGTTCAAAGAGCGCGATCCTTGACGCGGACATCGCGCAAGAAGCGATTACTCTGACCAAAGAAAATATTCTCGCGCAAAGCGCCAGTTCGGTTCTTGCTCAATGCTCTTCTGTCAACGGCTCGTCAATATTGACTTTGCTAAATATGACCCTAACCAGTTGATCCTCCCGACGCTCTATCATCTCAACCACATTGTTTTTTTAATTAACTGTTGAATGCGCTCTTTGAAATGATAGAATAAGCGCAATCGAAACTTGAAAATAGCGCGGGAGACGCGCGGGTTGTGGGCGGCGGCCAAGGCCGGACGCCGCTCCACAGGAGACAACAGACACGGGAGAGGTAACGCCTTAGCTTCTGCGGTTCTCCAGATCCGTCGCGGAGCGGCGAACTCGTCGACACAGAGCTAGGCGGCAGAAAGCCCGCGCGGCCGCCGGGGAAAGAGGGAACATGAGCTGGACACTGAGCAGCCCCGCATTCAGTGACAATCAGCGCATACCCGACAGGCACACTTGCAAGGGCGAGGATGTTTCTCCAGAACTCAGATGGAGCGCGCCTCCGAGTGGGTCCGCCGAGCTTGCGCTGATTATGGACGACCCGGACGCTCCGATGGGCACATGGACGCACTGGACAATCTACGGATTAAGCCCGGGTGTCACATTTCTGCCGGAGAACGTGGACAAAGGAGCTAGGGTCGCTTCGATAAACGCCGCGCAGGGATTGACGAGCTATGGAACAACGGGTTACGGAGGCCCATGCCCTCCTCCCGGCCCCGTTCACAGATATTTCTTTAAACTCTACGCTCTATCAGAAGCGTCCGGACTCCCACCGGCCTCAGACATTGAAAAAGTCTGGGCCGCCGTTAGAAAGCTGTCCATCGCGGAAACACAGCTAATGGGAACTTTCGGAAGATAGTTCGGTTCTTCATAGCAATCTGAAACGTTGCGGAGGGAACGGCGCGAGCGTAGATGTTGCGCTTTTCATTTTTCGGGCTTTGCCGAAGATATGACACTGAAGAACTTCTTTCGCAGGGCGCGCTCCATTGCGGCCAAGACGGATTGATCCACGCTTTCCGCGCGAGCGAGTTTCAGAGACACTTCCGTAGAATCCTGCTTGGGCAGCCTTCTTAGAATGGCTGCAGCTCTGTCGGGAGGAAGATTCCCCAGAGCGGCGGCGGCGACATCCGCGCTCTCCTCGCTCAGGACATCCGCCACCTGAGCGTCGTCATACACAGAGAGAAACTGAAAATAATCGCCCATCTCCGCCTCCCGCGCGCCCGCCTCTGCGGGGCTTCCCGACGGCATTATTTTACACCTTTTAAGCCCTTGCGCGCCAGACCCGCGAACGCGTGTTGTTTTTCATAGGGAAAACATGCTCTTTCTCCTATGAAATTATCTTGTCCCTCTATTGACACCCCATTTTCACAGTGATACAATCGCTCACAACAAAACTTTTTCAAGGAGGAACGTATGGCGAAGAAAGTTGTGAAGAAGGCTGCCACAAAAGCGGCCCCGAAGAAAGTCGTGAAAAAGGTTGCCAAAAAAGCGGCGCCGAAGAAAGTCGTAAAGAAAGTCGTAAAGAAAGTCAAAAGGGCTCCGAACCCGGAATTCATGAAACCCGTGCAGCCGGACGCCGTCCTCGGCGCTCTCGTGGGTTCCAAGCCTCTGCCCCGCACCCAGATCACCAAGAAACTCTGGGAGTACATCAAGAAGAACAACCTTCAGGACCCGAAGAACAAAAGAATGATCAACGCTGACGACAAGCTCAAACCGTTCTTCGGAGGAAAGAAACAGGCCAGCATGTTCGAGCTCGGCAAATACATCAAAGCGCACACTGTGTGATGCGCTGAATAAAACGCGTCGGTTTTAACAAATAACGGAGAAAAGAGGAGGGGGCGTTTCTCGCGAAACGTCCCCTTTTTAATTGCTTCATAAAAGCCATTCCGGATTTCTCATAAGGGAAACAAGGCGCGACAGACGCAGGGTCCGCAGTTCCGCCAATGCCTTCCGCATCACTTCGCGCGGGGCATGTGTTTCTTGACAAACGCGTCTTCTTCCTTGAGCCAGCCGTTCTTCCTTATCAACTCGTATGTGGTCTCGTTGAGCATTTTAGCTCTCTCGTCCAGCGCGGTGAAATTGCCGTCTATCATGGCGAACGCGAACTTGAAGCCGTTGAATTCCGGGTTTCGGTGCGCGGTTGTCATTATGTCGCGCAGTTTCAAAGCCACCGGCGCGGGAACTCCTGAGCGCGCCACGAACACCCATGTGCTCTCAAAAGGCTCGCAATACAAGGGGGCAAAAGTGGCGGACTTCTTGTTCAATTCTCCGGATAGCCTCACTGCCGACTCGGCGGCTGAAAAGACGTCTATTTCCTTGGCGTCCAGAGCCGCCACTATGTTCGGGATCGGAGCGTCGGACACGAACCGCACAGATGAAAAAAACCTTTCCAGCGGCTCGTCTATCCCTTTCTTATGAAGCAGGAACCTAGTTGGCAACAACTGTGAAGCCCCCCATTTCTTGCCTCGCAACGCCTCCACCTTCATTATCTCGCCTTTTCTTACGTACAGACATTGGTTCAACATCGTCGATTTATTCATCGACAACGTAAAAAGCAGCATAAGGTCTTTTTTGCCGGACTTCTGGTATTCGGCGAACTCGATCCCGTTGAGATATGCGAAATCCGCCGCGCCCGTCTCTAGGTCGCGCACTGCGACCATCCTGTCTCCGTGCCTGAATGTGAGTTTATCGACCGTTATGTCGGCGTCTATTTTCTGGCTGATGACCTTAGCCATGTCCTGAAACATCGTCATCAACTTATCCGTTGCGAAACCTTCTATCACAGGCAGCTTCATAACGTATTTTTCCCTCGCGTCTGAGCGCGCGGAAAAAAACGCGCAATTTGAAACGATGCCCAGCGCGATTGCCGCTACGACGATGAAACAGGTTTTTTTCATGTTCATGGCTTGCCAACCCCCGTCGGGCTATTTGCCTTTGTAGCCCGGATGATATTTTTTGAAGAAATCGGCCTCTTCCTTGCGCCATCCGCCTTTTTTCACCATCGCCGCGAATTCCTTGTTCACCTTAATCGCCTTATCGTCCACAGGCATGAAGTGGCCGTTGATCATGGTGAACGCGAACTGGAATTGAGCGAACTCCTTATCCTTGTGCGCGGTAGTGGCGGCCTTGATAAGCTGGCTCTTTCTCTGCTCAGACATATCTTTCTTTGCCACAAAAACCCAGTGGCTCTCGACGTCCTCGCAACCTATGGCTTGGACGATGGAGTCTTTTTTCGTCAGTTCTCCCGCAAGCCAAACCGTGTGCAGATATGTTCCGAAAACATCTATGCTTTTATTCGTCAGACCTTCTATCATCGGGTTGAGAGGCGAATCGGTGGCGTAGCCCACCGTGCCGAAGAACTTGTCGAGAGGCTCATCTATCCCGTTCTTATAAAGGACGGCCCGCGACAACAATGGATGCGACGCCTTGAACTTCTTGCCCCTGAGTTCGGACACATCCTTGAACTCGCCCTTGCGCACGAAGAAACATGCCTTCTCTACGGTTGACTTCTGCATCCCGAGGATGAAAACCGGGGTCAAGTCCGTCTCATTCGCAAGCAGAGCTTCGCCGTGTTCAAGCCCATTGATGTATGAGATATCGATTTTGCCGCTCTTGACGCCGCTTCTTACTAGGTCTATCAACCTCTGGCCGTATTTGAAAACAAGCGGCTGGGCTTGAATGTCGCATCCCATCTTTTTTCCGAGGGCGACGCCCATCTGCTGAATCATCTCGATAAACTTGGTCTGCTCGAAACCTTCAATCATCGGCACGGCGAGGGTGTATTTTTCAGAGGGTTGTTGCGTGACCGCCGGGATTGAAATCAGGGCCGCCGACACAACCACGGCCATCGCGATCGCTATAATCTTAACCTTTGCGTTTCTTTCCATTCGCGCCTCCGCTATTCAGTTCGTTATATCTTAATACATTCGCCGTTTGTCGCTTTTCTACGGCTTATATTTTTTAAAAAACGCGTTTTCTTCCTTCCGCCATCCGTTCTTTATGGACAAGTCGAATATCTGTCTGATAAACTTCACATCTTCAGACTTCACAGGCTGAAACTTGCCGGCCACCATCTGAAAAGCGAATTGGAACTTCCCGAAATCCGGGTCCTTCTGAGCGCCCATGAGGACTTTTCTGAATTGCTCAATGGTCGCTGCCGGGATGTCTTTCCGGGCCACGAATATCCATGAATGGTCGTATTTCTCGCAGACGAGAGGTTCGAAGAACACATCCTTTTTCGTCATCAGGCCGGAAATCTTCACAAAGCTGTCGTAAGACGCAAACGCGTCATACTGCTTTTCTTCGAGACCTTTCACTATCAAGGTTATCGGAGAATCATTGGCGTAATCGATCGAGCCGAAGAACTTGTCGAGAGGCTCGTCTATTCCTTTTTTATAGAGTAAATATCTTGTGGGTCTGTAGCTCGCCCCCGCCCATTTCTTGCCGCGCAATTCCTGTAAGTTCTTGAACTCTCCCTTTCTAACGTAGATGCAGTTGGAAAGAACCGCTGTCCCCGCCGCCGACAATGTGGCGATAGGAATAAGGTCTGTCCTTCCGGACGCCTGAAGCTCGGAATATTCCTGCCCGAAAAGAAGCGTTATATCGACCTTCTTCGAATCCACTTCGGAGAGGACTTTTTTCAGGATGTCGTCGCCCTGCTCATAAATTATCAGTTTGGTCTCCGCTTTGACGCCTAGCTTGTCGCCGACCACTTTGACCAGTTCCTGAAAAAGAGGAGCGAGCTGAGTGTTCTCCATGCCCGCGACAACGGGTATGCCGACGGTGTATCTGGCCTGCGCGGCGGCCTGTCTCGCGAGGCCGAAGGAGAACGCCGCCAACGCCGTTAAAACTATCGCAACGTTAATCCTCATTGTGCATCGCCCCCGTGATTCCTGAACTTTTGACTTGTTCAGATTCTATCACAAAACGCGCGAAATCCGCCACCCGCGCCATTTGTTTTCACATATTTATGGCTACTCAGCCATTCTACTGACATCTGTGAGGAAAATAATCTATAAACCTAACTCAAATCAAACGAACAATCATTCGGCCGCCCAACAAGACTTGTCGAACAAATTTCCACGCGCGCGATCCAGCCGGAGAATCAGCGTCAACCGCCGAGTGTGACGAGCGCGTCGGCGGCGACAATCGTTCCGTCGGGGCGAAGGATTAGCGGATTGACGTCGATCTCTGCGATGCCCGGATGTTCGAGGCCGATTCTGCCTACAGCCTGAAGCGCGGCGCCTAGAGCCGCCATGTCTGCGGTGGCCGAGCCTCTGAAATCACCTATCACATCTTTTGCCCGTAGTTCGGAAATCATGTCCGCCAGATCGCGCTCGCAGAGCGGGGCCGCCCTGAAAACGACATCCCGCAGCGCCTCCGCCATGATGCCGCCGAGACCGAAGATGACGCACGGGCCGAATGTGGCGTCTCTGGCCATTCCGGCGAGAAGTTCTCTGCCGCCCGTCACCATCTCCTGAACCAGAACGCCGTCTATTTCGCCCTTGACGTTGCCCATGATCCTGTCATAAGCCGCTTCGGTCTCCGCTTTGTCCGACACATTAAGCTCGATCAGGCCGAGACCCGTTTTATGTTTAAGGGTGTGATGACAGGCTTTAAGGACAACAGGGAATCCGATAGCCTCTGCTGCGTCTGCGGCGTCCGCGCGGGAGATGACAAGCTTCTCGCGGGCGGTCGGCACGCCGTAAAGGGCCAGCAGGCGCTTTGAGTCATGCTCAGACAGAGCGTCTCGCCCTTGAGCCAGAGCGGCGTCGAGAAAGTCCGCCTTCGGCGCTCCGCTGTCGCGCCCGTTTGAAACAGCGTAAACACAAGAATCCTTCGGAGGGTCGGAAATCGAGCCGAGATAGCGCTTGTAGTCCGTCATGCGGGCCAGCACGTGCGCCGCGCGATGCGGGTCGTTGAACACCACCGGCCGCCTCTTTCCGTCCTTCTTGAAGTTGTAGTAAGAATCCATCGTGACGCCTATGATGGGCTTGCCGTATTTTTCTATCAGGTCAAGGATATGTTTCTCGAACATGTCGTCCGCCTGCTCGAACACCTTGACATAGACGTTGAATTCCTCGGAGACGCCGTCCGGCGTGTCCGCGTAAATTCTGAAAACGCCTGCTGTTCCGACCAAGCCGAGAGCTAGCACGGAATCTATGGCGGGATCGGCGACGAGGGCTTCTAGGCATTTCATGTGAGCGGTGCGGTCGAGAGTGCCGACCAAGTCTATC